>Ga0222650_1000076_pt1 | contig 89599 bp, 74 predicted proteins | sample AntAcemetagen367_FD_179820 | JGI IMG/M metagenome (GOLD analysis project Ga0222650, IMG submission 179820) | Saline water microbial communities from Ace Lake, Antarctica - #367 | ecosystem: Environmental > Aquatic > Non-marine Saline and Alkaline > Saline | place: Antarctica: Ace Lake... | reverse complement strand
CGGTTTTGTTGGGGTTTCTAGGCATCCAGAGAGCGTGACACTACCATATGTAGTAGTACAGCTTTTTATACTACTATATATTCCATACCCCTAACTTGATCGCCCTGAAGAAATCTGCACGCTTCACAGGCTCTGCCCGGAAGGTCCTTTGTTTGGCGATCTCGTGTCACGTTATGTGGAACATGTTTTCTATTGATTGCGCTCGATTGCATCACGGATTTTTCCGCGATTTGCTGTGGATATTAAGGGAGCAGGTAATTGCTGTCTCCGACCAAGACATGGAATAAGGACAGCGTGACGTCGCTGAAGGGTACCCTAAGTGCTGGGAACGCAGCTAGTTTTTCTCGGCGCTTGCGCTGGGCTGGGGAACCTTTTAGAAATGCGTAGCAATTATGGCAGCGGGATACACGGAAGACGATATTCGGAGTTTGGACTGGCGGGAGCACATTCGGTTGCGGCCGGGTATGTATATCGGAAAACTGGGGGACGGTTCCTCGCCGGATGACGGGATTTACATCCTACTCAAAGAGGCGGTGGACAACTCGATCGACGAGCACATCATGGGCCACGGCAAGGAAATTCGGATCGATATCGATGATGAAAGCCGGGTCGAGGTCCGGGATTTCGGGCGGGGTATACCGTTGGGGAAGCTTTTCGACTGTGCTGCGCAGATCAATACGGGTGCCAAGTATGACAGCGAGGCTTTCAAGAAATCGGTGGGTCTGAACGGGGTTGGCATCAAGGCGGTGAACGCGCTTTCGGATTTCTTTGAGATTCAGTCATGGCGTGACGGGGAGACGAAGGCGCTGGAGTTTTCAAAGGGCCAACTCACTGAGGACATGAAGAAGCCGCGCAAGGACGACGGCCTGAATGGGACGCGGTTGGCCTTCGATATCGACCGCAGTTTGTTTCCGAAGAAGACGAAATTCCGAGATCCAATCGTGGAGAAGATGTGCCGCTACTATTCCTATCTGAACCCGAACCTGACCATCGTTTTCAATGGTAAGAAGTTCCGTTCGAAGGACGGTTTGTTAGATTTATTGCGTGAGGAAATGGAGAGCGAGGCTCTATACGATCCGATCCATCTGGTCGGCGACGATATTGAAATCGCGTTCACGCATTGCGCGGAAAGCAGCGAGGATTACTACACGTTTGTGAACGGACAGAACACTTCACAAGGCGGCACGCACTTGGCTGCGTTCCGCGAATCTCTGGTTCAGGTGATCCGTGGATTTTATAAAAAGCAATACGAGCCGAGCGACATCCGTGCGGGCATCGAGGCGGCAATTTGCGTGCGCATCATCGAGCCGGTTTTCGAGTCGCAGACAAAAACAAAACTCGGTTCTTCGGTGATCGCGCCGGAGGGGGAGTCCCTCAGGGCTTTCATCGGTAATTTCCTGAAATCTTCGCTGGATAACTATCTTCACAAGCATCCCAAAGTTGCCGAGGCGATTCAGAAGCGGATACTTCTGGCTGAGCGTGAGCGTAAGGATCTCAAGGGGATTCAGAAGCTCGCTCGTGAGCGTGCGCGCAAGGCGAAAGTGCATAACAAGAAGCTGCGCGATTGCAGGGTGAGGTTTGATTCGAAGCACAAACGGCGTGAGGAAAGCACCTTGTTTATCACGGAGGGCGATTCGGCATCCGGTTCGATTACGAAGAGCCGGGATGTTGAGACTCAGGCGGTGTTTTCTCTGCGTGGGAAACCTCTGAATACGTATTCGCTACCGCGAAAAATTGTTTATGAAAATGAAGAGTTCGCGCTGTTGCAAGCGGCGCTGAACATTGAGGATGGGATCGAGTCGTTGCGCTACAACAAGGTTGTGATCGCGACCGATGCGGACGTGGACGGCATGCACATCCGGCTATTGCTGTTGACGTTTTTCCTCCAGTTTTTCCCAGAGATGATTCGGGATGGGCATCTCTATATTTTGCAGACGCCGTTGTTTCGGGTGAGGAACAAAAAGGAGACGATCTATTGTTACTCCGAAGAGGAGCGGGTTGCAGCGATCAGCAAGGTCGGCAAGACTGCGGAAATCACCCGGTTCAAAGGATTGGGAGAGATTTCGCCTGACGAGTTCAAGTTTATGATCGGTCCCGATATGCGGCTTGATCCTGTGGAATATGAGGAGGGCAAGGGCGTGAAGGAATTACTCGCCTTCTATATGGGGAAAAACACTCCGAACCGGCAGGAGTATATTATTGAAAATCTTCGCGAGGACGTGGACCGGCAGGTGGCTTGAGGAGTGGCGAACGCTGGTTCGCCACGAGACAAGGGAAAATGTGGAGTGGCGAACCAGCGTTCGCCCCTCCACATTGCGTTGATGCAATTCTACAACGAATTCAAGGATACGCGCCGCACCCAGAACCGTCTCCCGCACCGGCAGCAGGAGGGTATCAGCTTGTTTGTAACGTATCGGCTGAACGATTCGATCCCGGCGGAGCTGATGGAGAAATGGAGGGAGGAGAAAAACCGTTGGCTTACGGAGCATCCGCAGCCGTGGGATGAGGAAACCGATTCTGCGTATCACCGGCGATTCACATACGAGTTGGATCGTATCATGGACGGTGGACATGGGTCATGTGTTTTGAAAACAGCGGAGATCAGGGCGATCTTGGAAGAGTCTTTCCGGAATTTCGATGGTATCAGATATGACATGCACTCATGGGTGATCATGCCGAACCATGTGCATCTCTTGTTTTCGCTGAAAGAGGGGGTGAAGATGGAGAAGATTTTGGCGACCTGGAAAAATTATACGTCGACGAGGATCAACGAATCGCTGGGACAGGAGGGAACGCTGTGGCAGAAGGATTATTTTGATCGAATGATACGGGATTGGGATAACTTCGCGCGGGTGGCGCGGTATATCAGGCGGAATCCGGTTGAGGCGAAACTCAGGGAAGGTGAGTTCAGCTATTATGAGGATGAGATTGTGAAGCGGGTTTTGGGGTGAGGTGGAGGGGTGAACGCTGGTTTGCTATTGCACCGAATGAGAATGGAGGGGCGAACCAGCGTTCGCCCCTCCATTGCTCTTACTGGCGGAAGGTCTCGTAGGCGTTGACGATGTGTTCGACGATGGGATGTCGGACGATATCGGCGGGAGAGAAGCGTGTGAAGGCGATGCCAGCGATATTTTTGAGGGCGTGTTCGGCCTCGTGCAAGCCGGAGTGGATGCCGGGCTTGAGATCGACTTGGGATGAGTCGCCAGTGATGACGATTTTCGATTCCTCGCCGAGGCGGGTGAGGGTCATGAACATTTGCTCGCGGGTGGTGTTTTGGGCTTCATCGAGGATGACGAACGAACGGGATAGCGTGCGACCGCGCATGTAGGCGAGCGGGGCGATTTCGATGACGCCTTCGTCGAGGTAGCGTTGTGCTTCCTCGGGATCGAGCATGTCATTGATCGCGTCATAGAGAGGGCGGAGGTAGGGGGCGACTTTTTCCTTGAGATCGCCGGGAAGGAAACCGAGTGCCTCGCCGGCTTCGACAGCTGGGCGGGTGAGGATGATTCGATGAATCGCGCGTTTTTTCAGGAGGTGGAGGCCGACTGCCATCGCGAGGTAGGTTTTTCCCGTGCCGGCGGGGCCGAGTCCGAAGGCGACGTCATTTTCCTGGATAGAGCGGACGTAGGAAAGTTGATTCGGGGTGCGGGGTGAGACGGTTTTCCGGTTACGGGCGCCGACTAGTTTGATCGTGGAAAGGGAATTCAGCGGTGTGTCTCCGGATTTTTTGACGACATCGACGGCGAGGCGGAAATCGCGGTCGGAGATGTGAAGGCCGTTTCGCTGGGTGGATTCGAGGTCGTCGAAGGTTAACTTGGCTAAATGTGTGGCGTCTTCAGCCCCGGTGAAGCTGATCCAACCGTCGCGAGTGACGGTTTTTAGACCGAGCGCTTCATCGAGGTAGTTGAGGTTGCGGCGGTCGTTCGCGAAGAGTCCTTGGAGGAACTGCGGGGTATCGTATTCGATTTTCAGGGAGACGGGTTTCATCAAAGAAGTGGCTAGTGCCGAGTGATCAGTGAGAAGATGGATAAACCGACTAAAGTCGGCGCTCCTTGATTTCCTCGGCGTAGTGCTCGCGGAGGAAGAGGAGGTCGGCGCGGTCTTTTTCGCGGTGGGTTTTTTCCTTCATGCGGTAGAGAAGGCGGGGGGAGGCGAAGGGGATGGGGACACCGTCAATTTCGCGGATGATTTGGTCTTTGGCGGCTTCCTCGTAGGCGATGCCGCTGGCGGAGGCCATGAGATCGACACAGATTTCATCGCCTACGCGGACGACGGTGTATTTGGAGACTTCGCCGGGTTCGAGTTCGAGGACAGCTTTGTCGGGGAGGGACTCGAGGGCTTTGTAAACCTTGGCCTCGTTTTCCAAGTCGGTGGCGATGACGAGATCGAGATCCATGGTTTCCCGACCGTAGCCTGCTCCTCTAATCGCAAAGCCGCCAACGATGATGTATTTGGTTTCGGAGGCGTTCAGAAGCCGGCAGAGTGCAACGAGGTCTTCGACACTCGGCATACGGGAGGTTAGTTTATTTTCACTACCGTATTCTTCAGAATCCATTGGTTTGCTTCTTCGTGGGTTTGGAAACGTTGTATACCTCTCGGTGGGGAGCCGATCGGGAAAGCCTTGTACCAGCCTTTGGAACGCTCGATTGAGTGGGTCTTCGGGCAGAGATGGTTCGGCGGTTTGCGGCGACCGACGGTCTTTCCGATGGTTTCCTCGATGTTGATGACGCTGACCTGTTTCACTAGGGAGAGGTTAATGTGTTTTTCGGGGAATGCGAGCTTGGAAAGACCGACCCGCCGACTGAAGTCAGCGCTCCAATATACTGGCCAGGGCTGGCTCGTCCAAGATGCGCACACCGAGCTGGGTAGCCTTGTCGAGTTTGGATCCGGCGGATTCTCCGGCTAGTAGGTAGTCGGTATTTTTGGAGACGGAGCCGGAGACCTTGCCGCCGTTCCTTTCGATGAGATCTTTGAAATGGTCGCGGCTCTCGGAGAGGGTGCCGGTGATGACGAAGGTTTTTCCAGTGAAGGCGAGGGCGGGGGCCTGGTCGGGTTTGGGGGCGTAGTTTGCGGAGATGGGGTTGAGATCGAGTTCTTGGAATCGGGTGATGATTTTTTCTCCTGCTTCTGATTTGAAGAACGTGAGAATGGATTCGGAGACGGCTGGGCCTACGTCTCCGGTGATCGCGTAGGAAATGAGTTCTGGATTTTTCTTCTTCGCGTCGGGGCGGGTGTCTTTGATGAGTTCGTGGAGGATGGGTGAGGTAGGGATGTCGGAGAGGCGTTCGTGGAGGCGCGAGAGTTCCTTGGCGGCGGATTCGCCGAGGTGACGGATGCCCATGGCGAATAGCCATTTGTTGAGGGGTTTTTCGCGGGCGGCTTCGAGGGATGAGATGACCTTGGCGGCGTTCTTTTCACCGAAGCGACGGGGTGATTCTTCTGTGCCGAGGTTGAGGTTCGCGAGGGTTTCCTCGGTGAGGGAGAAGAGATCGAGGGGACTGGTGGCGTGGCGGTGGCGGACGAGGGCTTCGGCGACGATCTCGCCCATGGAATCGATGTCGAGGGCTTTGCGGGCGGCGAAGTGGGTGATGGCGGTGACGGCTTGGGCGGGGCATTCGAAATTTGTGCAGCGCCAGGCGACGAAACCTTCTTCCTGTGTGATAGGGGCGTGGCAGGAGGGGCATTTCCCTTGGACGAAATCGTAGAGGGAAAAGATCTCCGCCTTGGGGGAAGGATCGATGACTTTAACGATGGCAGGGATGATTTCGCCGGCTTTTTCGACGAGGACTTTTGCGCCGAGGTAGATGCCCTTTTTCGCAATCTCGTCTTGGTTGTGGAGTGTGGCGCGGGAGACGGTGGAGCCGGAGATGAGGATGGGCTCCAGCTCGGCGACGGGGGTGAGGACGCCGGTTCGGCCGACTTGGATGGTGATGCCGGTTAGGGTGGTTTCCTGTTGCTCGGGGAGGAACTTGAAGGCGGAGGCCCAGCGGGGGGCGCGGGTGGTGGAGCCGAGTTTTTCGCGCTCCGAGCGGTCGATAACTTTGATCACTACGCCGTCGGTCGCATGGTCGATGTCGTGGCGGTGGGCGCGGAAGAATGCGATGCCTGCTAGCAGTTCATCGAGATTTTCGGCGATGCGGACGGGTTGATTGCGTGGGATGGAGAAGGTGTCTAACAGGTCGTGGAAATCGGTTTCCGAAGCGAGGGGTTCGCCTTCGTAGGCGCCGAGGCCGTGGGCGAGGAAGGCGAGGGGGCGGGTGGCGACGATTTTGGAATCCAGTTGTTTGAGGGTTCCGGCGGTGGCGTTGCGGGGGTTGGCGAAGGTGGGAAGGCCGGCTTCGTCGCGCTGTTCGTTGAGGGTGGCGAAGGCGGAGTTGGGCATGAAGATTTCGCCGCGGATTTCCAGCGTGGCTGGGATTGAAGGCTGGGGTTGCTGGGCAGCAGGATGCAGCCCCTCCTTGATGACTTGGAGGTCGATGGGGACTAGTTCGCCTTCAGAGGTTTTGATGAGGTTGCCGGTGTGGGCGTCGGCTACGTCGACGGCTGTGACGGGGTGGAACCAGCGATTGTGGCCTTTTGATTCGTAGCCTTGATTTGTGAACCAATCGGCGATTTCCTCGGAAGATGGCTCGGTACCATCGACGTAGGGCTGGGAGATGACGAAGGCGGGGCCTTGTTCGTTTAGGTGAACGCCGTGGAACCAGATATCGTCTCCGAAAATACGATTGCATGCGACGATGTTTCGCAGGTAGGGGATTGCACTCTGGGCGCCGAAGTTTGGCGGGAGGGTGAATTTTACGACGCGTGAGAATTTTTCCGCAAGGAAGACGGTGTGCTCGGATTGCCCGGCTAGTTTTTCCCAACCTTCTGTGAGGCGAGTAAGGCCCTGAAGGTTAAGGAGTCGACGGGTGTCAGTTCCCCATTCAAGAATGGATTCGGTTTCACGTCGGATCCGTTGCGCCACATTGTCTCCATGATTTCCTGCGGAGTCTTCTTGAAGCCTTCGAGCCAGGCTTTGTGGCGAGCCTTGCGGATGTGTTCCGGGGACAAGGGCATTTTCTGCAGCGTGCTCATTGCTTGATTCATAAGGGAGGATGGACTCGAAGTCAATGCCGGTGGCGGGGTTGGAGCCGTATGGGGATGGGTCTTCGGCTAGGGATTCTGGGGTTTGGGGAGGGGAGAAATGGATTTTTTGCTCGGGTTGTTGGGCGGTAGGATGCCGCCCCTCCAGGGTGAGTGGGATGTTGTGGATGGTGCGGACGTTCTGGGTGACGTCGTCGCCCGTGGTGCCGTCGCCGCGGGTGGCGGCATATTTGAGAGCACCGTTTTCGTAGTATAGGGAGACCGCGACGCCGTCGATTTTGGGTTCCATGGTGACAGCGATGTTTTCGCGTCCCAAGTTTTTCTGGAGGCGTTTGTAGAAAGCGATGAGTTCATGTTCAGGGAATCTTCCTCCTGCTTTCGCGGCTTCAGCATCGGAGAGCTTCCCAACTGCCTCCTCCGTCAGTTCGAATACATCGTCGATGCTGAGCATCGGGACCGGGTGGGTGACCTGGGAAAAGCCATCGAGGGGTTTGGATCCGACACGCAGGGTGGGGGAGTTGGGGTCGGCGAGTTCCGGGTGTTGTTTTTCGAGATCTTCGAGTTCGCGGAAGAGGCGGTCGTAATCAGCGTCGGAGATTTCAGGTTCGGCCTGGGTGTAGTAGAGCTGGTTGTGGTGGTCGATGAGTTGCCGGAGTTCCGCGACGCGCTTTTCGGGCGTGGGGAGGGATGAGAAGAGGTCGGGCTCGGACATGGAGGGAGGAAACTTTCAAACTTCAAACTCCAAACTTCAAGGAAGACTTATTGAAGAGATTTTCGCGCAAAGTCGCGAAGGCGCAAAGAAGAGGAGTGGTTGGAAGGACGCGGAAGTCGAAATGGGGTTTCGCGGAGGTTGACGGTGGGGAAGGTTGGCGGCAAGTTGGCGGTGTTGACTACAGTGAATTACAAGATTGGGAACGAGAAGTTGGTCAAAGTGCTGGATAGTGCTTCGAGCCACTTGCGTGGTTTGCTGGAAAAACAGGGGCGTGCGGACGGGGCGTTGCGAATCGCGGTGATCGGTGGAGGTTGTTCCGGGCTGCAATACAAGATGGATCTGGTGGACGGGCCGCGTGACCGGGATATCATGGTGCCGAGTAACGGGGTGAATGTGGTGATCGATCCGAAGAGCGCGCTCTTCGTGAGTGGCAGTGAGTTGGATTTTTCCGACGATTTACAGCAGGGCGGTTTCAAGGTCAGTAATCCGAATGCGGCGGTGACCTGTTCATGTGGGGAGAGTTTTGCGGCTTAAGGTCGAAGAAAAGCTATGAATGCGTTTGAGAGACTGGGGTTGCCGGTTGGGCTGGTGGTTTCTGACGAGGGGATTCGTGAGGCTTTCCGGAAGAGGGCATCGGAGGTTCATCCGGATTCGGGGGGGGATGAAGTGGAGTTCGCGGCTTTGCAGGAGGCGCAGGAAATTCTTTTGATTCCGTCGCGAAGGATCAAGGCTTGGATGGCGACCAAGGGCTTGGAATCTGAGGTGCGGGGGCAGATCGAGGGTGGCTTGATGGATCTTTTTCAAAAAGTGGCGGAAGCCGGTTCCGAGTCCGAAGCGGAGATCAAGCTGAGCGCGAAAGCGCAATCGTCGCTCGCGAAGGCGATGGCGGAGGTGAAGCTGATGAGCCGGAGGGAGTCTGTGAAAGCTCTGCTGGCTGAGATCGAGAGCGAAATCCGGGGCCGGGTTGATCGATTTGATGAAATCGAGAATGGTGAGGCCGACGCCGGGAAGATGGTGCGGGACCTGGTTTTCCTTGAGAAATGGCGGGGGACTCTGAAGGGGATCTACGGGCGCCTGATGTGATTTACTGCCCTTCGACCGGGATGGCTGAGGAAGCAGGAGGTGTTTCGCTGGTACGAGAGTATTCCGAGGTTTTTGCTAGGTAGTAAAGGGCACCGCCGCCGCCGACAACCGCGATCAGTATGACGAGGGTGATCAAGAGAAGGAGAAAGGACTTCATGGGAAAATCATGGCTCGGGTTGTTGCAGGTGGCGAGGGGAAATCAAGGTCGAGTGAGTCGTGCGGCGAATGCACCGTCGGTGCCATGTTTGAATGGAGTGATCTGTATGGATTTTTCCAAATAAAGGCCGTGTTCTTTCGCAAGAGCTGTCACGAGTTCGATGTTTTCCGAGGCTTCGATTGAGCAGGTGGAATAGACGATGCGGCCGCCCGGTTTGAGACAGGGAAGTGCGTTGGTGAGGATTTCGGTTTGGATTTTTACGAGATCTTCTATGACTGAGGGTTGCAGTCTCCAGCGGACATCGACGCGGCGGCGGATAACCCCGGTGTTCGAGCATGGCACGTCGAGAAGGATGGCATCGAAGATGCCGTGCAAGCGTTCGGGTGCGGGTTTGCACCAGTCGTGGACTGAGGTTTCGTCGGGCTTGATTCCGAGGCGGTCGAGATTTTGTTCAAGGCGCGGCAGGCGCTTTTCGTTCGAATCGGTGCAAACGAGGCCGTTGCCGCCACCGAGGGCTGCGGCGATGAGGAAAGCTTTGCCGCCTGGCGCGGCGCAGGCATCGAGGACTTTTTCGCCGGGTTTTGGGTTCAGGAGCTCCACGCAGTGGCGGGTGGCGGGGTCTTGGATGTAGATAGCTCCGGAGGCTAGGAGGTCAGTGGGGAGCTTGCCTTTGAGGAGGTGGTAATCGGGGGCGTGGTCGAGTTTTTCGCCCGGGAGGGGCGAACCAGCGTTCGCCCCTCCCAGTGGGTTGGCGCGGAAGTAGGTTTCGGCGGGTTGGTTGTTCCACTCCATGATGGAGATGGCATTTTCTTTTCCGAAGGTTTTACGCCAGCGATTGAAGAGCCAGTCCGGATGTGAGTGGAGGACGGCCGGTGGAAGTTCCTCGAGTTCGTCGATCAGGCGTTGGCGGGAGGTGATTGCTTTGCGCAGGACAGCGTTGATGAGCGCGCGGACCGGGGCTTTTCCGGCCTCTACGGTTTCGTTGACCGCAGCGTGGTCCGGGATGTTGAGGATGAGGATCTGGCAGAGACCGACGCGGAGGACATCGCGGGTTTCGGCGTCGAGTTTGCCTTGGCGGAGTTTTGTGATCCAGTGATCGATGAGGCGGCGGTGGCGGAGGACGCCAAAGAGAATAGCCTGCAACAGAGCGCGGTCGGCGGAGGAGAGCATGCGTCGCTGGGCGTGGCGGTCGACGAGGCTTTCGGCGTAATCGTGGCCTTTGGCCCAGGCGCGGAGGGCGGAGACGGCGGCTTGGCGGACGTGGAAGTTTTTAGCGGGCATAAGATTCAACTTTCAAATTTCAACTCTCAAGGAAGAAACGAACGCCTGTTTTAGTGCTGGGCAGTGAAGATTTCCAAAAACTCAGGTGAGAGGAAGTCCTGGCCGTGGATGATGTGGTCGAGGAGGGGGACGTCGGTGAGGGACTCGAGGAGACCTTTGTTGGTGATCATCGGTGTGTCCATTTCGTCTTCGAGTTGGTTGAGGACGATGCCCGCGCAGGTGAGGCCCTTGGCTTTGATGGCTGCGATGGTAAGGAGTATGTGATTGAGGGCACCGAGCCGGTTTGCAGCGATGAGGATGACAGGCAGATCGAGTTCCTTGGCAAGGTCCGAGATGAAGTAATTTTCGGTGATCGGTACTTCCCAGCCGCCAGCTCCTTCGACGAGGACGGGGTCGTATTTTCCTGCGAATTCGCGGTAGGATGAAACGAGGTCCGAGGGGTTGATACGTTTGTTTTCAAGTAGGGCGGCCGCATGCGGAGCGAGGGCCGAGCCGAAATGAAGAGGGTTGACCTCGTCTACGGGCAGGTTTCCCGACGCTTCGGCGATGAGGTTCGCGTCTTCCCGGTCGCCGCAGGACACGGGTTTGAAGCCAACGGCATATGTTCCCTCCGCGCGGAGGGATTCGATGAGTAGTTTTGTGACGTAAGTCTTTCCTACTCCGGTGTCGGTTCCTGTGATAAAAAAATTCACTGCCGTGGAGGGAGCTTGCGGCAACCGTTGTGGTCAAGCGTAGAAGGCTATATAATGTGTTTTTCTCTTCGACCGCAGCTCTGATTTTGGTCTAGTTTAAGACTGTGACGCGCTGCCCGTATTGCCAGACCCCGATCCAGTCCAAGGCACCGGAGTGCCCGGCGTGTCGTTTGACCTTTCCTCGGACAAACACAGTTGCGGGAGCCTTTCCCCGGTTTGATATGATAGTGGGCGATACCACGCAGCAGCTAAAAGGTTCCGCAGTTAGTCGCTTGAAAAAAGAGATCATCGCGATGCAACGGCGATACCCACAATTGGTTGTGCAGGTGGTCATGCATATGTTTCCTGCGGAGCACCCCTTTGCGATGTATGCATTCTGGCTCCTGAATGCCGGAGCTTTTGCGGGCGAGGGCCAGAGGGGGCTGAAAAATCACTCACTTCTTATTCTAGTTGATCCAAAGCGTAATGAGTCTGCGATCATGCTAGGATATGGACTGGAAGCTCTGGTGGCGGAGGAGGCCACTGGGAATATCCTGGAACTGGCCGAGCCGGCCTTCGAATCGGGTAAATGGGAGACCGGGCTGCAAATTATTCTCGAGGGAATCGATGAGTTGCTGGCAAGTATCAGTGTTGAGGGTGAAGGTGGTCTTGAGCGGCTGAATGAATTTTAGTTAGACCGTTTGCCAAAAGTCCGTTCGTAAAAAACTGAATTTCAACTTATACTTTTTTGAACACCTCTTTTGATAACGTATCGGTCGCAAGCGTCACCTCCCGAATCCCGAAAACTGCTCCATCCCAGAAAGCGCCATATGTGCGAAGACTGGAGGAATGCCCTCGCAGTTCGATCAGGCGGTCTATCTAACCAGGGTCTAGGCTGGGGCTAATGATATTGTTTTAAACAAAACCTTTTTCGAATAGGTATAAATTTTTTTTGCGGGCTGACGGCGAGGAAACAGCCCTTCAATAAATCCTCACCTTCTATGTATGGGACGAAGAGGCTTGCGATTGAAGTTGGTGCTTTGCGCTTCGTTTGTATTGTTGCTTGCGGGTGGGCCTCCGGTTTCCTTTCCGTTGGAAACATCACGGGGTGGGAGAACGCCCCCATCTCCGAGCTTACGGGTTGCATTCGCGACCTCAAAGCGTGAGTCCATATCCGCCTGGATGTCGTCGAGCGAAGTGCTGCCGTTGATGATTGTTGGCTGGATGAAAATCATCAGTTCCTGGCGCTCCACGCCTTGGGTTTTTGTGGAGAAGAGACGACCTAGTCCCGGAATATCACTGAGCAGGGGAATGCCGGTCACGGACTCGGTATCGTTGGTGGTGATTAGCCCGCCAAGAACAATAGTCTGGTTGTTGGGAACGGTCACGGTGGTGAGCAGTTCCCGGGTTCCTATGGTAGGAACTTCGCCGATACCCTCGATAAATTCGCGTCCAATGATGTCGTCACTGAGAAGCGCGATTTGAAGTGTGATTTCATCCTCGGAGTTTACCAATGGAATGACTTCGAGCTTCAGGACCACATCACGGTATTCGATGTTGGTGGAAACTCCTCCGCCCGAGAACTGGTTGGAATTGGTAGGAATAGCAATACGGCGCCCAGATGAGATCGTGCCTTTCTGGTTGTTGGCCGTGAAAACGGACGGGCGGGAGAGAAGGGTGAAGTTCTGATTGGAGGTTAGCAGGTTCACGTAGGTGGCAAGCGAACTGCCAATTTTACCATATAGTGAAAGCCCTGTCTGGTTGGGGAAAGTGCCTGCGGCAGTCCCGGTGATTGATTCAACAATGCTTTCGGGACTGACGCGTGTCACAGGCCCTCCACCAATACTGGAATAGGCTATTCCATCGTCATTACCGCGGAACGCATGAAGCCAATCGACACCTGTGGTGGTGGTGTCATCGAGGGCGAGTTGGCCGAAGACGGTTGAAATCATCACTTGGTCGGCTTTCACGTCAACTTGGTCGAGAAGCTTCTCGATGATCTCGACACCTGACGGCGGGCCTTGGACGACAATGGAATTGGTGATGTTGTCGGCGACGAGAAGCGTGCGACCGATGAGAAGTGACACGGGGGCTGAATTCACCTGGGGGTCCGAGAGTGAGTTTCCTCGTGAGCCACCTCCGCTGCCACTGGAATTACCGAGTCCGGAGGAGGACTGGTTACCTCCGCTGTTGAACAGGTTGTTGTTATTGGTTTGGCGGTTGTTATTGGTTTGGCGATTGTTTCCCCCAGCTTGCGTTACTGATGAGCCATCCGCCGTGCCAGTGCCACTGAACGCGCGGGTGAGGGCGTCTCCGGCAATAGGAAGGAAGTCAGCCACAGCCAGGAATTTGAGCTTCCTGCGGAGGAAATTGCGCTGGTCGGATTCGGTATCAAATTCGCGGACGAGGCCCTCGATAAACAGAAGGTCAACAGGTCTCCCCATCGCGAAGATGCGGTTCGTCCGGGCGTCGGGGATGATCTGGACCGGGGTGTCTTCGCCGGAGGATGAAGCACCAGGTACCGATTCGGCGATCGTAGTTGCGACGTTACCGGGTACATTGTTCGGTTGTGCTTGCGGCGCACGCTGGACCCCTGCTGTCCGGGAGGTATTCTCCTGGCTTCCGAGGAGTTCGTTGAGAGTTGTGGCCAGTTCTGTTACATCCGCGTATTTCACGACGATGAAACGGGTGGCGACCTGCGACGAGGGTTTGTCGATCTCCGCTTTAAGGTCGATGAGTTTCCTGATGAGGGAGGTGTTTTCAGTGATAACTACCGAGGCGGCGTTGGGCACGGCGGCGATCGAACCGAAGGCACCGAACTGGCCGATGATCTGGGTAAAAGTGCGGACGGCTTCGTCAGGTTTGATATAACTGAGGCTCATCACATAGGAGATGACGGCATCACCATCGGGCAGGGTATCGTTCTCTGTGTAGACCGGGACTCCGATACCGGTGGGTTTGATTCCCGATGTTGCGAGAGTAAGGAATTCGAGATTTGGATCCGTCGCATCGGGCACGAAAATGAAGTTTTCGATAGTCGCTGCCTTTCTCAGGAGTTCGGCGGCTTGGTCGTAAGTCAACGTGTTCTCTGGCGAGGCAGGCTGGATGAATTCGAACTCGGCTTGTGAGGCGGCGGACGCGACAATCACCCTGCGGCCGGTATATTTCCGGTAAAGCGCTGCGAGATCGTTGCCAGACAGAGCAAGATATTCGAGGTTTTCTTTGATCAGGGTGTCACCAAGTCGGGCCTTTACATCGGCGCGATTTTGCACGGGGTTCGGTTGGGCGACAATTTCGGGAGCCGGCGGTTGCACGATACCCGGAATGGCTGGCACTTCATCGTCTTGAGAGAAAAGTGGAAGGGCTGGAAGCAGGGCAAAAAGGAAAGTGAATAGGTGTCGGCTCATCGGGTTGTTGGAATAGCTGGTGCTCAAAAGTTTCGCTGAAAAAGTTCGGGTATTGCTGGCTTTATTTGCGGCGGCGTGGTTGACGTGTCTGATCGTTGCCAGGGTTCTTCCGAGAGGGACCTCCTTGTGGATTTTTTGCTGGAGTTGGCGGGGCGACGATACGAGGACGAGGCTGGCGTTGGGCTTGGATCTGATTGGCTTGCGCAGGAGTCACGCCGGGAGGAAGTTGTTGGGCGGTTTTTTCCGGTGGAGCGACAGGAGCTTTTTTTAGAGTGATCAGTTCGGGCTCGAAGCTCACGGTTCCTTGGATACTACCTGTTGATAGAACCACGGTCGTGCCAAGTGAAACCTCGGGATTACGGTTAACCGACACCACCTTGAACTCACCTGATCCGCCTGGCTCGACCACGTGCTTGTCGTCCGGATCATCCTTGTTGACGATAGTGATCCGGTAGCCACCGGGGATGGGAGCAATGCCGGTCAGTGTGTAATCCTCGATGGGGTTTTCGATGGTGGTTGCGGTCGGTTGCGGGGGTTTTGATGTGAAAGGGCTGTTCGTCCAAAGTCCCGTGTAGCGAGTCAGCGGGGATTTCCTCGGGACATCTCCGTTGACCTGCATGGTGAAGCCGACGGAAAGGAGTCCGCAACTGATTTTTATGATATGTATCATGCTCTTCATATCGCGGGAGGAAACCATTGTGCCAGAGTTGCGGAGCAATCGATCAGGGTGTCGTCCTTTCCATTGGGGGTCAGGCGGATCTGGTAAGCGGCGCGGAAGGCGGATGGATCGTTGACGGCATCGAACCAACGGTAGAGCGCCTGCTCCTGGCCGGTAAGGTTGATTCTAATTTGTGCGCGGTTGTAGTGAATTCCGGAGGTATCGGTGGGGAGGAGTTCCTGGGATTTTATTGTGAGTCCAAGGTTGCGTGCCTGGGTGTCGGCGAATTGCTGGAGCTGCGTCTGGACGGTCTGGTAAACTGCGGGTTGGGGTTCGTATTCGGCAAGCCATTGCATTTCCTCCGCAAGCTCTGCGGAGCTGTTCTGAAACGCGATGGCTTGCTGGAGCCGGGCCTTGGCCGCATCGAGTTCGCCGGTGAACTGCAAGTTCTTCTGGTTGAAGAGCGAGTAAAGGAAAACATTCACGACAATGAAGCCCGCAAGGAGCAGCAGGGACAGGAGTTGTTTCTCGCGGGCGGACATGGAGGATACGGGGATGAAATGCCGGTGGGGTTTCGTTTTGTCAGTGGAAAAAGGTTTAGATGCCGATGAAGGATGATTGTGGAGCGGCGGATTTCAAACCGATAAGGCGAGGGCGTGTTGTTGACTGTTCAAGGTGTGGTTGAGGGAGTGTTTGCGGTGAAAACAAACTCCCAGCCGCGGCTGGATTGCTTCGGCTCCGGAGTCTGCCATTCGAATGCGAGGAGGCCGTTGTTTTTCGTCAGGTTGAGGGAGAACTGGTTGACCGCCTGGGGTTGCGGCGCTTCTCCGATCAGCCGGATCTCGGTTGGTGAAATATCGGCGGTGCGAAGGCGGAGACCGGAATTCGGCGGGATGGACCGGGCGATGCGGTTGAGGATATCGACCGTGTTGTATTCGAGGTCGATGCCATGTTCGAGTTCGTCCCATTTTGCGAGGTGGAGGGCGTAGGCTTCGCTTTCTGGCGCGACGGATTGCACGCGGGTGAGGAGTTGTTTGGTGGTTGAGCGGGTTTGCCAGAGTTGGTAGCCGAGGTAGCCGACGGTTCCGAGATAGAGGATGGCGACGGCTGCGATGGCGAGGGTGGTGTTCTGGCGTTTCCGGGCGGCGCGGCGGGCGGCGCGGACATCGGCCGGAAGGAGATTGCTGAGAGGAGCGGGCAGAACTGGTGCCGGGCGGGGGGTGAGTTCGGTTTGGACGGAGAGCGATCGCGAAAGCTCGGAGGTATCGATTTGCGTATCCGGTGACCAGACAATGGCTTTCGAGGGTGAGGCGCTGATGCCCTGCATCGAGAGTTGCGCGATGGCGATGCGGATCTCGCGTATCAGGTTCGTATCCGGTGAAACGGAGGAGGCCGAGGTGGCTTGGCAGTAAAGGAGTTTTCCGTCCTGGTGGATGGCGAAAACCCATTGGCCGATTTCGCGCCAGAGCGTGAGTGTGTTTCCTTTCACGGGGAGCGCGCGCGGGGAAATATCGAAGGCTTTCGGGGACTTGGTCGGTAGATCGGTGGATCCCGGGCCGCGCAGAATGATTGAGAGCAAGGTGGAGGCTTCCGAGTTTATTAGAACCGGGAAGATGTCGGTGAGTTGGCCGGCGAAGGGATCGGGGCGGAGGCCGAGGCGCTCCGCGTGGGTGGCGGCGAGGTCGGGGAAAAGCGAGGAGTCTCCGGTATAAACCTGGAGTGGGAGGGCGGTGAGTGCGCGGACAGGAAACAAGAAGATCAGATCACCGGCGGGAAATTTGGCGATTTCCGACGGGCTTGCCGCCGGGTGTTCGGAGAGCAAGGTCGCGGGTTCGTTGCCGGAAACGGTCCAGATTTCCCAAGCGGTTTCGCCGGGAAGCAGGAGGTGGGTGGTGTGGGTCTTGGCCATGGGCGAGGAAACTTTAACTTCTAAACTTTAAACCCTAAGGAAGAGGTAGGGGGATTGGGTTGAGAGTTAGGGGATGATTTCGGTGGTGCGGTTGAGGAGGGCGGGTTTTCCTGTGCGGTTTCTGACGATTGCGGTGATGCTGCGTTTCGCGTCACCAGAGCGGGCGACGGAGGTAATACGGGTGGTTGTGTCGTCGGTGGTGAAACGTTGGGCTATGTCTTGGCGTGAATCGGCGTCTATGCCAAGCAGGGAAAGCGCCGCGGCGACATCCTGGAAGGGGGCGTCGTCTTCGGTGTCGCGGATATTGTCAATTCCACGGACGGTTTCCGGAATGATGGATGCCTCGATTGCGGTGACTTCGGCTGCGACGGCGATCAGTTCGGCGTCGGCTTCGTTGAGATCAAGGGTTCCGCTGGACCAAACGGTGAACCAGTCTCGCCAGTCCGGGCGCAGGGCTTCGATTTGGTTCATTCCACGGACGAGAGCCATTTCCCCGACATCATAAAACGGTCGGTTGAAGGGTTGGTTCAAGCGTCCCATTTTTTCATATTCTGTGATTTCGGCGCCGTTTAGCGCGACTTCGTCGTCGGGATCGACCCAGTCGGTCAGGGCGTCAGTGAGGGCTTGGGCGGAGTCGAGATCGAGGCCCCAGTCGATGAAGATAGAGCGGATGAGCGTTTTGTCCTCGGCGAGCACGAGGGCGTTGATATTGAAGCGGGCGCCTTCGGATGTCAGGGAGACGTGGACTTCCTCGTTGTTGGCCTCGTCGACACGGTGGAGGAGGGGATCGTCGCGTTTGACGGCAGGGTTGGAGCCAATTGCGATGCCGGTTTCAGCGAGTTGGAACGCGCGGGAGCCGTGGACTTTGGCGGTGACGATTTCCATATCGAATGAAATCACGCGGAGAGTGGTGATTGCGGCGAGGGACAGGATCGCGATGAGCCAGAGCACCGCGATGAGGGCGGCACCATTTTTGTGAAACTTTCGGGTTGTTCTCATCGTGATCCGGGGCGTTGTGAATTTTCGGGAGGCCGACCTCCGGTAGGTTGGGCTTCGGGAGTGATTTCGATCGGAGTGCCAACCGCGTTGTCGGGATTTGAGGCGTCGCCACCGCCTGTGGGGTTACCGGGGTTTCCAGCGCCGAGTCCCTGTTGCAATTGGCGCATGAATACCTCGGGATTTTGGCGTGGAGGAATCCAGAAGACCTGGCGGATGGGTTCTCCGTCGGATCCGAAGGCACAGAGCAGTTCAAGTTGAAGCGGGAGCCGCCCCGGGAGATCCCAGTCGTATTGGTATTCCATGGTCCTGCCGTCGAGGACTCTCCATTCGAAATAGCGGACGTCGGTGAGGAGTGTGATTTCGGCGAATGGTTCGCTATCGATTGCGGAGGAGGCAAAGCCGGAGCCGGATGAGTCGGCCGATTCCGGATCGATGATTTCGTTTTCGTAGTAGCGGAGAACGATATCGAGGAATCCCGAGCGGCGCAGGACCGTGGAAAGTTGGATTGCTTTGGCGGTTCGTTCCTCTCCACCCCATGTGAAGGAGATCGGGACATCCTGAAGAGTCAGGTCGCTGATGTAATGGGAGGGGGCATCGGTCACGGCGAGATCGAGGCGGGTATTTCCCGGAAGAGATGCGAAGCGGTTTTTAAGGAGCTCGAAAAATGCCTGATGGAGCATTTCCTCGTTCTGGGTTTTCACGACCGAGTTTCCAAGCATCAACGAGGAGCGGGCGGTTGCGAAGACCATGCCGACGAGGAGTGCGATCAGGAGAAGGGCGAGGACGAGTTCTAGGAGGGTGAAGGCGCGTTTCGCGTGCTTGAGAGGAGTGGGTGAGGGGGTGAGGGGGGGGGGGGGGGTGGGATTATGAATCCGGGCGAATCCGTATTTCGCGCACTCTCCCATTCTTCCGCTCTCCCCTTCTCTCTTCGTAAGTCTCATGGCTGGTACATGAGGTTGTAGCGCCAGGTTTCAACCGAGCGGGATTGCCATGCGCCGTCGGCGAACCAGTTCGCGGTGATTTCGATGTGATACATCTGCTGGAGGAGTTCGCCGTCCTGGTTTTCGAGGTCTTCGATGGGTTCGATGACGACATCGAGTTCGATATCGGTGCCTTCGACCGGTATCTGGGTGATGCCTTCCTCGAGAGTGGGGAACGAGAGTTGCTCGGTCAGCGCGGAATCGAGCATGCGGGTGATGCGGAGTTCCGTCTGGGCCAGGGTGGCAGCCTCAGCCATGCGGTGGAAGGCGACCGCGAGGCCGGTACAGGCGATGCCGAAAATACCCAGCGCGAGGACGACCTCGAGGAGGAGGAAGCCGGGCTTTTTTCGGGGTTTTGGAGGGTGGAGTATCAAGCTTTGAATTTAAAGAATCGTAAAACAAGAGGCAATCAACAATCTCTAACAAGGTAGGGCACGCATAGTTGAGATATAATACTGTATTCGAAGATTTTTTAACCGCAGATGGACGCAGATTAACGCAGATCCGGCACGATGAAAAAGGGATAGATTTTTAGCGTTTTCTCACGAGGAAAGTGGGCTAGTTCGCCTCGAGTTCGGAGTCGGCGATGGTGGCGGTGAGGGGGTGATAGGTGTCTTGTGCGTAGCTATCTCCGAGCGTGAGGCGGACGGTGAGGGGTTCGGAGAGGCCGTCCGGGTCGAACCGCCAGACCGGGGTGAAGGTTTCAGAAGGGGTGAGGTAGTTTTCCGTGTTCCAGTGGCGGATGGTGAGGGTAATATCGGGATCGATGGTGATTTGCTCGTGCAAAGCGGGGCGGGACTGCTTGTCGCTTTCGGTGCCGCCTATGGCGTTGCCCAGTGCGGTGGTGCGGTCGATGTTTCCTGATTCCGCGAGGGGCAAAAGTCGCACGGATCCGGGGCGGAATTCGATGGCGTAGGGTGTCTGGCGGAGTATGGAGGCGGTGCGGGCTTTTTTGGCCAGGAGTTCGATTTCTCCGGATGTGTTCCGTAGGATCCGTTCCGAAGATGAGAGGATGACTGTAGTGATGGCTCCACCGATGATCAGGGCGGAAATGGCGAGGACGATGACGATTTCAAGAAGGGTGAACCCTTTTAAGAAACCGGACGGCGTGCGCGTATCAATCTTGCGAGGAAAGGTCATCTTCGGTGCCTTCCTGGCCATCCGGTCCAATGGAGTAGATCTCGAATGTGGTGGTGTCCTTTTTGCCGGGGTTGCGGTATCTGTATGGAGCCTGCCAAGGATCGAGTGGAATTTCCGTGGCGAGTTGGGTCCAACGTTTCGGGACGGGGGTTGAGGCGGGTTTGGTGACGAGAGCCTGGAGTCCTTGCGCGGTTGTCGGTGCGGTAGCGGCGTTGAGTTTGTAGGTCGCAATGGCTGATGAGATCGTATTGAAGTCTGAAGTGACACGCTGGAGCTTGGCACCGTCACCGAGTTTTCCGACGACAGCGATCGAACCTCCCAGAATGACGGCGATAATTCCGAGAACGATAACGATTTCAAGGAGAGTAAAGCCTTTGGGAGTGGGTTTTTTGTAATGGCTGGATGGTAGACCGGTTTTCATGTTTACTTGGATTTAATGCCGTGCGGACGGATTATTGTCTGAGGTAATAATATGTGGAAATGGCGAGAGGTCAATCGACAGGTAAAGCGCGCAAAGGCCGTTCGTTGACAGGTCTTGCGCGAGGAGGATCTGCGCGACTGCTTTGAGTTGTGTTCCGCTGAGGCAGGTCTTCTTCCGAAACCGGCTGGGCTCGTGCGGGATGGATCGGGCAAAGGTCGCCGGAGTCCGGTGCTGTGTCGGCGGGAACTTGGTCTGTGTAAGCGGTATTTGCGGTACGGCAGCCTGCGGTGGCGCGTTTTCCTGAAAGCTTGCAGAGGTCGATGTTGACTAGCTTCACGTTTGAATGCAGGTCACCGGCTTTGTATCCCAAGCGGTCCGCCGTTTTCATGATATCGACCCAGACCGGCAGTGCGAGCGTGGAGCCGTATCCGCCTTGGAAGGTTTTTTTGGGAGTATCGAAGCCAACCCAGACGGCGCAGGTTAAATTGGAAGTATAACCTGCGAACCATGCGTCTTTGAAATCATTGGTCGTGCCGGTTTTGCCAGCAGCCTGTTTGGTAAACCCTAGACGTTTGATTGAAGCTGCGGTGCCGGAAGTTGCGACTTCCTGGAGAATTCTTGAAACCGACCAAGCTGATCCGGTGTTTGTCGCCTGATAGGGAAGGGCGGGAGTGGAATAGAGTATGTTGCCATTGCGGTCTTTGATTTCGGAGACCAGGTAAGGGCGATAGCGGGTGCCGTCGTTCGGGAAAATCGTGTAGGCGGTTGCGACTTCCCATGGGCTGGCCTCCCATGAACCGAGGAATGCGGAAGGTATTTCCGGCATCGACTTGCCGAAGCCGGCCATTCTTGAAACTTCTTTAACTTTCGTCACACCGGCGTAGTTGCCCACGCGGACCGACATGGTGTTTCTGGAGCGAATGAGACCGTATGATACGGGAAACATTCCACCGAATTTTCCGTCCGAGTTGTTGGGTCTCCAGGACGGAGCGCCCTTTATTTCACCGCGTCTGATCGGGCCGTCGGAGATTCGGGTGGAGGGGCGGAGGCCTTTGTCGAAGGCGGCGAGGTAAACGAAAGGTTTGAAGACAGAGCCGATCTGACGGCGCGCCTGGATGGCCCGATTGAATTGGGATTCGTTGGCATCGCGGCCACCGACAAGCGCAAGGACGGCACCGGTTCGGTTTTCAATCAATACGGCCGAGCCCTGGATATACTGAGGGGGCTTGCGAGTTTCATCCGGTTGGCTTTGCCATGCGGCGCGAGTCTGGTGCGGGTATCCGGAGCGTCGTTCGACCTCGCGCATTTTCTTGTCGAGCGCCTCTTCGGCGATGGTTTGGAGGCGCTGGTCGATGGTTGTAACGATCGTCAGTCCGCCGAGTTCGATGTTTTCCTTTTCGAGGATGATCTCGAGGTCCCGGCGGATCGCATCCATTGCGTAGGATGCCTCGTAGTCCCGCCGCCATGTCGGGCGGACGGTGATGGGTTCCTTTTTTGCCTCATCCGCTTGGGCTTGGGTGATGGCTTCAGCGTCGACCATGCGGGCGAGGGTGGTGTTTCTCTCGCGCTCGGCGGCCTCCATTGAGCTGAACGGATTGTAGGCATCGGGTCCGCGAACGATCCCTGCGAGGAGGGCGGATTCGGAGAGGGTGAGTTCGGATGGATGTTTCTCGAAATAGATTCGCGATGCTTCTCCGATGCCTTTGATCTGGCGGCCCCAGTTGATCTGGTTGATATAGGCTTCGAGTATTTGGTCCTTGGAAAGTGCCGCGTTGATTCGGAATGCGATGGCGATTTCGAGGCACTTCCGATCAAGCTGTTTGGCAAGTTCTCCACGTTTTTCACCAAATTTCAGTTGGAAAACATCCGAGGCGAGTTGCTGGGTGATGGTCGATGCGCCCTCGCGTTTGCCTTCGAGGTTCTTCAGAAATGCGCGACCGATACCGATGATATCGATGGCTCCGTGCGAGTAGAAGCGCTCGTCTTCGCGGGCGAGGATGGCTTTTCGGAAATTTTCGGCAACGTCTTTGAGCGGAACGATGGAGCGTTTCTCGCCGTGAATTCGGCCGATCTCGGTTCCTTGGCGGTCGAGAATAATGGTTCTCTCTGGCATTTGGTTGATGCGGGAAAGGTCATATTTATCGGAGCGGAATCCATAAATCACCGCAAGTATGGTCAACAGATAGAGGCCTGCGACAGCGGGAGTTCCGAAGAGCCGTATAAGAAATTTCTTGGGCGCGGAAAGTTGCCTTGTGAGTAGAAAAAGCAGGTGGAATGGCCAGAAGAAAAATAGCGAGAACGGATTGACCGACCGTCGTTGGGCAGGTCGTTTCTGACGCGGCTTATTTTTCTGTTGCTTGCGTTTGGCCATGATTGCTGGACGAGAGGATAGGGAAATTTCCGAAAGATGAAACTCTAAGTTTTGTTTATAAAGAACGGCGTCGGGAGAAGCACCTATCTCGAAAACACGCGAATTTGCATTCACTGCGAGATTCCGGTAGACGAATCCGTAGTATAGTGTCGATTGTCTTAATGATGAGATTTTCAGTATATGGATTTTGCATAGTATTGGTTTCGACCGCACTTCAAGCAAGAGAACCGATATCGGGCGTTGCTGACCTTCTTAGTTTGCAAAATAAAGTCGGCTCGGTTGCTGAAAAGGTAATGCCGGCCACGGTCGCGTTGGTTTCCGAAAAAACGGGGGCCTCCGGGTCAGGTGTGATTGTCTCGAAAGAAGGGCTGATTCTTACCGCTGCCCATGTAATTCAAGGAATGAAGGAGGTGGATATTTATTTCGCGGATGGCAAGAAATGGCGCGCCAAGGTTTTGGGCGCCAACTATTCCAAGGATATAGGAATGGCAAAAATGACCGAAGCCGGGCCTTGGGAATTTGTGGATCTCGGTGTCTCAAAGCCGCTTGAGGCGGGTGATTGGGTCGTGGCACTGGGACATTCGGCGGGTTTTGATCCGGCAAGAACGCCTCCGGTCAGATTCGGTCGGGTGATGTCTGATGGTCCCGGAAACTTTTTTACCACCGATTGCACCCTGATCGGTGGCGATTCCGGGGGTCCTCTTTTTGACCTCGATGCAAATCTGGTGGGTGTGAACTCGTCTATCGGTTGGTCTTGGAAAAACAACAACCACGCAGGAATCGATGGTTTTCGAGAGGATTGGAAGCGACTGATCGCGGGTGAGGCGTGGGGAACGCTGCAGATGAATCCCCTCGCAAATCCGGAGACACCAGTCCTGGGTATTGAGATGGGACTCCGGAGCCGGATGAATGGTGTCCCGGTTCAGAAGGTTGAGCCGAATTCGCCTGCCGCCGCTGCGGGAGTCAGGGTGGGCGATATGATTATTTCGGTCGATGGGGAGCGCGTGAAAGAGGGTTCCGAGCTTCAGCAGATTCTGGTCAAGAAAGAGGCTGGCGATATCGTTGTCCTGGGTGTTTTCAGGAGAGATAGAGAGCTTGAGATCGACGTGAAATTGGTGAAACGAGAGGAACTTTACAGGGTAAGATGAAGTATTTAAAAGCGATCAAGGTTGGCTTCATTTTACTTGCCTTGAATGTGGCGGCTCCTGCTCAGAGAGAGCAGGAGGAAGTGCCGCTGATGCGTCCAGACGAATTGAAAACCGTTGAGGAGCAGTCCGAGGCTTTTAACGAGGCTCTGCTTCCTGTGATTAATGAGGCATCAAAATCAACTGTGAGGCTGTGGGGGAGAACGGGCCGTAGGGGAAAAGCGAAATTGCTGGCTTACGGGACGGTGGTGGGAAATGGAGCTCAAGTGCTCACCAAATGGAGCGAGGTGGAGCAGGCTGTGGACACCTTGCAGGTTCAGACAGGTAACAATGAATCTTTTCGAACTGAAGTGGCCGGGGTGTTCACCGAGGAAGACTTGGTTTTGCTGAATCTGGGAGATGGAGGGCGTGTCGATCAGGATGGGCCTGATTTTGGTGTCCTAAATACTAGGCCGTCGGATATCAATCTGAAGCCGGCGAAGTTTTTTGAATCCACGCTGACTTACGGACAGTTTCTGACCGCGCCGCAACCGAGTGGCAAGCCGGGTGCTTTCGGAGTGGTGAGCGTTCTCGAAAGGAATCTTCGTGATACCGACCAAGCACATGTTGGGATTATGGTTGATCCGGAGTATCGGGGGGAAGGCGTCAGGATCGCCAGTGTGCAGCCGGAATATGGGGCGGCCAAAGCCGGGTTGCAGGCGGGCGATCTGATTCTCGGTATAGACGATAGGGATATTTCCGGTCTTCAAGAACTCAAAAACGCTCTGACCAACAAGCAGCCGGGTGATAAAGTGACGATGCGTATCGAGACGGCTGGCAAGGAGCGAGTCGTGGAGGTGTCGCTCTCGAACCGTCCTGTGATCGGACAGTTTTCATTTGATCGGTTGAATACCATGGAAAGGATGGGCGGTGAGCCCAACCGCGTTCGCGATGGCTTTTCAAAAGTGGTGCAAAGTGATATGCAGATCAGCAAGAATCAAGTTGGAGGGCCGGTTGTGGATCTAAAGGGCCGCATCGTTGGTATTACGATAGCCAGGGCAGACCGCACCAGAACCTACATCATGGGAAGCAGGACGGTCATGGATGTCTTAAAGGGCGATTTCGATACGGTTGCAGTGGCAAAAACCAAGTCTGATATTAAGAGGCAAGAGCTTGATAACCAGAGACTTGCGATGATTCCAAAGGTAAACCCTGGAGAAAAACCGAAAGACGCGGATCGCATGAAAAGACATCTGAGCGACGTCGAGCGCCTGATGGGCCGGATGAATCGGGAGTTGGGGGCACTTGAGGCTGAACAAGCCCCGTGAGGAGCATTTGATAGCTTTTGTCGCGGGTGGGTTGCTTTCGAAGGGGAAAGCCGTTTATCGTTTCTCGAAATGAGCGAGAAAGAATTTTTCTATCAGGATCCGTTTCCAATCGGCCCGGACACCACTGAATACGAACGCATACACGACGGCTGCGTGGAGCTTGCTGATTTCAGTGGTGAGGAGGTTTTGAAAATCGATCCTGAGGCCTTGACCTTATTGGCGGCGGAGGCGATCAAGGCGATCAATTTCACGCTCCGCAGTAGTCACCTTGCGCAGGTGGCGGCGATTCTGGATGATCCCGAAGCCTCGGAGAACGACCGGATGGTCGCGCTGATGCTTTTGAAAAACGCGGAGATCGCTTCGCATGGAATTCTACCCGCATGTCAGGATACTGGAACGGCAACAGTGATCGGGAAGAAAGGTCAGCATGTCTGGACCGACTGTGATGATGCGGAATTTCTTACAAAGGGTATCTATCAGACTTATACAAAGGAGAATCTTCGCTACTCCCAGACAGCACCTCTGACAATGTATGAGGAGGTGAATACGAAGACCAACCTGCCCGCCCAGATCGATCTTTATGCGACGCAGGGAGCGGAATACAAATTCCTATTTGTCAGCAAAGGCGGGGGGTCTGCCAACAAGACTTTCCTTTATCAGGAAACCAAAGCGCTGTTGAACCCGAAACGACTCAAGGAGTTTTGTATCGAGAAAATGAAGTCGTTGGGCACTGCTGCATGTCCTCCATATCATCTGGGTTTTGTGATTGGCGGAACATCGGCGGAGAACAATCTCAAGACTGTTAAAATGGCGACGACTCGCTACTACGACGGTCTGCCAACATCTGGCAACGAGCACGGCAGGGCTTTCCGGGATATCGAGTTGGAAAAGGAACTTCTCGAGGCTGCCCAGCAAATCGGGATTGGGGCACAGTTCGGGGGGAAATACTTCGCGCTCGATGTGAGGGTCGTGCGGCTGCCGAGGCATGGGGCTTCATGTCCGGTTGGGATCGGTGTTTCCTGCTCTGCGGACCGTCAGGCGAAGGCGAAAATCACGCGGGATGGTATCTTTCTCGAAAAACTGGAGAAAAATCCTGGCCGCTTCATTCCTGAAAAATATGCCGATTGGAAGTTCAAAGGGGTGGAGATCGATCTCGACCAAGGTATGGAGAAAACCTTGGGAACGCTTTCGAAATATCCGGTAACGACTGCGCTTTCACTCACTGGAACAATCATTGTCGCCCGTGACTCGGCTCATGCGAAGATGAAGGAAATCCTTGAGGCTGAGGGCGAGTTGCCTGATTATTTCAAGAAATACCCTGTGTATTATGCCGGGCCTGCGAAGACTCCGAAAGGCATGCCCTCGGGAAGTTTCGGGCCAACGACGGCCGGACGTATGGACGGATACGTTGACCTTTTCCAAGAAAACGGTGGCTCAATGGTGATGCTCGCGAAGGGCAATCGCTCACAGCAGGTGACTGACGCATGCAAGAAACACGGCGGCTTCTATCTCGGGTCCGCAGGAGGTCCCGCGGCACTGCTCGCAACAGATCACATCCGTTCACAGGAGGTCCTGGCGTTTCCCGAACTCGGCATGGAAGCGGTTTGGAAAATCACCGTGGAGAATTTCCCCGCCTTCATCCTTGTGGATGACAAGGGCAACGATTTCTTCCAGACGATCAATCAGTGTCCGGTCTGTTGATGGGCTGAATCCTCCGGCAATTTCTTTTGAATTGTCGTATTCTAGCCCACAAGTCAGGTTCGCTGTAACCGAATGACGCCCATACAATCCATTCTCGAAAACTACCGCAGCGCCTCCCAGACCGAGCGCGAGAAGGGCACCTACTTCGAGGAACTCATCCGCACCTACTTCCGCAACGAGCCGAAATACGCCGGCCTCTACTCCGATGTCTGGCTGTTCGCCGATTGGGCGCAGGATCACGGAGAAATTGCCAAGGACACCGGTATCGACCTCGTCGCCAAAGTCTCCGGCACCGATGAATTCCACGCCATCCAGTGCAAATGCTACGCCGAGGACTACCGGGTCAAAAAAACCGACATCGACAGCTTCTTCACCGCCTCCGGGAAAAAGCCGTTCACCTACCGCATCATCGTCACCACCACGAATGACTGGAGCGAAAACGCCGAGCACTCCCTCGAAGGCCAGACCCCGCCCGTCTCCAAAAGCACCCTCCACGATCTCGAAAACTCCCAGATCGATTGGGAAAAATACGCCCCCAGCAAGCCCGCCGCGCTTAAAGAAAAGAAAACCCTCCGCAAGCACCAGCTCAGCGCCAAGACCAACGTCCACCTCGGCTTCAAGACCGCCGACCGTGGCAAGCTCATCATGGCCTGCGGCACCGGGAAAACCTTCACCTCCCTGAAAATCGCCGAGGACATCGCCGGTCCCGGCAAGCGCGTCCTCTTCCTCGTCCCCTCGCTCAACCTCCTTTCCCAGACACTCACCGAGTGGACACAGGAAAGCGCCGTCCCGCTCCGCTCCTTCATGAATTTGAGTAACGTCAGTCAGTCTTCAAGGCTTGAATGTTTGTACAGTTCCTGAGAACACTCTTCCGCATTGCAAACCCTCGACAACATCGCCTTCTGGCAAACCGGACGCTTGACTCCAGAACTATTGGAGTCTGGTCTCATCGCTGTCGGAGCTTTGGATCGACGCAACCGGTTGTCTGCCGATGCGAGGACGGTTTTGGAAAAGGCGGCGAAGTCTTTCGGGGCATCCCATGTGTTTTTCCGTTCCCGACCCGGTCGTTCCACAGTGCCGGAAGCTTTGGTCTTCGACGATACTTCCGCAGACTGCACCCGAACGGACGAGGATTTTGCCGATCTGCACCGTCGTCTCTGGAGCTGGGGTGCTGTTCCGCTGGTTTACCGGAGGCTTCCCGGAAGGGTAGATGTCTTTCGATGCACTCATAAGCCCGACTTCGATACCGGACGTGAAAAACCGAAATATTCGCCTCATAACACGCTGGATCTGATCCACATCGCTGCGGATATCACCAATCTCCTTGAAGATGAACCCTGGTGGGACATGCGCAGGTTGGCGAATGGCACTCTCTGGGACGATCCTGGTGTTGCCCAGCAGTTCCTTTCCGACAAATCAGCCCACAAGATGATCCTGCATCATGTGGGAACCCTTGAGAAGAAGCTAGCCAATGAAAGCGGTCTGGAATCGAAGTTGCGCCGCCGCCTGCTGATCATATCCCTCTTGGTGGCCTATCTTGAGGATCGTGAAGTCTTCAAGTTTGAGTCCGATTTCTTTGCCCGCTTCAAAGAGGATGCTGAAAAATTCCACCATGTTCTCGCGGACGCCGAATCTCTGATCAAGCTTCTCAATTACCTTGAGACAGAGCGCTTCAATGGCAATGTCTTCTCACTGGAGGAGGATGAAATCCAACAGCTCCGGCAGACAACCCATCTTGCGAAATTCGCAAAACTGATCGAAGGCAGCACGGAAAAAGGCGGCCAGCTAACTCTGTGGAGACTCTATTCCTTCAAAGATCTCCCCGTGGAGTTGATCAGTCACATCTATCAGCTTTTCGTCGAGGACAAGACCACTTGCGTTTACACGCCTCCCTTCCTTGCCCGCCTGATGCTGGAGGAGGCGCTTACACTGGATCGGATGGATCGCTTGGAAGAGCGAGATGAAATCGTGTTCGACCCCTCATGCGGCTCGGGCGTCTTCCTCGTTGAAGCCTTCAAACGTCTCGTCCTCCATTGGCGCAAAAACAATCACTGGGATAGACCGTCTGTGGAGGTGCTGAGCAAACTCATGCAGCGTGTAGGAGGAACGGATATCGATGGCTACGCGGTCGAGTTGGCCGCCTTCAGCCTCTGCCTTGCGATGTGCGAAGAACTCGATTCGGAAACCATCATCAAGACTCGGAAACTCTTTCCCTCTTTGAAGGGTGAAACCTTGATTCAAAGCTGCTTCTTCCAACAAGTGCGTGAGGCGGCTCTGCCTGCTAATATTGGCGTGATGATGGGGAATCCTCCGTTTGGCTCGGCATCAAAAGTGGGAACCACTGAGTTGGCTTACACGGAATATTTGGCTGCATACGGAAAGCAGAGTCTGCCAGATCGTCAGTCCGCTTTCCTCTTCTTGCATCATGCCATGGAGGCTCTCGTCGAAAACGGGCTAATGTGCCTCATTCAGAAAGACAACTTTCTCTACAACCGCCGCAGCGCATCTTTCCGTCATTTCATATTCGAACGTTGGGACGTTCGGCAGATCCTCGATTTTACTCCGATTCGCGGATTGTTCCTCAAAGATCCGAAGATCGTTGTCGTAATGGCGGAAGCTCAGCCGCCGGTTCCAAAGCGTTCCATTCTCCATGCCATCTTCCGTCGGACTGTCCACACACAGGCCGAGATAGGCTTCGAACTGGACTACTACGATATGCACTGGATGCCACGTAGCGTCGCCATGACCAAGGACTTCGTCTGGCGTTGCAACCTCTTCGGCGGAGGCCGTGCGGCGAGCCTTGTGGAGAGGCTAAAAAAACTTCCTACGCTGAAGGATTATATTAAAGAGCAAGGTTGGGACTACGGAGAAGGCTATATGGTGGGAACGCCCGGAAACGAGAATGTTGTTGATTACTTGTATGGTCAGCCTGTCATTCCAGCCAAAGCGATCCGATCGGATGGAACAATCGATGAGTCCCTGATCGAAACTCAAAAGGAGAAATATTTCCAACGGCCTAGGCCGAAGTCTCGTTACCAGCATCCTGTCATTTTGATTCGTCAAACAGACGAGTTACAAATGACTCGCTGGGATAAAAGTTACCTCACATACGATTCAGAGGTTCTCGGCATAGCCTGTAAAGAAAAGGCTCCAGATGCTCATCTGGAGTTATTTAGACGACTCTTTCGCTCGCGATCAATTTACCGAGGCTGGCTCTCATTGACGAGTGGCAAAGCTGGACTACAGAAGGCCACTGCACTCAATAAGTCGGACATCGACGACTTCCCTTTCCCTAGTGAAGAAACGGATCTCGATCTCTCTGACAATGAAAGGATACTACTTTCGGATGCCTCCGACTACTACCGTGATTATCAACGTCTCGGAGAAGACGCCGAAATGATGCGCACCGCAACTCCCGGCGACCACAAAGAGTTCGCCAAGATTTTCACCCGTCAGATCAACGCAGTTCACAAAAAGCTGAAGCCTCTGCCAGTCAGATCGTGGGCGGGCGTGAGTTGCCAGCCGTTTGCCTTCGGTGATGCACAGCCTGACTGGAAAGACGCAGATGAACTGAGCGAAAAACTCAGCAGTCTCCTCCGTGGAAAGAGAAGCCAATCACTGACCACCGTGCGCATCGTCCGCATTTTCGATGGTCCATACGTCTTCCTCATCAAACCGGATCGCCTGCGTTACTGGCTGCGCTCGATAGCGCTCCGTGATGCTGACGAAGCATTGGCAGACCTCCGTTCCCTCGGCTTTTGAACCTACCGTATGATCGCCGACGAACCCCGCCCAACTCCTGGCATCGGCACACCGGATGACACGTTTCTGGACGCCGACGCATTTCATCACACCATCGTCTCTTTCATTGAGCGGGAGCTTCCGGTGTGGCGTGATCGGCGCTATCCCGTTCAGTTCCATGACGAGCCGAACTTGAATCAAATTCTTTGCCTTCACCTCAACAGTGCCTCTCGTCATCAGAATTTGGATTCGATCCAATTTCTTCAGGAGGCTGTCCAAGTGGCTGGCCGGCGTGCGGACATGGGGGTCATGCCACGAGGAATCATTATAGTGGAGGGGAGAACATACGAGGACTTCGAGCAATTGCTCCCCATCGAATGCAAACGCCTTCCTACCCCGAAAGACAAGCGCCGCAGCGACTGCGAATACGTGCATGGCATACCGGGGCATCGCTCTGGAGCTATTGAACGGTTCAAGCACTGTCTTCATGGTGCTGGAAACAGGCGAGCATTGATCATCGCATTTGTTCAGTCCGAATCTTTTGGTCATTGGTTTTCCACGATTAACGAGAGGTTAAATAAATGCGCTGCTGACAATGCCGACGATGGCCTATGGTCACCTGCGGAGCCTCTTTCATCAACGCCTTCAACCCGGCCTGATATCCATAAACTCAACAGCGTTCATAGGCGTATTTCCACAGACTCGATCCAAATTGAACACCTTTGGATACGGATGAACTGACCCATGATAAGCATGCGTTATTCCAGAAATATCTACGGCCTTCTGCACTCGCCGGAATACCGCAGCCGCTACGCGGACAACCTTTCCAATGAACTCCCCCGCATCCGGGCGGTGAAGAAGTTCGCGGATTTCATGGCCTTCTCCAGGGCCGGGCGTGAGCTTGCGGATTGGCACCTGAACTACGAGACCAGCGCCATCCACCCGGAGATTGAGGTCGTGGCGGCGGATTATATCCGCCATGCCAATTCAAATGACACGGCATGGCGGATGCAATCCGCCGCCACGCTCCGCGTCGAGAAAATGAAATTCGGCAAGACCAAAGACCCGGAGACCAACAAGAACGTCCCCGACAAGACCACCGTCATCTACAACCCCCGCATCACCCTCCGCAACATCCCCCTGGAAGCCTACGACTACGTAGTCAACGGCAAGCCCGCCCTGGAATGGGTCATGGAACGCCAGTCCGTCACCACCGACAAAGCCAGCGGCATCATCAACGACGCCAACCTCTGGGCCACCGAAACCATGCAAAACCCCGCCTACCCGATGGAGCTTTTCCTAAGGGTCGCGAAAGTGAGCGTGGAGACGGTAAGGATCGTGAATGGATTGCCGAAGTTGGAGATCTCTGTAGAATCCTCATTATGATCACGCGACTAAGAGTCAACGGCTTCAAGAACTTACGGGATGTGGATTTGCATTTCAGTGAGTTCACGTGCATTGCCGGACCCAATGGAGCGGGCAAATCCAACCTTTTCGATGCCATCCAGTTTCTCAGCCTTAGTGCCTCAAAAACCCTTCTTGAGGCCTCACTTGCAATTCGTGCGGATGGGGCAATGTCTTCGGATCCTTCTCACATTTTTTGTTTTGATCAGCCGGTTGGCGCGCGGCGTATCGACTTCATGGTGGACATGATCGTGCCTAAGATTGCGTTTGATGAAATCAACCAGGAAGCACGGGCGACATTTACATTCCTAACCTACGAGCTTTCTCTCGTCGAGAAAACACTCGGAAACGGCGATTTTGGATTGCAAATCGATAAGGAGATTCTGGCATATCATCCTTGGTCCAAGGCCGCTGCATTGTTGCCATTCGCGCACTCCGTAGCTTGGCGACATAGCCTGAAACAAGTGCGCAAGGGCGGTCGCCGGGACTACTTTATTTCAACAAAAGAGGCGGGTGGCAAAACAGTCATTCAGCGACATCAGGATGGAGGTAGCAGCGGAAATCCTTATCCTTACCTCGCCTCAAACCTGCCGCGCAGCGTGCTTTCCATTGCTAACGCCACGGAATCGCCCACCGCGCTTTGCGCCAAGCGGGAAATGGAATCATGGCGTTTTCTCGCACTGGAAGCATCCAGTCTGCGCGCCCCCGACGATTTCACCGATCCGAACATTATGGATTCCCACGGACGCCATATGCCCGCCACGCTGCATCGCTTGATGCAGTTACAAGGTGAGGGGCCCTCCGTGGGAGAAAGCATCGCCCAGCGCCTTACGGAATTGATCGAGAACGTGAAAGGAATCCGGGTTGATCCTGATCCCGTGCGCCGTGCATACAGCATTCTGGTGGACGACCATACAGGTAATGAAATTCCCGCGCGCGGTTTGTCGGACGGGACTCTCCGTTTTCTCGCCCTTGCAATTTTGGAGCAGGATCCACTCGTTACCGGTGTGATCTGTCTGGAAGAACCGGAAAATGGCATCCACCCCAAGCGGCTCCCTGCAATGATCACGTTGCTTCGCGATATTGCTGTCGATACAACGGAAGCGTGCGGAGCTGACAATCCGCTGCGTCAGGTGATCATAAACACACACTCACCATCGGTCGTAGCTGAAGTGCCCGATGTCAGCCTTGTGATCGCCGTGGATCGTTCAGCTTACTATCAGGATAGGCTCGTTCACTCGCCGAGCTTTCTAGGCTTGCCGGATACCTGGCGTGCAAAAGTTTCAGGTTTTGCGGTTTCCCGCGGACTGCTGATTCCCTACCTCAATCCTATCCGGGCGAAGCAGCAAGAATCACGCAATCCTGACCGGGTGGTTGACCGGGATGACTTGCAGATGCTTTTCTCGCAACTTGAAGAAGGCGAGATATGAGGACACTGCGATTCACCCTATTGGCGGAAGGCACCTCTGACCGCGTATTGCTACCCATCCTAAACTGGATGCTTCTCCGCCACCATCGCGATTTCCAATGGATCGGTGCTCCCACCAATCTCCAGGATCTGCCCAAGCCTCCTCGCACGTTGGCGGAGAAAATCAGCATAACCTGTGATCTCTTTCCGGCGGAAGTGATCTTCATCCATCGTGATGCGGATCGCGACCCACCTGCAAATCGCCGCCAGAAAATCGCCGATGCGATCGAATCCCTTTCGGGCAATCCCGTGCGGAGGTGGGTGCCGGTGATTCCGGTGCGTATGACGGAGGCGTGGCTAATGGTTTCCGAGATAGCATTGCGCTCCGCAGCTGGGAATCCACAGGGGCGTAATAGGTTAGACTTGCCGTCGTTGGGCAAACTCGAATCCGTTCCCGATCCAAAAGGGTTATTGGAGAACTTGCTGACCGAGGCGAGTGGTCATTCTGGCCGAAAAAGAAAAAAATTCAGTTTTCCAGCGGCACGGGCGCGTATACCGGATTTTCTGGAAAATTGGGAAACCTTGCTCCGCCTGCCTTCGGCTAGGCAACTGGATGAGGAGATCGCGGCCTTGAGTTTCGCTTCGGAGGATACCGTTTGAATTTCCGGACACCTCAATCACCCTCCTCCACATCCCCCTGGAAGCCTACGAATACGTAGTCAACGGCAAGCCCGCCCTGGAATGGGTCATGGAACGCCAGTCCGTCACCACCGACAAAGCCAGCGGCATCACCAACGACGCCAACCTCTGGGCCACCGAAACCATGCAAAACCCCGCCTACCCCATGGAGGTTTTCCTAAGAGTAGCGAAGGTGAGCGTGGAGACGGTGAGGATCGTGAAGGGGCTGCCGGAGTTGGATATTTGACAAGGAGCGGCGTGAATTCTTCCGTCGGATAAGAATGGAGGAAATGGCTGGGGATGATCTTTCCGGGGTTGCTGGGCGGAAGGATTCACGCCCCTCCTTGGGGGTTGGCGATTGAACTGTCAATTTTCCCCGAATAGTAATAATGTGGTTGCAGATCAACCACAGACGATTATCGTGGTTATGAAACAACCACACACCCTGCAAAACACGAAATTTGGAGACATGATCAAAGACCGTCGCATTGCGGCGGGGATGACCTTACGCAGCTTCTGCCGTGAGGCGGAGATCGACCCGAGCAATTGGAGCAAGATCGAGCGCGGGGTAATCGCTCCGCCCGATGACCCGGAACTGATTGGCAGAATCGTCGGTCTGCTTGGGCTTTCCAGCGCAGATGAAACCGAACTTTCCGATTTGGCCTCAATCGCCCGGGGACAGATTCCCGCAGACCTGAAGGATGAGGAACTTCTGGCCAAGATGCCCGCCTTTTTCCGCGCCATTCGCGGACAGGCATACACCCGTGATGACTTTGAAAAGCTGATGAGCGGGGTCGAGAAACTTCACAAGCCCTGATCGCCCTTTGAAATGAAGTCGAATTCTGAAATCTGGAAGATCGTGGAGGATTTGCGATCCGCCCACGCAACGCTGAAGGTTGAACAGATTCCCTTGGATCTAATCTCCTTCGTCGAACTCGATTTGCGTCTGGATTTGATTCCCTACGATGGATTGAAAAACGACTTCGGGGCGGACGCAGCGATTTTTCCGGATTTTACATCGATGGGGAGATTTTTGATCGGATCGACGTGATACGGGGTTCCCAGTTGAACCGACTGCGGTTTTCCATTGCTCATGAACTGGGTCATCTTTTTCTTCACCGCGAACTTTTTGAATCAGCAAACATTCAGACCCCGGATCATTTGCTCGACTGGCTGAATGAACACGACGGGCGTAAATACGAATTTGAACGCGAGGCCAACGAATTCGCCGGAAGGTTGCTCGTCCCGGTGGAGACGCTTCGTGAGTGTTTCGACCGAATGCTGCCAGCGATGGATTAGAAATACGGAAGACACACCTGGGTATCGAACGCCGAGATCCGCAGTAAAACGGCCGAGTTGATTGCCCCGCGCTTCGGAGTCCATCCCATCGCAATCGAGACGCGCTTTGACCGGGAAGGGATATGGCCGTCTCCATTTTAGAATTAGCGGCGACCGAAGATCGCCGCTACGACCACTCCACCGGAAGCTCGATGACATTGCCGGCATCCTCGTATTTGATGTGACCGTTTTTCATGCCGTATTCGTGGACGAAGCGGGTGACCTTGACATCGTAAGCGCAGTATTCGGCGATCTTACGGAGCGGTTCGAACTCTTTGGTTTTCTTGTGCTCCTGCCACCAGCGGATCGCATCGAGACCGTCGGCGGATTTTCCGGTTCCGAGTGATGTGGAAGCGACGTTGTCGAGTTTCAGGAAACGCCCCATGCGCTCTTTCACATCGAGCATCATATCGAGGTTCAGGGTTTGTTCCTCAAGGTTTGGGAGGACGTAGGCTTGCAGCACCGGGTAATCGAAACCGATGTGGTTCCAGCCTACGACCAGGTCGGCCTTGAGCAGTTGTTCGGTGAGAGCATCGAGGTCGTCTTCGCCAAAGATCACATATTCATCGGTGGCGGTGGAGTAGGTGACCGCGATGGAGATGCAGAGCTTCGCTTTGTTCGCGTAGCCGCCCACATCGCTGATGCTGCGCTGGGTTTCCAAGTCGAAGTAGACGATGTTTTTTCCTGACACGCTTGAGAGGATGAACAGGTGGGTAAAAAGGTCAAAGGGCGAACGTGCCGGGAGTGGTGTTTTTTGATTTCCACCGCATATCCAGCCTCTCTGATGCTCCAAGAAATCCCAACAGGGATGCTGCTCTCGCAGCTTCTATACACACAACTTTCGATTGCACCCGAAACGGGGCGTAGACATGAAACTTACCGATAGAGTAAATGACGCAAACGTTGAAATTAGACTCCTTGTAATATTTAGAGTCATTCTACGGCGGTGATTTTAATCGGAATGCGGTTTATGACGGAGCCGTCTTGGCCGGAGATGTAGCGGATTTCGGCATCGCCGGTTTGCTTTGTGGCGACTACTTCGAGAGGGTTGCCTTTGCGGGTTCTTTCGTAATTTTCGCTTTTACCGTCTTCAGTAGCTTTGGGGACGATGGTGATGTAGTCGTTGCGGTTGTCGGGGCCGGTCCAGGTGATTTTTACTTTGGCGCCTGCGGGTGTTGAGGCTGGTGCTTGGAGTGTGGCAGTAGCGGCTTTGAGGGTGATGCTTTTGCGGGCAAGGACGATACCGCTCTGGGAGGACATGTAGCGAATTTCGGCTTCACCAGGTGTCATGGGGGCGTCGATCTCGGAGGGGGATTTTTTGGATGTTCGTTCGTATTTTGCGGATTTTCCATCCTCGGTGTCTTTGGTGACAATGGTGATGTAGTCGTTTTGATTGTCTGGTCCTGTCCATTCCACGCTGATGGTATTTCCGACTGTGGCTTCATCAACTGCGGCGAGTGTGACGGTGGGTTCGTTGAGCTTAAGATCGCGGCGTGCGAGGACGTTGCCTTCCTGGCCGGTTACGTAGCGAATTTCAACTTCTCCGCTTGTGTCCGGGGAGACGACTTTAAGCGGGGAGCCTTTGGAAGTACGTTCGTATTTTGCGTATTTTCCGTCCTCGGTGTCTTTGGGGACGATGGTGATGTAGTCGTTTTTGTTGTCAGGGCCTGTCCACTCGATGGTGATGGTGTTACCGGCCACGGCTTCGTCAGGTGCGGAGATGGTGGCATCTGCTTTGAGGATTTTGATATCGCGACGGGCGAGGACCTTGCCGCGATTTCCGGACATGTAGCGGATTTCACACGGGCCTTGGGCGATTGGTGCGGTGACATTCAAGGGTGTGCCTTTGGCTGTGCGTTGGTATTTCGCGTATTCGCCGTCCTTGGTTTCTTTCGGGACAATGGTGATGTAGTCGTTTTTGTGATCCGGTCCTGTCCATTCAACGGGAACCGCGGCACCAGCGACTATCTCCTCGGGGGCGTCGAGCGTGACGGTGAATTCGGTGAGAGTGATGGGCTGGCGGGCGAGGACTTTGCCGGTTTTTGCGGCTATGTAGCGGACCTCCGCAATGCCGGTTTCGAGCTGGGTGGTCAGGGTGATGGAATCTTTATCAAAGGTGTAGGCGTAGCTGAAATTTTCCGTGTCTTTGGAGCCTGCTTTTGCGACGGCGATGTAATCCCCTTTGGCGGGTTGGTTTTCCCAAGTGACGTTGATTTCCGAGCCGGCGACGGCGGTGTCCGGAGCGCTGATGGTGGCGGTGCTGTCTGGTTCGGGCTCCGGCTCAGGTTCTGCCTTGGGGGCGGGAGTGGTTTTCTCAATGGCGAAGTTGAGTGCGTCTTTGAGGGAGGCGGCATCGGAGGCTGGGAAGAAGCTGCCGCCGGTGGATTTGGCGATGCATTCGAGCTTCTGTGTTTCTTCGGGTTTGAGGTCGAAAGCGATGACGTGCGCGGTAAAATCGACGCCGAGCTCTTCGAGCTTTTCAGCTGCTGTGCATGGATCCGCGTCGCAGGTTTCGAGGCCATCCGAGACGAGAATCACCGTGGCTTTTTGTTCGGTGTAGCGCATGCTTTCAGCGGCAAGCTGAAGGGAGGCGGTGATGGGTGTCATACCTTTTGGCATGATGTCTTCCACTGTTTTCACGTAGGAGTCTTTATCGAGCTTTCCGACGGGGATGAGGAGTTCGATGTCTTCGCAATCGCCTTTCCGGCGGTGTCCGTATGCCATGAGGCCGAGTTGGGTCTCGGAGGGGAGATCCCGGACAAGGTCTGCGACGACTTCCCGGGCAATTTCGATTTTCGCTTTGCCTTCGATTTGGCCCCACATGCTGCCGGAGGCATCGAAGACGATGAGGGCGGATGGGTTGGTTCGGGTTTCCTGGGCGGTGATGCCGGAAAGAGGGAGGAGGGCGGCTGTCAGGGCGGAAATGGCGGCTTTCATAGGAAAAATTATTCGGAAGATTGTTAGCAGTACGAATCGTGTGGCGCAACAAGAGAGTCAAGAACTGTCGACGACGGTTCGTCTCAAAGGGGTCACTTCAATTCTAAAGGTCCTTTCCAGTGACTAGTTTCCAGGATGGATTTTCAGGTCGCAGCGAGTGATTTCATTGAAGGTGGTGGGTGAGTATTTGAAATTCAGCTCCATTTTGCTTTCTTGGTCGTGGTAGTGTGCTTTCATCGGCTTATGCGAATGGGAACAAAACTTCTTACTCTAATTCTCTTGATGCTTGGCACCTTCGTCGCATTTGCAGGCGGCGAAAAAAAAGCGGTTCAAATATCGTTCCATATCGAGACTGAGGCGACGGATAATCCGAAGATGATCTTTCCTTTTCAAGTCATGGGGAAGCAACGGTTCTTCCGCAGGCTTCCCGAGATAGCGTCCAAAGATCTGGTGGCGTTTTCTCCTTTTCCGGCAGAGGACCAGGCGTCATATGGAGCGGTTTTTCAGTTGAAAGACAATGCGCGCAGGAGACTTGCGGCGGTTACTACGGTGAACCAGGGTAGGTGGCTGGTGAGTCAGGCGTTTGGGAGAATTGTTGATGGCGTGGTTATCGACCAACCCGTTGATGACGGGGTGATCGTGATATGGAAAGGTCTTACACTTGAGGAAATCCGTGAACTCGACACGTCCATTCCACGAATCGGCGAGGAGAAGAAGCGCTGATGAAGTCTATGAAAAACATCTCCATCATATTTTTTCTCACATTGATCTCGGTGTTGGCTGCTCCTATTGAGTTGGTGCTACCGACCGAGAATCATCATCTGTTTACCGATGAACCGGAGAGGTTCTACATGTATGTGGACAGGAATTTCGAGGGTGAGAAAAGTAAACCTTGGGAGGGTGGGGCATTCGGATTTGTTCGTTCGCCGCTGCGAGTGGATGGCAGGGTTGTGATGACGCGTTTTCACGAAGGTATCGACATAGCGCCGGTCAAGCGGGACAAAGCAGGCAACCCACTCGATTTGATTTCGAGTATCTCCGCTGGCACGGTGGTTCACACCAGCCCGATCAGCGGACGGAGTAACTATGGCAAATATGTGGTCGTGGAGCACGAATGGGAGGAGTCGAAGGTTTATTCTCTCTATGCCCATCTCGCCGAGATCACGGTTAATGTTGGAGATCCAGTGAAGGCGGGTTCGGTATTGGGCAGAATGGGTTACACTGGGGCCGGATTAAACCGCACCCGTGCACATGTGCATCTTGAATTGGGATTCTTGATGAGTCCCGACTATCAAGTTTGGCATGATCTGAATTTCGGTAGTGCCAATTACCATGGGGCATTCAATGGTATGAACATTGCCGGGGTTGACGTGGCTTCCTTCTTCCTGGCCCATCGCGCGAATCCTGAGCTTACTTTTAGTGAGTTCGTTTCCACTCGTCCGGCTCAGTTCAAGGTGACAGTTCCTGCGAATGGTTCGGAACCCGAGTTTTTAAGTAGATATCCGTGGATGAAGCGGCCTGGTCCCACACCGTGCCAATCATGGGAAATCGGTTTTGCTGCGACGGGGCATGCGATTTCATTCACTCCTAGTAATCGTAAGGTAGACAGTGCCGTGGTGAGTCATCTGCGTCCTTCCGATATCAATCAATCATTTCTCACCCGCGGTCTGGTTACCGGCACAGGAAATACCGCATCACTGTCGCCTAACGGTAAGCGGCTGGTTTCTCTGGTGATGGATGATTTTCGCTAGTCGGCGACTGGAAGTTATTCCATTGCTTTCGGAATCGAAAACTTAGACGCGATTAACGAAAGACGAGTCCTTCGATTGCTCCGAGAGCATCCAGGATGCGTTTGTGGGCTGCGTCAATTTCACCGGTCTTGAGAGTGCGCGCTGAATCCCTGTAAAGGAAGCGGTAGGCGATGGATTTTCGGTCCGCAGAGATCTTCTCACCGGACGGGTCGGTGAAGAGATCGAAGCATTCGTAGGAAACCAGAAGCGGTTCTTTGATTTTTTCCAAAGCTGCTTCGATACGCGCGTTCGGAGTATCGATTGAGAGTTCCATGGCCGCATCACGGGTCGATCCTGGAAATTGCGGAAGGTCCTCGACCTGGGATATTTTGGCGACGAGCTTTCGGAGCTTCGGAAGGTCCAGTTCCGCGATGAAAACAGGATGGGTGAAATCGAGTTGGCGTTCGCGGCTGGGGAGTAGGCGCGCGAATACTCCGATGGTTTGATCACCAGCTTTGATGTCGGCTGCGAGAGCGACGTTGTCGCGATCTTTAGGTTTGAGTGTGATCTGTTGGCCCGGCAACAGGGCGGAGAGGATGGCCTTGGCGTCGTAGAGATCCGCCGGCCTGTCCTTGTTTTCCCAGGAGGAGGGGGTGCTGTTTCCTGAAATGAGGATGGCCAGGTTGTCGCTTTCCTGATCGGTTGCCTTGCCACCACCTGCGTTGCGGAAGGTGCGGCCCATCTCGAAGAGGCGAAGTGACTTCGATTGCTGGCGGGCGTTTCGTTCAGCCGAGGCAACAAGGCCGGGGATGATGGATGGGCGCATGATGGCGTGGTCTTCGCTGAGCGGGGATTTCACGCGGATGAGGTCGCCGTCCATCATCGGACGCAGCGGGAGAATGTCCGTGAGTTGGCTTTCCGCGATGAGTTTGATTGTCTGGCACTCGTAAAGGCCAAGTGCGGCGAGACGGTGGCGGAGAATCATGTCCGCATCGTAAGCCGCATCGACATCGCTGGTGGGGACGAGGCTTGCGCGCAGGCGGGAGGGTACGTTTTCGAGTCCGTGGACACGGGTGATTTCTTCAACCAGGTCGATGTGGCGGGTGAGGTCCTGGCGGAAGGATGGGATCTGCCAGGTGTTGTCCGCTAGTTTAACGAGTCCGAGGCGGGTGAGAATTTCCCCGGCTGCTTCAGTGGAAATGGAATTCCCGAGAAGGTGATGCAGTTTTTCCAGGTCGAGGGTGACGGGTGGTGGTGGTTCGGGTAGTTTGCCTGCGGTTTGGATTGTGAAGCCGTCCGCAAGACGGCTCTCCAGTAGGCTGATCGCTAAGGCTGCGGCTGGAAGCACGGCTTGTGGATCGGCACCGCGTTCGAAACGGTAGGAGGAATCCGAGGAGAGGAAGGTGCGGCGTGAGGTGCGGCGAATGTTTGATGGTGTGAAGTAAGCGGACTCCAAGAGAATGGATTTTGTTTCCGAGGTGACGCCGCTGTGAAGGCCGCCCATGACTCCGGCGAGCGCCAGCGCGGCTCCGGAATCATCGGAGATTAGGAGATCTTGAGGGGTGAGGGTATGGATGGTTTCGTCGAGAGCGGTGAATTGCTCGCCGTCTTTTGCCTGGCGGATGACGAGTGCTCCGTTGACCTTGGCCGCGTCGAAGGCGTGGAGCGGTTGGCCGGTTTCGTGGAGGACGAAGTTGGTGATGTCTACGATGTTGTTGATCGGGCGGAGACCTATGGAGGTGAGGCGCATTTTTAGCCAATCGGGGGATTCGGTGACGGTGATGTCATCGATGCGGGTGGCGGTGTAGAACGGGCAGTTTTCCGGGGATTGGAGGTTGATGAAGGTTTTTTCCGCTTCGCGGGGGGGGGCTGCGACCGTGGGCGAGACGCCCACGCTCCATGTTGTCTTGAGGAGGGTCGCGAGTTCGCGTGCCATTCCGGCGTGGGAGAGGAGGTCGGGGCGGTTGGGGGTGACTTCGAGTTCGAGGAGTGTATCGGAGTCGAAGAGTGTTTTCACCGGAACGCCGATGGGGGAGTCTTCGGGAAGGATAAGCAGGCCGTCTTCACCTTTGGGTAGGCCGATCTCGTCTGCTGCGGCGAGCATTCCTTTGGATTCCTCTCCGCGCATTTTGGTTTCACCGATGACGAAGCCGCCGAGATCCGCGCCGGGGAGGCAGCATGGGACTTTGTCGCCGACTTTGTAGTTTTTCGCGCCGCAGACGATCTGGCGGAGCTGGCCCTCTCCGCAATCGACTTGTGTGACTTTGAGTTTATCGGCGTTGGGGTGTTGGACGGCTTCCTTTATCTGGGCGACGACGATTTTTTCAGAGGAGATGCCTTTGGTTTCAATACCTTCGACTTCGACACCGGCGAAGGTGAAGAGGTCGGAAATCTCGGCTATGGATTTTCCCGATAGGTCGAGGTGGGTGGAGAGCCAGTTGAGTGAGATGTTCATGGGAGAAAGATTTTTTACCGCAGAGGCGCAGAGGTCGCAAAGGGTCGCGGAGGCTGGGGTTATTTAAATTTTATATTTATGTTTCAGAGGACTGGCTCAGCGATCCTTTGCGACCTCTGCGCCTCTGCGGTGAAATTTCTAGTCAAGCGAACTGCGAGAGGAAGCGGGTGTCGTTTTCGATGAGGAGGCGGATGTCCTTGATGCCCCAGCGGATCATGGCGAGGCGGTCGAGGCCCATGCCGAAGGCGAAGCCGGTGATTTTTCCGGGATCGAGGGCGTTGTCCTTGCGGGTGGCGGTGATGGATTCGAAGACTGCAGGGTCAACCATTCCGCAACCGGCGACTTCCATCCAACGTGGGGGCTGGCCTTTGATTTGGAGTTTTACGTCGATCTCAAACGATGGTTCGGTGAATGGGAAGAAATGGGGGCGGAAGCGGACTTCGGTGGAGGTGCCGAACATTTCGTGGAAGAAGTATTCGAGTGTGCCTTTGAGGTCTGGGAGGGTGACGTCGGTGTCGACGAAGAGGCCTTCGAGTTGGTTGAAGACGGAAAGGTGTGTGGCGTCGATTTCATCGCGGCGGTATGCGGAGCCCGGAGCGATGATTCGGATGGGCGGGGTGGCGGTCTCCATGGTGCGGATTTGCACACTGGAAGTGTGGGTGCGGAGGAGTTTGCCGGAGTTGAAATAGAAGGTGTCTTTCTCGTTTCTCGCGGGGTGGTCTTGCGGGGTGTTGAGGGCGTCGAAGCAGTGGTATTCGTCTTCGATTTCCGGTCCATCGGCGAGGGCGAAACCCATGCGGCGGAGGATTTGGATCGCTTCGTCGCGGATTTGGGTGAGAGGGTGGAGGCCACCGGTCGGCAGCGAACGGGCAGGGAGAGTGATGTCGATGCCTGAGAGGGCGGCGCGGTCGGCGATTTCCTGAAGCGCTGATTGTTTCTCCTCAATGGCTGTGGTGATCGCGGTGCGTGCGGCGTTGAGTGACTGGCCGAAGGTTGCTTTTTCCTCGTTGGGGATGTCTTTGATGAGGGCACCGGCTTGCGAAAGGCTGCCTTTTTTTCCGAGAACGGCAATGCGGGCATCGTCGAGAGAGCGCTCGTCGGAGGCGGCAGCGATGAGTTCCAGGGCGGTGGATTGGATGGAGGCAATTTGCTCGTTCATGGGCGGGGCAAGGGGATAGCGGAGAGGCGGGTCCGGGGCAAGAGTTTGGTTTGGGTAGAGAAATTGGTCCTATGGGGCCCATAGGACTCATGGATTCTGACCGTACAGAATCTAGATGGTGACTTCGGTGCCGATGCCGCCGTCGGTGAAGATCTCAAGGAGGAGGGCGTGCGGGAGGCGGCCGTCGACGAAGTGGACCTTGCGGACGCCGGCGTTGAGGGCGTCGATGGCGGAGCGGATTTTGGGGATCATGCCGCCGGAGATCGTGCCGTCGGCGATGAGGGCGTTGGCTTGCTGGATATTGATGGATTTGATGAGCGATGAGGGATCGCCGGGATCAGAGAGGAGGCCGGGGACGTCGGAGAGGTAGACGAGTTTGGAGACGCGGAGTTCCTTGGCGAGAGCGGCGGCGGCTAGGTCCGCGTTGATGTTGAGCGGTTTGCCGGTGGCCAGCTCGGAAGCGAGCGGGGAGATGACAGGGACGATGCCGGCTTTGTGGGCGGTGTCCATGTTGGCGAGTTGACAGCCGACGACTTCGCCGACACGGCCGAGATCAGCGGGCTTGCCGTCTTTGTCGAAGACTTTGATTTTTTCACCGAGGAAGATGTCGGTTCCGGGGATGCCGATGGCTTTGCCTCCGAAGTCGCGTATCATACGGACGAGGCCGGGATTGATCTCGGAGGAGAGGACGCGGGATACGATGTCGATGGCGGCGTCGCTGGTGACGCGGAGGCCGTTGATAAATTTCGCTTCGATGCCGGATTTCTCCATTGCTGCGGAGATGGCTTTTCCACCGCCGTGCACGACGACAGGATTGATGCCTGCGACTTCGAGGAAGGTGATGTCGCGCATGACGTTGGCGACGAGTTCGGGGTCCTCCATGGCGGAGCCGCCCATCTTGATGAGGATGGTTTTCGAACGGAAGGCCTGGAGGTAGGGAAGGGCTTCGATTAGGGCGTTGGCTTTTTCGGCGGGATTCATGAGCGGGAGGCAAGTAAACAGCGAAACGCGGAAAACGGAAGCGGATTCAGGGCAGTGTGGTTGGCTCGGAGGACTGACCTGAAGTGTTTTTTCTGCGGTCGGTGAGCGGAATCGCGACCAAAACTACCGCCAGTGCCGGGAGGGTTGGGGGCCAGCTGGCAGTGGTCGGGACGAGGATGAAGTGCAGGGCAATGATGAGCCCGGCGACGATCGCTAGAGGAAGGCGGCCGCGCAGGACCGGGTAGTTTCCCAAGCCGTGGACCAGGCTGATGACAGATGTTAGAAACAGGAGTTCGGCCAACCAAGGAAAGCGGCGGAAGGTTCGTGCGTCGGTCGTTCCGGACGGATCGCAAAGCATAGCAACGGATGGGACGATTGCTTCGCCGAATTGGTGGGATGATGCGTTGGCTGAGGAAAGCAAGTTGCGTATCAATACCGGCCGGGATGGGTTGCGATTGAAAAAATCATCAGGTGCATCGATCAGTTTCTCAGCGCGGATCGGGGAGAGGTCGGAGACGGGAACCGAAGGGGGGCTGAGGGCAAGGCGCCCGAACCGGTCGATGGGGATGTAAGGACCGTTTTCTCCAAGAGAGATGTATTCGCCGAGATGGATTTCGAGTGATGACGGGGATTTCTCGAAATGGGCCATCGTAGCGAGGATTTGGAACGAAAAGACGACCCTGTCGTCCCAGCGGGCGATGAGTTGAGGGAATTCGGTGGGCTCTTCCGATTCGAGCGTGGTGAAACCGGCGAGCGAGGATTTGTTTCCCAGGATAACATCGGGGATCGGGATGCGGTTGACGATGGGAAGGGCGTTGATTTCTCCGTGGATATCGGTTGTCGGGATTGAGGCCCGGCGGAAGGCAGGAGGGAGCGGGGTCGGGACGGGATTTCGGGAGAGGGGAGCGGATGTGATCGCGGTGGGGAGGGCGTCAAGCTGCTGGTCGAGTGCGATGAGTGAAATCAAGTCCGGATCGGTCCATGCGAGCGGCATTCCGATGGCGACCGATTCCGCGCCGAGTCTGCGGAGGTTTTTCAGGATGATGGCGAAATCGACTGGCGAGGGAGGAGAAGATTGGAAGACAGTGTCAGGGTCATCGGTGATTGCGATGTCGGTGGGGAGGTTGGTTAAAACGTCAGGAGCGGAACTGCGGAGGGTGCGGAGCGTGTAGGGGTTTGCGTGATTTCCGAATCCGGTGATGAAGAATGGAGGGTTTGCGAAGGAACGCGCGGTAAGGGAGAAGATCGTGCGGTCGATGGAGGTTCCAGGGATGATTGTCCAAACCAGCAATGCCGCAAGGGCGGTGGCCAGAAGTTTCAGAATGCGGGGTGGCATGGCCGGAGGATGCATGGCGGAGGAAGAATTTCCAACGATGAAGATGTGCCTGGCCGGATACTAGGATAGGGCCGCGAGGATGTTTTTCGTCACCTTGTCAGTGCTGGCGCTGGCATCGATAATTTTTGCGAAGGGTTCATCTTTCAGGGTTAGGAAAATTTCCCGGCAGCGGTTCAGACTGGCTCGATGTTCGAATTCATTCGCAGTGTCACCCCGCGAGCCAATGCGTGTGAGGGCGGTGCCAACATCAAGATCGAGGATGAGCAGTGTGTCTGGGACGGGAGCGAAGGCTTCATTGTCTTCACGGATCTTTTTTGGATCGAACCCGCGAGATCCCTGATAGGCCATGGTGGAGAAATAGTAGCGGTCGAGGATGACCACATGCCCGGCTGCAAGGGCGGGGGAGATGAGTTCTTCAACGTGCTGCCGGCGGTCTTTAAGAAAGGTTTCGAGTTCTTCCTCTGGTGAGAGTCGTCCGGTATCGCCGGAGTTGCGCAGCAGGGTGCCCCAGGGGCCGTCGGTTGGTTCGCGGGAAAGAGTGACTTGCCGGCCCTTTGCAGTGAAATGCTCGGCAAGACGTTTTGCCTGGGTGGATTTGCCGGTGCCGTCGATGCCTTCGATTACTATGAACATGGTGGATAAAGTGGAAAGTGCCGAGTGATCAGTGGAAGAGGATCAGAGATAGCGGGCGGAAAGGTGCTTGAGGTAGTCCTCGGTGGAGGGAGGGTGGCCTGTGGCTTTTTCCATGAGGTTTGGTGGGTCCAGGGTTCCGCCGTGGTGGTGGATGTTTACGCGGAGCCAATCCAACAGAGGCTTGTAGTCGGCGGCGGAGTTGGCTTTCGCGATTTCCGGGATGGAGGTGGCGGTTTTGAAAAGTTGTGCGGCGTTGATATTTCCGAGGGTGTAGGTCGGGAAGTAGCCGATGCCTCCCATGGACCAATGGATGTCCTGGAGGCAGCCGTGGGCGTCATCTTCCGGGGTGAAGCCGAGAGACTTTTCGAAGAGTTCGTTCCATGTGGTGGGGACGTCCGCGACGGAGATTTCTTTGTTGAGTAGCAAACGTTCGATCTGGAAACGAAGGATGATGTGGAGGTCGTATGTGGCTTCGTCGGCTTCGACGCGGATGGGTGAGAACTCGGCGCGGTGTATGAACTGGAGAAACTTTTCGACCGGGTAGCCTTTGAGTTGTGAGAAGTGTTGTTGGGCGATCGGGTAGAATTTTTCCCAGAACTCGGGGGAGCGTCCGACTTGGTTTTCCCAGAGGCGTGATTGAGATTCGTGTATGCCGAGCGATACCGCGGAGCCGGAGGGTAGGCCGAAATCGCCTGCGGGTAAGCCTTGCTCGTACATGCCGTGGCCGGCTTCGTGCATGACTCCGAACAGGGATGATGTGAAATCAGCTTCCTCGTAGCGGGTCGTGAGACGGATATCCCGGGGACCGAGAGTTGTGCAGAAGGGGTGGGTGGTGGTGTCGATCCTACCGGTATGGAAATTAAAACCGATTTCTGCGGCGACCAGCGCGTTGAAATTCTGTTGGGCGGTGATCGGGTAGGGGCCGGGTGGGAGTTCGGGCTTCAGTGTGGAAGTTTTTTCGGCCGCCTGTGTGGAAAGCGGGGCTAGTTCCTCCAGGAGAGTGTCGAAGAGAGAGGCGATTGCATGGGTGGAGGTGCCACGTTCGAAACCTTCGAGCAGTGCGTCGTAAGGTTCGTTCTGGTAACCCCAGAGATCCGCTTTCTTGTATGCGAACTCCAGTAGGTTTTCGAGATGGGGGGCGAAGACGGAGAAATCGGATGATTTGCGTGCTTCGATCCACGCGTGGTGTCCTGCTGATTGGGCGGATGACTCGCGGGCGACAAGATCGGTAGGAATTTTAACGGAACGGTCGGATTCGCGGCGGATTTCAATCAGGTTGGCGGACAGGATGGAGTCGGATCCGTCGTCTTTTGATTCGGCGTCTGAGAGAGAGGCGAGGAATTCCGGAGAGGTCGAGAGTTCGTGGGCGTGTGAGGCGAGGTAGGAGAGTTGTTTGGAGCGGTAATCGGCGGAGCCTGAAGGGAGGTAGGTTTCCTGATCCCATGAAAGGATGGAACCGGTGGAGTTGATGAGGGCGATCTGGCGCGCCCGTTCGAAGATGTCCATGAGGGGAAGATGAACGGTACGGCTGGCCCGGCCAATCACGAAGGTGGAAAATTTGAGAAAGAAAAAGCCGGACAGGAGAACCTGCCCGGCTTTGGGATAGGGGTCGCGTCCTGGAGAACGCGGCTTCGGTTACATCATGCCGCCCATTCCACCCATGCCGCCGTGGTCATGGCCGTGGTCACCGCCGCCTGCTTCTCTTTCAGGAAGGTCGGTGATGAGGGCTTCGGTGGTGAGCAGGAGACCTGCGATGGATGCTGCGTTTTGCAGCGCGGAGCGTGTGACCTTGGTAGGATCGACAACACCGGATTTGATGAGGTCTTCGAACTTGTCAGTCGCGACGTTGTAGCCTTCGCCACCTTTGCCGTTCTTGACCTTCTCGACAACGAGGGCGCCTTCGCGACCTGCGTTTGCGACGAGTTGGCGAAGCGGAGCTTCAACAGCACGGGCAACGATGCCTGCGCCGGTGAGTTCGTCTCCGGAGAGGCCGAGATCACCGAGTGCTGCCTGTGCACGGATGAGAGCTGTGCCACCGCCTGGGACGATGCCTTCTTCCACCGCTGCGCGGGTGGCGTGAAGGGCGTCTTCGACGCGGGCCTTCTTCTCTTTCATTTCGGTTTCGGTAGCTGCACCGACGTTGATGACTGCAACACCGCCTGCGAGTTTCGCAAGGCGCTCCTGGAGTTTCTCGCTGTCGTAGTCGCTGGTCGTGTCCTCGATCTGCTTGCGGATCTGGTTGACGCGGCCGGTGATGGCTTCGGATGTGCCGCCGCCTTCGACGATGACGGTGGAGTCCTTGCTGATGGTGAGGCGTTTTGCTTCACCGAGGTCGCTGATTTCGACGGACTCGAGTTTGATGCCGAGGTCTTCGGTGATCACGCGGCCACCGGTGAGGATGGCGATGTCTTCGAGCATGGCTTTGCGGCGGTCGCCGAAGCCAGGTGCTTTCACAGCAGCGATGTTGAGGATGCCGCGGAGCTTGTTGACCACGAGGGTCGCAAGTGCTTCACCTTCGACGTCTTCAGCGATGATGACGAGTGGTTTGCCGGATTTGGCGACCTTCTCGAGGAGAGGAAGCATGTCCTTGAGCGAGCTGATCTTCTTCTCGTGGATGAGGATGAGCGCGTCTTCGAAGCTTGCTTCCATCGACTCCGGATCGGTGACGAAGTAAGGGCTGAGGTAACCTTTGTCGAACTGCATACCTTCGACAACGTCGAGAGTGGTTTCGATGCCTTTGGCTTCTTCAACAGTGATGGTTCCGTCCTTACCGACTTTGTCCATTGCATCGGCGATGATGCCACCGATTTCTTCGTCCCAGTTTGCGGATACCGTTGCGACCTGTGCGATTTCCTTGGTGTCTGAGACTGCCTTGGAGATCTTCTTGAGCTCGGCAACGAGAGCCTCGGTGGCCTTCATGATACCGCGTTGAAGCGAGATCGGGTTTGCACCGGCGGTGACGTTGCGAAGGCCTTCTTTGTAGATGGCTTCAGCAAGCACGGTAGCGGTGGTGGTTCCGTCACCTGCGATGTCGGAAGTCCTTGAGGAAACCTCACGAATGAGCTGTGCACCCATGTTTTCGTAAGGGCACTCGAGTTCGATTTCCTTGGCGACCGAAACACCGTCTTTGGTGATAGTCGGGGAGCCGAATTTTTTGTCGAGGATGACATTGCGTCCCGACGGCCCGAGGGTCGCTTTGACGGCGCGTGCGAGTTTTTCAACACCGCGCAGGAGTGCCTGGCGTGCTGCTTCGTCGAATTGTAGTTGTTTGGCCATAATTTCTTATTTTATTACTGTTAGATTTGTCTGATTGGACGGATCTGACGGATCAGTCAGATCTCATTTGATTATCCGACGATACCCAGGATGTCGGACTCGGAGATGATGAGGACTTCCTCACCGTCGAGTTTGACTTCTGTGCCGCCGTATTTGGAGATGAGGACTTTGTCACCGACTTTAACGGAGAACTCGATGTCCTTGCCGTTTTCGTCTTTGCCACCGGTGCCGAGGCTGATGACTTCGGCTTCCTGTGGTTTTTCTTTAGCAGTGTCGGGAAGGACGATGCCGCCTGCGCTGATTGCGTCGGCTTCGAGGCGTTTTACGAGGACGCGTTGTCCGAGTGGTTTGATGCTTGCCATATTTTTCGTTTGGTTTGTTGGTTGCTTATTTTGTCTGAGAGACCACTGCCGGTATTCGGAGTGGAAAGGGTGGAAAGTGAAAAGTGCCGAGTGATTTGACGGCGTGTATGATTTTATTGGCCGTCTATGTCCGCTGTGCTCCCATTGTGAGCAGTGGAAGACTGGGGTTGCTCTAGGGCTTCGAGGTAGTGGTCGAGTTCTTTGTGGAGTTCGGTTTCTAGGAAATTTTGGAAGGTGGGGAAGTTGCCGGAGTCTGCGGCTTCGAGGGCGTTGTAGTATGCTTCGCGGGGGGTGACCGGGATTGAAATGGGTGGATAGCCTGCGGCGAGGAGGATGAAATTCATCGAGAGGCGGGCGGCGCGGCCGTTGCCGTCGGCGAAGGGATGGGTGGAGGAAATGCCGTGGTGGATTTTTGCGGCGCGTTCGACTGGATCTGAAATGGCGGTGATTTCGTTGAAGAGGGCTTCCATCAGGTCGGGGACTTTGATGGGGTTTGGCGGGATGTGGTTGGAGCCGGCGATGCGGACTGCGGAGCTGCGATAGCTTCCGGCGAAGCTGTCTTCGACGCGGGTGAGGACGATGCGGTGGAGATTGAGGAGGGTAGATTCAGTGAAATTCGTGCCGGGTTGGGCGAGGGTTTTTACTTCCTCCCAGGCTTTCGCTAGGTTGACGGCTTCGAGGTGATCTTTGAGAGGTTTCCCGGAAACTGTTACGCCTTTGGAAAGAATCAATTCCGTTTCGCGGAGTGTGAGGGAATTGCCCTCGATGGAGTTTGATTCGTAGACCATCCGAACATCCCACGCCGCCGCGAGGCTGGCAACCGACTCTGGAGAGAGCGGGCGCAGCGCGGTTAGGCGTTGGTGTTTGGTGGTGAGGGTCATAAGAAGTGGCTAGTGCCGAGTGATCAGTGGAAGAGTGGGCGACCGAAGATCGCCCACTCTTTTTGAATTAATCGACTACTTCCGCATCGACGACTTTGCCCTTGGCTTTTTTTGGCTCGGAGGGTTCGCCGGATTCTTCGGCAGGTTCGGCGTCGGGTTCCCCTCCCATGGCTGCTCCGGCTGCTTGCGCGGCTTCGGCGATTTGTTGGAGGGATTTTTCGAGTTCGGTGGAGGCGGCGGTGATTTTTTCGAGGTCATCGCTGGTGATGGCGTCGCGGACGGCTTTGACCTTTTCCTCGAGGTCGGACTTGAGGTCGGCGGGTGCTTTGTCACCGAGTTCTTCTAGTTGTTTCTCGACGGAGAAAGCGAGGTTTTCGGCTTTGTTGACGGCATCGACTCTCTCGACGCGTTTGCGGTCTTCCTCGGCGTGTGCTTCGGCGTCGGATTTGGCTTTTTCGATCTCATCTTTGGAAAGACCGGATGAACCTTGGATCGAAATCTTCTGTTCCTTGCCGGACTGTTTGTCCTTGGCGGAAACGTGGAGGATTCCGTTCGCGTCAATGTCGAAGGTGACTTCGATTTGCGGTTCGCCGCGGCGGGCGGGAGCGATTCCATCGAGTTTGAAGTTTCCGAGCAGTTTGTTGTCGGCGAACATCGGGCGCTCTCCTTGGGAGATACGGATGTCGACGGCGGGCTGGTTGTCGGAAGCTGTGGAGAAAGTCTGGGACTTCTTGGCCGGGATGGTTGTATTACGTTCGATCATCGGAGTGGCGCGTGAGCCTTCCGTTTCGATGGAGAGGGAGAGGGGAGTGACATCGAGAAGGAGAACGTCTTTCACATCGCCCTTTAGCACGCCGCCTTGGATGGATGCGCCGATGGCGACCACTTCGTCCGGGTTGACGCCTTGGTGAGGTGTCTGACCTGCGAGTTCCTTGGCGATCTCGACGACTTTCGGCATGCGGGTCATACCGCCGACGAGAACGAGTTCGTTGATTTCCGATGCGGAGACACCGGCTTCTTTGAGGCAGTCGATGACCGGCTTTTTGGTGCGGGCGAAAAGCTTGTCGGTGAGTTGCTCCAGCTTGGAGCGCGAAAGCGTGAGTTGGATGTGTTTGGGTCCGTTTTGGTCGGCCGTGATGAAAGGAAGGTTGATGTCGTATGACTGGCTGGAGGAGAGGGCGATCTTCGCCTTTTCCGCCTCCTCTTTGATGCGCTGAAGGGCATCCGGCTGACCGGAGAGATCGACTCCCTGGTCTTTTTTGAATTCTGCGACGATGTATTCGATGAGGGTGTTGTCCCAGTCGTCACCACCGAGTTGGGTGTCACCGTCGGTTGCGAGAACTTCGAAGACGCCGTCGCCGATTTCGAGGACGGAGATGTCGAAAGTGCCGCCACCGAGGTCGTAGACCGCGATCTTTTCGTCGGACTTCTTATCGAGGCCGTAAGCGAGTGCGGCTGCGGTAGGCTCGTTGATGATGCGTAGCACTTCGAGGCCTGCGATTTCGCCAGCTGCTTTGGTGGCGTTGCGCTGGGAGTCATTGAAGTAAGCGGGGACTGTGATGACCGCTTGAGTGATCTTTTCGCCGATTTTGGATTCGGCATCGGCTTTCAGTTTACCAAGAACCATACCTGCGATTTCCTGTGGGGAGTAAGTTTTGGACTCGCCAGCGACTTCGACTTGGATGTGGGCGTCGCCATTGGAGGCGGCCACGATCTTGTAGGGCATGCGCTTGTCGGCATCGGTAAGCTCGGAAAACTTGCGACCGATGAGGCGCTTGGCAGAGAAAATGGTGTTTTTCGGATTGGTTACTGCTTGGCGTTTCGCGGCTTGGCCGACGAGGCGTTCGCCGTTTTTCGCAAATGCGACGACAGATGGGGTGGTGCGGGCACCCTCGGAGTTTTCAAGAACGGTGGGTTCTCCTCCTTCCATGATGGCCATGCAGGAGTTGGTAGTGCCGAGGTCGATTCCTAGAATTTTTGACATGAGTGTTTAAGTTGTTGCTGCGAATTGATTTGCATGTGTCGTGCCCAATGCCCGAAAGGAATTTCAAATCCTTGTAAAATAAAGGATGAGTTGAATTTGAGTCTGGGTTGTGATTGATTCGCAGTGCCAATCTGACACACAGTGGAGTGAAATTTTGACGCAGTGCGACAGGGTGGGTCGTAGTTGAACGGTGGCTCCAGGAGGGGACGCGAAGCGCGTCTGGATGGATTCGAACCATCGACCGTCCGCTTAGAAGGCGGGTGCTCTATCCAGCTGAGCTACAGACGCTTTTTTTGCGAAAAAGCGGGTGAGAATTGATGGGGTGACCTCGGAAAGTCAAGAGCACATGTGGCACGGGCGAGTCGAAAGCCGCGATCCTTTGCAGGTTGAAACCTACTCTGCTGTGGTGAGGACGATGTCCTTGAACTGGACTTTCATCGGCGGACCTTGGTGCATTTGGAACGCGATCACTCCGCTCTTGGGTGCTTCAGCGGTTTCATCGGTGACATCGACTGTTAGATTGCCGTTGATGTATTGTTGCACATGATTGCCCTTGGCGACGATTTTGTAGTCGTTCCATTCGTCCTTTTTGATTGCCGCCTGGATCTCCGCGCTGTCGCCAGTTTCGCCGGTGACTTCGATCTTTGGCTTATCGGGTTTTTCGCCTTGCTTGATGACGACTTTTTCACCGCGTTTTGCGAGAATTCCGCGACCTTTTTCCTCGTAAAGAATGCCACTCCATTTGGGTCCGTATTCAAAGTCCGCCTGATAGCCGCCGACGATGAATTTTTCCGCGTCGATCACTTTGCTACGGTACTGAATTCCGCTATTGGTGTAATTTTTCTCATCACCGGGAGTCATTTTAAATTTCAATGTCAGAGTGAAGTCGGATGGTTCGCCACCTTTCCAGACGATGAAGGTGTTATGCGGAACCATATTTTCGGAGCTTGAGGAACCGGTGATCGCGCCGTCTTCCACGGACCAGAATTTCGGGTTACCTTCCCAACCGGTGAGGTCTTTGCCGTTGAAAAGATTCTTTTCTTCCGCATTGGCGGCGACTGAGAGGAGAGCGAGGAGGATGATGGATTTCATGTTTTATTGTTTTTATTGATTCTAAGGTTCAGACGAATCGAACCGCGTGTTTTTTTGAGAGTTTTAATGTGTCGCCGGGAGCGGGTGAGATATGTGAGGCGGGATCTGTTTGTTTTTCGCCGTTGAGCTGGACCGAACCGGAGGTGATGAATTGTTTACGCAGCTCGCCGTTGGATTTTTCCAAATTGAAGGCGATTTTAAAAGAATGGGAAGTGAGAGTGAGGACGGTGAGGTCGGGGGGGAGTGTGGAAACCTGGATTTCCGGGAGTTCGGCGGAGTTGAGATCCTTTTTGGAGAAACGGGTGTCCCAATCGGCACGGGCGGATTTTCCTTCTTCGGTTCCGTGGTAGCGGGAGGTGAGTTTTTCTGCCAAGGCCTTCTTGGCGTCCATGGGATGTGCCGAGGAATCGAACTTTTCGCCGAGTAGGAGCGTGTAATAGCGGGTCATCAGTTCGTCGGAGACTGACATCAGTTTTCCAAACATTTCGTTCGGCGGGTCATTAACCCCGATGTAGTTATCGTATGACTTGGACATTTTCTTCACTCCGTCGAGGCCCTCTAGCAGCGGCATAATCATAACTACCTGCTGTGGTTGGCCTTCGTCCTTCTGCATATCTCGACCGACGAGGATGTTGAAAAGTTGGTCGGTTCCGCCGAGTTCCACATCGGCATTGATTTCAACCGAGTCCCAGCCCTGCATGACCGGGTATTGAAGTTCGTGGAGCCGGACTTCCTGGCCGGAATCAATCCTGTTGCGGAAATCCTCGCGCTGGAGCATTTGCTGGAGAGTGACCCGGGCGTTGAGTTTGAGTATCTGCTCGTAGGTCATTTTCCTGAACCAGTCGCCGTTGTAGACGATCTCGGTCTTTTCACGGTCGAGGATTTTGAAGGCTTGCTCGGTATAGGTTTTGGCGTTGGCCAGGACTTCGTCTCGCGTGAGCGGGGGGCGTGTCGCGGAGCGGCCCGAGGGATCGCCGATTGTGGCGGTGAAGTCACCGATGAGAAGCACTGCCTGGTGGCCGAAAAGCTGGAACTGACGGAGTTTTTCAAGTGCGACCGTGTGTCCAAAATGAATATCGGGCGCGGTAGGATCGACCCCGAATTTCACGCGCAGCGGGCGTCCGAGTTTGAGTTTTTCGAGCAGCTCTTTTTCGGAATGGATTTTGGTTACGCCGCCGGTCAGTTGTGAGAGTTGTTGTTCTGGAGTCAAAGTTCGCTGGATTTTTGCAATGAATATATGAAGATCCTGAATGGGAAGGAGAATAGCTCCAAACCGATTCGGCTATTCTTCCTCTTCAGGGTTTCCACCCTGGATTTTCTGGATGTCTTTCAAGCGTATGATGGCACGCTCTGCGAGGTCAACGGCAGCGTCGTTGTCAGAATTTGCGACGATATCTTGCAATATCGCGAAGTTCCAAGGCTCGGGAGGAATATTTGCGAGGCCACGGATGAGAGAAAGCTGCTCTTCCTGGAGTTTCGTTTGTTCAGCAAGAAGCGTCCAGTTCTCTTGGATATTATCGGTTGATTGAGAGGTGAATTGGAATGCTGATTTAAAAGCCCGATCCCGGAGTTGAAGGTCACTTGCTGTGGAAAGGTATTTGAGAAGTAGTTTGTATCCATCTTGGCCTGTCCAAGAGCCAAGAGCCACAATTGCGGCGATATTGTTCTTAACATCCGGGCTATCGAGATTGTCTCTAGCGAGTGCGAGTGCCTGTTCTCCACCGGTTCTGCCAATCAAGCGTAGGATCGAGTGTCTGATTGTGTCATTCGAGGCGCTTTCATACGCGCTGAGCAGAGTCTGGCCCAAGATGGATTTTGAAGAAGTTTTATCGATGATGGTAGCGACATTTTCTTCAGCAGCCTTGCGAATCAGGTCGTCATCTGTGGTTTGAATCACTTCAAGGAAGGCGGGGAAATGCTCGTCAGAGGCCATGAAGCGGGATGCTTCAATCGCAGCAACGGCAGCTTTTGGTTCATCCGTGGATTTGGCGAAATCAAGCAAGGTGCCGATCACCGCAGGATTTTTCCGCTTTCTCAGCACGTCACGGATCAGAACAACGCGGACATCCGGTATTATTTCCCGAGTGGTTGCAAACTCGGCGATTCTCGCATCAATATTCGTATCGTCGGTTGCTTTGGCTAGGAAAAGGGCGTTGTAGATCGCGTATCGATCCGTGTTCGACGCAACTGAAGCGGCGTTACGAAGTAATATTTCAAGCTTTCGTTTGTCGATAGGTAGTTCGGTAGTGCCTTCCTTGGAAGCTTGGAGAACCATTTCATTGTAGACTTTCATCTCCGCGTTATCGCCGCTCCTTTTGAGCAATAGGACAGCAATGGCAACGGCCAGGATGCCCATGATAGCGGCTATTGCCATTTTTATACCGTTCGAAATCCCCTTCTTCTTTTTTTCTGGTGCGGCGACAGTCGGCTTGGTGGGCGCACCGCTCGGAGAGGCTTGACCTGTGGGATTTGAGCTTTGCTTTGGTGTTTGATTGCCAAGCGACATCGGCTTGGCTCCAGTTTTCAAAGCTGCTTTCTTTAATACCGGGGTAGGTGCCTGCGTGGTGGCTTTGGCTTCTTCGGGCACCGATTGGGAAATTTCAGACGGGCCCGGTGATTGCGCTGCTGGCTCGGCATCGGCTGATGAACCTGCTTCCTCGGGTTCGGCACTCCTAGCAGAATGAACGACCTGTGAGGTGGTATGGACACTGGGTTTAGAGCCATCCGGAGGGAGCAAAGGCTTAGGAACCGAAGCGGTCTTCACGGATTGAGCTGGGTTCGGCTCTTTCACAACTTCCGGCACGGGTGCCGAGCCGGGAATCACGAGTCTGGGTCGCTTGGATTGCTCGGGTGCCGGGGTAGGGGAACCGCTGCTCAATTCCGGAGAAGTATTGGCCGCTGCGTTTTCAACGAAAACCTTGAGGGCTTCTCGGGCGGATTCCGGGCGATCCGAGGGTTGCCTGTTGATGTGCCACATGATCCAGTCACAAACCCAGAGGGGAACTCCCTCGCGCACTTCCTGGATTGGAGTGACATGGTGCTGGAGGTGGGAAGCCATGACTGCGGCAGCGGTATCGCCATCGAACGGATACACTCCGGTAAGGGCGTAGTAGAAAACACAGCCTATCGCGTAGAGGTCGGTTTTCAAATCGATCGGAACCCTTTCGAACTGCTCGGGAGCCATGAAGTAGATCGAGCCGAAAACGCCGTCCGACTGATCGATGGTTTGGAGTGATGGGGTGGAGGAAAGCTTCGCGAGGCCAAAATCAACGATCTTGACTTGGAATTTACCTGAGGGAAGCCAGGTGAGCATGATGTTACTGGGCTTGAGATCCCTATGGACGAGGTGCAATTCCTGGGCAGCAATAAGTGCCTCCAAGGTCTGCATCGCGAGATGGCGGAAGTCCTGCCAAGTGAAAGATCCCTTGCCAATGATTTCTTCCAGGGTGTCGCCAGTGAGGAGTTCCATCACTACAAATGGACCGTCTTCATCAGAACCCACATCATAGATGGTCACGATGTTGGGATGCTGAAGAGAAGCGAGTGAACCAGCCTCTTTGATAAGCTGTCGAGTCGCTTCCTCCGGAATGGAGGCGTCCTCCGCATTGGGCATAATCCGTTTGATCGCTACCTGGCGGTTCATCCGGATATCGTGAGCCTTGTAGACGGCTCCGAGACCTCCTTGTCCTATCTTGCCTCTGATTTCGTAACGATCTTCCATGGGTCAATCCTTTTGCTGAATGCTACCGGCTCCAGATTGTGCGTTAAGATTCGATATCGATCATCGCTCTCTTGCGACGTGATTCGATCCAACGTTCATACTGGGCCGAGGTTTTTTTACGGCTTACTCTTTGTTCGATCATTGGGCGGACCTTCGACAGTGGAGGAGAAGGCCCTAGATTTTTACTGATAACTTTTACGATTGTAAAGCCACGGGGATCAAGCAACGGGCCGATGACCTCGCCCACATCGGCATCGAATACGATCGCTGCAAACTCGGGTGCGAGATCGATTCTTGGCACATCTTCCTGCAAGCCTCCCTCGGCCGCGAAAGCATCTCTCGAGCTAGTCTTGGCTATTTCTTCAAAATCAGCACCGTCTTTGATTTGTTTCGCGAGGCCCTCTGCCAGTTCCAATTGCATTTCCGGAGTCGCAAGAGGGCTTTCCGGATCCGTGGCCGGAATGAATATCTTTAGGAAGCTAATCTGGTCCTTGCTGGTGTCTCGCAGGCTAGTTTTGATTTCGTTGTATTCCTTTTGAATTTCGTTTGGTAGCGGCGGCGGAGCATCTGAGAACTGCTGGCTGCGCATTGCCTGGACGATCATTTTTTCGCGGGTCATCTCGCGGTAGCCATCCATCGTGAGGCGGGATTTTTTCAATTCTTCACGGAATTTCACGTCGTTACCGTTGTAGAGGTCCCGGATTTGGCGATCAATTTCCTCGTCAATCAGGTAAGGTTTGATTGACGCGCCCAGTTTTTTGAATTCATCAAGAATGATCTGTCTGTCAATGAGTTCTTGTATCACGTTTTTCCGCGCCTCGTTGAATTGTCTTTCGAACTCCGGGCCACGACGTGGGAACTTGGTCGCAAGTTGCCCGTAAACCGGACCGAGCAAAAAGGAGACCTCGTTCAAGGTGATAACTCTGCCGTTGACCTTCGCCGCGATACCGTTGACCTCGACCGCTTGAGACATCGCGAGGTTGCTTACCAAAAGAGGGAATAGAAGAATGGAGATGATTCGAGTCATGTTGCTTCAGGAAATTTTAGGAAAAGGGGAATTGTATCAAACGTTCTGAGTGCTTGGGATTTAGCTTTCAGTGCCTGACAAAAGATTGCAAGCGGGGAAACACCCGAGAGCAAAGGTTTACAAGGTAAAGACGTGAGCCATGTTAGGTGATCAGGGTTTCATGTCACCAACGGATGATTCTTATTTCCGGCTTGCGGCTCCGGTCGCTTCAAATGACTTATGATCGGTTGACCCACGACCTAGGATCGCGACGTTCGTCTTGTGTGGAAACTTCCTGTATTCCTCGATCAGCATTGCCAGCTTCGGGACTGCGATCTGGAGAATTGGCTACCCTTACGCATCCAGCCTCAGCGCAGCTTTCTGTGCTGCGGATTTGCCTTCTGCTTTCGTGTTGTCGGGGGAGCCGGTGAGGCGCATGCCGACGGGTTTTGAGACTCCGAATTCTTCCATGGTGACTCCGTACATCACGTCGGCGCGGGCCATGGTGCGTTTGGAGTGGGTAACGATGATAAACTGGGATTTATCGATGAAGCGGTCGAGGACCTTGACGAAGCGGTTGATGTTGGATTCGTCGAGCGGGGCGTCGAGCTCGTCGAGCACGCAGAAGGGGGAGGGCTTGATCATGTAGATCGAGAACAGCAGGGCGACCGCAGTCATGGAGCGTTCGCCACCGGAGAGCAGGGTGATCGACTGGAGTTTTTTGCCGGGTGGTTTGGCGATGACTTCGATGCCGGATTCGAGCGGGTCGTCTTCGTTGAGGAGGGTGAGGTCGGCCTGGCCTTTTTCACCAAAGAGTTCTTTGAACATGTCGCGGAAGTTGATGCGGACTTGGGCGAAGGTTTCGGAGAAACGGCGTTGGGTCTCGTCGTTGATGCGTTCGATGACTGAGAGGAGTTCGGTTTTCGAGGAGACCAGGTCATCGTGTTGGTTGCGGAGGAAGTTGTGACGCTCTTCGAGTTCGTCGTATTCCTCGATGGCGTCGACGTTGACCGGTCCCATGGACTCGATCTTGCGTTTGAGGTCCTGGACGAGGGATTCTACATGCGCCCAATTCGGCTCGCCGGGGGTGTCTTGGATTTCTTGCTCGGGCTCGCGTTCTGGAGAACGCGGCTCCGTTTCCGGGTCAGTTTCGTCCTCACCGGAGGCGTTGCGGGCCTTGCGGGAATTGAGGGTCGTCAGCAGCAGGTGTGCGTCTGGCTCAAACGTTTCGAGAACGATCTGGTGGCGGTCTTCAGTGGTGGATAGCAGGTTTTCGAGGCGGAGGTCGAGTTTCGTGGCTGCGATTTCCTCGCGACCTTTTTGCTCGTTGAGCTCGGAATGTTCCTTGCGGAGTTTGGAGAGCAAGGCCTCGGCTTCCTCGATAGCTTTGATGAGTTCGTTGCGGCCTTCGGCGCGGGAGGAGAGTTCCTGTTGCAGATCTTCGGCTTCGAGGCGGTGGTCCTCGACTTGGGAGGTGAGCGAGGCGTTTTCATCAAGTGAGCCTTGAATGCGCTGCTGGAAGTTTTCGATTTCCGCTTCTCTGCGAATCGCGACTTCACGGAGTTCGGAGAGGCGGGCTTCCATCGGGCGCTGCTGCTCTTCGGCTGCCTGTTTGGCCCGCTTCTCGACGGCTAGGTCGGTGCGGATTTCATTCAGGGAAGCGGAAAGTTCCTGCTCCGAGGAGATTGCGGAATCGCATTGGGACTGAAGTGAGCGGTTCTGGTCCTCGATGGCTTCGAGTCGTTCGCGTGTCGCGACGAGTTCGGATTCGAGGGACTGTCGGGAATCGGTGGCGGCAGTTTCGCGTTTCTCCAATTCCGAGCGTTCCCAACGGACATTCTCGATGCGGGTGTTGAAATTTTCGACTTCGCGGGAGGCGAGGGAAAGCTGGCCCTGGAGGGTGGAGAGTTCGACTTTCTGGCGCTGGAGACGTTCGCGTGAAACCTCGACGGCTTCGCGGTTGGTTTCGAGTTGGGCCTCGAGAGTCGCGACGCGGTTGCGGGCTTCGTCGTCGGCTTTCCTCAAGGTTTCGACTTCCTTTTCGAGGGAGCGGACTTCGTTCTGGCGTTCGAGAAGTGAGGTCGATTCACCGGAAGAGACTCCGCCTTGGATGGTGCCTTCGGGCGAGAGCATTTCGCCGGCGAGGGTGACGAAGGTGAGCGTCGAGTAATCGGTGCGGAGCTTGAGGGCTGTAGCGATGTCCGGGACGATGAGGGTTTTCTCAAGCAACTGCTCGACGATGGCTGCGACCTGAGGTTCCGATTTTACTTTGTCTAGGGCCCATGCGGTCGCACCGGCAGGGAGGGTTTCAACCTGGGTTCCGGATGTTTTCGGGATCAGGTTTTTTGGAAGGATCGCGGCTTGGCCGAGTTTCTTTTCGGTGAGGCGTTGGATCAGGGTCTCGGCGACGGTGGAGTCGGAAACCAGCACGGTTTGCAGTTTCGCGCCGAGGGCGGCTTCGATGGCACGTGCGGCGGAGTCGTCGGCCTGGATGAAGGTGGCAAGCACGCCGTCGATGGACGGTTTAAATTCGTCAGGGCTGTCGAGGCCTTGGAGCAGGTTCTGGGTTCCTTTGGCGAAACCTTCTCCGGAAGCGACGAGTTGTTTCACCGCATCAAGGCGGGCGGAGCGTTGGGCGAGGACTTTGTTGGACTCGGTGGCGGCGTTACGGGATGAATCGAGATCGCCGCGGGTGTGTTGAAATGCGCGCTCGGCTTCTTGGAAAGTCTCCTCGAGTTCGGTGAGTTTTTCCCCGGTTTCGGAAACCAGAGCGGAGATCTCGGTCTGCTGGGCGAGGTGTTCCTCGACTCCGAGGTTGAGGCGTTGTTCTTCTTCTGCGAGTTGGCGGGCGCGGTCGCGGTTGCCTTCCAGTTGGGAGAGGGAGGATTCGATTTTCGCCTGCATCGAGGCGATGAGGGTTTGGGTTCTGTTCGCCTCGGTGCGGGATTCGCGGAGGGAGTTTTCGAGGTTCGCACGTTTTTCGCGGGCGCCCAGGGTTTGCTCCTCTTGTTTGCTGAGCTCCATTTCCTGCTCGGAAATGCGGCGGTTGAGCTGGTCGAGGGCTTCATTCGCGGCGGTGAAATCGAATTCCTGTTGGGCGAGCTTTTCCCGGGTAGAGGAGATATCGGAATGGTTCTGGGAAATGCGGCCTTCGAGTTCGGCTTTGCGTTCGTTATTGAACGCGATGCGGGCTTCCGCAGAGGCGAGGGAGTTTTGGTGTCCGTTGAGCTCCTGGCGAAGTTCGGCGAGTTCGGATTCGAATTGGCGGGCGGCAGTACGCGCTTCGGCAACGGCTTCTTCTTTTTCCGGAAGTTGGCGCTCGAGGTGTGAATCCTGGGCGTCAAGAGAGCGGATCGAAGTTGTGAGTTCGGAGCGCTCGCCAGTGATTTCGACGTAACGCTTGTGAGCGAGGTGGGTGTCGAGCACGCGGTAGTCGGTGGAAAGGCCTTGAAAACGGCGGGCTTTGGCGACCTGACGTTTGAGCGAGTTCATGCGGCGCTCTTGCTCGGCGAGCACGTCGGAGACTCGGAGCAGGTTTGCCTCGGTGTATTCGAGTTTCCGGAGGGCGTCCTTTTTCTCGCGTTTGAACTTGGTGATTCCGGCGGCTTCCTCGAAGACCGCACGACGTTCCTCGGGTTTGGAGGAAAGGATCTGGTCGATCTGGCCTTGAGCCATGATCGAGTAGGCGGTGCGCCCGATTCCGGTATCCATCAGGAGGTCGACGATGTCTTTGAGGCGGCAGAGGGTTCCGTTGAGGCGATATTCCGAGCGGCCGTCGCGGAAGACGCGACGGGTAAGTGCGACTTCATTGAAATCGACTTTGAGGGATTCTTCGCAATCGGCCATGGTCAGCGTGACTTCGGCCATTCCGAGGGGCTTGCGTTTTTCAGTGCCGTTGAAGATGACATCGGCCATTTCTCCACCGCGGAGCGCTTTGGCGGAGGTTTCACCAAGCACCCAGCGAATCGCATCGACCACGTTGGATTTTCCACAGCCGTTGGGACCGACGATTCCGGTGACGCCTTCGGCAAATTCGAACACGGTTTTGTCGGCGAAGGACTTGAATCCTTGGATTTCGAGAGTTTTGAGATACATGTTTTTGGGAAACCAGAGGTTATAAGCCAGAGTCCAGAGAGGACGCGAGTTGGATAGACTCTATGAAAATAATCTTTAGAAGCAAGTTGGGAATACCTCAAAACACCACATATAGTATGAAATTCTATGTGAATAACCTAAATGTAGTGTTTTTGGGTTATTTAGGTTAATTAACTAAATTGCTTGTCGGAGTTGCTTAGAAAATAAAAAAGCATGAAATTCACGAGAAGCGGAGATGGAAATTACGCTTGCGGAGGTCTGCAATGACCGCTAATTCACTAGCCAATGTTTAAAAGAAATACGCGAGCCCAAGCGTGTTTTAAATGGGTGGGATTCTTTTGCATGATTTTATTCATGCGCGGCGGGGTTTTTGCGCAGGCCCCGACAGATCCTCAGTTCGATCCTTCGGACGTCTATTTCCAAGCCTACCTTGCTGTTAGAGCAGCGGAACAATTGGAAAGAGACGAGGATTTTGTCGGATCGCTCAAGAAGTATGAACAGGCCGCGCAGTTGTTCGGATCGGTGGGGAAATTTTATCCCGACTGGAAATCGGGAATGGTTCAGAATCGGCGGGATTTGACGGGAAAAGCGATGGGAGCGGTCAGGGAAAAGGCAGGTAAGCAGTTTCAGAAGGATCAGGGAGTGATAGCCGAACTGGAAGGTGGAGTGAAGGTTGGCGGGGATTTTATCGACCCAGCGCGCGACGTTCGTCCGTTGAATAATGATAAAGGCATTCTCGAAGTCGATCCGCTACAAGCACGCAGACTCAAGGAGGCGGAAGCCGAGTTGGCCCGCCTTCGTGAAATGGTTGCTGAGGCTGAAGCGCAAAGTGCGGAAACACAGCGTGAGGCTCAACGCGCGAATGTTTTACGCGATGAAGCGATGAAGCGTGAAGAGTTGGCGAAGCGCCAAGAGGCGGCGCAGCGCGAAGAATCCGCAAAGCTGGAAGATTGGGCGAAGCGGGAGGAATTGGCAAAGCGCGATAGTCTGGCGAAGCTTGAAGAATTGGCGCGGAAACAAGCGATGAATGATTCCGGAAGCAATGAAGCGATGAGAAACGCTTCAAGGGTGGGAGACCTGCGCAAACTGAATCAGGCTCTTGCCATGAAATTGAGGGCGGCTGAGAACAATGTGCAGTCATTGAGAGCGCGGATGGCGGCCGCCCCGCTGCAAAGCGAGATGAAATCGCTCAACAACCAGATCGAGCGACTTGACCAGGAACGGGAGGCCATGGGAATGGCGCTCAGAACCAGTAGAGGAGACCACACAGAGGCTCTGGCCAAAATTGAGATCCTGACGGCTGACATGGAGATCATGTCGCAGCAGGCCAAGGAACTCCGCCAAAAAGAGGCTAATCTGCAAAGGGATCTGAAGGCCGAACGTGCGATTGCCAACGACGTGGTAGTCGGGCAGCGCCGCCAGATGAAGCAACTGGAGGAGGATCTTGAGAAAAAGTCAGAACAACTCAAGTCGGCGAACGAGCAGATAGCAGGGCTGAAGCAGGAACTCGACGAGAGCCGTGCTGCGTTCTCAGAACTACGCGAAGAGCGCGACGGTTTGCTTCAGGAACGTGATCAGATGGCCGCTCTTTTGAAACTCAATGAAGCGGGCCGTATTGAACAGCTTATCGAGCAAAATATGGGCTTGGCAAAATCGCTCAGAGAGGCCAGCGAAAAAGTTCAAAGGCTGAATGTGGATAACAATGCGGCGAAAGACCAGGTTGTTGACGCTTTGAGAGACCTCGCGATTGCGAAGTCACAGATCAACCGGCTGCACCAGAGTAAACGCGAGCAGGATAAACGGATCGCGGAACTGACCGAAAAACTCCAAAATGAAGAGAGGGCCTTGGCTTCTGGACAGGTTCAGGCGGATCCCGCCGAGGTGGAAATTCTGAGGGAAGTGATCCGGCGGCAACTCAGGGTCCAGGAGAGGAGACGTCAGGCGAAAGAGTTGCTTGTCGAAGCAGCCCGGGATCTTGGCAAGGAAGACGAACGCTTGAACGAGGCTATAGAACTGTTCGATGGAGTGGAGATGGAACTCACCCCCGAAGAACAGAAGCTGGTAGCCGACCAGCAAGTGGATGGTGAATTCGTTTCTCCGTTCGCGAGAGATCGCGCGACTGTCGGGCGTGCGACAGCGGAGTTGAACCGGGAGCTGGAGAGCTACGACCGCGCGGCGGCGAAGGCGTTTCTCTCAGGAAGATACCTCTCTACCCGGGAACTTTTTGAAATCATGGTCGAGCAACACCCGGGTCATGTTCCAGCCCTCTGCAAGCTCGGCGTCGTGCAATTGAAACTCAAGGAACCCATGAGCGCTGCGGAAAGTTTTCAGAAGGCGATTGAGCTGGATGGAGGGAATCCTTATGCGAATCGCATGTTGGGATACTCGTATTTGCAGATGGGTGATATCCCCTCTGCGGAGCAATACTTAAGAAGAGCTCTCGAACTCGCTCCCGACGATGCTAAAAGTTACTTACTCCTGGGAATGATCGCCTATCGAACGGGTCAGTTTGCAGAGGCGGAGTCACAGTTCAAAGGTGCGATATCTGCCAATCCGCTGCCCAGCGAGCCATATTTCAATCTCGCTCTGCTTTGCGTGAAAGACGGGCGAAAGGATGACGCGAAAAATTACTATCAGAATGCGTTGGAACGGGGTGCTGTTCCGGACAAGGGACTTGAAACCAAACTCTTTGAAAATTGATGAGTTTTAAATCCAAACATTTCCTATGCGTCCCGGCGCTTTTGATCTCAATCGGAGTGGTCAGTTGTGCGGATAAGACTGACCCCGCCACGCCGGCGGTTTCCGGCCACAAGTCCTTGGCTGAACGCCTTTCGGAGAGCGGTGGCTACAAGCAGGACGCCGAGGGGAACTGGGTTCCAAATTCTGACAAAAGGAGTTCTTTTGATAGCCAGCGAGAGTCGCAATTTTCCAATAGAAGCGTTGAAAAGGGAACCTACCAAACCGGAGATTATGCGAAAAAATCCTGGTGGGGATCGAAAGATTACAACACACAGGAATATTCAGGAAATACCGACGGTTCGAGATTCCAGACCAAGGCACGTCAGGATGGTCAAATCGCCAGAGGCGATGGCATGAAGGCTCAATTGGAAGGCCCGTTTGAGACGAATACTCTCGATAGGAGGAGTGCACGGGAATCTGCTTCGGAAGCGATCGCGCGGCCTAGCAACAGTTATACGGAAGCTCAGCGAAACAGCTACAAGGCACCGTCTGTGATCGACTGGAGGGAACAGCGGTCCATGAGCATGGACGATTCAAAGGGAATACTTGGACGTTGATTTCAGCCTGCCCAGAGTTTCGGATTGGTGAAGGGTGAGGCCGAGTGCTGCGAATACTGCCGGCAAGGTCCAGAAAGAGTTGGCTAGAGCCTTGCGCGTTCGCGTACGATACTACTTTTCGGTAGACTTGTCACGCGGGCTTCGTTGCCCAGCCATTCATTCAATTCCGCCGCGGGATTCAGTCGTTGGTGCTTTCCAGCCACCGGTTGTATTGGGCGTGGGCGTAGAAAATGATGTTTACGCCGAGTTGGTAGCAGCTTTCCCAGATTTCGTGGGGGACTCCGGAGTGGCCGTCGGCCCATGCGTCGCCGATGTCGCCAGGATGATAATACACGACGAGGCGTCCGTCGACAATCCAACCGAGGGCGTTGGATCTGCCGTGCGGGGCGACGATGGGGAGCTTTGGCAGGGGGTAAGGGATTTGATGGATGGGATGGTCGAGGTAGACGGAGATCGGCTCCACTTTCGGGAGGACTTTTCTCATCATGCCGACGAACTGACCCTCCCAGCCGGAACTGCCGCCGTTGTCGGCGAAGAGCATGCCGTGTTTCTCTAACAGGTATTCGCGGAGGATACGGATTTCGGAATCGCTGACGTTGATGCCCTGTTGTCCGGTCATGTAAACCATGGGTGGGCTTTTCCGCGGAGGGAAAGCTTTCAAGCGGCGGATTTCCATCGGTTCCGGGAGGTCGTTGACTTTATGGCCGAGACGGACTCCGTATTCGGTGAGCAGGTTGAGATCGGAGCCACGGGCCATATCCTGTTCCCAGTCGCCACCATCATATTTCAAGCGAATGAAGCGGACCTTCCCACGGGTGGTGCCGGCCGAGTATCCCGAGCCATCCGCCTTGCCTTGGCCGATCTTGTAAAGGTGCTCGGTGACTTCCAGAACCTGTAGTTCGACGTCATCGATGGGTGGGGGATTAAACAACACACTGCTGTAAGGATTGATCACATACTTCTTTTTAATGACCTTCTGAATCTTCACGATTTGCCGGAGTTGTTTTGGCTCGCCGCCTCCGATAGGTGCTTCGTAGATCGCGCAACCGGTTAGTTTGGAAAGGATGAGAAACATCAGCCCGAAGACACAGGAGTAGGTGATCACTGTGAGAACCGACTGCCGGAGCTTACGGTTTTTGCGTCCGAAATACCACGCCCCCAGTCGGCGCGGATCCCAGATTCGTTTATTTCCTTTGGACTCTCCGATGCGTTTTGTCTCCCTGTCGATCCACCAGACGGCCCATGCGAGACCGATGAAGAACGCGCCGAACAGGCCAGCGTTGGAAATTGATTCGGAGAGGCTATAGTCGGAAAATACAAGTGGAAGGCTTGCCGCGAACTGCCATGCGGGGAGGAAGGAGAGGCTGAGGACGGCGCGTTGGCGGATGGTGGAGCCTTTGGGCTGTGTGTAGCCTGCTGCCGATTTGAATGAGGATAGGCTACTGTCCACTGCGGAGGACTGAAGGGTGGAGTTGCCTTCCGTGCCAATGCAGTCCGGTCGCAGCAGGCTGCCTGACCGAGAGCTACAGCGGGCTGTAGCAGTCCAAGGCCGTGTACGGCGAATCCAGTAGATGCAGAATGGAGCGGCTGCGAGAAATCCAAGTGCGTGAATCCATGGGTCGAAGTGGAACCAGATTCTCGCGTCGAGCCAGATCAGGCACCATAGAAGGGCGTAAATTCCCGTCACCACGACCGACTTTCGGACGTGGTGCTGAAATGAATTCCAAGCGCCTCGAAAGTTCATCATTCAAGATCTTTGAGGAAGTCGTCGCTCGTGTTTTCGAGTGGATTCACGTCAGAAGGGGCGGGTAGTTCGTCTCCGATGCCAAGTGTGTCGGCAGGTTCTGGCTTCGCAGTTGCTTCCGGCTGCGGGGTGGGGTTGGCAGGTTCTGTAGTTTTCTCCTCAGCTTGCACAGGGGGATTTTCTGATTTGGCCAGAGTCTTCTCATCAGCCATGAAGTAAGGGATGACGGTGAACAGGAGGATCGCTCCTGCGACGAGTGCGGTAGACATCAGGATCGCGCGGAACAATCCGCTGGCAGTCACCAGTCCGAGCATTTCCTGAGGACTCTTTCCTTTCAGTTCACGCAGGAATTCCTGGATCTCCTGCACGGTCGCCTGGGAGTTCCCACGCAGTTCGCGGAGGTCCGCCTTGGTGCTGGCCATGGCGGTGCGTTTTGGTTGATCTGATTCGGATTTGAGATTCATCGTTGGGGATTTTCCTTTTCGGGTTCGAGAATGTGGACGAGGTCGCCGCCTGCTTCGCTGATTGCGGCGATGATCGGTTCGAAGTGACTCGCCTTTGCTTCGCGGTGGACTTTAAGGAACACGTTGCGCTGGCCTGCCGGGGCGTCACCCAAGACTTCGGTCAAGGCGGCTGCCAGTTCTTCGGGAGCGATTTGTTTGCCGTCGAGATAGGTTTTAAAGCCGGTGTCGATGCTCACTGTGGCACGTGGAGCAGCGACCATTTCCACGTCTTCCAATTCGGCCGGTTGCCACTGGATGTGGCTGTCGTCTTGAGCGCGGGCGAGAATCACGAAAAAAATGAGCAGCAGGAAGCCGATGTCGCCCATCGCGAACGAGGGGACGGATGCGGTCAGTTTGCGGCGTTGCAGTTTCATCGGACGTTGATGGTTTTTTCGGATTCAATTTCGAGTGTGAGGATGCCTCCGGCCTGGTCGATTGCCTGCGATACTCCGAGCCAGACCGGGTAGGGCGTGTCTGGCGCGCTTTTTACGACTACGATGCGGTCGGCCTCGCGGTTCTTTTTCGAGAGTTCGGAAGTGATGCGCTTGCGGAATTCTTCGATCCGCAAGGGACTGCCGTTGAGCACGATGCTGGTGGGTGTGATCGAGACTTCGATGTTCTGGCTTTGGTCGCGTTTGTCTGATTTTGATTCGGTTTTTGGCAGGGCCTGGGACATTCCTGTCTCTGGTTGCACGGCGGCGCAGACGAGGAAAAAGATGATGAGGGTGAAGGCGATGTCCGAGCTGGCGCAGGCCGGGGGATCGATGAGCATTTTACCGCGATTGAGTTTCATGGGTTGGCAGGAAGACTTGGGTTTTTGCTGGGCAGCAGGATGCAGCCCCTCCTTGGGGTTTATCCTTTGTCGAGGGTCATGCGGAGGGTGACGACCTCGATCAGCTCGGCGGCGGAGGATTCGACCTGCAGGACGAAATCGTTGATGATGCCGGTGAAGTAGTTGAAGGCCATGTAGGCGGGGATGCCGACGACTAGTCCGAAGGCGGTGGTGAGCAGTGCGACGCGGATCCCCGAGGCGGCGGCTTGCACGATGTTCTGTTGGCCTATGTTCGCCTCGATGTCTCCGAAGGCGACGATCATGCCTTGGACGGTTCCTAGGAAGCCGAGCATGGGGGCGACTGAGGCGATCGTTGCGAGTATGGGTAGGTGTCTTTCAAGAGCGGCGACGATGTTCACTCCGTAGGTTTCCATGCTTTTGATGACCTGTTGTTCCATTTGTGCCGGATCGTAGTTCAAACGACGGAGGACAAGGAATTTGCGGAGACCGTTGGAAAGGATCGCGGGAACCGGGCCGCGCGCTTTATCGCATAGTTCGAGCGACTCCTCGATCTTGTCCTCGGAAAGGAGCGCAACGACTTCTTCGCGGAGTGCACTGGCATCGGTTTCGAGAAGTCTCAGGCTGCGGTATCGCTCGATGATGACAGCGATCGCGAGAATTAGCAGAGCGAGGATGGGCCACATGAAGACGCCGCCTTCGAGGAGTATTTTCAAGGCTCCGGTATCGGAAAAGCCGGCGGCGAGGGTGGGTTGGGAAAGATGGCTCATGGATTAACGATGAATAGAGTGTAAGGGATACGGCGGGAGGTGAAGCGGCAATTTCGTTCATCTTGTGGACAGGGCATCTATATTTGAAGAAGAAGATGCTTCTTGCATTTGTCGTCGGCTCCGGTGGTGGTTCCGTGTCCTTGAAGGAGCGCATTGCTGGAGTGCTACGAGTATTTCCCTGTAACGGATAATTCATCGAAAAAATCACAGCTTGAAGCGCCCGCCGTTGGCCTTGCGCATTGGATCGAAGAGGGAGTCCATTCCACATTCTTTTATCTCACAGACGTGGGCCATGAGTTCACCGAGGCGACCTTTAGGGAATGTGCGCTGCTTGAACCAGAGAAGGTATTCTTCCGGGAGGTCGAAAATCGGGACTCCCCTGGGTGGGTATTTTTCTTTGCCGAACATTCCGAAGGGCATGTGGGTGGCGTGGATTTCCAGCAGTAGGTTACGGAAGTCCTCGCGGTCGATTTCTGTGAACTGCATTAGATGGCGGGAGGATGGCGGTTGCTCGAAGAGATGCTTGCGGGGCGGCTGGAGTCGGTTAGGTTTGGCGGGTGATGATTAAATTTTTGCACACACGCATCCGGGTGAAAAGCCTGGAGCAATCGATTTCGTTTTATGAGAAGCTGGGTTACAAACTTGCCGAGCAGAAGGATTCTCCACAGGGGAACCGGTTGGCGTTTATGGAGCTTGAAGGAAACGATGTTTTTCTGGAGCTGACATGGTCGGCGGATTACGAGCACCGCTGTCCGGAGGATCTGATGCATACCGCGTTGGGTGTGCCGGATATCATCAAGTATTGCGACAAGGTGGAGAAGAGCGGTATCGAAATCTGGCCGAATGGCTGGAGGGAGAAATTTGCCGAAGGAAACAGGAAGATGGCTTTTGTCACCGATCCGGATGGGTATGAGGTTGAGATTCTGGAGAAATGATATGAGCGGACGTCCGGCTGTTTTCGCGATTGCTTTCCTTGCGGTATTTCTGCCGTTGGCTGGAACGGCTTTTCCGCTCAATTCGAAAGAAGCGCCCGAATCGAAAGGTGATTTGCTTTTGATTCGGGACGCATTGCAAGAGGCACTACCGCAAGCCAGAGCGGCTACGGTCTGCATCGATCTGGGTGAGGGGACTGGCAGCGGGGTTATTGTTTCCGAAGATGGCCTGGTGATGACGGCTGCGCACGTTTCGACAGGTGTTGGGAAAAAGGTCTCTGTGATCATGCCGGACGGGAAGAAGCTGAAAGCGATTTCTCTTGGTTTGAGAGCGGATGTAGATGCGGCGTTGATTCAGATTCAGGAGGAGGGAACCTACCCTTTCGTCGAGGTGAACCAGACGGGAGATACCAAACTTGGGGATTGGATTTTTTCGCTGGGTCATTCCGGTGGTTTCGACAAGGACCGCGGAGCTGTCGTGAGGTTGGCTCGTTTGGTCCGGATCGCGAACAACACGATTCAAACGGATGGAACTTTGATCGGTGGTGACTCGGGGGGGCCGCTTTTCGATATGGAAGGGCGCTTGATTGGAATTCATTCGCGGGTTGGCCCGCAACTGCCGGTGAACATGCATGTGCCGATGAGTGTTTTCCTTGAGAGTTTCGACGAGATGAAGGCGTCGGAATTTATCGGCGAGGGCCCTTTTGCGCAGCTACCCGAAAAGGGAAAAGGTTTTCTCGGGATAGGGACGGAACCTGCGGAGGGAGGATTGGAAATCACCAAGGTTGGAGGAGGAAGCCCGGCGGAGGAGGCGGGGTTAAAAGAAGGAGACGTCATCAAGACGTTGAACGATATAGAACTCGTGAAGCTTGATGATTTAAAAGGCATGCTCGCGGAATTGGCGCCGGGCGATGAGGTGAAATTGGAAATTGTTAGGGAAGGTAAAAATGAGGAAATCACACTTGAACTGGGTAAAAGGTAGCCTCCTGCGATTGATTTTCGTCTTCGCGGTTTCATTGCCTGATTTGTGGGGGCAGCAGTCGCTTGGATCGAATTTCCGAATGGCCGGGGAAGCTGTTACCCAGGTGTTCGAACCTCAGAGGGAGGTTATCCAGAAGTGTAGTGCGGTTTTGTATGATGGCAGGGATGAGATTGCCTACGGAGTGGTGGTTTCTGAAGACGGATACATACTGACGAAGGCCAGTGAGATTGAGGGTATCGATGACATGAGTGTGCGGGTTGATCGGCGGTCGTTCAAAAAGGTCGAGACTGTGGCGGTTGATCCGGTTTGGGACGTCGCCTTGGTGAAGGTTGATGCGGAGGGGCTGACGCTTCCGAATTATGCGGAAAGCAGTGGCGTTGAATTGGGTGATTGGGTGATCGTCAATGGTGCGACCAGTCGGTCCAGGAGACGAATACTTGTGGGGGTGATCAGTGCCAATTCCCGCGAGATTCCGCCGGCGGGAGGCGTGGTTCTGGGTGTTCAGTTGAAGGAGAATGACGGCGACCTTGAAATCAAGGATGTGAGCGAAGGCGGCGGTGCGGAAAAGGCGGGGATGAAATCCGGAGATATTATCAAGATGGTCGATGGGAAGGATGTCGGGACGATCAAGGAAATCGCGGAAGCGCTCGAAGGTAAGAATGCTGGCTCAATGGTGAAGATTTCCGTGAAGCGCGGAGAAGAGGCGATTGAACTCGATGTGACGCTTTCCGTGAGGGATGAGCTATTTCAACAGCAGACGCGAAACGACATGATGAGTGGTGATTTTTCTTCCCACCGCAGCGGTTTTCCAAAAGTGATCCAGCACGATATTCTCGCCAACAGCGATACGATGGGTGGGCCTGTTCTTAACCTCGACGGACGGGTGATTGGCATGAACATCGCAAGGGCGAATCGGGCTGAGACTTTCGCCATTCCGGTGGAGGAACTCAAAGTTATGGCGGAGAAGATGATCGAACAGGCTGGAAAATAGGAGTTTGGGCCGATTTAGTCGGTTTTTACTCATACAATATCTTGCCCTTGCATATCAGGCTGTGATTCCCGAACCTCTCGCCTATCCAATGCCTGAATCCCAGCCAGAAGAAACCCTGTTGTTAGTAGATCCCGATTTGGATTTTCTAGACTGGGCTACCAAGCACCTCTCTGCGAAAGGTCTCCGAATCCTTCGCTGCGATGATGCTGGTAAAGCAATCAAGGTTATTGAAAAGACTTCTGTCAGCGTTGTGGTTTCAGCTGTGATGTTGCAGCCATTCGATGGGGTCGATTTGCTTTCCCGGATTCGTGCGCAAAGTCCCGATACACTTGTGATCCTGACAATGGGATTCCCGACGACCGGTTTGATCATCGAGGCGACCCAGAAGGGAGCTCACGATGTATTACGTAAAGAATCGCTTTCCTTTGAACTCCGTCCGGTTGTCGAGTCCGCTCTGCAAACGGTGGAAGACAGGCGTGGTGCGCTTCAGCGGGTACCGGAACTTCCCGGCCCGGATGGACGCGTGAAAATCATCGGAGTGTCCCGTGCATTACAGGATGTTTTCAAGCTCGTGGGTAGGGTGGCGAGGTCCGATGCCCCGGTCCTGATTTCCGGTGAGAGTGGAACTGGAAAAGAGCTGGTTGCCAAAGCGGTTCATGAATACAGCCCGCGCCGCCAGCAGGAGATGATCACGATCAACTGTGGTGCTATTCCTGAAAACCTGTTGGAGAGTGAACTTTTCGGTCACGAGAAAGGCTCGTTCACAGGTGCGATTGCAAAACGCGAGGGTCGTTTCGAGCAAGCAGATGGTGGGACGCTCTTCCTCGACGAAATCGGCGACATGCCTTTGTCCATTCAGGTCAAGTTGCTACGTGTGCTTCAGGACGGTACTTTTTCCAGAGTTGGTTCCAACGAGACTCTCAAGACTGATGTCCGCATTGTTGCCGCCACACACAAAAATCTGGCAGCTGAAGTTTCCGTGGGGCGCTTCCGTGAGGATCTTTTCTACCGGCTCAATGTTGTCGAGTTGCGGATTCCTCCGCTTCGCGAGCGTCCTGAGGATATTCCGTTGTTGGCTGAATATTTCCTGCAAAGGATCACGAAAAAGAACGGGATGGCCAGAATACGTATTTCGGCTGAGGCAACCGATTCTCTGGCAGGTCATCATTGGCCTGGAAATGTGCGTGAACTGGAAAATACGATCGCGCGTGCTTGTGCCTTGGCTTCGTCCCAGATCCTTCTGCCTGCTGATATTCCATTGGCATCGGCACCTGGCAAGACCTCCACGCTTGCTCACGGACTGGACCAGGTTATCAATTCCGCACCCTCAGATGCTCCATTGATGAGTTGGATTTCGAGGCAAGTTGCCGGGCGTTTGTTAGACCGTTCCGGAGGTGATTTGAAGGAGACGGCGGTCGCTCTTGGTGTTGGATTAGCAGATGTGAAGCGAATCCTCTCTTCAAAAAACTGATATGTTGCATCACGTTGACCATCCCCTGATTTCCGCTGAGCTGACCTGCTTGAGGGATCCGGATTGTCCGAATCATGAGTTCCGCCAGCGGGTGCGCCGCATCGCCTCGTTGATGGTTCCGGCTGTCACTGCGGATCTGGAAAGGGCCGCAGTGCCTTGCCGGACGCCGCTGGAAACCACCTCTGGGGAGGAGATCACCCGCCCCATCGTCCTCGTTCCCATCCTGCGTGCCGGGCTCGGGTTTCTCGATGGTTTTCTCGATCTCATCCCGCAGGCTGCGGTGGCGCACATCGGACTCGCGCGGAACGAGAAGACGCTCGAGTCGGAGGCTTATTATCTGAAGCATCCGACGCCGTTGGGTGAGTCGGATTTGATCCTTCTCGATCCCATGCTTGCCACAGGAGGCTCGGCCGTGCGTGCTGTGACGACCCTATTGGAAGCTGGCGCGAAAAGGATACGCTTCGCCTGCCTGCTGGCGGCTCCGGAGGGTATCGCATTCTTCCATGACGCCTATCCGCAGGTGCCGGTTCACACCGCCGCAATTGACCGCTGCCTGAACGAAAAAGGTTACATCCTCCCCGGGCTGGGAGATGCGGGGGACAGGCTTTTCGGGACGATCTAATACGCTGCCTGCTGGTCAGATTATCCGCTCCCGTAGCGCGCGATGCGAAGGGGGTACTGAGCAGCTCCGGCAAGGCCTTGGGTTCGGTGGAGATTTTCTCCAGCCGTGTCTCCGCATGCCGCAATTCCCTACTGAACGCGTGCGCCAACCAGCCGGCGAGATTCTTCGTTTCCCCCAGATCCTGCCTGTGCATCGACCCCGTAGCCGAAAGCGGCAACGCCAGGGCTATCCACTGAAGATGAGTCATCGATAAGGAGGATAGGTTCCTTTTCCCATCCCGTCAGCCCCGAATTTCATCCCAAATCCAGCAAACTCCCCTCCTGATCTCGGCCTTAATAGTACTTCGTATGCTTCTTCATAGGAGTCTCTTCAAATTGCATGGTTTACGGATGGAGAAAAGGGGTGTTTTATTTCCCGAGACATGAACTTCAGAAGCCGATTCCTCACGCTGTTTGCCGTATCCTTTTCCATGATGCCTCTGTTGGGGGCTGATCCGATGTTGCCGATTGATCCCGCGAAATATTCGGAGCCGGTGAAGGTTGCCTGCGTGGGTGACAGTATCACGCAAGGCTCCGGATCAAACGGGAACCCTTATCCGAAACAGCTCCAAGCCTTGTTGGGAGATGAGTGGAAGGTCGGGAATTTCGGTTTGAGCGGGCGGACGCTGATGGACAAGGGTGATCGTCCTTACATGAAGGAGAAAGCCTATCAGAACGCGTTGGCAATGCAGCCGGACGTGGTGATCATCATGCTTGGCACGAACGATACGAAACCGCGGAACTGGAAGTTCAAAGAGACGTTTTATGAGGATTTCAAGAAGTTGGTTAAATCGTTCCAAGTTTTGGAAAGTAAGCTGCGGATTTATGTGTGTCGTCCCTGCCCGGTTCCCGGAAAAGGGAATTTCGGGATCAACGAAGCGGGTGTCCAGGAACAGATCCCGCAGATCGACAAACTGGCAAAAGAAATGGGTTTGGGAATCATCGACATGCATGCCGCGTTGGAGGATACCCCGGAGCTTCTGCCGGATCGCGTTCACCCGAATGCCGAAGGTGCGGGAAAAATGGCGGAGGCAGCTTTTACCGTCCTCACTGGTAAGAAGTTGAAGGATTAAAATCCTCAATCGGGGGCCTGCCACGAAAAAGCAAGCTGTCGAGGCTTTGACGGTCCCTATTTTTCAGTTGCCTCCGGCAGCGGGGCATTGGCAAGGAAATCGATGGCCATGAGGTCAGTACATATCGTTCCTCCGTTGTCGTGGGTGTAGATGGGACTGTGTAGCATTCCAGAGACTAGGAGCACATCGAGTGGATTGGGTAACCCCTCGGCCATTTTACCGAAAGGTTGCATCCACCATATCTGGCGTGCCTTGAGTGACTCCGGCCAGAGAGCCGAAGTTATGGCGTTAGTGGTCGTATTCATGGTGCTGCCGGTCTCCCGGAGATCGAATGCATTGCAGAGGACGAGGGTGTTGCCCTCGATGGCAGCAGTCAGACGGACCATCCCGAACCACTTCTTAACATCCAATTGCGGTGGCTGCTCCGATGCGGGGATGCCGCGGGAGTCCATGGCGCGTGATACTTCCGACCAGTTTTCAGCAGCCCGTTCCAAGGATCTCGAAACGATGGCGGGATAGTTGATCCGCATTTCAAAAAACGGATCCGGACGGCTCTCGAGACGTTCTATTTCCTTCAGCCACCCGGCTGGCCGGGATAAAGAACCGGATGCCTCCCACGGCCTGAACGGAAGGTCCACACCGGTTGGCGAGCTTTTCCGGACGACCCGCTGATACGGTCCGGTCGCAACGTCCGGCTGACTGGCAATTTCGCCAATATTAAACGCGCCGACAGTGAGGGCATCGTCGGGAACATCAGCGAACACGCCCTGAGGTAGGGTTTTTGTCACCTGCCTGGTCGCATCGGCCATTTCATCGGAAAGTGTGAATGCCAATAAGTCGTGAGCGGGTGAGTTCTTCCCACCCGAATGCCACCCCCAAGAAGCCGAAAGTAGGCCGGGATTCTGCCCGCCCAGTAAATCCGCCACGCCATCCAGGCCTGTCGTTTCCGCTGATTTCACGACGGCAGGAATGCCTGCATATATCCAGAGCAGAGCATCCCCCATGTAAGTTTCCCGGCTTTCCCGGAAGGCTTTCTGTCCTCCGAGCGATGAGCGGGACGTCGTGTTTCCGGCTCGCTGTAGCGCCTTCTCCAGTGTTTTCGCGCTATCTGACACGAGGAGCCATTCCCCGGTTGTGCCGATGGCTATTCCCTCCACTTTGGCTTCCCGAAGCGACCTGCGCAGTAGCCATTCGGACAAGCTTGCATTCACGCATCTCCCGCCAATCAGGAATCCAAGTCCGGACTCACTGATATCCGATGACTCGATGGCTGTGAAGAAATCGAACAGGGCGACTTCCCCTGATGATTTCATTGCCTCAAGCATGTGTTCTGGAATCGATTGATGATAGTCGGAAATGAGAGGAGGCAGGCTGCTGCGCATTTTCCTAGCGGCAGCGACTTCAGGGGATTTCAGGGATGCTCCGTGATATTTGAGAAACAGGTCATCCAGTTTCATCACATCCGGCACGTAGTAGAAATATGCGGTTTCTTTTGCGCAAAGATTCCAGGCTGCCAACTTGCTCCCACCGCCATCTGTATGTGATAGCATCTGCCAGCGGTAGATTCCCCAACCGACGGGCAGGAGAAGCAGCAGAAAAACCACGATCAGGCAAACAACGGCCTTCCTTAGAATGGATTTTCCACGACGGCGGCGATTTGTGCGCACATTCATGGAAAATTGTACCATGGGGTTTTCAGGACAACAAGCCTTCCATGGAAAGTGAAATGGTTTGTATTCTCGGTCCGAATCCGGATAAAACCTATGTATGACCATAGGCGATTCGGATTCTTCAAATAGAAATAAAGTATTGGATGCGCTTGTTGTTGGCGCCGGTCCGACCGGTTTGGCGATGGCACTGGATTTGCAGCGCCACGGTATGAATTACCGGATCATCGAAAAAGCAGCAGGCCCAACCGATCTATCCAAAGCAACCGTGGTCATGCCACGAACTACCGAAGAATTCGCTCCACGAGGTTTGTCCAAGGACATCATCGCAGCGGGTGAGCGCTCTATCAGCCTGAGTACCTACAGCCATGGCAAAATGATTTTTCATTCTGTCTACGACCACCTTGCCACTGACTATTCCTTTCTTATCAATGTTCCGCAGTCCTCGACGGAGCGCGTTCTGCGCGAGCACCTCGAGAAAGCAGGCGGTAAAATTAACTGGAATACCGAACTGGTAAGTTTCAACCAGGACGACACGGGTGTGGATGTCGTCTTGAAGACCGCTGATGGCAAAACAGAACATGTCCGAACAGCATGGCTGGTGGGCTGTGATGGAGCGCATAGCGCACTCCGGCACGCGCTGGAGATCCCATTCGAAGGAGCCGCATACAAGAATAACTGGCTTCTTGCCGATGTGCATATCGACTGGCGCTTCCCGCATGGCCACACCTACCTGTTTTTTCAGGAAGACGGCCTGCTTGCCGTCTTCCCAATGCCAGACAAACGCCACAGGATCTATGTCGTGCGCTTGGAACAAGAAGCACTGGGAAGACAACCTACTCTGGAGGACTTCCAGGAGTTGGCGGATACGTATGTGCCCGATGGTTGCGAGTTGTCCGATCCGCGCTGGCTTTCGGAATTCCACTGTCACCACCGCCGTATCAAACACTACGGAAAAGGTCGTGCGATGCTCGCAGGGGATGCCGCCCACGTCCATAGCCCGGAAAGCGGACTTGGGATGAATACGGGTATCCAGGACGCCTTCAATCTTGCCTGGAAAATAGCCTATGTTCAGAAAGGTCTGGTTTCCAGCGAACTGATGGAAAGCTACAACCTGGAGCGCAGCTACGTCGGAAAGGAAGTCCTCAAGCTTTCGGATCGCACTCATAAAATCTGGGCGCAGTTCGGGAAATTCGCGGAAACGATTCGGGCACCGATGTGGAGACTATTCAGTTCGTTTTTCGCGCATCATCACGCGAGTCTCGAAGAGGCTGTGCAGATTCGCATCCACTACCCGGAGGGAGTGTTTACCGAGCACCATGGTCATCCGGATTCCGTCCATCCCATCAATCCACCTGTGGAAGCGGGTATGCGTGCCATCAATGGTCCGCTCCACCGCTCCGATATCCAGGAAGAACTGCCCGGTGGCCTTGCCAGCCTTTTTGATGCGCTGCGTTTCAAACTCATCCTCTTCACGGGTTCCCATCCAGGTGAAGAAATTACCGGTGTCCTGGCAGAGCTCCTTGAGACTGCCGCGCAATACCCGGCCCAGATCGATTCCATCATCATCCACGGCGGACAAAACCCGTCATTGTATTCAGGATTGGATGCCGAGCTATATGTGGACCCTACCCTGCATCTGCACTTCCGGTATGCCGCCCAAGCAGGTGGTATATTCCTGGTGCGTCCCGACCTCTACGTCGGATTCAGTTCACATCGTCTGGATAATGGGAAGCTGAAGAAATACCTCGGTAATCTATTCGAAAAAAGCGCTTCCTAGTGCTCAGGGTTTCTCGGTTGCGTTGATGTGGCAGTGGGATTCGCCTAAGCCTCGTGCTCCACTCCCGGCACTTTTCCGGTGATGCGGGTGACGATATGGCTGACTGCGACGTAATAGACGGGGACGAGAAAGATGGCGAGGATGGTGCCGGAAATCATCCCGCCGGCGACTCCGGTGCCGATGGCGTTCTGGCTGGCGGAGCCCGCGCCGCTGCTGATTACCAGCGGGACGACTCCGAGGACAAAGGCCATGGAGGTCATAAGGATGGGGCGTAGGCGGAGTTTTACCGCCTCGACGGTTGCCTCGATGAGTCCTTTTCCGGCGCGCTGCAGTTCGATCGCGAACTCGATGATCAGGATGGCGTTTTTTGTGGCCAGGCCGACGGTGGTGAGGAGTCCGACTTTGAAGAAAACATCGTTGGGCATGCCCCTGAGTGTGGCGGCTCCCAAGGCACCGATAATGCCGAGCGGGACAACCATGAGAACTGCGACTGGCACCGTCCAGCTTTCATATAGCGCGGCGAGGCAGAGGAAAACGATCAGCAGGGAAACGCTGTAGAGGAGGGGCGCCTGGTTTCCGGAAATCCGTTCCTCAAGCGACTGTCCACTCCATGAATAGCCGATCCCGCGCGGCAACTTTTTGGCCATGGCTTCCATTTCGTTCATCGCATCACCCGAGCTGTATCCGGCTGCCGCCGCGCCGACGATATTGACGGCGGGAATGCCATTGTAGTTCTGAAGCTGGGGCGATCCGAAGGACCAATCGGTTTTTGTGAGTGCGGAAAGGGGGACCATGCCACCTTTATCATTTCGCACAAAGAGATTACCGACGTCCTGCGGCTGCATACGGAAGGGCGCGTCGAGCTGCACGATGACGCGTTGCACGCGGGTGCCGTTGACAAAATTATTCACGTAGGCCGAGCCGAAGGCGGCTTGCATGGCAGTGTTGATCGATTCCAGTGGGACACCGAGCGCGGCGGCCTTATCTTGGTCGAGCTCGATTTTGAGTTGCCCAGCATCGGCCAGACCCTGGGGCCTGACCTGGGCGAGCTTGGGATTCTGTGCGGCCATTCCGAGGAGCTGGCCTTTCGCTTTCATCAGTTCCTCATGGCCAAGACTTCCGTTGTCCTGGAGCCAGAAATCAAATCCGGAGGAGGTGGCCAGCTCCGGGATGGCGGGTGGGTTCAGTGAGTATACGATGGCGTCCTTGATGCCGCCGAGGCCTTTGAGAGCGCGGTTAATGACCGCCTGAGCACTGTGCTCTTTTCCCTTTCTATCCTCCCATGGCTTGAGCCGAATGAAAGCGAGGCCGGAATTTTGCGCACGCCCGGCGAAGCTGAATCCGGCGACGGTGAAGTAGTGCTCGACCTCTTCCTGTTTGGAAAAATAGTCCTCCACCTCTCTAAGGACCTCGCCTGTGCGGGCGTCGGTGGCACCATCCGGCAGGGAAATGAGCGTGATGAAATAGCCCTGGTCCTCCTCTGGAAGGAAAGCGGACGGCATATTTTTATAGAGGATACCAACAAAGCCGGAAATGAGCAGCAGTCCAATGAGGCCGATGGAAGTGTGCTTGACCAGTTTTTCGACCAAGCCCTGGTAACCTCGCGAACTTTTGTCGAAGGTGCGGTTGAACCATCCGAAGAAACCGCCCTTTTCATGATGATGACCCGCCTCGACCTGTTTGAGCAGGGAGCCGCAAAGCGCAGGGGTGAGCGACATGGCAAGGAACAGTGAGAACGCCATGCAAGAGACCATCGAGACCGTAAATTGGCGGTAAATGGTGCCCACGGAGCCACCGAAAAATGCCATCGGCACGAACACCGCGATCAGCACTAGGGTTATACCGATGAGGGCACTGGTGATCTGGCCCATGGCCTTTCGCGTGGCTTCCTTCGCGGGCAGACCTTCTTCGCTCATGATGCGCTCGACGTTTTCGACAACCACGATCGCATCGTCTACGAGGATGCCAATGGCGAGCACCATGCCGAACATGGTGAGCACGTTGATCGAGTAACCCATCGCAAGCAGCAGGATGCAGGTTCCGAGAAGGGCGACCGGAACGACAATCGTCGGGATCAGGGTTGCACGGAAATTCTGGAGGAAAAGGAACATCACCAGGAAGACCAGGATGATGGCTTCGACGAGGGTTTTCAGCACCTCCTCGACAGAGACTTTCACGAATGCGGAGTTATCCAGCGGATAGGTGACTTTCAGGCCGGGAGGGAAAAATCCTTCGAGTCGTTCCATTTCGGCACGGACGGCGTTTGCCGTGTCCAGCGCGTTGGCGGAAGGTGAAAGCTTGATTGCGGAGGCGGTGGCCGGCTTGCCGTCGATGCGGGCCTTGATCGAATAATCCTGGCCACCCATTTCCACGCGCGCGACATCACGGAGATAAACGCGGGAGCCGTCATTGTTCACGCGGAGTATGATTTCCTTGAACTGCCGCACCTCTTCCAAGGTCGCGCGACCCTGCATGATGACATTGAGTTGCTGGTCGGCAACCGCGGGGAGTTGGCCCAGTTGGCCGACGGGAACCTGCGTGTTTTGCGCACGGATCGCGGCAGTGACGTCGTTAGGGGTGAGATTGAAGCTGCGGAGTTTTCCCGGATCAAGCCAGACACGCATTGCGTATTGCGTACCGAACTGGATAACCTCCCCGACGCCTGAGACTCGCCGCAGCGGGTCGAGCACGTTGGCCGCGAGGTAGTTTCCAAGATCAATGGCGTCCATGCTGCCGTCCTCTGAGGAAAGCGTGATGAACATCATGTAGTTCCGCGTCGCCTTCGCGACGACGACACCCTGCTGTTGCACGGTCTGCGGAAGACTGGGGGTGGCGAGTTGGACTTTGTTCTGGACCTGCACCTGGGCAACATCGGGATCGGTTCCCGGCTCGAAATAAAGGGTGATCTGAGAGTTGCCGGTCGCGTCGCTGGAGGAGGAAATATAGAGCAGATTGTCGATGCCGTTGAGTTGCTGCTCGATGACGGAAGTGACGGTGTCGGCAAGCGTTTCCGCAGATGCGCCGGAGTAGTTTGCCGTGATGGAAATCGATGGCGGGGCGACGCTGGGGTATTGCGCGACGGGTAGCCGGGTGATCGCTATGACCCCGATAACGCAAATCAGTATCGCGATGACCAGTGCGAAGACTGGACGTTTGATGAAAAATTGGGCCATCTATGATTACGGTGCGGTTTTATCCTCAGTGTTCGGTTTGAACAGTTCGGCGTTCACCGGGGAGCCGGGGCGTGCTTTCAGGGAGCCTTCCATGATGACTTTCGCGCCCGCCTCCAGGCCGGAGGCGATGATCCATTTTCCGTCTGTCTCGGATTTTGTTTCCACGATTTTCAACTCTGATTTCCCCTCATCATTGACGACGAGCACGCTGCCCCTGCCGTTGGGGGTGCGGGTCAGTGCGCGTTGCGGCACGGTGATCGCGTTTTCCTCGATGGACTCGATCACCCGTGCACGGGCGAACATTCCGGGTAGCAGGAGTTTGTCTGGATTGGGAAACTCCGCGCGGAGCGTGACCATGCCTGTGCTTTCATCGACGTAGACATCAGAGAATAGCAGCCTGCCCTTGTGCTCATATTCCGTGCCGTCTTCCAGCAGTAGGGTGATTTCGTTGCCCTTCTCGTTGCCGCTTTCCTTATTTTTTACGATCGCTTTCCGAAGCGCAAAGAGGTCGCCTGTGGATTGGGTGAAATCGAAATAGATCGGATCGAATTGGCGGATGATCGCAAGCAAGGTTGCGTCGCCCTGACCGACCAACGCTCCCTCTGTGACGATGGCCTTGCCGATGGTGCCGTTGATGGTGGCGGTGACGGTCGTATAGCCAAGGTTCAGTTTCGCGCTCTCAAGGACGGCTTCCGCTGCTTTCATTTCCGCCTTCGTGACGGCGACCGCAGCGGCGGCGTCCTGTGCCTCCTGCATGCTGATGGCGTTACTTTTGAGTAACCCTGCAAAGCGCGCGGAGGTCACTTCGTCTTGTCGTAAAGTCGCCTGTACTCGGGCAAGGTCGGCCTCGGCATTGTTCTTCGCGGCCATGAGAGGAGCGGGATCAATGAGGAAGAGAATATCGCCCTGTTCGACCACCGCGCCTTCTTCGAATTTGCGTTTCAAAAGGATTCCCGGAACCCGGGCTCGCACTTGGGCGACGCGGACGGCGTCGAGGCGACCGGGCAGTTCGCGCGTAAGAATAACAGTTTCCCGGGCGGCGGGGAGATAGGTGACGTTCGCTGGTGGTAGCTTGGTTGGGCTGGCTTCTTCCTTCTTGCAGGCGGGCAGGGCGAGTAGGCAAAGGGAGGCCGCCCCGCCAAGCAATGGCAGGATGGAAAAAAGGCCTCGATGGCCGGTTGTGTGAAAGTTCATCGGCACTTGCTTAGCACGTTGAGGAGAAAGTCGCCACATTGCTATGTCTGAATCGCATTTCCACAAAGTTGGATCTATCAAGGCAGTCTAAAAAGGTGGCGTGTCACTTTGCTGCCGAAATGAAACCCTAATTGTTCTCTGAAATCCGATTGAAGAGATTGATCAGGATTCCAGGGGAGAGCACTTCGGGTGTGATGATCGGTTCCTCGCCGGGAATGTAGAGGACGTTGACTGGAATCGCTGAGCGTCCGAGTTCGTCGAGCTTGGCCTCGATGGCCGGATTGGGTCGGGTTTTATCGGCTTTGAGGAAGACGATGCCTTTCTGTTTTGCCAGGGCGAGCACGTCCTCGGTGTAGGCTACTTTCTTATTCACCTGGCAGGTTAGGCACCATTGGGCGGTGAAATCGACGTAAACCGGAGTTCCCTCTGAGAGTAGTTCTTCGACTCTCTGTTCAGACCATGGTTGCCATGTTTTTTCTGGTTCCGGCGGGAGTGACAGGGCGATGCCGGAGCCGACGAATGCGGCGGTGAGGGCCAAGGCTGTGATCCGCACTTTTTGCGCACGGTGCGGCAGATGCCACCGACCGTATATCCATGCGCCGGCGGCGACGAGGCTCAGGCCGAGGAGAGGAGCGAGGAGTTTTTCCTGTCCGATGAGTCCCGAGTAAACCCAGAGAAGGTATCCGGCAGTGGCGAAGAGTAGGAATGACATGCCTTGCTTGAATGATTCCATCCAAGCACCGGGGCGGGGGAGTTTCTCGACCAGCGAGGGGAAAATCGAGAGGATAAGGTAGGGCAAGGCGAGACCCAGCGCCATTGCTGCGAAGCCTGAGAAGTACTGTATGGCAGGCAGAGCCATGGTTGCGCCGATTGCTGCCCCGAGGAACGGTGCCGAACAGGGCGTGGCGACGACGGTCGCCAGAACGCCCGAGAAAAAGGAGCCAGCGTGGCCGCTCTTGTGCTGAAGTTTTCCGCCTACGGATGTGGCCGAGGCTCCGATTTCAAAGACGCCAAACATGTTCAGTCCCAGGATGAACATGAGTAGGAGGAGAACGAGGACGACGAGGGGATTCTGCAACTGATAGCCCCATCCGATGGAGTCTCCGCCGGATTCGAGGGCCGCTGCGCGGACGGTGAAAAGGATGCCGCTGAGGACGGCGAACGAGGCGAGCACACCCACTGTGAAGCTGATGCCATGGAGAGCGATGGAGCGTCTGTCTTCGCCTGCCTGCTGGACAAACCCCATGATTTTGAGTCCGATGACCGGGAATACGCAGGGCATCAGATTAAGTATCAGGCCACCGATGAGCATTCCACCGAGTATGGGTAGGAGTTTTCCAAACGTTAGCGACCGGGGCATTGAAGTCGCCTGTTCTTGATCCGAAACATCGAGTCTGGTTTCGGCGATTTTGAAATTCTGGCCCGCGATGAGGATTCCGGAAAGTGTATCGCCTTGAGGAATGGCCTCGTCGAGAAAGTTGGTTTTCTTGCGTGAAATTTTGAGCTGAAATCCTTCGTCGGTTTTTGTTACCTCACCCTCTTCGGACAGGGGTTTGAGGTAGGGTTCGTTTGGAATGAAATCGGTCGGTTCGGTTTCCAGCCCTTTGATTCCGAGTTCTATAAAGTCTGCGGGATTTTCTGCGGGAACCACCGAAATTTGCAGCGAAGAGGGTGGATTCAAGGGGATGGCAGCCCGGGCTTCGGCGAAAAGACCTACGTAGGTCGCATTGGTTTTTTTGGTGGCTGCGACCGGTAGGCTGATATCAAAAGTCGCTTTTTCGTTGATGCAGGAGAGCTTGCAGATCTGCCATGTGGCTTTCGCACCAAGAGTGAATGTTTCACCCGGAGACAGGGATGCGGGCGGAGTGATTTTGATGAGAAAAACCGGTGATCCGCTGTAGATGAAACTCTTTCCTCCGAAGCCGTCTTTGATTTCGGGAACCGGCCATTGGATCGGTCCGGCGCTCGCTCCTTCCGGAAGTTCCCACTCGATCTCGGGTGGGAGCTCGACTCCGCCGGAATTCTTGTAGTAGCTATGCCAGCCTTCGGGGTGTTCGAGTTTCAGTCCGATGGTGAAAGGTTCACCGGGGGCGACTGCCGAAACCTCCGGAATCATCGTGGCCACGGAGGCTGCCTTTTCTGCGAAGAGCGAAGGAGAAAGAAGCAGAAAAGTCAGAACAGGTAGAAGGAAACGCATGGCCGTATGAGATGCTATCGACGTTTTTCATCCAATTAAAAATTCAATCTTAAAGATCCTGGTGCGAGCCGATGTTTTCGAGGGCGCAATGCACAAAAAAGCCGCAGGAATATTTCCTGCGGCTTTTGGGATTTGTTCTCTAAAAGAGCGGTTTAATAACCCCTGCGGTAGTTTTCCTGATCTTTTGCGTTGCCGTAGAGGGCTCCGGCTCCGGCACCTGTGGCTCCACCGATTGCGGCGCCTTCAAGACCTCTGCCCGATTGATGTCCGATGACGCCGCCTGCCGCGGCACCAAGCAGACCACCTAAGACAGCGCCTTTTTGGGTTTCCGGGCCAGTTGGTGCAGCGCAGTTGGTAAGTGCAAGTGCGGTGATTCCTGAAAGGATGGTAAGAGTTAGTTTTTTCATGTTGTTTATTAGGTAACGTTAGGTTTTTAAACGATAGGGGAGGAAGATCAAGGGGATTTTAGATTTTATCTCTTGGTCTATCTTGCTTATCCGAAATTAAGGATCACTGCTGCGACGCTGAATAGTCGGGATCTATTCAGGCTTTCAATAGTTTTGCCAAGGCGGTCAGTTCTAGCAGAGGATCGCTGGTGAAAAGTAATGGGTCGCGCCGGTGCGGAATTCTATACTGAAGGAATGAGGGTGATTATTTCATGTTATGGATGAGCTTTTTATTCACGAACTCAAGGATACCGAGGTGGGAGAGTTCGCGACCGTAGCCTGACTTTTTGGTTCCACCGAAGGGTAGTTCCGCTTGCGATTTAACTGATTGGTTAATGAAGACCATTCCGGTGTCGATCTTACGTGCGACGCTTCGTGCGCGGTCGATGTCCGTGGAATGGACTGAACCGCCGAGTCCGTATGACGAATGGTTCGCGAGTTCAATGGCTGCGTTTTCGTCTTTCACGACGTAGACGGTGGCGACAGGGCCGAAGAGTTCATCGTCGAAAGTCGGGTTCTCGGGAGTGACGCCTGTGAGGATGGTGGGATTGAAGTAAGCACCTTGGCGATTTGGGCGGTCGCCGCCGATGATGGCTTTGGCACCGGCACGAAGTGAGGAGGAGACTTGTTTCTCCAGGCGCTGCGCGGCGTCCTCGGTGGAGAGCGGTCCGACATCCGTGGACTTGTCCATGGGATCGCCCATTTTCATGGAGGACATGCCTTTCTTCATTCCGGCGATAAACTTTTTTGCGAGAGGCTCGACGACGATGAAGCGTTTGGCGGCGACGCAGGACTGACCAGTGTTGACCATGCGGCCTTTGAGGGCCTCTTCGATGGTTTTTTTCAGGTCTGCATCTTTGAGAACTATGAACGAGTCGTTTCCGCCGAGTTCGAGAACGCAGCGTTTGATATTTTTTCCAGCGGCAGAGGCGACCGCCGCACCGGCGGGTTCGCTGCCGGTGAGTGAGACGCCACGGATTTGTTCGTGAGCGATGATGGTATCGACGAATTCGGTGGGAATGAAGAGGTTGGTGAAGACGCCGTCGGGGAGACCGGATTTTTCAAAGAGTTCGGCGATGGCTTGAGCGCATTGAGGGACGTTGCTGGCGTGTTTCAGCATCACGGTATTTCCGGCCATGATATTGGGTGTGGCGAAGCGAATGACTTGGTAAAACGGAAAATTCCATGGCATGACACCGAGCAAAGCGCCGATGGGAGTGTATTGGAGGAACGCGTCGGCACCGTCTACTTCGACAGGTTTTTCGGCGAGAAAGTGCTCGGCTCCGTTGGCGTAGAATTCCGAGATTTTCGCGCAGTATTCGATCTCGTATTCGCTCTCGGAGATTCGTTTGCCCATTTCGAGGGTGATGAGTTTGGAGAGGCGCTCGCTATTATCGCGGAGGAGCGTGGCGAATCTGAGAATAGCGTCTTTACGTGTCTCGAAATCGATTTCGCGCCATTCCTTGAATGCTTTGTGGGCTTTCTCGACTTTGCTGATAGTTTCCTCCTTGGTCAGGGGGGTGAAGGTTTTGATGAGTTCGCCGGTTGCCGGATTGATCGATTTCATGGGAAGTTTTTTTGATACTCAGTTATTGAACACAATTATCAAGCTGCAGGTGATTTCAAATTATCCCGACACAAAGGGCGTCAGAGTTATTCAAATCGTTCGGAGATCTGAGCGAACAAATGCCGGAGGGCACTATGCTTGGGTTAGACTGCGGCGATTTCCGGTTCGCACTTCACGGGGACCGGTGCGAGCGGGGAGAGGCCGAGTTTTGCGAGGAGCTTTTGATCTTTCTCAACTGAGGGGTTTTTCGCAGTGAGGAGTTTGTCACCGTAGAAAATGGAATTCGCACCGGCGAAGAAGCAGAGCGCCTGGGCTTCGTCGGAGAGGCGGGTGCGGCCTGCGGAGAGGCGGACTTTCGCTTTCGGAATCGCGATGCGGGTTACCGCGATCATGCGGACGATGTCAAAGGTGTCGACCTGCGGGTTTTCGGCAAGCGGAGTGCCGGGCATGGGCATAAGGGAATTGATCGGCACGGACTCGGGCTGTGGATCGAAATTGGAAATAACTTCGAGCAATCGGAGGCGGTCGGTGATGGTTTCGCCAAGGCCCAGGATACCACCGCAACATACCGACATGCCCGCGTCCTGGACGTTTTGGATGGTTCTGAGGCGGTCCTCGTAGGTGTGCGAGGTGACGATGTTCGGGTAGTGTTCCGGGGAAGTGTCCAGGTTGTGATTGTAGGCGGTGACACCGGCTTGCTTGAGTTGTTTGGCTTCGTCGGGGCCGAGTTCGCCGAGTGTGACGCAGACTTCCATGCCGAGCTTGGAGACGTCCTGGATGATATCGAGGACTTGCTCGAAGCGCTGGGTGCCACCACGGACACCGCGCCATGCGGCTCCCATACAGAAGCGTGTGGATCCGGTTTCGGCAGCGACTTTCGCGCGCTCCATGACATCGCACTTGGCCATCAGGCGTTCGCTATCGACGCCGGATTTGTATCGTGCTGATTGCGCGCAGTAGGAGCAGTCTTCCGAGCAACCACCGGTTTTAATTGAGAGCAGGGTGCAGAGTTGGACTTCAGGCTGCGACCAGTTTTCCTCATGGACTTGCCTGGATTTCTGGATGAGTTCGAAAAACGGAAGTGAGTGGAGGTCTTGGAGGTCGGAGAGGGTCATTTGGTT
>Ga0222650_1000075_pt1 | contig 90217 bp, 70 predicted proteins | sample AntAcemetagen367_FD_179820 | JGI IMG/M metagenome (GOLD analysis project Ga0222650, IMG submission 179820) | Saline water microbial communities from Ace Lake, Antarctica - #367 | ecosystem: Environmental > Aquatic > Non-marine Saline and Alkaline > Saline | place: Antarctica: Ace Lake... | reverse complement strand
GCTCCCGCGATTTTCAATGACTTAGCTAACATCTACGCAACACTCGGTAGTTATTTCTGGTTAGGGTTTATAACAACGGGACTTTCACCCGATAAGAAGCGCCTCGCTTTGCTCGGCGCACAACGTTCAAGGCCTGGCGACCCGTAAACGGGAGCGCGACCTCGGTTGGAGATTAGGGATTCTGATCAGGGAAGTCAATCAACTCACAGCGTTTTACGGGTTGTCCAGCGCCGACTTGTTGTGCCCATGTTAGGTGGGCCCCGACGGCATCGGTTCAAAGCAGTGAAGGAGGTGACTCAAGCAATGCGCGAAATCGAGTCCATCGCCAGATTGCCACTGAAAAAATCCATGCCAACCCATAAACCACTACTGAGAACCAGTCCTGAGCCCAAGCAAAGACAAAGATCAATACAGGGAGGACGAATCGACACATCCAAGTAGCGACCGCGAGAATATAGAAGACTAGGAATACTGGAGCAAAAACGGTCGAGCGCCAGATCAATGCCCAAGCGATTTGGACGGGCTCGAAGATGCTCTTCATATTTTCAGGCACAACGTAAAAGCATAGGCAGACCGCTCTGTCGAGTGTCGGCTTTGCCGACTCCGACAGGGCGCGTCTTGCCTACTGCGACTTGATAGGCTTCTTGCTGTTTCGCCGGAGCTTTAGAACCTCAGTCTCAAGTTGCAAAATTCCGATGTCGAAACCAATCACCATATTTGCCAACGTCTCATCGCCTTCAGCGATCCCTTTAAACCTGTCTCTTGTTTTGGCTAGAATTTTGATAGATTCCTGAAGGTATCCAATCTGTGATTTAATGTCATTCTGTTCTGCAGCTAGTTTACCCTTCGCCTTCAAAAGCTCCATTTGCAGGGATTCAATAATGCCCGGGTCCATGCCTTCTTGCTTCTTGGCGAGTTCAACGGATTTTGCCCTAAGACGAACAATCTCTTTATGCTTAGCTATAATCTCATCGTCGAAAGCTGAAGCGCTAGAGAAGGTGATTACGGAGAGAATAGTCACTAGCAGAAGTTTCATTTTAAAGCCTATCAGTATTATTATCCCACGCACTCTCTAATATCCCACTCGGGATTCGGAGTCGCAGGCAGTGCCCAATTAGACGCAGAATCCTATACAGCGTCAAGCCTAATTAGATTTTTATACCTTCATTTTGAGCCGCAAAATTGATCTAATAACATTTTACTATCCGAACCCATTAAGTAACTGATACCTCCCGCCTGGACGCTGGATATCCCTCGATTGCCTAATAGGTCTTGATATTCACAGGAAACGAAGCACGGATTTAAAAATTGCTCTTTTGAACAGTAGGTGGGATATACTGTTCTCATGAACGCTACCCCCAAACGAAACTTCGACTGGCGAGCTGACCTGAATGCTTCACGTGATGTGTCGCGCTCTGAACAGTATGGCTACACCCTCTTGCTTGAATGGTTTGAGAATTGGCGCATGGCTCATCATTTGCCCCCTTCCCGTGAAACGGCAGTGCAATTCTGGCGGGCTCAAATTTCTTCAAAAGAACGGGAATCATGGCAGATGCGACAGTGGGCGGAGGCGATCCGTTGGTATTTGCAATGGCTCTCTCAGTGCATCGCCCACGGGAACTCGGGAATGACGCTGGAAGAACGCGTCCGGGCGGCGGTTCAACAAGCGGGTTGCCGAAGAAGTCATGCGAAAGAAACACGGAAGGCTTACTCGCAGCGCGTCGGGGCTTTTGCGAGATGGGTTGGTGAACGCGGCGGCAAGGCCCGGGCACTGATGGATCCGAAATGGGCTCGTGACTGGCTCACCTCGATTCTAGAGCGTCTCTCACAAGTTTTCCGAAATTGGAAAGGTGTTTTTGGCTTTAATGAATGCTCACTTCGTTCGGTGGTATTTTAAGTTCCGGCTCAAAAAAGCCTGATACAGCGTTCTTCGTCGGTCAAAGGGGAAACCCTTCTTCCTCCTCACGCCTCGTCTCAGGCATTTTTGAACTCGGTCCCAATCACGGCTCTCTTCTGAAAAACGCTCTAGAGGGTGGAGAAGTCGCCTATTCGACTCAGAAGCAGTCGCTCAATGCGATCGCTTTTTTCTACAAAGCGGTCTGCGGGAGGGAGGAAGTTGATCTGGAGGTTCGCTTCAGGAAAACGACGAAGCGTATTCCGGTCGTTCTAAGCATCAAAGAAGTTTCCGAGGTCCTCGATAAGATTCCAACGAGCTCGCACCTCGCTGCGCAATTGCAATACGGAAGCGGGTTGCGCAGGGCGGAACTGATGCGTTTGCGGATTAAGGATGTTGATCTGGAACGCGGGCAACTAACGATCCGCGGTGGCAAAGGGGGACGCGATAGAATGACTATTTTGCCCCGAGCTGTCGCCGAGCAATTGGTAGAGTGGAAGGCGCGCGCCCGAGCGCTCTACGAAGCCGACCGAGCAGCTGATGCGCCCGGGGTAGCGATGCCAACGAAAGCGTTGGAGCGAAAAATGCCAACGGCAGGAAAGAGTTGGAAATGGTTTTGGCTATTTCCCGCGGCGAAGCACTCGGTGGATCCTGAATCAGGAATTCGGAGGCGGCACCATGTTCATCCCGAAACCTATTCGACGCACTTCCGCAACGCGGTCGAAGCTGCCGGGATCGAAAAGCGAGTCACGACGCACGTGCTGAGACACAGCTTTGCGACCCATTTGCTGGAGGCGGGAACGGATATTCGAACGCTTCAGGATCTTCTCGGACACGAGGACATTTCGACGACCCAGATCTATTTGCATGTCGCGAAGGGATTGAATCATTGCGGAGTGACCAGTCCTCTTGATGGAATCGTGGAGAAGGCAAGGGTTTAACCCGGGTGGCGGGGCCCGGGTTAGCGAAGGAAACTTCGCTCCGGTTAGGTGATCGCCCGCGCTACGGCCCCCGAGATGAATCAAGAGGAAAAGTGAATGATCCGCAAGATCACGTCACCAGTAAAATAAGCACATGGGGTGGATTTCCCCGTCTTTTCATTCATCTGCCCCCCGCGATTTGTCTAAACAGATCGAAACGTGGGGCTTCTGAACCGGCCTCAAAGAGGGCCGGCTACAGAAAGAAATAAAAGCTGTCGCCGTCACCAGAAGGCGGGATGAAATTCAAGCCGCTGCGGCCCTGCCGCAATCCCCCCCGGATCTCGTCTATTCAGGCTTCTTCTTCGACTGTGAGCGTCTCCGTCTTGAATTCGAAGAACGTCGTTTCTTGGAAGGTGCCGCCGCGGAATCTCCTTCCGCACCTTTCGGAGCACCCCCTTGGGATGGCGCGCCTTCAGAGGGACCTTGTTTCCGGCTTTCCTGAGAGCGGTTAGGCTTCGCCCGATCCCCTTCTGCGCGGGATTTTCCGGTGGGCCTATTCGAACGACGTTTCTGACCGGAACCTGATTTTCTATCATCACGCCCCCCGCCTTTTCCACGACCGCTCCTCCGTTGCTGGCCAGAGCCCCGGCCTCCTTTGCCACCACCGCCGCCCTTCGAAACAAGGCGAAAATCGACTTCCTTTTTGAAGGTGTCCACTTTGTCGACTTCGACATCGAGTTCGTCACCGAGCTTGATCACGCGATTGTTTCTGCGCCCAACCACCTGCACGCGGGTCGGATCAAATTCGTAGAAATCATCCTCGATTCTCGAAAGCGGAACGAGCCCTCTCATTCCCAGATCAGGAATATCGATAAAGATCCCGAAGTTACGAATATCAGTCACAAGCGCTTTGTATTGCTGCGGATCCCCCGCTTCCATTTGCGCGAGCAAATAAGCATACATTTTGACATCTTTGCTATCCCGCTCGGCATCAGAGGAGTTTCGCTCGGTCGTCGAAATATGTTCCGCGATACGAGTGAGTTCAGTCACCGATGACTTCGCCTTTTCGAAAAGAGTTCGATGCACAATCAGATCCGCATACCGTCTAATCGGCGAAGTGAAGTGCGCGTATTTCTCTTTCGCGAGTCCGTAGTGTCCCAATGGATCGACGGCGTAGCGGGCTCGCATCAAAGATTTGAGAAATCCGATTTTAAGCGCCGCGCCAATCGCAATCGTCCCAAGGCGCTTGAGCAATTTTTGGACTTCCGCAGACTTCTCAAGATTGCCGCACGGTAAATTGTGGCTCAACACTTCCTGCCGATAGTCATAAAGGCGCTTCGGATCAGGTCTCTCATGAACCCGATGAATCGAAGGCCGGCGCAGCTTGATCAAACGCGTCGCAACCGCCTCATTCGCGAGCAGCATAAACTCTTCGATCAACTGGTGAGAAATGTCGTTGTCGATTTTTTCAATGCGCGTCACTTTCCCATTTTCATCGAGGCGAATCTTGGTTTCAGGAAAATCGAGATCGAGCGCTCCGTTCGCAAATCGCCTCTTTCGAATTTTCATCGCAAGTTCACCCGCATCGAGAAGCATCTCCTCAATTCCATCCTTCGGCTTACGACGCAGGACCTCAAATGCACTCTCATAGGAGTAGCGCCGCTTCGAGTGAATCACCGCTTCATGAAACTGAGTTTTGAGGACTTTACCATCTCCGTTAATGAGGAACTCAACACACTTTGAAAGTCGGTCCACGTTTGGCTTCAGAGAACAGAGTTCATTACTGAGAGCCTCCGGCAACATCGGAATAACCCGGTCAACGAGGTAGCTAGAATTACCGCGCTTCTTAGCCTCTTTATCGAGCGCTGAACCGGATTTCACGTAATGCGAAACATCCGCAATGTGGACCCACAATTTCCAGCGATTTCGACCGGCTTCAGTGAGATAAAAAGCATCGTCAAAATCGCGGGCATCAGCCGGATCGATCGTGATGACATCGTGGCTCCGACAATCGGTACGCCCCGCCACTTCGCTTTCCAAAACCTTATTGCCGATACCTTCCACTTCCTTCAAAACCTGGGGTGGAAATTTCAGGGGGAGGTCGTAGTTCCTGAGCACCGCAAGCATATCGACGCCCTCTGCCGTCGGCGGCCCTAATACTTCGATAATGACGCCCTCTGGATTGGCATGACGGGAGGCCCACTCTTTCAACTCCACGACGACTTTGTCACCGACGCGTGCCTCGCGACCGACGTCTTTCGCCGGCGGGACCGTGACGTCATGATTCATCCTCGGATCATCCGGAACAACGTAGAGAAACTGACGTCCCTGTTTCAAGGTTCCCACAATCTGCGAACGGCGTCGTTCAAGAATTCGAACGACGGTTCCCGAGGCGGTTTTGTCGCTCTTCGTCCGCCGCCCTTGAGGCTCGACATCGAGCCTTACGAGAACGCGATCGTCATTCATCGCCGTTCCCGTGCCGCTCGAAGGAATCCCAACTTCCGCGACCCCCGGCCCATCAGGCATCAGAAAGCCACGCCCACCACGGGTAATTTGAATGCGACCTGCGATCAAATCAGCCTCTTTCGGCAAAATGTAGCGATTCCCTTTGATGCGGGCAATCTGACCACCGCGCTCGAGTTCTTTGAGGGATTCCTGCAATCGTTGTTGATCGCCAGGTGGTAATTTCAGTCCTTTGAGAAGTTCAGGGACATTCGAGGGCAGATATCGTTTCCGCCCGAGTAGTTTCAGGATTTGTTCTTCCATGGAGTAATGCCAATGAAAATACTGGCTTCAAGGAATACCACTTTATCGGCCGAAACGGCTGATGACGAGAATGTTCGTCTGACTGATTGGGGACTCATTAGAATACGTGAGTCGGCAGCGATGGCTGTCCTTGTTAATCTGGAAACTATCAATGACAATGCGCACTTTGCAACCCCTCCTCTTATTTCACTCAGGGATTTAGAGGGCAGGGATCTCTCCGGGAGCCTCATTCGCCTCCTTGTTTGCTGGACAAAAGGGAGTTGCCCATCGACGGAACAAGGTGTCTACCTTCGCTAAACTGACTTCCAGGCTCAATAATTCGTTTCCTCTCTTGAGATGCAGTCATTACCGGCGACAACCTCTGTAAGCAAAATGAAGAAAACATTCCCTCTCGAAAAATCAGGCCATAAGCCAGCCCGTGTCATCGAGTTTATCAAAAGCGATGTTAGGAAGTACATCAAAAGAGAACGCAACAAAAAGCTCGCCGAAGGAATCGACTACCTCGATTTCGAGTGCCGGGTTGGCTCAACTGAGGAAAAAGCTAAGACGGTTCATCTTTCCCAAATCAGCACGGCGATTGATGCCGCTGCGGGAGAGTCAGAAGACTCGATTTATATCGAGATCATCAGCAAACCGGGGCACCGAAAACCCAAGAGCTGGAAACCGACTTAGATGACGGTGATTTTCTGTGAATGAAGTGGGCTGAATGCCCTTCCGAACTATGCCCGGGGCTTCCGCTGCTGCGGCAGGCGGAAGCTCTTGAACGCCTTACTCAGGCGAAGGACTCATTTGGGCAGCGAGTCGCACCGCCTCAATCAGACTCTGGCAATTCGCTTTTCCCTGCCAGGCAATATCAAGGGCGGTGCCATGATCGACTGAGGTGCGCACAATCGGTAGCCCCAGCGTCGTGTTAATCGCCTCATCAAATGCGAGGGCTTTCAGCGGAATCAATCCCTGATCGTGATACATGCAGACATAGGCATCCGTCTCAGCCCGTCTCCCTTTCAGAAAAGCGGTATCGGGTGGCAAAGGCCCCTCTACGGTGGCACCCGATCGACGCGCCGCCTCAATCGCAGGAAGAATGATCTCTTCCTCTTCACGGTTACCAAAAAGTCCATGCTCACCGGCATGAGGATTTAAACCGCACACAACGAGCCTGGGCTCCCTCCCACGAATCCTCGTCATCGCATCACGGGTGAGTTCGATCACCTCAAGAATACGTTCCTTGGTCAGCATCCCGGGCACTTGATCATAGCCGACATGAATCGTCACGAGACTGCAGGTAATAATCTCCGAAGTGAGCATCATGCAATAACGCTCGCTTCCGCATCTTTCGGCAAAAATCTCGGTGTGTCCCGGTTGGGAAATTCCGGCACGGCTCAATGCCTCTTTATTAATCGGCGCGGTGGTTACTCCGCCTACAGAACCCGCGAGCGCGATATCGATCGCTTTGGTAATGTAAGTGTAGGCGGCTCTGCCCGTAGCCGCATTGATTACCCCCGGCTCAAAATCATTCAGTCCAATGCTATCAATCTGAAAGACACTGGGAACACGGACTGACTTGATTTCATGCTCATCACAAAAAGAAGTCGGGATTGGCTTACCCGTCTTTTCAGCACAGGATTCGAGGACCGCCCTATCCCCAAAAACGATCGGAACGCAATAGCTCGAAACCGCTTCATCAGCGAGCAAATCCAGACAGATCTCCGGTCCGACACCGGCAGGATCCCCCATCGTGATAGCGATTCGTGGCAAACTCATATTCTCTCCCAAGATCTTACCCTGTTAGGGCCTCGACTCAACAGGCTTATGTCGGTGACTCGCCCCGCTCCGTTGGGATCTGAGCGCAAAAAGCCATTTGCAGAGCAAACGTAGAATGGGTTTGCAACCCGTTTGCTCAGCCCATCCGCCAAAGCCTCTGCCCCGGTAGGCTTCGAAACGGGTTACAAACCCGTGCTACTTCAGGTCCATTGATTTTCTTCGTTCACCTAACCTGGGTGCCCGATCAAACTCTCTTCATCATCTCAACCAAGGCATTCACCGCTTCACTGCCTTCCGACTCTCTCCACGCCGCGGAGAAAAGAAGGGTAAGTTTCGGTTTCCTCATCTTCACAAACACCACTCCGGAATGGGGTAGCTGATCCATATCGGCCGGGGCCATCGCAACCCCCGCCCCACTGCCGACGAGACCGAGTAACTCGCTGAGCCCATTGGCCCGAATCGTCACCTCAGGACTGATTCCGGCTTTGGCAAACATGTCAGCCATCATTTCAGGACGACCCGGAAAATGTTTTTCGTGAAGGCTCAAGAAGCTGTCCTCCCCCAATTCCGCAAGGTCGAGTGACTTCCTACCGGCAAAACGATGATCGTCCGGAAGCACAATCGCCATCTCGGTTTTCTTAATCGTAGCCACTTTAAAATCCCGCCTCACTGCCGGACCGGGATCACCAATCAATGCCAAATCGATTGAACCCTCGAGTAAGGCATTCTCTTGCTCGCTCGGAGACATTTCAAAAATCTGAATGCATACGTTTTTGTATGTCCGGTTGAATTCACGCATCCCCTCCGCAAGAAATCCAGGGAGAGCAGTTGGGATGAAACCCACTTTAATCGAAATCTTGTTCCCCCTTCGGGCAAAGCTCTCCATCGCCTCCTTCATCGCGCCCGCCTGACGAAGCACTTCCTTAGCGTGGATCAGTGCCGATTGCCCCGCATCGGTAATACCGAGCCCATTATGATTGCGCACAAACAACTCAATACCCAGCTCCTCCTCAAGGTCTTTGATTTGACGGGAGACAGCAGGCTGAGAGACATTGAGGCGCGAAGCCGCTCGACTGATATTCGCCTCCTCCGCTGCCATTACAAAATATCTCAAATGCCGCAATTCCATGAGCCATAACAAAAACGCATAGCTGACTAAAAACAAGGCATTGGTCGTACTCATTTCAATGCGGAAGGGTGACAACATGACAACGAAAACGACTCCGCAAGTAACGAAACGCCCCGCCAACGAAAGAGGTCAGGCCAATCATGGATCGCTCGATGCGCGCTTCACGTTTTCCTTCGCGGAGTATTTCGATCCTGATCACATGGGATTCAAATCACTCCGTGTCATGAACAACGACACGATCCAGCCCGGAGGAGGATTTCCCACTCACCCGCACTCGAGCATGGAGATCTTCACCTACGTGATCGAAGGGCAACTCGAACATCGCGACAGCATGGGCAACGGCGCGGTTATTAAGCCGGGCAACCTTCAATACATGAGCGCTGCCAGTGGCGTAACCCACAGCGAGTTCAATCCCTCTTCCAAAAAGAAGACGCACCTCTATCAAATCTGGCTGCATCCAAAAGATCCCGGAGGTGACCCCCGCTATGCAGAAAAGGATCTCGCGGATCTCGCCCAACGAAACGATCTCACCCTGCTCTATTCAGGAGATGGCCGGGACGGCTCCACCGAAATTCGACAGGATGCTGAGATCTTTTTCGGAAAGATCGAGGCAGGAGAAACCGTTTCGGTTCCCGCATCAGATTCAATGCCAAACGCCTGGATCCAAGTGATCTCCGGGGAGGTCGCTACGTTGGGCGAAACGCTCGCCACCGCAGATGGACTCGCGATCGAGGAAGCCTCAGGGGAATTCACTATCACGGCCCAATCCGACACGGACCTATTTCTTTTCCGTCTCGCCAAATAATCACAATCAAACTTGTCCTAACCAAAACCGAAACCAAAACCAAAACCAAAACCAATGAAAAACAAAATCACACTCGCCGCCGCCGGTCTTCTCGGACTCATATTCATCATCTTCGGATTGAACTTTTTTCTGAACTTCATCGAGGTGCCATCACCTCCAGCTGATAGTGCTGCAGCCGCCTTCATGGGCGCGATGTATACAACAGGCTTTTTGACCTTTGTTAAAGTTCTCGAAATTGTCGGTGGTATTCTCGTGGTCCTCCCGAAAACTCGAAACGTGGGCCTTCTGATCCTCGGTCCTATTGTGGTCGTCATTCTCGCGTTCAACACCTTCATCGCACCCGGCGGTCTAGCGCAGCCACCTGTGATCCTCGTTGGCGTGCTTTCTGCGATCCTGCTCTGGTCAGCGAAAGATTCCTTTGCGAAGCTGCTCAACTAGCGCCCCTACAAGTTTCCAAATCAAACACATCGATATCCAAATGAAAATTCTCGCCTTCGGCGGCTCCACCAGTTCCGTCTCTATCAATCGCCAACTCGCGAATCACGCGGCCAATCTCATTCCTTCCGCAGAGGTCACCGACCTCGATCTTCGACAGTTCGATCTTCCGATCTACAGTTCTGACGAGGAAGAAGCGAATGGCATCCCCGCTGCTGCACAGGGGTTCAAGAATCTGATTGAGAACCATGAGGGAATCATCCTCTCACTCGCAGAGCACAATGGCTCCTACTCAGCAGCGTTCAAAAACCTCTATGACTGGACTTCGCGAATTGATACCGAAGTCTGGGCTGGCAAACCAATGCTATTGATGGCGACCTCTCCCGGGGGCCGCGGAGGCGCCTCCGTGCTCGAAGCAGCGAAAGCAACCTTCCCGAGAATGGGGGCTGAGCTCAAAGCATCATTCAGCCTTCCCGCTTTCTACGATAACTTCAGCTCCGAAGCGGGCCTCACGAGTGAGGAATACAAGCAGGAACTGGCTCAGGCGATCAGTGCATTCACGTCATAGAATTGATGTTTTTCGGATTGCCAGAAGCAGGGAAAAGAGGCGTTAATTCATTCCATGAATCGACGCTTCTTTCTCCAGGCTTCTTTAGCTTCCTCCCTCGCGATCCCCTCGTTTGCTCTCGAGGCGAATAATCCCTATCGCAAAAATATCGGCCTCCAGCTTTACACACTGAGAAACGAACTGAAGACCGACACGGCCGGAACGCTCAAAGCAGTGGCTGACGCCGGTTACGAACAGGTCGAACCCTACGGATTCCCCGAAGCCGGTGACATGATCGCTGCGGCAAAAGACAACGGGCTCGCCGTAAACTCCTCCCACTTTGCGTGGGAGTCTGTGACTGAGCCAGGTAAGGAAGGCGTCCCCGCCTTCTCAGAGATTCTGCAAAAAGCCAAAGACGCCGGCCTGACACATCTCGTGATTCCTTATATTCACGCCCACAAGCGTGAAAATCTCGACGGCTATAAAAACCTCGCTGAAAAAATGAACGTGGCCGCGGTCGAAGCCACGTCAGCGGGAATACAGCTCTCCTACCACAACCACGCATTCGAATTTCAGCCGATGGACGGCGGTAAAACTGGTTACGACATTTTCCGCGAGGAATTCGCTCCCGGGATGAAATTCGAAGTCGATGTATTCTGGGTGAAGGTCGGCGGAGTTGATCCCTCCACTCTCATCACGGATCTCAAAGGTCGCGTTTCACAACTGCATCTCAAGGACTTGCAGAAAGGCAGCTCAATTCCCGAATTTGGAAGCCTCCCGAATGAAGCATTCAAAGAGCTCGGCAAGGGAATGATTCCGATCGAGCCGATCATTGAAGCGGCGGCGGAAGCCGGAGTGGCCCACTGCCATGTCGAACAGGATCAGTCCCCTGCTCCGCTCCAAAGCATCGCTGAGAGCGCGACTTATTTGAACTCACTCTGAGAAAATAATGAGACCTTCAACTATTCTCTCTATCTTCTGCCTCGGAACAATAGTGTCGGTCGCCTGTGCCGACGACGAGAGCGCCGTCATCGAGCGATTCGAAAAAGCCGGAGCACGAATTACGAAGAACGCGGAAGGGCACGCCGTAAAGCTTTTCTCGGGCGGTCGACCGCCCCACTCTCTGTCTGAGCTTCAGAGCCTCGGCGCCCTCACCGATCTCGAAGAACTGGCTCTCAACGAACCAAGGGCAGGAAATCATGACTGGGCGTTTTTACACGAGCTCAAGCATCTGAAGAAGCTCACAATCTGGCACGGCAAAACGATTCAGTCACTGGCTCCCTTCAGTGGCCTGCCGATTGAGAGTCTCACTGTCGGAGGCAGCATGGGCCTGCGCGATTTAAACAAAGAAACGCCGGAGGAGCATCTTAATGCCGTCTTAACCCTGAGAGACCTGCCGAACCTCAAGTCGATCAATCTCTATCACACCCCATTACTCCCGAAGGACGAACACCTTGCTCATCTCGTCTCAGAATTCCCGAAACTGGAGGAAGTGAAAATCGACTGTGCGGCCCCTCGCGGATTTGAGGTTTCGATTACTCCCGCAGGATTGTCAAAGCTCGGCGAGTTACCGATCAAAGTTTTATCGTTCGAAAACATCGAGTTCTTTACCGACAAGCACATCGAGTCGATCGCCGGCATCAGGACCCTTGAAGCTTTGCTAGTCGACTGCCGGAAGAATCCATTTGATACCACAATCCTCGAAGCTAGCCTAGCAAAGCTTCGCCCCGATCTCGAAATCCTGGTCGCAGGCGAAGATTCTCAAGGCCCTCCCACTCGATCAAAAAAATGAAACCTCTCGCTATCTCACTATCACTACTCTGTCTGATCACTGGACCCGCCGAGTCAGCAGAAGAACCTTTTCCTCTCCGCGCAGCAGTTGAGTGCACTCCCCGTGGCGGTCTTCCGAACTTCAGGGCGAAAGTGGAAGCGGGTGAGACGGTCAGGATTGCCTACCTCGGAGGAAGTATCACCGCCGCCCCCGGTTGGCGCGTCCAGAGTCGCGAATGGCTCAGCTCCACTTACCCCGACGCAACCTTTGAGGAAATTCACGCCGCGATCGGAGGGACAGGTTCCGACCTCGGTGTCTTTCGCCTTCAAAACGATGCGCTCCGCCACGGACCCGACCTCCTCTTTGTCGAGTTCGCGGTCAATGACGGAGGCGCCAGTCCGGAGCGAATTCACAAAGCGATCGAAGGCATCGTGCGACAAACATGGCGCGCGGATCCCGAAACAGATATTTGTTTCGTCTACACCCTGAGTGAGCCGATGCTGCCAGATCTCAAGTCAGGGGAAATGCCGAGGGCCGCCAGTGCGATGGAGGATCTTGCGGACCACTACGAGATCCCCTCAATCCATTTCGGGGTGAAAGTCGTCGAGATGCTCAAAGCGGGAGAGTTGGTTTTTAAGGCTCCCAAACCCAAGTCTCCCGAAGCGAAACCGCTCGTATTCTCAAGCGATGGCGTCCACCCTCTTACCGAAACAGGACACCGGATTTATACCGATACCATCGCCAGAAACTGGCCGATCCTGTGGGAATCAGGGAAAGAAAAAGCGGAGCATCCTCTGAAGCCTCCCTACCGAAACGACAATTGGGAAGAAGCCAAACAGATCCCCGTCACGATGGCGATGCTTGAGGGCGAGTGGGAGCAATTGGGACCTGACGATTCTCTCGCAAAACGCTTTCAGAGAAATATGCCACAGATGTTTCGCGCCAAAAGTGCCGGCGCCGCATTGAAGTTTACCCTGAAAGGAACGACCGCCTCCGTCTTCGATCTCGTCGGTCCGGATGGGGGGCAAATTGAGATTAGGGTGAATGAGAAAGAGCCGTCATTTGCCAAACGCTTTGACGGATACTGCACGTACTCCCGCATGGCGAAAACGGAAATCATGACCGAATCTGAAAAGGGAACCTATCAAGTCCGCGCCACGCTCACAGGAGAACCGCTCGACAAGAGAGAAATTCTTTTTGAAAAGAATCGTGGGGATTTCGACAAGAACCCTGACCAATACAAAGATCATTTCTGGCATGTGAGTTCCCTCCTCATCATCGGAGATCTTTCCGATTGATATCACGTTCCGTCGAAGCACCCAAAGAGGCAGCGACTCTCCAGATTCGTTTCATTTTGCCGCATTCCTGCGGACAGTTCAGGAAAATTAGAATAGGCTCCGATCGGATCCATCCTACTGATCGAATCGACATCTTCCTCACATGCAAACCAAGCCCCCCGTCTACCCTGCCTCTTTTCTCGCCTGCTTCCTCAGCGCCTTTCTTTTCCTCGGTTCAGCTATCGCTCAAAACGAGAAACCTTACCTGATCATTCAGGATACGACCTCTCCCGATGGAAATTATGCGCTGGCCTGGGGGAGTTCGATAGGAATGCTGGATCTTTCGAGCGCAGAGGCCCTGAGAGAGAACCTCGATTTTGACACGATCGAAAATTACCTTATCGACCTCAGGAACGGGAACCAGATCGCCCTCCTTGATACCAGTTTCTTTCGACACGACGGCTTCACCAAAAACCATGGCGACCTCAACGTAACCTGGCGAGGCGATGGTAAAGCTGTCATCGTATCAGAGAGCGGTAAATGGGAAACCCTGAGTAGCTCGGTAATCTACATCGTAGATCCGACGAGTGAATGGGATCCCTGTTCCGACCTCATCCCTTTCATCCAAGCAGCAAGACGCCTCATTCAAACTGAGATCGCAAAGCAATTTCCTTCCACGGCAGGTAATTACGCGATCACACTCAGACCGGATCGATGGGTCGATGATCAGTCCGTTCTCATCAATGTCCTCGCGGAAGTGCCCAAAAGCCTTGACGACCCGTCCTTCAAAAAATCGCTCGTGATGACGCTCCCCTCTCCTAACCTCGTCACGCTTTCAAGCAATGGGAGCTCACGAGGGGAAGCGTCACCGCCCCCGTCGAAAGATTTTTTGATCACGCCAAACAGCGCCGGCCCCATTCGATTGGGGATGACGGTGAGGGATGCTGTTCAGGTCTTACCTTCAGCCACCTTTACACGCAGTTCGGACGGTGAGGGAATTGCCTTGATTTCAGTTCAACGGAATCAGGAGGAACTCATGACCTTGCACGCAGGCGAATGGGATCCTGACGCACCGATCGATATTAACAAAAAAATCGAACTCATCAGCGTTAGAAGCGCCCGATTTATTACAGAAGATGGAGTCCGCGTTGGAATGGAACTTACGAAGGCACCCCGAAGATATGGCACCCTTCAGGAAATCATGATGAGCGAGATTGAATCACGCGAATATGCCCGGTTCACGAACCAACCTTCAGGCCTTCAATTTCAGGTGTTTGGCGACGGGGATACAGCGGGCTCTTACCCCGCCGGTAACAATCTCACAGCCAATGCAAACCCGGGCGCGTGGCTTACTTCGATTGATATAACGGGGCGCCAGATCATGGCCGACGGCGGCATCGGAGGGATCAAGATAAATACCCTTCAGGTAGACCTTCTTGAGACCGCCAGGGCAATGAATTTTGGCGAAGTATTCAAAGGAAAAGATGAAATCTGGGAAGCTTTTGGCCAGGCCGTTCAAACCTGGATGTTTCCTGATGCCGGGGTGAGTTTTGACATGATCTCAGACGAAATCGGTGGCCCTAAATCGGTTTTATCGATCACGCTGAAGAATCCATCCCATCTCAAAACCAACCTTGGAATTGGAATTGGCGATCCCAAAGAAACCGTCCTGCGAGCCTACAGCGAGTACACGACGAGCGACGAAGGGCTCGATGGTTACTTCGGCGATGCCGAGGTTCATCTCGTCGGTTCCATTTACGGAGGGATGATCATCTACTTCGAAAACGGTGTCGTCTCCGGGATCTTTCTCGGCGCGGCCGCTGAGTAAATTCTACTTCGCTTCCGCCCCCGCTTTTTTGGCTTTGAGGCCCGCTCCTTTCTTCATCCTCGCGAGCCCCCGCTCTCGAATCGAGTCGGAGTGAAACTTCTTATCCACATCCGTGAGATCCTGAATCTTGTTGGCCGGAACCTCATATTGCTCCCGCAATGTCACAAGCTCAGCGTCGAGGCGTGTAATGACGTCAGCGTATTCGGGGTTCGCGAACTGATTCACCATCTCCTGAGGGTCTGTCTCGAGATCGTAGAGTTCTTTCTCCTTCAGCTCATAGAAGTTCATTAACTTATAACGCCCGTCGTAGACGCCTTCGTGTCGATGCACCATGTGCCATCCCGGATATTCGTAGTAGTGATAGTAATGGCTCCTCCGCCAATTCTCCGGCGTCTTTCCTTTCAAAATAGGAACGAGGCTCTTCCCCTGCATATCTTTGGGAATCGGAGCGCCGGCGATCTCGAGAAAGGTCTCCGCAAAGTCGAGATTGGAAACGAGCTCATCAGACTGACTTCCCGGGGCAACCGTTCCCGGCCAGCGCACCATTAGCGGTGTTCGGTAGGATTCATCAAACATAAACCGCTTATCAAACCAGCCATGTTCACCGAGGTAGAAGCCCTGGTCGCTTGAGTAGATAAAAATTGTATTCTCCGCCAATCCCTTCTCTTCGAGAAAAGCGAGCATCTCGCCGACGCTATCATCGACTGATTTCACGCAGCGCAGATAATCCTTAAGGTAGCGCTGGTATTTCCAACTCACGAGTTCTTTGCCCGTGAGCTTGGCCGCGACGAGCGCGTCGTTCTTCGGCTGGTAAGCGGCATCCCAGAGAGCCTTCTGCTCCGAATTGAGGCGTCCGTATCCACGACTCACCAAGTCACCGGTATCATCAAATTCCTTTACCTTCAGATCACGGCCCATCGTCATCGTTTTTTCGATCGTCATGTCCTGATCACGAGCGGCAGTCCCCCGACCCAAGTAGTCGTCGAAGAGGGTCTCAGGCTCGGGAATCGTTACCTCATCAAAAGCGGTCAAGTATTGGGGTGCCGGATCCCAGGCCCGATGTGGTGCTTTGTGCTGCAACATCAGCATGAACGGTTTGTCCTTATCTTTTCGATGGCTGAGCCACTTCTTCGCTTTCTCCGTCAAAATCTCGCTCACGTAACCGGTGACGCGATATTTCTCCTTCTCGTTGATGAAGTCAGGATTGTAATAGCTCCCCTGCCCCGGAAGAATCTCCCAATGATCGAACCCGGTGGGCTTCCCGCCGAGATGCCACTTACCAATCAAGGCCGTCTCATATCCGACACGGCGAAGCAACTTTGGAAAAGTCTGCTGCGATCCTTCAAAGACGGTTGCCTCGTTCGTAAAGAAGCCATTTTTATGACTGTATTTCCCCGTCAGAATCGTGGCTCGACTCGGCCCGCAAATCGAATTCGTGACCATGCACCGAGTGAAAAGCATGCCTTCCCTGGCAATTCGATCGAGATTCGGAGTCGGCGCTATTTCAGCAAGGCGCCCTCCATACGCGCTGATCGCCTGAGTCGCGTGATCATCAGAAAAAACAAAAACAATGTTTGGCTGCTTTCCTGCAAATGAGGAAGAGGAAAGACAAAGCACTGTCGCTAACACTAGAAGAAGGAGTCGAGTCTGCATGGAAGGATGAGGTTCGACGAAGGCCGCGATAATGTCGAGAAAAAGGGAACACGAACCACTTTAGATCGCTCAGGAGAACTCGACTTCATCGCCGTCTTCGTCCTTGTCTTCGTCTTCGTCCTTGTCTTCGGCCGTAAATGCCGAGATTTCACCTTCGCCCTGATACATGAGAAGAACCGCCCCGGGAGAGGCAACCGCTTCGAACAAATCCATCATCATCTCCTCCTGATCTGGCCAGGGATAAACAAAGAACAAGTCCACCTCCGCAGGGTCCAGCCCGTCATACTCCGGCGGAGCAATAATGCCACCCCTCGTCGTCCGGGACTCAGGGACGATAAGATCTTTTCCTCCAACCCCCTCGCTTTCGTCAAATCCTTCCGGCAGATAGTCAGCCTGAAGGATTTCAACAGGGAGACCCAGATCGCTCATCAGAGCAGTAGCCCGGGTTACGAGATCATCTTCAACCTCGATCCCAAAGGCCTCGAGCCCGAGAATCGAAGCGATTCCAGAAGCAATCGCAAAACCGCAGCCCCACTCACAAAAGACATTACCGGGAAGATGTGAGTTCTCCTGCAGATAGCGAATCGCGCTACAAACAATTCGAGGATCACTCGGAATGTATTTCGGATAGCGGAGACCCAGGCCCGCGTTGTAAAACACGTCGGTTCGCTTCGTCGCCTCAGTAATCAGATGGATTACTTCCGGCGGAGGCTCGGCTGAGCCAAGTTCGAGAGTGATTTCTTCTAAAGCCATCACTCGGTATTTCGAATCAACGCTAAGGCCGCTTCCAGTTCTTTTACCTTTCCGGGGAATTCGGCCTCCAGGTTATTCGTCTCTCCGACATCATCGCGAAGATGGTAGAGCTGCTGATGAGGGAGTTCCCGCACCGCCGCCTTGTCCATTTTGCTAAATCCGCCTGATTCCGGACCGGTGATTAGCTTCCAATCCCCCGAGCGAATCATGAAATGTCCGCGTCCCGCCTCCAGCGCAATCGGACCTCGAACGGGCTCACCTTCCTTCTGAGTTCCGTCGAGCACCGCAAGAAAACTCTCACTGTCCGGAGCCTGTCCCACAGGAACCACCGAATCGGTGATGTCAGCCAGAGTCTTGAAAATGTCAGTGAAACAAATCGTCGCATCACTGACAGAGCCCGCTTTGACCTTGCCGGGCCAGCGCACGATGAAAGGCATCCGATGACCATTCTCCCACGCATCAGCCTTCATCCCGCGTAACCCGCCGGAGCTATCATGGTCAAATTTCTCGACATCCTCGTCATACCAAACCGGCCCATTGTCAGCAGTGAAGATCAAAAGCGTATTCTCCGTCATCCCCGCTTTCTCGATTGCATCCACGACCTCTCCGATTTGGTGATCGACCATGTGAACAAAATCGCCGTAAATCCCCGCTCCACTTTTTCCCCGAAACGCCTCAGTCGGTAGCCATGGTGTATGCGGTGCCGGATAGGCAAGATACAACATCAACGGCCTCTCTAAATCGCCGGCACCGTGATCACGAATCACCGAAACCGCTTCCTCGGTGAAACGTGGCATCACTTCGGCAAGCTTCAGGTCCGGAGCAATTCCGCCCTCACGCCAGAACTCACCCTGAATATTTGTCCAGCCCGGTGTGTTGTTGGCCTCGATATAATCCGAAGGTGGCGTCACCGCTTTGGTTCCCCGAATGTAAAAATAGGGAGGAATGTCAGTCGAAGCGCGTATCCCGAAGTAAGTATCAAAACCACGATCAGCGGGCCCGCCCCGAAGAGGGCCTTCAAATTTTTCATCTTCGAAAAATCCAAGGTGCCACTTTCCCACCATCGCGGTGTCGTAACCCGCCCCTTGAAGAAGTGAGGCGATCGTCATGCGACCTTCGTCGATCACGGCATTGTTCTTCCATTGGATCTTCTTCCGGAAAGGGTAACGCCCCGTCATCAATCCGTAACGTGAGACATGGCACAGCGGCCCCGGCGCATGAGCATCCGTAAACCGCATCCCCTGCCCCGCAAGGCGATCGATATGCGGCGTCGGGATCTTGGACTCCGCATTATAGGAGCCCACATCGCCGTATCCCATATCGTCGCTAAGGATGATGACAACATTCGGCTTCTCTCCTGCCATGACACCAAAGGCCATCAAACAGCTGAGGAAGGCCGCACCCAACCGAGCGCCCAATTTCACAGAATCATACATGCGGAGAGAGTGACTCAATGAAAGATCACAATCAACTGCCTTTTAAATGACTGGAGATTCAGGGTCTCAAGCTGATCTCCCAGCCCTGTTTCGTACGAACCCTCGGCTTAACCTCTCCGGTCACGAGAAAAACACGATCCTTCCACGCAACCGCCTGAGTCGTCACCTGATTGACCGGCATCTCTCCCGCCTCTATCCACAGATCAGCGTTCGTATCGTAGGCGAAGATAGACCTCGGAAACCCGGGATGATCCAGCTTCAACTCATCAGCAACCGCAATAAGACTCCCGTCCGCCCCCGAGAGCATAAAGATGTGATTCTCTCCTAAAGCCACTCCTGTTCCCGCCGACAAAGGAACCGGGAGAGAGGCTCTTCTCTTCCAGGGCTTTGATTTCTGAGTGGGGTCAAATTCGAATACTTCCGAGAGAAAGGAAACCTCTCCCGACGATTCCTCGAGCCGACCCCCTATCAAATAGAGACACTCTCTATCTGCCCTCGTCTGAGCAACGAGAACACTAAAGGCCCTTCCCGGTGCCGGCAATGAAGGAAGCGCCTCCCAGCCCGCTTCAATATCGTCCAGATCCAGCCGGAGGAAACTTCCCGTCGCCGAAGCAAGACTGCTCGAACTCATTCCGGGAGAGAAGTAGATTCTCCTCCCGATCAGAGCGGCGGCTCCGTTGCAAGAAGGCTCAGGTAAAGAAGGCAGGGGCTCCACCGTGCCATCGATTTTCAAAAGAAAGACATCTTCAAAAACAGTCTCCGCATCATTTCCACCGATGCAGACAATCCCTTCACCAACACTAAGAGATGCCCCATACCCAATCGGCCGCGGCAACTCCCCCACCATTTTCCAACTGCGTTCGCCCTTTAGCGGCAGAGCATATATCTGACGGTGCCAAACTTTATGATTCTCCCAGACCGGTTTAGGGAAATTGGCGCCTCCTGCGACGAGTAAAGTCTCTTCGTGAATCCCGCAAAATGGCCCCGCCACGCCAAGCTCGGCAGGAAGCTCTGGAATCGCATTCCAGAGCAAACGATCCTCACCACCAGCAAGGGAAAAAACCGCAACGAACAAACTGACAATGACTACTTTCATATTTAAATCTCGTTCCCAATCGCCCGATTCGAATAAAACTCAAGAAGCTTAGGTCGATCGACTATCCCTCTTAGATTTGCGGACAACAAACTGCGTGACAATCAAAAAAGACTTGTTACATTTTGTTATAACACTCTGAAACAAGCAATGTTTTTCTAAAAATATGGCAAGCAATTCACTTAGCGAAAAAGCCTATCACCATATAAAGGATCGGGTTTTTAGCGGCGAACTCGCTCCGGGTTCGCAACTCGTGAACCGTACACTGGCGGCAGAAGTAGGATCAAGTTTCATTCCTGTCCGCGAAGCGATCAGCCGACTCGCCAGTGAGGGCATTGTTGAACAAGTCGCCGGCGCAGGTGCTTTTGTGAAGAAATTCGACCGACAGGAAATCTCGGAGATCTATGACGTTCGCGAACTTTTCGAACCGTTTGCCGCATCAGAAGCAGCACGACTGATCAATCATCACGAGTTAAGCGAACTCCAATCAATCCTCTGCCATTGGGAAACGCTCGGATCGAAGATCGCGAGTAAGAAACGAGGAGCGAGCGAATCCGATCTTGAGCGATGGCTCGAGCTGAATGAGCGCTTTCATGTCATCGTCATTACAGCGGCTAGAAATCGAATTCTTTCCAAAATTACATCAAAAATGCAGGTGCTGTCGCAGTGCTTCGCTGCCCATAGGGGCTCTCCGAAACTTCTTTCACCGGAACTCGTCACGCGCACACTTGATTCCCACGGCAAACTCTACCAATGCCTCGAGCGGCGAGAGAGCAAAACAGCAGCAGCGATTATTCAAGAACAACTGAAGTTTGGCCGCCTCGCGATTTTAGATTTTTTCGATCACCCCTAATTCGGCCATTCGTCCTAACACTCCCCTAACACTCCCCTAACCCTTAGCTACCCCCAATGATACCCCTACGCCTCACCCATAGTCTCCTCGTCGCAACCCTGTCGTTCTCATTCTCTGCCCTCGTCACGGGAGAGGAGAAAGCAGATATTCCATTCGTCGATATCTCCGGGGAAAAGGAAAGACACAGCATCATCGCGGCGGGAACAAAAGACGTCTACCAAGGCCACCCCACGACATTGCTGATGCCTGATGGGAAGACGATCTATTCGGTTTGGTGCATCAACCACGGCGGCGCCGCAGGGCCGATGGCAAAGAGTTCCGATGGAGGGAAAAGCTGGGCGCGACTCGACGATCAACTCCCCGAGGGATTCAAGACCCATCAAAATTGCCCCAGTATCTATCGTCTCACCGATCCTCAGGGTAATGCCCGAATCTGGGTATGGTCTGCCGCAAAAGGAACAAGATCGGGCCCCGGAATGCCCAGCATCATGAGCGAAGACGAGGGTGCGAGCTGGAAGGAAATGCCACCATTGAACTTCCCCTGCGTCATGACTTTCAGCAGCATTATTAAACTAAAAGACGGGCGCTATCTTGGGCTTTATCACAAAGGCCCGGAAGGGAAAGACAAGCCACCACTGAGTGTCTTTCAAACGATCACCGGAGATGGAGGCTTCACCTGGAGCGAGCCGAAAGTGGTGGCCGCGATTGACAAAAAGAACCCCTGCGAGCCCTTCGTATTTCGCTCTCCTGATAGCAATGAACTCTGCTGCCTCCTTCGGGAGAATACTCACAAAGGGCGCAGCCTTGTGATGTTCTCATCGGATGAGGGTGAAACCTGGAGCACTCCTGTTGATACTTCATGGGGACTGACGGGTGATCGCCACATGGGGGTTCAGCTTAAAGACGGGCGTTGGGTTTTTGCTTTTCGCGACATGGCGATCAACAGCCCCACCTGGGGACATTTTGTGGCATGGGTAGGCACCTACGACGACATCAAGAATGGAAATCCAGGCGAATACCGGATCAAGCTGCTTAACAGTCATGCCGAGAGACTTCAAGACTGCGGCTACCCCGGAATGGAGCTACTTGATGACGGAACCATCGTTGCGACGACCTACCTCAAATACGATGACAGCGAGAGGAAGCATTCCGTCGTCAGCACGCGTTTTAAAATCTCAGAAACAGATTCGAAACTGAAACAGTGACGCCAATCGGCACAGGGACGAGCAATGGCCTAGAAAATCACTTCTTCTTTCCCAAGTCGGTCCGCTCCTCCCAACGGAGGAAAGCTTGCTCCATTTCCTTTGCCTTTTCAGGCTGAGCCTTCGACAAGTCATTCAGCTCTGTTCCATCGACCGCTAGATCGTAGAGTTCCCAAGCGCCTTTGCCGTTCGCGACCAGTTTCCATTTACCCTTCCGCATCGCGCGCCCTTTACCATGCGCCCAGAAGACCGGTAACGGTCTCGCCGTATCAGAACTCTCACCAAGCCTGGCGGCGAGCGACTCCCCTTCGATCGGCATTGGTTTCTGCTCGAGATCGTGAACGCCTGCCACCTCGAGAAGCGTCGGCATGATATCAATGGCATGAGCCACGTAGGAAACGAGGCCGTTCCGATCGTCCTCGGGTATCCCCTTTGGCCATGAGACAATCAACGGTGAACGAGTTCCGCCTTCGTGATCAAACTGCTTAAACAGGCGAAAGGGCGTATTGGAAGCATTCGCCCATCCGTAGCCATAACTCTGAAAAGTGCTCTGGGCACCCGGCATCAAACCGGGAATATTCCCCGGCCGAATCGGAGTCTTTTTTCCATCGGTCGTAAATTCGCGCGTCCATGACCCGGTTCGAGTCTCACCGTATTCAACATGGCATCCCCCATTGTCGTGATGATAGAGAATCAGCGTGTTTTCCAATTCCCCGACCGACTTCAGATAGTCGACCACTCGCTGAATATTGCGATCCATTGACGTGATCTGTGCCGCGTAGACTTCCATCCGTCGTTCTTGCCACGCTTTATCGTCTGCCTCCTCCCAGGGCACGACATCAGGATCCCGGGGGGACAGATCCCAGTCCGGATTGACGACACCCAACTCTTTCATACGTGCGTGACGCTGCTTCCGCAATTTGTCCCAGCCCATTGCATAACGCCCTTCGTAATGAGCAATGTCTGCAGGCCTCGCATGCAAAGGCCAGTGGGCCGCGGTGTAGGTGAGATACAGATAAAAGGGCTTCCCCTCCTCTCTTGACTTCACGAACTCAATCGCGTGGTCAGTGATCGCGTCAGTGTAGTAATAATCAGGATTACCCTTCCACTCATTGGTCATATCCACTCCATCGAGCTGAAGATCGACCGGAGCAAAAAAGTCTGACGCCCCTTCGATCGTTCCGTAAAAGTGATCAAAACCACGGTGATGCGGCGCATTCTCACCGTCGCGTTCAGATGAATCGGACAAGTGCCATTTACCCGACATCAATGTGGTGTAGCCCCCCTTTCGAAGCGCTTCCGGCAAGGTCGTAGACTTAGGATGGAGCCCACCGCTCGCTGAGCCCTTTGCGGGCAGTGCTGTCTTCGGATAGAGGCCTGTCATCAAGGAGGCCCGGGTCGGCCAGCACATGTTGTTCACATAAAAGTTCGTAAAGCGAAGTCCCTGCTCAGCGAGAGAATCAAGCGCCGGAGTTTCGATTTCCCCACCGTAGGACCCGAGGTCAGAATACCCCATGTCATCCGCCACGATGTGAACAATGTTAGGCTTTTGATCGGCGAACAGGGAGAAGGAAGTGAGAAACCCGATCGAGCAAAACAAGGTCAAGTGAAGAGTCTTTTTCATGTAGGTCGAACCTTAGCTCCCTCCGTCTCACATTCCCAGAGAAAACCTCACGCAGGAACGGTGCTTGGCCGATTCGCTTTCCGACAAAATATTATTGTTCCCACGCGGCATTTTTGAATGGCCTTTCTACCGTGAGAAAGTGCTAATAGGAACCCGATCACGCTTTTGCCTCTCTTGGTTTGGCGGATAGAATATTATCAAAGATGAAGAACCCAGGCCTTTTTACCTCGCTGCTTTGCACCGCCCTATTCACCGCGATCACTCTCAGTACGACCGCTCAAGAGACGAGTGTCAATCCGGGGATCAACAAGAAATTCCTCGACCCTCAGCTCAAAGTCGCTGAGTGGCTCAAACGATTCGAAGTCGAGAGCCGCGAAGTTTTCGACGCCCGCGACGCGGTCTTGAAAGCCTGTGCGATCAAACCAGGAATGCGCGTCGCCGATGTAGGCGCAGGAACAGGTCTTTACACTCGATTGTTTGCCAACGCCGTCGGCGAAAGCGGTTCGGTCTATGCGGTGGACATCAACCCGCGTTTTCTCGAACACATTGAAGCGAGAGCGAAGGCGGAATCGCAGGGAAATATCACGACAGTGCTCGCTCCCGAAGATTCGGTGAGCCTGCCACCCGCGAGTGTCGATCTCATTTTCCTCTGCGACACCTACCACCATTTTGAATACCCCGACAAAACCGTCGCGAGCATCGCCGCAGCGCTTAAGCCCGGAGGTGAGCTCATCCTCATCGACTTCGAACGCATTGAAGGAACCAGCAGTGACTGGATCATGGGCCACGTCCGCGCCGCAAAGGAAGTCTTCCAGAAAGAAATCGAAGCTTCCGGTCTCGTTTCGGAAGAGGAGTTGAAAGTGGAAGGATTAAAGGACAACTACTTCCTACGCTTCCGGAAAGCGGGTTAACCCGAATTGACAAGAGGCCGCTTTGCAACGATCAAGCGAATGCCAAACCGCAGAGAGTGGCCCTACGGGGTTCACTCCATGTGCTGAAGCCTCGTCGACGGATCAACGGCATTCTCCTGCCGCCGCAGGCGGGGCTTCTTTATTTCCGGCCTAAGACTTTCCGTCGAGATACTTCCAGGCACCTTTGTATCGCCTGAACCGCGAAAGTTCATGCAACTCATGAGGTTCGTTCTCAAGGTAGTATTCAGCGGCAAATTCAACTTTCCCGACTTTGTCATCCTTCCCCCCTTTTGAAGTATTGAGAATCGTGAGCTTACTCCAGTTGACATCATTGATCGTATCATCAAGCTCGCGGACAAGGGTCGGGGTCCTCGTGTCGGGATGAGTGGTCTCGACGAGGTAATCGACGAGCCTGAAAAAATAGGCGCTGTAGCGTGATCGCATCAGTTGCTCCGCTGTTTCCGGCTTTTTCTTTCCATGGTGATACGGCAGACAGCATTGCCCGTAGGGAAGCCAGCTTTTACAGGGGCAATTGGAGACTTCCCGGTCTTTGGGAACCCAATCCTTGTCGCGCTCTTTCGGCACATCATGCGCATCACTCATGACGAGACCTTTCACGAAGGAGCATTCAGTATCAAAGAGAATTCGTAATTTCCTTTTTGCCTTTCCGGGAGACGTTCCCCGCCTATGCTTCTTCCGATCCCTTAATCCCATGCCCGCAAAATACGCCATTCAGTTTGCCTTCGACGGCACCCCTTTCTGTGGATGGCAGAAGCAGAGCGGCGTGGGATCCAAAGCCAACGAAAAACCGAGCATCGAGGAAATGCTAACCGAGGCAGTCGCGAAGGTGTGCGGTGAGGAAGTAACGATTGTCAACAGCGGGCGAACCGATGCCGGAGTCCATTCCAGCGGTCAAATTGCTCATTTCACCCTCTCCAGTCCACATGAATCGGACGAGCACTTCATTGATGCCTTGAACCATCGCTTGCCTGAAACCATTCAAGTTCTTCGGATCGGAAGAGTTCCTGACTCGTTCAGAGCGCAGAAGGCATCCCGAAAGCAATACAGCTATTACTTTCAGCAAGGGCCTGCGAACCTTCCGCATCTGCGTAATTTCACGATGTGGAACCGGCGCACGCTTGATGCCGCGGCGATGGATGAAGCAGTTCGCCACTTGATCGGCCGACATGATTTTGTTCCCTTCTGCGGAGCCAGTGCCCATGTCAATTCGACGGTAAGGGAATTGACAGAAGCATGCGCTACTCAAGATTCCATTCTCCTACCTGGGTTTTCTCATTTGCCAACCCAGTCTCTCATCCGGGTTCGACTTGTCGGAACGGGATTTCTCAAACACATGGTTCGCAGTATCGCAGGAACCCTGAAACAGATTGGTGAGGGACGCCGATCTCCTCATGATATGCGCCTCATTCTCGAATCCGGGGATCGCGAGGCGGTTGGTCCGACTGCCCCCGCGAGCGGCCTTTGGCTTGACCATGTCTGGTATGACGATGGAAATCCATTTGCTGACCAGCCTGACAAAGCCCCCCATTGAATTTCCGTTCGATTGCTCTATCAATACCGATGGAGAAAGTCACCGGGCCTGCAGGAATTGAGTGCTATCGAATCACCGATCCGAGCGGCGCAGAAGCGACATTCGCTCTCCACGGAGGCCATCTCATTTCCTGGAAAACAGCAGATGGAATCGAACGGCTATTTCTAAGCGACCAAGCCACGTTCGGCCCCGGAAGCGCGATTCGAGGAGGCGTTCCGATCATCTTTCCTCAATTCAGCGATCACGGCCCCTTCGGTCGCCATGGCTTTGCCCGGAAGTCTGAATGGACGATCGCGGAGGATGGAGAAAGTCTCTCCCTCACCGCCTCACCGGAGACGCTCGAAAAATGGCCGCACGCCTTCGAGCTATGCCTTTCGGCAGAGCTGAACGAGTCCGGAATTGCGATCAGCCTTTCGGTTAAGAATCCCGGAGACACACCGATCGAGTTCCACGCCGCCTTGCATACCTACCTCATCGCAGATTTAGAGAGCGGCACCACCGTGCAAGGTCTCAGCGGCCGGGACTTTCTGAACGAGGTAACGGGCGAAACCGAAACCGACGTTGAGCCCCAAATCGTATTCGGAAAAGAGGTTGATCGCGCCTATTTAGGAACCGGTGAGGAATCTCTCATCATTGAGGAGAATGAAAACAAAATCGAAATCAGTTCCTCCCATTTTCCTGACACGGTGATCTGGAACCCCGGCCCCGATCATGGAATCAGCGATCTCCCTACCGAGGGCTGGAAGCAATTCATTTGTGTCGAAGGCGCGTTTACACGCGACTACAAACAACTCCCGCCTCACGCCTCCTGGCAGGGAACACAACGGATCAAAATTCTATCAGGACCTTGAGGCGTCGTGCGATCAATCAGCGTCAACCTCTGCCGTCTTCGCCAAAACATCGAGTGAGCAGACGAAGTTTTTCAAGGGTCTAATCAAAGAAATCAGTAAAATCGAATCCGCCGGTGTAATCGCCGTCATCACTATCTGAACCCGAAAATTCGAACCCATAATATCGACCGAGAATTACAAAGCCGATCAACAATACAATTGCGAGGATAATGAACCATGTCATGGCGTATCATCACCCTCAAAAGCGAAGAGCCACGCTACAATCCGACTGATCGTTCGTAGAGGCTTCTCAATTTTCCAACTCCGATTGCTTCGCATCCCGGAAGAAGATCACGAAGATAATCAGCCCCACCAAGGTGATCGCTCCAAGCGAATACCAAACCGGCTGGAACTCTGACAACTCGAACGTCTTACCCGTTTTGGCGAAGTTTGAGGCGAGCAGCCCATTCAGAAGAACGGCGAGGAGAGGCCCAATCCCATACCAGATGAAGTTGAAGAGAGACTGAGCCGTGCTCCCGATATCTTTCGGGGCCACTTTGTTGATGTAGATGAAACATGTGCTCGTGAAAAACGCATAGCAGAGTCCGTGAATGGCCTGCCCCGCAACCATGACCCCAAGCGGCAATCCCACCGATCCGAAGAGCCAGAAACGAAAAACATAGGCTCCGATTCCGATGGAAAGAACGGCCCGGAACCCAATCTTGGGCAGCAGTCTACCCAAGACGATATACATCAAAATTTCACAGAACTGCCCGATCGCCATCGCCGGCATCAAATAAGCCTGATCCAATCCTGCTTTGGTCAAAAACTTCGCACACTGCATGAAGTAAATCGTGTTCATCGGGCTGATGATCAAGGTGACGAGAAGGAGAACCGCAATCGAACGGATTTTCAAAAGAGCAAAGGCATCGGCCACCGCGAGGCGCCCCGACACAGATTTCACCGGAGGCGTATGAGGAAGGAAGAAGAAAGCCCAGACGCCATACCCGAATGCCATGATTCCCGACCACACGACCGATTTTTTCATTTCCGCCGCGACCATGGGTACATCATCTCCTTTGAAAAACGGTGGCAGCCAACTCCCCTGCACATCGGTTTTCAACACAAGAAAAGAAAACGTCCACCCAACGAGCACCCAGGCTACAGCGGTCCAGAGACGCACCCCGGGAAACTGACGCGCAGGCTCATCGAGATGTCGCATTGCCACCGCATTACAGATCGCCGCGGCGGGCATGAACATCAGCGTGAACGAAACCGAAAGGAGCAACCAGGCGATGAAAGTCGACTGCGGGTAAATACAAATTTTGAGAAGACCACCCACCATCATCAACACCGCGAGAAACTTCTGAGCAGGAAAACGCCGGTCGGCGAACTGCACAATCAGCGGTGAACAAAGCGCTCCTACGGAAGCGGCGATCCCAACAATCATCCCCATCTGCCCTTCCGTGAAACCGAGCCCGCCTTCCGTCGCCGGATCGGCCGTCAGAAACCGTCCTGCAATCGGGAGCCACAATCCGTAAATCCCGAATTGCAGAAACATCATCGCGCTGAGGCGGACGTAATTTTTAGGTAGCTCTATGCTCATGATATTGTGTTGAGATTTCGAAAACGTAGAATGGGTTTTCAACCCCTTGGCAAAGACTCCGCCAATAGCAAAGACCGATAGGCTTCCAACACGGGATGCAATCCCATGCTACGCCCTATACGCTGCAGACCTATTGTTACCATCTTCTAAAATTAGATTCCCGGAGCATCCGGCAGGTCGGAAAAATGAACCGTCTCACCTCCATCATCGATCGATTTCATTGCTCCAAGAATCATCCGGGTCGCCTCCATCCCGTCCCAACCGTTGACAGGAGACTCGCCTCCCCTCGCAAACGCTGCGATCTCTTGCATCAGCTTCCGGTCAGCCCCAAAATGCGACGTCTCAAATGCTTCCGACTTGCAATGGATAAGCTCATGACTCTTTTCGCCATAATCGGTGATCAGATCAATCTCACCGCGGAGTCGAGTGAGGATAACCCGACCCTTTGTTCCGACCAACTCGAGCGTTTCCTCATCATCCGCCTGCGGTCCGTAGACCGAGTAGAAAATGCTCGCGACGATTCCGTTGTTGTATTGATAGTGAATCGTGGCGTGATCAAAAATGTCAGCACCTTTCTTATAAACGCAGTTGTCCTTTCGCTTCAGAGGATCAGTCTCCGTCTCGTAGCTTCGATCCACTGCTCCCTTCATCTGATCCTGAGTATCCGGCATCGCGGTCTCGGCCCGGTAAGCACAATCCCAATCGCAAGTCGCGCAGAATTCCGGTGCATCATCCCGCTCCTTGAACACGTTGCGGCCTCCGAAGGCATTCACTTTCTCAGCCCTTCCTCCGGCAAACCAGTTGAAGACATCAGTGTAGTGCGAACCCTTATCATTGAGAGCGCCACCACTCACCGCTCGTGTCCGGTGCCAGGTTTGAAAATAGAAGGAATAGGGCAGCACCGCCCGGAGCAGCATCATCTTCAGATCTCCGATCACCCCGCTTTCAACCAGTTCATGCAGTTTAATCCAGGGCTCTTCATAACGCCGCGTGAATCCCATGATCATCGGGTTGGACTCTGCCGCCTCCACTTCCCGAATCGCAATCGAATCTTCGAGGGTGTGAGCGATCGGCTTATCGAGATAGACCTTCTTCCCGGACTTCAACGCCGGGATCGTCGCTTCGGCATGAGCCGCCGTTGGCGAGGTAATGACGATCAAATCGACATTGTCATCGTTGATCAAATCAACGGGGTCGCTGTAAAAGGCCGGAGAGAACGGCTCATTCCCTGCTTTCAGGGCAATCGTATTGAGATCATCCAGTGCAATCTGCATTCGACTTTCCGTGCGATTGCAGAAGGCCGTGATCACCATATCAAGCGTCGCGCTTTGCTCCGCGATCTGCCGGCCGATACAAGTGATGCCGCGACTTCCGGTTCCGATAATCCCTACTCGAATCGTGCTCATGATTGCGCTCTTAAAAAGACAGGTGAACTCCACGCCCATTGATCGTTCGTCTGGCGAACTCGGACATAGTAGAATCCTTCCGCATCAGCCGAGTCCTCGTCTTCCCATTCAAAATTCCAGCCCAACTCCTCCGGCGCCGGAGCCCTATTGAAACGCCATGACGGCGCGTCAGTATGATCGAGGCTTCCGCTTCGGGCACCCTCCATGAGTTCCTCGAGGGTGTGTTCCGCTCGCACTCCGTTCATCACCGCGAAGACTTTCGCCTTTTTCGGCATTTCGACCTCGATGCAAACGCCCTGAGTCGCGCTTGTCGAATTGGTCGCATTCCCATTGGAGAACGTCTCGAACTCAACCGTGCTCTCATTGCTCCTGAGAATCCTCGATCGATAAAAGGACTCTCCCTCTGCCGCCTCCCGCTCCGCCGGCGATACGACTTCGAGGCCACGAAACCGGGGCTCGACACTGAGCAACTTTCCTTGCTCAAGACCGAACTGAACGGCCCACTTCGCACTGCGATGTTTCGCGCCCCATCCTAGCTCCAGATGTATCTTTGTGCGGATCATCTCCGGCGTTATCGATTCCGGGACATCTGTCTGTGAAAAGCGCTTCAGGAGTCGTCCATTTTTGATGACATCAACGGAGTCGATTGCCGCACCCGCCTTGACGTCAATCTTGATTCGACGCTTCGCTTCGAGAGGTATAACCGCTCCCATCGGGAAATCGTTGACAGAAAATTTCAGGTCAATCCGGTCTCCCGTCAGCGCATAGATACGGCGAGCATAAAGCGCCTCCCATATATCATCCCGCGTGCAGGACTTCGACCAGAGCCCCGTCCTCCCATGACCGTAACTACCAGGGTGCCCACTGTGATGATCCGTTCCGCCGGAGAAGCCAAAAATATGGCCCCGCTTCAAACCGCTCGCAATCGTGCTGTCAAAATCGGACGGGCCCATCGAATGGAGAAAAGGCCGCGTGTTCTCACTGCTCTCCGAACACCCATGCATCGAAAGCATCTCCACAAATGGTGCAAAAGCGGCATCAAAAGTATCCCAATCGATACCCCGAGTCCCCCTGCGGTAGCCCACATGATGTGGCTGGGCAATGCTGTCCTTGCCGGCATCCCGCAACCGCTGCAGTTCTGCGTGGAGATCCGGAATATTCTTCGGGTAGAGAATCTCCCCATCGAGATCCTTGTAGAGCATATTACGATCCCCTGACTCGCAGGAATGAACTTCGAAGCCGGGGAAGACAACAAACTCCCCCTCCTTGTTTCGCTCCCGAAGCGTCTCAAGCATCTCATTCCAAACCGACTTGAGCCTCGCAAAACCCTTCTCATGAAAGTCGATAATATATTGGATCCGCTCACTGGCTTCCGGCATATCCGGCCAGTGCGCATGCCCCGTGATCGAAACAAAATCGAGCTGCTCTTGCGCATTTGAGAGGGCATCCTCAAGCGATCCGTGACCATAGGAAATGCCACAGTGATTGTGCATATCTCCATAAAGAGACTTCAGGCCGGTGTAAGGATCTTCACTCATCGTTGATGAAAATCAGATTATGGTAGCAGTATTATTATGCAATTTTATTATACATTTATTTTACATTTTGATTTTGCATAATAATTGTGAAAGACTCTTTCAACGATGAAATCCCCGACGATGACTGATGTAGCGGAAAAGGCAGGCGTCTCTCACGCCACCGTTTCCCGGATCATTAACGGGCGTCCCGGGGTGAGTGCGAAAGCGGAAGAAAAGGTTCGTGAGGCGATCGCCGAACTTCAATACCTCGCCCCTCCGAGCGAGCACCGCCCCGGCCGATCAGCGGCAAAGTCTAATCAAAAACTTCGTGGGCACGTCGCTCTTCTCACCTTTGATCATGCCCTTTCGGAGCACAGCGCTTTCGTCGCCTCGATCTATGAAGGGGCGAGGCGGGCCGCCCGCGAGCGGGGAATTTCGATCTCACTTTTGTCTCTCGACGATTGCGACACGGTTCCTGATTGGATCAGCCCCGCAAATCTCGACGGCATCCTTCTTCATGGTCTTCGTTCACGCGGGCACCTCACGCGGAGCGCGCTCGAAATCCCCTCACTCTGGCTAACCACCCATGAAGACGGTGGGACTGATGAGGTGCTCCCCGGCAATGAAGCCGTCGGCCGACTCGCCGCCGAATATCTCAAATCGCGCGGCCATCACATTGTATCAGCTTTGTCGATCGATCAGACAAATCCCTCCTACGTCGTGAGAGTGAAGGCATTTCAGGCGGCCGCTCGCTCACTTGGCTTAAAATGCAGCAAGGATCCTTCCGTGAAATCCAAAAGTAAAATACACCCCTCAGATGAGCAGAAAACCGCTCAGATTATTGAAAGGATTTCCTCCCTTGAAAAAACGGATCGGCCAACGGGACTTTTCATCCCCTCTGATTTCATGACCGCGCTTGCTCATACCGAGCTGCGTCGGAAGAATCTCAAACCCGGCGTCGACTTCGATATCATCTCTTGTGACAACGAGAAAGCCTACCTCGACGGCCTCTACCCCCGCCCCGCGACGATTGATCTCGGAACCGAGGCCCGGGGACGCCTTGCCTTCGAGATGCTTCTCGCTAGAATCCAGGATCCCGCAAGAGATAGAAAAGCGACGCTTCTACTTGAGCCTGTTCTCGTTCCTTCGCCGGACAATTAGTGAATAGGCTTAGGCGATCCAATCGTGAATCACTCTTCCGCCCACATCGGTGAGCCGGAAATCCCTCCCTTGAAAGCGGTAGGTCAGCTTGAGATGATCCATTCCGAACTGATGCAACATCGTTGCGTGTAGGTCGTTCGCGTGAACCGGTTTATCGACAATATTCCACCCGATCTCGTCGGTTTCACCGTAGGTCATGCCACCCTTGAGACCGCCGCCAGCCATAAGCATTGAGTAGGCGAAGGGATGATGATCCCTCCCCGAAACATCATTACGTCCGGGCCTGTTTTCTCCGAGCGGCGTCCGTCCGAACTCGGAACCCCAGACGACCATGGTCGAATCGAGAAGCCCCCGGCGCTTCAGGTCTTTGATCAAGGCCGCGATCGGCTGATCGACCGCACCCGCGTTGTAGGCCAATTCCTTGTCGAGTCCCGAATGCTGATCCCAACTCGCATGAACGATGTTGATGAAACGAACGCCACGCTCGACCATACGCCGGGCGAGGAGGCAATTCTTCGCGAAAGTATCGTAGGTCTGAACACCCGGAAGCGACCCTCTGAAATTCCCTTCCGGTTCCTTTCTGCCAACCCCATAGAGATCGAGTGTCTCCTGCGACTCCCCTGACAGATCCACCAGTTCCGGCGCGGCCGTTTGCATACGATTCGCCAACTCGTAGCTCGCGATTCGGCTCGCGATCTCCGGATCGTGAACCTCGCGATACTTCATCTCGTTCAAGTCCTTCAGCGCATCCAAACCCGAACGTTGCAACTCGGGAGGGAGTCCTTCCGGATTCTTCAAATTCAGAACCGGGGCACCCTGGTTTCTAAACTGAACCCCTGCGTATTTCGAGGGGAGAAAACCGGACTGCCACAGGGTCGAACCGCCCGACGAACCTCGCCCTGCCGTAAGAACGACATAGCCGGGTAAATTCCGGGACGCGGATCCCAATCCGTAATTCAACCACGATCCCATCACCGGCATTCCGAATCGTGAAACCCCACACTGCATCAGGAGTTGCCCGGGGTGGTGATTGAACTCCTCGCTGTGCATCGAGCGAACCTTGATAAGGTCATCGGCACAACTCCCCAGATTCGGGAGCAGATCGGAAAACTCCATCCCCGACTGGCCATGACGTTTCCATTTACGAGGCGATCCCATTATCGTAGCCGTGTCAGGCTGGAGAAAAGCAAACCTCGCCTTATCCGTAAGCTCCTTCGGCATCTTCTCACCGTGCAGCTCATTTAGCTTCGGTTTGTGATCAAAAAGATCCAGCTGCGAAGGCGCACCCGCCATGAAGATGAAAATGCAGGCTTTCGCCTTGGCTTCACCATGGGACTGCAACGCGCGGAATTGCCCCGGATCGGAAGCGGTTGCCGCATTCAGCAAGCCATCCTGACTCAGGATCGATCCCAGTGCGATGCCACCCAAGCCGCTCGCTGAGGTCGCCAGAAATTCCCGTCTCGTTGCTTCTCTGCGTATTTCAAAAGGATTCATGATTCAGTTCCTCGTAATAAATTCATCCAAATTCAAAATAACCCGAACCGTTGCCGCCCAGCTCGCAGCCTCTTGAGGGGCGATGCCGTCGGGAACATGTCCACCGGCAAACTTCTTCGCCTCCTCCGGTGAGGAACGATAAAAAGATCGCGCATCCTCCAGCAAACTGGAAAGCCGACCCTGCTCCTCCAGTGAAGGCGCACGGGAAAGACACAGCTGAAAAGCGCGCGCGATCCGTTTTTCATCTTCTCCGGAGGCTTCACGCAAAACCCGACCGGCGAGAGCCTGGGCCGCTTCGGCAAAAGTATCGTTGTTCAAGGTGATCAGCGCGGCCAGTGGTGTATTCGAACGACCGCGCTTCACGTTGGTTACATTGGAGTCCGGGCAATCAAAGGTCATCAAGTTCGGATGCGGAGCAGTGCGTTTGAAAAAGGTATACATCCCCCGTCGGTATTGATCTTCGCCGGGACTAACGACCCACTTGAAAGCAGAGTTATAATTGGCATCAGTCACCCCGGGAGGGATCAAAGGAAAGACACTCGGGCCGCCCACTTTTTGCGAGAGCAACCCGGCAGCAGAAAGAGAAATGTCCCGAACGATTTCGGCCTCGACGCGAAAACGGTTCTGCCGAGCAAGAAAATGGTTCTTCGGGTCAAGGTCCACCAACTCCGGACGATGGATCGATGATCGCTGGTAGGCCTCACTTGATACGATCGTTTTGATGAGCGCTTTTCGAGACCATCCGTTGCGAATCAATTCTGAAGCGAGCCAGTCGAGCAATTCTGGATGGGTCGGACGATCTCCACGCACGCCAAAATCATTGACTGTCCCGACAAGCCCTTCACCAAAAAGGTGTCCCCAGATTCGATTCACGACGACACGTGGCGGAAGCGGGTTCTCACCACTGACCAACCACCGCCCCAAATCAAGCCGGTCGCCCGACTCGGCACGATGCTCAATCGGCGGCAAGGAGGCCAAGGTGGCCGCGGTGACTTCGTTAAGTGGTTCCATGAATTCTCCGCGGCGAAAGACGTGGGACTTTCGCCTCTCCTTTTCACGCTCCGCTATGACCCTGACATTTAGGCGAGGCTCCTTAGGAATCGTGGACTCAAGAGTGTTGAGTCGTTCCCCTAAGCCTCTTAAGTCTGGATGCCACTTTGAATAAAACTGATCTAATAGAGCGATGTCCGACGGGGTTAGGTCATCGGTGTCTCCCTCTTGAGTCATAAGAACTTTGCGCAATTCGGCAGGGACAGCCAGATGAGTAGGCGAAGTGAGCGCACTGAGACGGAATTTCCCCAGCATGTGCTTTGCGCCGTAATTTTGAACCAATTCAATTTTGAAAGACTTCGGCTTTTTCGTCGCGGGAAGCGGTTCAACCAAGCCGAAGACTGCTTCATGCGATTTTCCGTAATGCGGGCCAATCGCCCATCCAGACTTAGCATTGTCATCCAAAGCACCTCTCACAGCCCACTCTGTCCCCTGCGAATAATCAGCAGCGGCATCGCCCCAATATTGCGGTGCACCATCGACGGAGATCTTAATCTGATTCAGCACAAAATTCCCATGATCACTTCTCCCCGGTCCCGGAGACGTTGACGACGCATCGCTCAAGGCCTCGAGCTTGATACCCGTGATTACCTGCCCCGCAGGAATAGTTCCCTCGATCACATAGGTTCCAGCATTCGCATTGGTTCCCGTGACGCTAACTGAAAAATCTCTCTTATTCTGTGTCAGTTTAACTCCTTTCGGCCCTGACAACTTCGCTATAAAAAGCGGAGCCAAGGTCTTCTCATCAGTCGATCCCTCGATGAGGCGTTTCGTCTTCGCAACCATCTCAGGCACCTTCGGGAGCAAGCTCGCCTTCGCTTTCTCAAACTCGGCCTTCACCCCGGTGAGTTCCTTTTGGCGCTTAGCCAAATCAACCTTCCACTTCTCGACCGCTTCGTCCGTGTGAATGATGCGGCTTGTGGTTTCATCACCATTGTTAAAATAAGCGAAGAGCTGGTAGTACTCGTCGTGAGTGATTTCATCATATTTGTGGGTGTGACAGCGTGCGCAACCGACACTGAGGCCAAGCCATACGCTCCCCATCGTCTCAACGCGATCCATCACTGCCGCGACGCGCCACTGCTCCTTGTCGGTGCCGCCTTCAGTATTCGTCAGGGTCTGACGGTTGAATGCGGTCGCGAGCAACTGATCCTCTGACCGCTCTGGGAGAAGATCTCCGCCAAACTGCTCAATCGTAAACTGATCAAAGGGCACATCCTCATTGATCGCTTCAATGACCCAGTCCCGATAGCGCCAGGCGTTCATTCGGTTGTTGTCTTTCTCGTAACCATCCGAGTCCGCATACCGTGCGTGGTCCAGCCAGTGCCTCCCCCAGCGCTCACCGAAGTGAGGCGACCCAAGCAGGTCATCGACCAATCGAGAGACACCCTTTTCACGATCTTCCTGAAAACGGGAAAGATGATCAGCGACCTGTTCAGGATACGGAGGAAGACCATTCAGATCATAGAACAAGCGCCTGATCAGAGTGATGTCCGCTGCGGGCGGAGAGACTTCAATCCCCTCTTCTTCCAAGGTTTCTGAAACCAGAAAATCGATAGGAGACTGATTTTCTTCTAAGACAGCAGAATTAAACTCCGCCAATTCCTGATAAGCCCAGTGTTTCGGCCAATCGGCACCCTCCTTAATCCATTGCTCAAGTTTTGCCTTCTCGTCTGCCGTAAGAGGTTCCGCCTTATCGGGTGGCGGCATCACTTCATCGGGATCCAAGGAATGAATTCGTTCCACAAGATGAGATGCCAAAACATCCCCCGGAACAATCGCCCGGCTCCCTGATTTCAGAAGAACCGAAGCGGGTTCAATCCCCGTCAGTTGAAGCCCGCCCTTCTTGTCGTCAGGTCCATGACAGAGCGTGCATTTCTCGGCCAGGATCGGCTGAATTTCGTTCACAAAGTCGACCTCGGAATAGACGGAGCCAGCGGACACAAAAATGCTGCCGCAAATCAAGATCGCACTGGCTACTCTCATACCCTAAGAATGCGACGAATGCTCAATTCGGTCAAGACCCGCGACAAGGTGGAATCGACGCAATATCACCTTCATTCGCAGGAGCATTCAAGGCGATTAAGACTATGATGACCCCTCTATGCTGCGTATTTTTCTCCTTTCGATTCTCACCCTGTTTGTGACTCTGCACGTTTCAGGGCAGGAAAAACCTAACTTTGTGATCATTTTCATCGATGACATGGGCTATGGCGACATCGAGCCTTTCGGTTCCAAGGTGAACAAGACACCCAATCTTAACCAGCTGGCCTCAGAGGGAATGAAGCTGACGAGTTTCTATGCCGCGCCCGTGTGCTCGGCTTCACGAGCCCAGCTCTTAACCGGGAGCTACGCACCGCGAGTCTCCGTCCCCGGCGTCTTCTTTCCGATTGGGGATAAAGGCCTTAATCCAGAAGAACATACGATCGCGGATTATCTGAAGGAACTGGGATATGCGACCGCCTGCGTCGGAAAGTGGCACCTCGGCGATCAAAAAGAATTTCTCCCTACGAGCCACGGTTTCGACAGCTACTATGGAATCCCTTTTTCAAATGACATGCAGAGGGTGTCGACCGAGAGCGGAAAACGAGTCACTCCAGTGCTTCGCAATGAGCAAGTGGAAAAGCTCATCGAAGACGAAGAGCAGCGCCTCATCACTCGAGAATACACCGAAGAAGCGGTGAAGTTTATCGAGTCCAAGGCGCAGTCCGGCGAGCCCTTTTTCCTCTACCTGCCCCACTCCGCAGTGCACACCCCGATCTTCCCACATCCTGACTTTGCCGGCAAATCTGTGAACGGACGCTTCGGTGACTGGGTATCCGAACTCGACTGGAGTGTTGGCGAGGTAATGGAGGCACTGGAAAAACAGGGCCTTGCCGAAAATACCTTAGTAGTCTTCACCTCTGACAATGGCCCCTGGGCATCGAAGGGAACCGATGGCGGTGTCGCGACACCGCTGCGAGGCGCTAAGGGATCAAGCCTTGAAGGAGGCGTCCGCGAGCCGACGATCGTTCGTTGGCCCGGTAAGATTGCGGCAGGCTCGGAATCTCAGGCCATTTCAGGAACCCCTGATTTACTTCCGACCTTTGTGTCACTGGCAGGAGGAACGATCAAAGAGGACATCAAAATCGATGGCTACGACCTCTCAGACGTTTTGCTTGGCAAGGCTGAGGAAACCGATCGAAAGGCGTGGTACTATTTTCAGGGAAACAATCTCAAGGCGGTGCGCTCCGGCCCATGGAAGCTCGCCATCGCACCACAGAGCCCCGGCATGGGTTTAAAAGAAAGGCCGGCCGACCTCGCCAAATCGGGACGCCTCTACAATTTAGAAGAAGAAATAGGTGAAGTCACCGACCTCGCCGCTGAAAATCCTGAGGTTGTTGCGAATCTTCAAAAGCTCGCCGACGCCATGATCCTCGATATGCAGGAAAACACCCGACCCGTTGGATTTGTTGAAAACCCGGTTCCCCTTTATCCCCAGGCGCCCAGAGAAAATAAGAAGGCGAAGAAGAAAAACGTCCCCGCGAAACCTGTCTCATGGAACAAGCTGGGGAACGGCTCCGTTTTGGAACCCGATCAAGCTCCGAAGATCTCGGGGAAAACGTTTCAGGTTCAGTGCCAGGTCACGAACGAGAATAGCGAACCTTTGAAAGGAGTCATCATCGCACACGGCGGAAGTGCAGCGGGCTATTTCCTCTACGCGGCGGGCGAAGAGATCATTTTTGGATTGCGCCACAGCTCAAGCGAGGTATCCAGAGTGAAAGCGCCCCTACCTCCCGGTGGTTTTTCTGTATCCGCCTCTTTGTTAGTGAATGGAGAAATCTCGCTTTCAATCAACGATGAGCTAAAAAGCACTTCTACGTCTCAGGGAGTTCTCAACCGCGACCCGCAGGAGAATTTCTGCGTCGGTCACGACGATAAAAACCCTGTCGATCGAGACGCTCCATCGCAGTCCTTCAGCGGCACCGTATCGAACATTAAAGTGATCGTCGGAAAGTAGTTCACCGGTTTCACGAAACCTTTTTACGACTCCGTGGTTTAAAGAATTGTCCTGACGGATTCTCCTTATGAAATTCTCGATACCACTTCTCGCCCTAGCCGCTCTCTGCCCATTGCCTGGGCATTCACAAGGGGGCAGGCCTACTGACATCGGAGCATCAACTCAACCAGTCGGTGACCGGGGTGTCATGTGGTACACAACCTGGGAAACAGCAAAAGAAGAAGCGAAGCGCTCGAACCGACCCATTTTCTTCATGGCAGCAGCGGCCACCTGTTCCAATATTCCAGGCGTCTTCTGACCCGGTTATACCCAAACGCAGAACAGTTTGTTCTCGACCCGAAAATTTGTTGCCGCTTCCCGTAATTTTGTCTGTGTCAGGCTCGAAACCTATGAAAGAAAAGAACATCAGGATCTGATTCGCAAGTTCCTCAATGGAAGGATGGAAAACACCGCGTTTTGCATCCTCGATCCAAACGGGGAAGAACAACTGACCCGATCAGGCCGATCTCCCGCCTCGGTTCTTGGTGCGGAAGGCCGGGGCCCCGGAGCAAGGAAAGGATCAAACGAGGACGTCATTTCTGAAATGGACAAACTCTCCTCAGAGTTCCGCCCCCGTGGAGATGATTCCGAAATGGTTCTTCAGGATTTCCACAGTTACAGACAAGCGCTCAATGTTGCTTCGGGAGATCAGCGCCTTCTCGTATTTATTGCGGCAGGAGAACGCGACCAGGAAACAGCGCGGGATGCTTTGGAGCCGGTCTTTGCTGATGAGGAAGTGATCGGCCGCTTCCATCTCGACTTTGGCAATGCCGAGAAAGATAGCCAATGGGCAAGCTCGCTGAAGAAGCTGAAAAGCAAATCAGGGATTATCGTGATTCAATCTCACTCGTTTGGTCAGGAGGGAGAGGTCTTAAGACAACTCCCCATCACGGCCAAAGGGGCCGACATTAAAACGGCTCTTCTCCTCGCCAACGAAGAATTCGCCGCCTCCGAAGAGAGAAAAGTCTATTCCGATCATATCGCTGAAGGACGAAGAGAAGGGATCTTTTTTGAAACGGAACTTCCCTTTGGCGAAGACCGCGACGGAGACGGGGTAATTGATAGCCGCCGCGGAAAGGGTAAAGAAAAAGGGTAAAGGTAGTCTTCGAACTATCCCTTTCTAAATGCCCCCGTAGCCTCGGGCGTCACTTTCAGATCCCGATGTTTTCCCCTTCCGACTTAGCGCTCGCCGGCCCCTCTTCCCCGTCCTTCCGAGTTGCCGGGACCTACTCCTTGCTCCAAATCTTGACGTCGTCCACAACCGCATTTTTCGGAACCGCGAGCCTGAGAAGTCTTTTCGTGGAATGCGCGATCCCTTCGGACTGGAAACTGGTGATCGCCTCAGCATCGATCGAGAGGCTCATCGTGTTGCCCTCGACAGTGACGAGGAGGTCATACCATTTCCCCACTTCCAACGAATGCGGGACCATGTGAGTCTTCGTTTTCAGCAACTTCTTCTGCGCTTGAGTTGTCGTCTTGGCGAGACGCGCCGCCCTTGTCTCCAGATCCATGCTTCCCGTTTTCAGATCCTGAAGCTGAATATTCTTCGTGCTGATCTTGGCCACAAAGAGATGGCCAGCGTGAACCTTTTTGTATTGAGGATCTGCAAAATTGAGCCCAAGGCTGTCATCCCTGCTCTCCAACATAAAACGCATTCCAATCGATCCGTCCTCAAATTCTGCCGGGTGAGTCACCGAAACGGCGTGATCAGCAGACTCGTGAAAGTAGATATACATGGCCCCGTCTCGAAGATCGACCTGCTTGTTCCCCTTGGCACGTCCCTGACTGTTCGAACCCCAGCCATTACCGGGCTCATCCTTATCTTCCTGAGATTCAGCCCTCTCAAAATCATCAGAGAAAATCAGTTCACCAAGCTCCTCCGCAAAGGCAGGCGATAAGGTGAAACTCGTAGCCGCTATAATCAAAAATAGTTTTATACTGCGCATTAAGGATCGTTGTCCGAAACCTCAAACAATGAAAGTGCTATTGTCAGTAGCTCTGAAAAATGAGAACCTGCTTTGGTGATCTCAGAATTCGACGACGAGATCACACACACAGGCTCAGCTTATTAAAAAGCAAATGCGCGCAGCACTCCTCCTCCTCATTCCTCTAGCGGGCCTCACGCTTGAAGCACTCGCGATAGATCCTCACCCGGACGCCATCCCAAACGGCCATGAACCGAACGAAGTCGACATCGAAGCCAATCTAAAATACATCATCTCCTCACCGACTGAGCTCGAGGGAATCGTTCTCGATGAAACCGACGCGACCCTCGTGGGTGCTTGGAAATATTCGACCCACACGCCTCCCTATGTTGGCATCGGCTACCTCCATGACCTGAAATCCGGAAAAGGAGAAAAGTCAGTTACCTGGAATCCTCAATTCCCCGAAGCCGGAAACTACGAAGTGCGAGTCTCTCATTGTTACAATGTCAGACGTGCGACTGATTCGCTGGTCGTGATTCATCACGCTGACGGGACCTCTCACATTCGTATCAATCAGCAAGAGGTCCCTGAGCACGGCCGCTTATTTCGCTCCCTCGGCACCTTTCGCTTCGAGAAAGGAAAGTCAGGAAAAGTGGTCATCCGAAATGACGACACCGCAGAGGACAAAGTCGTCATCGCTGATGCGGTTCAGTTCATCAAAGTCAAAAAAGTGAAACCCTCCGATTCGCGTGATTGACCAAATAGGCTCTGCTCCTATTTAATTCGAGCATGCCCGTTTCGCTAGTTCCCCCAAGCCGTCGTCGTTTCCTTCAAACCGGAGCGCTTGCGAGCCTCAGTTCGCTCGCACTCGCCGCTGACACTGAAGAGACTTGGTTTGCCTTGTTAGCCGACACTCATATCGAGGCAGATCCTGCAAAGGAAGCCCGCGGAACGAATATGGCAGCCAATCTGAAACAGGTTGTCTCAGAGATCCTAGCCGAGAAGACAGCGCCCGAATTCGTCGTCATCAATGGCGACTGTGCCTACAACACCGGCCTTGCGGAGGACTACACGACCTTTCGCGCTCTCATTCAACCACTCATCAACGCGGAGATCCCGATTCATCTCACGATGGGAAATCACGATGATAGGGGCCCCTTCTACGACCTCTTTCCGGAATCCATTGTCAGATCAAAATCGATTGAGAACAAACACCTCACGATCATCGAATCGAATCAAGTAAACTGGGTCCTGCTTGATACACTCGACATTGTCAACGAGGTCACGGGCAGACTCGGCGAAGCGCAATTGCAGTGGCTCTCCAAAGCTTTGGATAATCTGAGCGACAAGCCTGCTTTGATCATAGGGCACCACAACCTCCAGTATTTACCGGAAGGCTCCACCGCTAAAGTCACCGGGCTCGCCGATACCGCGGCCTTGATGGAACTGCTCTCCAGCAAGCCTCACGTAAAGGGCTACTTCTACGGTCACACCCACAGCTACGGGTTCAGCAAATCCAGCAGCGATATCCATCTCATCAATCAGCCACCCGTCTCCTATCTTTTCGATGAGACGCGACCGAACGGATGGCTCAAGGCAACGGTGTCCTCAAAAAATATCTCACTTTCTCTCGAGTGCATCAAAAAGGAACACCCGCTCCACGCAAAGCAAACCTCGCTTGATTGGTCTTGAGTAGATGCCCACCTTTCGCAAAGGGAACCTTTCAAAGTCACCTCGTCTGTGAACCCGAGGCTGACGACACCTCCTTCAAAGCTTTTGCATATCGCTTTCCGAACGCGATATAGGATTCGCGAGTGAAGTGAACCATGTCGCGATGCGGCAATTCCCGGGCACTCACATAGGCAGAATTAGAAACCGTCTTCGGTAATTCACGGTGAACCTGGTCAACGATTGTCTTCCACTCATCCCAGGGGCGCTCGGGCCAGTTACCCATCGCACCGGCAATAAACGGCACCTCGGGGGCATTCAGATCTTTCCGAAGTCTCGCTACCATTGCATGGAGTCGCTCTTGATACTGCGGAGCGAGTTCCTCTTTGGAATCGGACTCCCCCTGATGCCAGAGGATTCCTTTCAAGGTTCCGTCTTCCAACGCGGCCTCTGCCCGGGGCAACATATCATCCCATGGATGGGTCTTGGTTGACTCGTGATAGCCGCCGGGTTCCCACGCAAGAATCGGAGAACCACCAACAGCGCACGGGATCAAGCCAACGGTAATACCCGGCTCAGTATTCGCCATTTCGATACCAAAAGTGCGACCAAGACCCACTCCCGCAATCGATTTATCAAAGTGCATCGGATCTGTCGCCGGCACCCACTTCAAATCCTTTGAGAGCATCAAGACCCTTTCATGGGGCTTCTTATCTTCGGGAGTTACCTTTCCCCGCCCTGCCATATTCGACTGACCAACGAGAAGGTAGAGGTGAAATTTCTCCTTCGCCGGGATCTCAATCGAATCTTGAGAAATAGCAGTCGAGCACGCGCCGACGAAAAGACACACGAGTGCGAAGAGGTTCATTTTTTTCATCCTCTTCAAATACCACAGAGAGGTGCGAGAAAAGACAAAAAACTTAATCCTGAACGCGTGAGATAACCTCACTAGCTCTTCGGCACAATATCAAGACCGTCAAGCCATGGAGCAGGAATCTGCGGAGGCATTCCACCAAAAGGCTGATAGGAAGGCAACTGAATCACGCTCATGCTGTGTTCTTGAGAAGCAATAAAGAAAAGGGTGTTACCACAGTCTTCCGTTTGAATCATCGCATCCCTGTGGACGTCCGTAGGAAGAACAGGGCGCTGATCAACGAGAGGTGTGTTGGCCTCACCGGGGGCATATTCGGAGACAACAATCCCCTTGGCACTCAATTGAGGCCGGGCTGTAAAGAGAAGTCCGTGAACGGCCCACTTGCTCGCCGTGTAGGGCACACCAGCGAAAGAGTCAAATCCATGTCCGGCGGTAGAAGAAACAACGATAATTTTTCCCCCACCATTGTCAGCCATCGGTCGGGTCACCGCTCTGATCATATTCACGACACCGAGCACATTGATGTCGATAACCCTCTGCCAAGTCTCCTCGCTCGCGATCTTAGTCGGATCTTCATGCCCCATGAATCGATCAGCGGTGTTAATTCCCGCCGTATGAATAAGAAGGTCGGGCGCACCGTGCTCAAGAATAGTGGCCATGGCCGACTCAATCCTAGCGGTATCGGCAACATCACATGAAACTGGAATAATATTCTCAGAATGAGAGGCTGATTCCTGAAGCGACTCGAGAGTGCGTCCAAGCACGAAAGTTCTCGCTCCGGCCTCAGCAAAAACCTTTGCTGCCGCCTGCCCCATTCCACCACCACCACCAGTGACGATCACGTTTTTGTTCTTCCAGTCGATACTCATCGTGACATCTTAGCTGATGTTTATCTGGATTCCAGAGCCCTTAGTGTAAAATTAGACGAACCTCCATCAGGCCACCTACCCATGAATCATCCACTAGGAGAAAAATTTGAATCACTGCTCCTCGATGCAACAGGAGCCGGGTCGATTATCTCTTCAGAGGTCATTCAGGAGTTATGGAGCGGATACGGCCAGATCCTTCGACTGGAGCTATCTCGATGCTCACGGGAAACAGTGGTTGTGAAACATGTTACAATGCCTCAAGACAAAAGGCACCCACGGGGATGGAATTCCAATCTTTCACACGAACGAAAGGTATTCTCCTACGAGGTGGAAACAGAGTGGTATCAAAGCTGGAGCTCCCAATGTGACGAAAGATGCCGGATTCCCGACTTTCTCGGCTTTGGAAGGGACCGCGAAAACGTGCTTCTGATTCTCGAGGATCTGAATTCCTCCGGTTATCCCTTGAGACTTACTTCAGTGGACTGGCAGCAAGTCGCGATGTGTCTCGAATGGCTCGCTGAATTCCACGCCACCTTTATGGGAGAAAAACCCGAGGGGCTCTGGGAGACCGGCACATACTGGCATCTCGCGACCCGACCCGACGAGCTCAAGATTCTCGACGATGTCCCGCTTAAAAACGCCGCATCGATCATCGATCAAAAACTCAGCAATGCCACCTTCCAAACCTTCGTCCACGGAGATGCTAAACTGGCCAACTTCTGTTTTTCAAGTCATGGTGATTCCGTTGCCGCTCTCGACTTTCAGTATCTTGGCGGCGGATGCGGCATGAAAGATGTCGCTTACTTTCTAGGAAGCTGCCTCAGTGAGTCTGAATGTGAGAAAAATGAAGACGCGCTTCTCGATACTTATTTCAACTTCCTCGGCGCCGCGCTGAAGCGTCGTCAACCAGCTCTGGATTCGAGCGCCGTCATCGCCGAATGGAAACAACTTTTCCCGATCGCCTGGACAGACTTTCATCGGTTCCTGAAAGGCTGGTGCCCGGGGCATTGGAAAATCAATTCCTACAGCGAGCGCATTGCTAGCGAAGTCATCGAATCAATCTCATCATGAAATTATCACGGAACGACCTTGAGCAACTTCACGCCCTTGCAATGGAAACAGCCGCCCTCGCGGGACGTCATATTCAGAAACGGGTCGGCAATCATGGGGAGACACGCTCGAAAGACGGAGGCAATACGCTTGCCTCTCAAGTTGTCACCGAAGTCGATCTTGAAAGTGAGCAATTAATTCTCGCTGCTCTCAAAGAATCGACGCTCCACTATCAGATCGGCCTGCTCACTGAAGAAACCGAAGACGATTCGAGCCGGCTCAGTGAAGACTACTTCTGGTGCATCGATCCCATTGACGGAACGCTCCCTTTTACCGAGGGGGTGCCGGGGTATTCCGTTTCGATCGCACTCGTTTCAAAAGAAGGAGAGCCGATTATCGGAGCGGTTCAGGATCCTGTCAGCGGAAAACTCTATCATGCCCTCAAAGGCTCCGGTGCATTTGTGAACGGTGACCCCATCCCGAAAGTCTCAACAGGCTCTCCGCGTCATCTTACCTGGGCGATGGATCGCAGCATGAATCAGACGGCCTGCTTTCCAGAGCTCCTTAAAGCGATCGAAGATCTCGCCTCAGAGCTCGGGCTCATCGAGGTAAGGATTCTGGATCAATTTGGTTCCGTTCTCAATGCCTGTGAGATGACCCAATCTGAATTGTCGGTCTACTTTAAATTCCCCAAACCGGAAAATGGCGGCGGATCGATCTGGGACTTCGCCGCCACCGCCTGCCTCTTTCATGAGTGGGGAAGACCCTTCTCCGATATCCACGGAAACGGGCTCGAGCTGAACCCCGAAGGCTCAACCTTTATGAATCAAAAAGGGGCTCTTTACGCGACTGATGAAATCCTCGTCGAGAAAATTAAGGCGATTTACCGGGACTTTTCGAAGCGGGGCCTCACGTATTAGATTCCCCGAGAGGTCAGCCTATCAACTCCGGAATGACCTGCCCTCCAAACTGGGAAAGCTGCTTGTATCGTCCCGCGTGGAAGTAAGTCAGCTTGTTATCATCGAGTCCTAGCAAGTGCATCATCGTGACGTGAAGATCGCGAATTGGATGCACGCAGTCAACCGCGACGCCTCCAACCTCGTCAGTGGCTCCGACAATAGATCCCTTTTTAGTCCCACCGCCGGCTAAGAGCATCGACATCGCATCTGCGTTGTGACCACGCCCAATCGAATAGACGCCGCCCCGACGATTGTTGTCAGGAGTCCTTCCAAATTCACCCGTCCAAACCACAAGCGTGTCTTCGAGCATTCCGCGACGTTTGAGATCTTTGATCAAAGCGGCGATCGGCTTATCAACACTTCGAATGCGGGAGGAATGCCCTTTCTCGAGGTAGTCATGGCTGTCCCACCCCCCTGAATAGATTTGAACAAAGCGAACCCCTTTTTCGACGAGGCGACGAGCCATGAGACACTGCTTACCAAACTTTTCCGTCTCCTTGTTATCGAGCCCATACATCTCCTTGGTCGCTTCCGTCTCGCTCTCGAGGTCGACGACCCCGGGAACCTCGGTCTGCATCCGATACGCCAACTCGTAGTTCTCGATACGGGCAGCGAGTGCCTCATGTTGCGGATGCGATTCAGCATGCTTCTGATTTAGAAAAGCCAACTCATCGAGAGCGCTCCGCTGATGCTCGCGTGACTTGTAACTCTGGGACTCCAGATCAAGAATCGGAGAACCCTCAGGTCGAAGTCGCGTCCCCTGATAGTGAGCAGGAAGGAATCCGTTGTTCCAATTCGTTGCCCCACCCTGAGGATACGCCGCTTCTGTCATGACAACAAAACCGGGAAGATTCTGATTCACCGAACCGAGCCCATAGGTCGCCCAGGAACCAAGCGCCGGGTCAGCGCCCAACCTGCTTCCCGTGTTCATGTGAAAGAGAGCCTCCGGATGATTCAAGGACTCAGCCTGGCAGCCGCGGTAGTTGCATAGCTCGTCAGCGACCTCGGGATCAGCAAGGTGTTGCCAATGATCACTCATTTCGATTCCGGAATTGCCGACCTTGCGGGAGCCAAAGGGACTGCCGACGTAGAATTTGCGACCTGTCGCCAACCCTGCCTTGAGAACCGATTTCCTCTTATGCAGCTCGCTCAGCTTCGGCTTCGGATCAAAAGTATCGATGTGGCTGGGCCCACCCTCCATGAAGAGCATGATCACTGCTTTGGCCTTCGCTTTCTGCATCGGCTTCTTCACCGATAGCGGCGACTCTGAAGCAAGGAGGTCAGACATCGCTACACTACCAAGCGAGGCGCCAAGGCCATAGAGAAAATCACGACGTGAGTTGAGAATGGATGAATGATTCATAGATTTCCGTGATTTAAAGCGGCCTTAGTAGAGGTACACGAACTCGTTGGAGTTAAAGAGCAACAGGCAAAGGTCAGCGAGGGCTCTCGTTTCGGCATCGACATCGGAGGCCTTTTTGTCCGGTTCATAGTTTTCGAAGTACGGGAGAATTTCTTCGTATTCGAATGGTTCGCCGGAGAACTCTTCGATAAGCAGTCGCGTAATTTGAAGAGGATACTCTCGCGCCCTTGGCGTTATGCCTTCGTGATACTCGGTCATCTTGACGACATAACGGGAGAGCCGTTTCATCTCGACTTCGTCAGCACTTCTTCCGAGGACCAATTGAAAAGCCTCATCAATTTGCTTCTTCAGATCACTCCCCTCCCTCTTGAGACGAAGCGCAAAGGCGATCGCTCTATCCGTCATCAAATCACTGTTCAACATCGTGAACACCTGAGGCGTCACCGCTGCGCTGTCGCGAAATTCACAGGAGTCATTGGGATTTGGCTGGTTGAACAACTCAAGAAACGGATCAGCCATGCCTCGAACCCGATAAGCATAAATAGATCTTCGATTCCGCGTTTTCGGTTCAGGGTGGGGCTGATAAGCGGGAGCAAGGGAGAACTGGATCATGCGAGGCTGAAGCGCCACTTCCATATTAATTTCGGGAAGTGCAGGGAGTCCGCCCATCGAAGGGTTGAGTTCACCGGTGATACTTAAAAGCGAGTCCCTCAGTTCTTCAGCAGTGAGTCGGCGCGGCGGATAATAAGCGAGCAGTTCATTGTTCGGATCCTCTCCCTCGATGTATTCGAGCTTTTCGTAATGTGCCGAGCGACGGTAGGTCTCCGACATCATGATGCTGCGATGGAGGCGCTTGAAGGTCCATCCCTTCTCCACAAAATCCTTCGTAAGCCAGTCGAGCAGTTCAGGGTGGCTCGGCTTGGCCCCTTTGACACCAAAGTTATTAGGATTCCGGGCAATACCATGGCCGAAATGGCCCTGCCAGACGCGGTTCACGATTGAGCGAGTCGCAAGCGAATTCTCCGGATCTGCAATCCAGTGAGCAAGTGCGGTGCGACGCCCTTCCGCTGACTCGGGTAGCGCATACGGATCGGAACCTTTGTAGGTCCTGACAGGGACACCAACCGAACTGATGACACCTGGAGTGACCGGATCGCCTTTTGCTTCGAGGGAGCCTCCAGTCAGAATGTGATCTTGTTCCGGTTTTGCGGCAAGCAGCTTTTCGAAGACCTGCAATTCACGTGCGTTGCCCTTTCCTTTGGTTCCGCTGTAGACACTCTGCGCGATCGGCAGGTATCGGTCTTTCCGCCGCTCCCAAACCCAATCATCCTGCTCGCGAACTTTCAGAATGCCTTTTTCAGTATTATCCAAACCAACGTGACGGGGAGGTTTCTCCTCGTCAGGAAGGCCTTTCCGTTTCTCGAGGCTGAGATACTTGAGGCCGCGTTCTTCGAACCACTTCCTTGCCGCAGCCTCTCGCTTGTCTCTGAGGCGGTTCATGTCGTCGAGCGCGTATGAATGCATTTTCCCTACAAACGCTTTCCCTTCCTCAAACCCCTCGCGGTTTTCTTCGCTTAGGAGCGGCACTTTTCTCTCTGCCATCTGGGTGGTGGAAAGTGCCGAATACATTCGATAGTAATCCTTCGTCGGCAGAGGGTCGAACTTGTGATCGTGACATTTAAAACAACGCATCGTCGTCGCTAGAAAAGTCTGACCAACACCATTCAAGACATCATCGAGGTATAGCTGACGCGCTTCAGGTGCTTTCACCATCGCGTTATCCCAAGGTCCCATGCGGAGAAATCCTGCCGCGACAATGAGCTCGGATTCTTTCTCGTTGTATTCACCCTTCAGTCGAATCTGATGAAGCTTTTTCTCATTCACTTTAAGTCGCTTTCTTACCGAAGCATCAGCCAACTCATCCCCTGCGATCTGCTCGATCACAAACTGGTCATATGGCTTGTCTTCATTGAAGGCACGAATCACATAGTCGCGGTAGCGCCAGGCGTTCGAACGCTCGTAGTCATTCGACATCCCGCCGGTGTCGGCATAACGGGCAACGTCCATCCAATGCTGAGCCCAGCGCTCTCCATAGTGAGGGCTCGCAAGAAGGCGGCTGATCAAGTCAGCCCATGCCTTTTCCGAATCAGCGGCATAAGACGCTTCAAAGGCTTCCCTCTCTCCCGGAGTAGGAGGCAACCCAATGAGGTCGTAACTCGCACGACGAATCAGCGTTGCGGCATCCGCTTGCCGCGCCGGCTCAAATCCTGCCGCCTTCAATTTGGCGTTGATGAAAGAATCAACAGGGTTAGCTCCCTGACCTAAGCCTGTTTGATCAGGGCCGGGAACCTTCACATTCACCACCGGCATGAAGGCCCAAATATCTTCCGACTTGTAGCGACGAAACGTCCACTCGTCTCCGAGACCTCCGCTCGTCTCCATCATAATCCCCTCGTCAGTCTCCTTCTTCTTTGACTCCGCAGTGCGAATCGCATCTTGAACCTCCTCGTTCGGCCACGGCGCACCAAGATTGATCCACCTTTCGAGCTCCTCAATTTGCGCAGGAGTTAGACGGTCATTTTCTTTGGGAGGCATTTCCCAGTCGGGGTCTGCCCACTTCACCGTCTCGACGATAAAACTCTTTGCGGCATCACCGGGAACAAGAGCGTCTTCGCCAAACTCCTCACCACCTGCGAGGAGACCTTCACGAGACAGGATATCGTAGCCGCCTTTGATCTTTTCCGCATCATCACCGTGACAACCGTTGCATTTTTCAGAAAGCAGCGGCTGAATTTTGAGAGTAAACAACTGATCGCCCTCCGTAGAGTCTTCGGCGAGGGCAGTGGCGCTCATCGCCAAAGTGAGAATTCCAATCCAATTTTTCATACCACGTCAGGGTTTCCCAGTCTCGTAAAGCTCCTTGATTTCACCTGCACCAAGCGGGGCAGAGAAAAGAATAAATTCATCGATCGTGCCGTTGAGATTTCGCACCGCAAACTCAGGCGTATTTTTATAGCGCGGCTCACTCCAGTTTCCGATCGAAGCGGAACCAATTCTCACAAGATCAGGCTGAAACGCCTTGGGAATCTGGTCGATGCTCACAGCTTTCCCGTTCACATAATGAGTCGTCGTGAATGCTTTCCCGTCATAAACACTTGCGAGGTGCATCCACTGCCCGCTCTTCTCCGGCGTCCAGATAGGAGGCGAATAGGCGATGTGCTTGTCCTTACCTTTTTTCTCACTGTGAGCTTTTACGGAAAAGAACATTCTTCCGTCATTCAGAATTTGCCAATGCGGCTCATACTGCTCATGGCCGTCTGTCAGAAAAAGAGAATTGAAGAGGCGATCAAGACTGTCGATCTTCACCCAGGACATGAGCGTGAGCGACTCCAGCTCACCTTCAATATCCAGATGGATGCGACTGCCGGTCGGCGTAAAATCGATCCCGCCATAGGGATTCCCCCAACGGTTCATGGCCCTCTCCGTTCGAATCACGGTGCCCTCGGCCTGCCCTGACAAATCAACCATTTTCGAATTGTTCTGATCAGCTCGTTCCATCGAAAATAGAGCAAGAACCCGCGGATCTTCCTGCAACTGAGTCAGTCGCTTTTTCCAGTCTTCGTGCCGTTGTTCGACCGCTTCCTGAAATCCACTCTCGATCTCGCTCATCGATGAAACCGAGCGATTCCGCCTCGCCACTTCACTCTCGCCACTGAACCGAACTCCACTTCCCGCTTCAATGCGCTCCACCGCTCCCGACTTGCCCTGCCATTCAACCAGTCCCGACAATACATCGATCAACTCAAACTGATCAGCGACTTCGACTTCAAACTCCGTCCCGAAATCGACAATCTCGCCCGATGGAATACCGACACGGAAACCCTCGAACGACTCAGGAACACGACACAAGACCTTCCCCTCGTCGAGCCGGAGGTAAAAATCCGACACCACTTCAAACCGAGCCGGCCCATGCACCACGATGTCGACACCGTTGAAGAACTCCAACTTTACGATTCCCACCTCCAACTCGATCGTGCCTGAAGGCAACATATCGCCCTCAGTCAGATCCAGATCATTCCAACGGGTATCCGCCGACTCATTGGCAAGAACACCGAATCCTCTCGCAACCAGTTCGATCTCTTGACTCAAGTATGTCTCGCGGTCTCCTCCCATCTTCCAAACAAGCAATCCGATTAAGATCGCCATGACGACAAGGCAAGTCACAAGAAGCGCATCGGCTCGCTTGCGCGGCGAACTCCCAAGGGAAACAGTTCGAGCGGAGACGCTGCCTGATTCCATCTCCGATTGCAAGGCCGTGTGAAGCTTGAGCCGCTCGTAGTAGGCCTTCCTGACATTGTCATCGACGATCATCTCAGCCTCCAACTTCAGGAAGTCGGTTTCACTGATGACACCTTCGAGGAGTTCATCGAACAGTCTCTCGTGGGCAGAATCGCTCATACCTTGCGACCCTTTTCATTCATCGCCAAATTCGTCTCAACACAACGGGCAAGTTTGGTGCGAATGCGATGCAAAGTCACCTTCAAGGAACCAACGCTGCGACCTACCTGCTCCGAATAGCCCTGCAGGGTATCGCCGCTGAAATAGCGATGAGAAATGAGTTCCCGATCAAGTGGGCGCAGCTTTTCAAGACATGAGCGAAGCGCGGTCTGACGGATAGCTAGATCATCGCTGAGCTGTGGCAATTCATCGGCGATCAGTTGCTCGAGTTCGGCACTCAAGACAAAACGCGACTCCCGTGCCTGAGCCTTTCTGAAGGTCAAAACCTCGAACCGGGCGATCGCAAAGATCCATGCCTTAAAATTGGTTCCCATTTCAAAATCAGCCCGTTTTTTCCAAATCGTCTTATTCGCCTGCTGCGATACATCGGCAGCAGAAGGCTCGCCCGGAAGCAATGACACCACATAGAGCTTGAGCGCTGACTGATGTTCAGTCAGCAAGGTCACAAACTCCGCCTCAGGATCTGTCGAGTCGGAAACCATTTCTTCTTCTACCGGCAAATGCCTGCCGGCAGGAAAAGGTTAACAAATTTCTGAAGTATTTTTCAAGGGCGCTGAAAAGGCACCCGACATGATGATGCCCGGCTAGAGGACGGAATGCGATTCATTCCGCTACGCACTTCCGAGAACGCATACTCCGGAGCCTTACGCTAGAAGATCTTTCACGACATGGCCATGCACGTCGGTGAGCCGGTAATCCCTTCCCTGGAAGCGATAGACGAGCTTTTCATGATCGAATCCGAGTTGATGCAGAATCGTGGCCTGAAGATCGTGCACATGGACACCATTGTTGGCGATCTTGAACCCGAGTTCATCCGATTCCCCATACTCGAAGCCAGCTTTGACGCCGCCACCCGCCATCCACATCGTGAAACAGTCCGGGTAATGGTCGCGACCGAGAACATCGCTTTTTGCGGTGCGCCCTTCCCTGAAAGGGGTTCGCCCGAATTCGCCGCCCCACACGACGAGCGTGTCTTCGAATAAACCCCGCTCCTTGAGGTCGTTGATGAGCGCCGCAATCGGCTTGTCCATCGTTGCACACTTCTTAGTGAGACCATCGGTGATCCCCGTATCAGCCCCAGTGCCGTGAAAGTCCCAGCCCCAATCAAAAAGCTGAATAAATCGCACCCCCGACTCAGCGAGACGACGAGCAAGGAGACAGTTATTTGCCAAACTCGATTCCCCGGGTTTCGCACCATACGCTTCGAGCGTCTTCGCACTCTCCTTCGTGATATCCATGACCTCAGGCACTGCCGTTTGCATACGAAAAGCGAGTTCATACTGGGAGATCCGGGTCTGTGTTTCCGGGTCGCCCATCTGTGCTCCCTGCAATTCATTGAGATCGCGGAGGGCATCGAGGCTCTTTCGGCGCACATCACGGGTCATCCCTGCCGGGTCGGAGGAATAAAGAACCGGATCACCTTTGGAGCGACACTGGACGCCTTGGTAGACACTCGGAAGAAAACCTGATCCAAAGGAGTTTTTGCCTCCGTTAGGCTGAACCCCACTCGAGATTAAGACGACAAACCCCGGCAGGTTTTCGTTTTCCGACCCCAGGCCATAGGTGACCCAGGACCCCATCGAAGGACGACCCGATCGTGGCGACCCCGTGTAGGTAAGCAGTTCCGCCGGAGCATGATTAAATTGATCCGAATGCATCGAATGCACCATGCACATGTCATCAGCGATCCCATGAAAATGCGGCACCGCATCCGACATCCACATTCCGTTTTGGCCGACTTGTTTCCACTCCCTCGGTGATCCCATCAGTTTCGGAACACCTGAGGTAAAGGCGAACTCTTTCCCCTTGATAAACTCGTCAGGACAATCCTCATCGTCGTGTTTGATCAGCTCCGGCTTGTAGTCAAACATGTCGAGGTTCGGCGGTGAACCCGTCATGTGAAGGTAGATGACCCGCTTCGCTTTTCCGGGGAAATGCGCCTGTTTCGCGGCAAGAGGATCAGCGCCTGCGACCCCATCTCCCGTAAGGAGAGAATTGAGAGCAATGCCTCCGAGACCGGCCGCCGATTGCTGGAGAAAGTGCCGCCGGGTGTCCAATTGGAGTTTCTCGAGGAAGGGATTCATGTCAGCGTTTCAGAAAAAGTTCGTCGAGGTTGAGAAGAACATTTCCGACCACGGTCCAGGCGGCGAGATCAGAAACTTTAACGCCCTCAGGTGCCGGACCGATTGGAAGCGTTGCCATCTCGAGCGCCTTATCTACATCCAAATTGAAATCAGCTTTGAGGGTGATGAAGAGCGTCTCGATGCGTCTCAGTTCCTCTTCGTTCGGTTCCCGAAGCAAGGTTTCTTTCCAGCCATATCGCACCTTCGACTCGACCGACCTGCCGCCCGACTTGACCATTTTACGGGCAAGCGCCTGAGCCGCCTCAACATAGACGGGATCATTCATCGTCACGAGTGCCTGCAGCGGCGTATTCGTCCTCATGCGACGTGAACTGCAAATCTCCCGGCTCGGTGCATCGAAGGTTGCCATGCTCGGGTAGGGACTGGAGCGACGCCACATCGTGTAGAGTCCGCGCCGAAACCTGTCCTCTCCTTCGCTCGTTTTCCAATCGGTCGCAGAGCCGAAGGCCGCTTTCAAGCCGAGCGAGGGCTGCGGTGGGTTAACCGGTTTTCCGAATCGCTTCTCACTAAGAAGTCCACTCACAAACAAAGCCTGATCCCGAACCATCTCCGCTGAAACGCGAAAGCGGGGAGCCCGCGCGTAAAACTGATTGAAGGCATCTTTTTCCAACAACTCCGGAGTCGTCACGGACCGCTGCTGATAGGTCGCTGACATCACCAGCGTTTTGAGAAACGCCTTCTGATCCCAACCACTCTCCTGCAATGTTAAGGCGAGCCAGTCGAGCAACTCGGGATGAGTCGGCAGTTCGCCCTGCGACCCAAATTCCTCGCTCGTGGGAACGATCCCAGAGCCAAAAATTTGCTGCCAGAGCCGGTTCGCGTGAACCCGCGCGGTAAGCGGATTCTCATCGTCGACCAACCAGTGCGCGAGCGCGAGCCTGTTTCGCGGCAGGTCTTTGCGAAGCGGATGAAAAACGGCTGGAACACCGCGCTTCACCTCTTCCCCAAGGCTCTTATAGTTCCCCCGAATCTGAATGTTCGTGGTCCGCTCCTCTTCCGGAGGGAGATCCTTCATAATCGGAACCGTATCCGGGTTCATCGCGGCGAGAGATTTTTCCGCCGCGGCGAGTTTGTTGCGAACCGGTTTCAGAGAGGGCTCAATCGTGAGAAAATAATCGTCCACCTCTTTTCCACCAGCCCCTGACTGAATCGCCCGCTGCACCGGCTCGGGTATCTCCGCCCAGGCGCTGATGTTTTTGTCTGCGCTTGCCAGCAATCGAAAATGAGTAAGGAGATGGTTTTTATGCTCGGATTGTTGGTCGAGAAAAACTTCGAGGGTTCCCTCACCCGGTTCGAGCGCTTCTTTCAAAATTAAAGTCAGTTGGTGAGGTTTCCCGGTCTCCGGCGCAATTCCCCAACCGCGCTTAGAATCGAGGTTCTTCGCGAGAATGCTTCCTGCGGTAAACCCTTTCTGTTCGTGATCAGCAATCGCCGCCGTAAATTCGAGTCGCTTCACGCCGCTCACCGTGAAAATTGACTTAGGCGCGGGAACTTTATCAGGGCTTTCTGACCACGCAACTTTTCGGCCTTCATCGAGAAGGCTGACTTGATACCCAGCGAGACGCTCACCAATTCCATTGCCGTCGGTTCGGTTCCAGATGCGAATCTCGTCGACTGATTTCATCGACCCCAGATCAATCTCCAACCAGGGACTGGTGTCGGCATTCGTGTGACTGACCGACCCTTTTTGATAATCTCCATTCACATCACCATCAATGGCCAAAGCGGCTCCTTTGCCTGAATAAGTCGAGCTCTGAGAGGCCTTTGACCCGATCGCAATATTTTTGCCATCACTAAAAATCTCGACTTCGGCCAAGTGAATAAATTTCTTCTTCCCCGGGTTTTCGATGCGGAGAAATCGCCCTTTCATCGAAGTCTCTTTAGTGGGAGTCCAGATCGCTCTGATCTGAGAAAGGACAAAATTCGATTTCTGTTCCGGTGAAATCTCCAGCCCCAGTGCCGTGACCGTTTCTTCCGGAGATTTCAAAGTAAGAGAGTAGACAGCATTCTCCGTAGTTCCCTTTTCAGCCACCAACCAGCGATCAACCTTGTTAATTTTCACCTTCTCAGAGACCGCGCCGGTGACAGCGAGCGGCGTCCACTTGGGAGGCTCTTTCAATTTACCGAGCCAGGCCTGCTTTGCCTTCTCGAGCTCAGGCGTCAGGGTGGTAAGATCACGTTTAAGTGATTTCACATCGATCTCCAATCCGCTCTTCCGCTTAAGTAAATCGTCACTCCAAACCGAATGAAGAGGATTCTCGTCTTTCTTGTCGGTGTCCGCTGATTGATTGAAAAAATCAAACAACTGAAAATACTCGGCATGGGTCAACGGATCAAACTTGTGGGCGTGGCACTGAGCACACGCCATCGTCGTCCCCATCCAAACTTCCATCGTCGTGTTGACGCGATCGACGACCGCGGCATTGCGAAATTCTTCGTCGTTCGTTCCGCCCTCACTGTTTGTCAGGGTATTGCGATGAAACGCCGTCGCAATGAGTTGGTCGGAACTGGGATCCTTTAACAAATCCCCAGCGATCTGCTCAATCGTGAACTGGCTATACGGAACATTTTTGCTAAATGCCTCAATGACCCAGTCACGATACTTCCAGATTGACCGGGGAGGATCGTCCGCGTACCCCGCCGAATCTGCATAGCGTGCCAAATCCAACCACATCGCAGCCCAACGCTCACCGTAGGCTGGCTTAGCGAGTTGGGCATCGAGATACTTTTCAAACGCATTCGCAGCTGGATCGTCCGCGAAAGCTTTTGCTTCGGTCCAGGTCGGAGGAAGACCGGTCAAATCGAGTGAGACTCGACGAGCGAGCGTCAAGCGATCCGCCTCCGGTGAAGGCGATAAGCCCTCGCTTTCCAAACGCCGCTGGATAAAAAAATCAATCTCGTTGTTCCGCTTCCAGTCACTTCGAACCGTTTCAGGAATTTCGGGACGCACCGGTTTTTCGTAAGCCCAATGCTGTGCATATTCCCCACCCTCTTCAATCCACCTCGTGAGAATCGCGACTTCTTCCGCACTGAGCGGCTCACCTTTATCATCAGGCGGCATGATGTCGATGTCGTCGTCAGTCGTGACACGATAGATCATTTCACTCGCCTCGGGATCACCCGGCGCGACCGCGGAATAGCCACCCATGTCGGCACGGGATCCCGCCTCGGTATCGAGCCTTACATCCCCTCCCCGCTCTTCTTCATCCGGGCCGTGACAATGGAAGCACTTCCCGGAAAGGATAGGACGAACATCGCGATTAAAGTCGATCTTCTCTTCCGCACTGATAGCAACGGGAATCAAATACGCGATTCCCAGAGCAAGACTTGTCAAAATTTTCATTTAGAGCCATAACGTAATCTCAATTCCGTGAATTCCGTTACAAACTTAGCGACGTGATCCTGCCTAGATTTCAACCGTAATAGAAAGACCACCAATCGTATCCGTGGCAGCTCTCAATAATGGATTTTGATGCCAATACTTTCGTAGGCCTTCTTCATCGCGTCATCCAATTCCGCTCCCGACAGGTCGCCCTCCAGAATGCGTGCCGAAGCCCTCCAAACGAGGTCCTGCAGATTAATGGGTCGATCAAATGAGGTGTCCTTCAAACTATCCGGCAAAACGAGATCACGGGGCGGAGTTGGTTCATCGGTAATTTCACCGATTTCGACGCGTTCGCCCGCGGGAATCCCATCGGCAATCTGTTGATTGTGTCTTTTAACACGCGCGTTGTATTCGTCGACCTCCCCCTGGAATACTTTCAGAGCTGCGTTAAATGACGCGACCTCTTCATTGTAATTTTTCCTTCGCTGCTCATAGATCACAATGTCTTTCTGAATCTGGCTCGATGTGGCGCGTCCTTTCTCAACCTCCTGCAGATACCGCCCCACTCGAACGCCGGGCTCGGAAGGGTCCGCGAGGTGAATTAAATAATAAGCGTGCAACATCGCATCTCGATAATCATCCATCGATCCTGACCAACTCCCCCCCAGTCGCTCCGGAGCAGGTTGTCCGGCAAGGTTGCTAGCCCCCTGGATTCCATTCGGAGTGTTATCAGAGGCCTTACTTTTAGAATCCGACTTCACTTCGACCCGACGGGAGAGGCGCCTTACCGAATTGATCTCATACTTATCTAGATCATACCTGTCCTTGAGCCGCTCTTTGAGCCCACGCTCAGCATTACGAAATTCAAATCTACCGCTCTGTGACGGAACCGCCGCAATGTATTCAGCGATTCCTTCGGCGAACCAAACCGGAACGAATGGCAACCAGTCATGCATCACTTGATGAGCGATCTCATGCACGAGAGTGGACGTATCACTGCTTTTCCTCAAGGTTAGCCTGCTTCCCATTTTCTTCGCACCGAGCGATTCGTATGGCACCAACAAAGCTTTTTCGTTAGGCACATACAGACCAACGGTTCGCGTTCTTGCTGAAGTGGGAATGCCAACGAAAACCCCTCCCGTCGGCGCTTTCTCCTCCCCATTTAATTCCTGAACGCGGCGCTGAAACGCAGCGTTCTCCATCAACATCCCGCGAAAGTGAGTCGTCCCCTCCGGAGGAGATAAAGGAAGCCCATGCGGAAGCGCTTTAATGGCTTCATAGGTTCCTTCGTAAATCTTCGCCGCCTCAGAAATGAAATTCGTGGAAACATCCAGATCCGTGGTGAACTCAAAGTGAGGCGTGAAAAACGTTTTGGGGCCACCGGTGACTTCAAAGTCATCCACGGGACGCGTTTCCTCCGGTAAAGGGTTAATCTCTCCAATGCGGGCCACCAGCCCGGCCGAAAAATCTTTGAGAAATACTTGATCAGCTTCACTCAGCCGGGAAAGGAGCACATTCACCTCCCTATTGTTTTCGAGCCGGAGGACGACCGCATTCGCTTCTTGTCGGACGAACGTTGCGTTCAGTTTTTTCCCATCGTTGCTAACCCACTCTCGCGAGACCTCTGCATTACCAGACGAAAAAAGGACAAAAACGGCAACGAAAATAAGGGGGGATTTGGGACGATCTCTACCTGTCATAGGGACGAAATTATGGTTATCTTCTACCTTCCTTGTCGAGATTTTTCCACACGGGAAGTGAATCTTTTCCGAAATCAGGATTGCACTTTCTCCCCTATCCTCTTTCTTCACCCCTAGATGGAAGAGGAAGAGATTATGAAATACGGCGTTCTGGGAGAAGATTCCGCAACCACTCCCGAGAAGCTGGAAAAATACACCGGCGAAATTGCCTGGTCTTATCTCAAGCCGCATTTTGAGAATGGCGCACTCCTCTACATCGATTCTTCATTAGATCTCACTGAAGTTGGGCTCGCCCTGACCGGAGATGAGGTCGAAAAAGTCGACGCGTGGAAAAAGGCGGGAGACCTCCTCACCCCCTCGGAACTGCATGCGCAGCACTGGGATGAGAGCGGCCAATATTTCAGAGCGCTCGTGGTCTCACCTTTCGTGCTCGCTCAACCGGTCGAGGGCCCATCGGAGGAGTCCCCGCCAGAGGAAGAAACTGAGGGACCTGAGTCTACTGGCTGACAGGGAGCCCCGCATCACCCCATCCTGAAAAACCAGCGTTGAGGTGGTAGATTTTCTTGAAGCCAAGTGATTCAAACTTTGGAAGTGATTTTCCACTTCGCCCGCCGCTGGCGCAGTGCATCACATAGGGAACCGATTTATCGAGTTTGGCAATACCGGCGTCGAAATCATCCCCCGTGAAATCAATATTGATGGCACCTTCGATATGCCCCTCTGCGAATTCCCCGGGCGTTCTGACATCGAGGACAACGGCATCCGCGTTCTCTTTTAAGAGCGTGGCAGCCGCGCCGGGCTCAATATTTTCCACCGCAGCTTCCAGTGAGGAGGAGACTATCAGCTTTGGCGGCACTCGTTTCTCGCACCCTGAAAACAACAGCACTGTAGCAACCAGCACCCATCCCTCTTTACGGTTCATCATTTCGGATATCTTTTTAAAGGTCATCTCTTCGAACGTCCCCTGCAATCGGAGACCGGTCAATCCGATTCGAATCCGCAACGCTGCCCCGAAACACGGTGTCATCTCGGTTCAGCTGGGAGCCAATTTGCGAAAGGGGAGCCTGAGGATGACCGCCTTGCTCTTCCCCAACATCAACACCCCGATTTTCGCACCTGGCCCGGTCAATTCCGTTGGAATTCAAAGACTTAGAACTCGCGTTCCAGCGAACCGCTTCCGCTGAGATTAAGAATAGGATTAAGAAAAAGAGGAAACAGGCGGGTGCCTTTTTTAGAAACCGCCCGGAGCCTCAAAAGTGAAGCCCTTCAAGTATTTAGTTTCGGGCAGAGTCGCGATCACAGGATGATCCCGTCGCTGAGAATGCTGACCAATCACGCGAATGGTGCGTTTGGCATCCACGGAAGCGCTGCAGATCACATCAAAAAACTCTTGTTCGCTCACGTGGTGACTGCAGCAATAGGTAGTAAGGACGCCATCCCGGTTGAGCAATTTCAGCGCTCTGAGATGGATCTCTTTGTAGCCTCTCATCGCACCGCTCATTGCTTTTCGACTCTTCGTGAAAGAAGGCGGGTCGAGAATGATGAGATCAAACTTTTCATCCGCCGTCTCAGCTTCTTTGAGGAAGTCGAAAACATTGGCTTCCCGGGCATCGATCGTCAGCTCATTTCGAGCTGCGTTTGCCTGAGTTGCTGCGACCGCACTCGCACTGATGTCCACCGCAACCACCTCCGAAGCACCGCCTTTGGCTGCGTGCAGCGCAAATCCTCCTTGATTGCAGAAACAGTCGAGGACTCGTTTTCCTTCAGACAGCTTACCAACGCTGGCGTAGTTATCGAGCTGATCGAGAAAGATCCCTGTTTTCTGGCCCTCGAGCAGATCAACCGATTGCGTGATACCACCGGCATCGATTTCAATGGGCCCACTCCACTCTCCGTCCAGCACTCCGCTCATCAACTCAAGGCCTTCAGCTTTGCGAATCGGAGCATCATTTCTCTCAATGACGGCCTTCACCGCAAACTGATTCTTTAGCGCCTCGACAATGAGATGCTTACGCATGTCCATCGCCAAGGTGAGTGTCTGCAAAACAAAACAATCCCCGTAGCGATCAATGATGACGCCGGGGAGACCGTCCGCCTCACTCCAAACCAATCGATAAAGAGGTTCCGCAAAGTCCATCTTCTGCCTGAGCTGATAAGCGCGCTCGATCCGGCGCTCAAAGAAAGAAGCATCCAACTCCTGCTTACGACGGGAAATGCGTCGCGCCACAATTTGTGAATCCGGATTGTATATCGCAGTGCCCAAAGGTCTGTCCTTAAAGTCTTTGAGTGAAATGACTGATCCCGGCTCGGGCTCTCCGAACAACTTTTGGATCTCGCTGGCGTAGACCCAGTCGTGACCGTGAAATATTCTCGCGCGTGGTTTGACAACGATTCCTGGCATATGCCGAGATTCGCCCATGAACGGCCCATAGTCAAAGGCCGGTCATAGCCCTCTTGCACTGGCGGATTCGCCGAAATCACGTACCCTGACTTTCGCCCGCTTAACTCGACCTTTTATCCCGATGCTATCCCCTTCCAGGCTATCCGTTCTCCCCCTGATTCCCTTCCTTTTTTGGGGGGCTGGAGGCGCATGCGCGATTGATTTGGAGAATCATCCCGGAAAGGCGATTTACCAAAAGATCTGCCTCGAATGCCATGGCGAAACCGGCGGGGGTTCCGAAGACGTTGATGCCGACCCGCTCGTGGGAAATCGAAGCCTCGACTCACTTGCGGGACGCATTGAACGCACCATGCCCGAGGACAATGAAGATGATTGTGTAGGCCCCGATGCCAAAGCGGTCGCTGAATACATCTACCATGCGTTTTACTCCCCGGCGGCCCAGGCCAAATTAAACGAAGTTAGAACTGATATAACGCGCCTGACCCGCCCTCAGTATCTCAATTCGCTCGCCGATATCATGGGATACTTCAGGAACACCAACTTCCCTCCTGAAATCAATGAATTCGGCCTCAAAGCCACTTACTACGCAAGTGGCCGATTCCAAGTCGATAAGGAAAAGAACGGCAGCGATCTCTTTGCGCAAGTCGACAAGAAGGTCCGTTTCGACTTTGGCAATAAGCCCCCGCAAGTCCCGGAAGGTAAAAGCTTCGTCCCCGAAGAATTCGCGATGCAATGGCAGGGATCGATCATGATCGAGGAAACCGGCACCTACGAGTTTGTGATTCGAACACGCAACGGAGCTTTCCTCAATATCAATTCCTACGACACGAATAACGACAACCCCAAGGTGATTGATGCCTGGGTCGCGCCCCACAACGAGATCAGAGACGAGAAGGCAAGAGTCTTCCTCCTCGGAGGCCGCCCCTACCCCTTGGTGATGCGCTACTTTAAATATAAAGCTGACAAGGGCTACGTGGAGTTGCTTTGGCAAAAGCCTGGAGGCGTTTTGGAAACGATTCCCGAAAAAGTGCTATCTCAAGCGAGGCCTCACAGCATTTACACGCCGACAACGCAATTCCCCCCCGATGATCGCAGCTACGGCTACGAGCGAGGGTCGAGCGTCTCGAGGCAATGGCTCGACGCGGTCACCGACGGCGCTTTTGATGCGGCAGACTACGCGGTTGAAAATATCGAATCGCTTGCCGGTATCAAACGCGACGACAAGGAACGGCAGAAAAAGATGCGTGATTTTGGAACTCTCTTTCCAGAAATCGCCTTCCGGAGGCCGCTCAAACCTGAGGAAAAAACAATCTTCGTTGATCGGGTTTTCGAAAAACACGACGTCACCGAAGAAGCGATCCGCCAAATCGTTCTGCTTTCCCTGACATCGCCACGTTTTCTCTATCCCGAGACCGCTTTCGATTCGCCCCAAGATCCGTGGGCGCGGGCTTCGACTATGGCTCTGGCGCTATGGGATTCCATTCCCAATCGAGATCTCCGAAAGGCGGCAGAAAGTGGTCAGCTGAGCGATCCCAAAAAAGTCGAAATCAAAGCCCGGAAAATGATCAATGATGGTCGGGCGAGAAATAAAATGCGGGAGTTCTTTCATCACTGGCTCGAACTCGACAAAGCCTACGATGTCTCGAAAGACAGCGAGCTATTTCCCGACTTCAGCCCTGAGGTGATGGCCGATCTCCGGACCTCCCTTGAGATGTTCCTCAACGAAATCATGTGGAGTGATCAGTCAGATTACCGGCAACTCCTCCTCTCAAGTGAAATGTTTCTGAACGAACGTCTCGGGAAAATCTATGGTAAACCGGAACTCAAAGGAGGCTTTCAAAAGGCCTCGCTTGAGGGACAGGCACGAACCGGAGTGATCACCCATCCCTACCTGCTCACCGCATTCGCCTACCACGATAATACGTCTCCGATCCACCGCGGCGTGTTTTTGACGCGTAACATTGCGGGAATGACACTCAAACCACCACCTGAGGCGATCGAGTTTAAAGACAACGATTTCCCTCCTAATTTATCGATGCGTGAAAAAGTCACCGAACTGACGAGAGCCAAAGCATGCATGGCCTGTCATTCGATGATCAACCCACTCGGATTCAGCCTCGAACACTACGACGCGATCGGACGATGGCGCGCCAAAGAGCGCAACAGACCCATCAACGATGACGGCGTTCTCGAGACCGATTCGGGCGAACGCATTGAAATCAAAGGCCCGCGTCAAGTTGCCGAATTCGCCGCCAATTCGGACAGCTCGCATCGCGCTTTTGTCCGACAGCTCTTCCATCACTGCGTCAAACAGCCTGCCCTTGCTTACGGCCCCGAATCGATGAATCAGTTACAGACCCATTTTAAAAAATCAGAGTTCAACATCCGCGAACTTCTTATTAAAATCGCCCTCATTTCAACCCGCCAGGAAACACCGAAATCATGAACACACTCCACGATCGTCGCCAGTTTCTCAAAAGCCTCGGCGTCTCAGCCGGTGCCGCGCCCTTTCTGTCAGGTCTTCCGGGCCTGAGTTCACTCCATGCCGCTGACCAATCGGGAAAGAAGCAGCGTGTCATTATCATGTTCTCCCCGAACGGCACCGTGCCTGAGCAGTTCTGGCCGGAAGGCGAAGGGAAAGATTTCAAGCTTAAGCGAATCCTCAAGCCGCTCGAAGCGTTCCGCGACCGCATCACGGTGATCAACGGGCTCTCAAACAAAATCGGCGGCGATGGCGATCGGCACATGAGAGGTATGAGCTGTCTCCTCACCGGAACCGAACTGTTCCCCGGCAACATTCAAGGCGGCTCCGACACCCCTGCAGGCTGGGCCAGCGGCATCTCCATCGATCAGGAGTTGAAGCATTTTTTCCAGAAAAACGAAGCCACCCGCACCCGCTTTGGCTCCCTCGAATTTGGTGTCGCGGTTCCCCACCGTGCCGACCCCTGGACTCGCATGAGCTACGCCGGCCCCAACAAGCCGGTCGCGCCAATTGATGATCCGGGACTGATCATAGAAAAGCTCTACGGGAAACAGAGAGATAAAGCCTCGCTCAATGGCATCGTTGCGGGAGTCAGTGACGACTTGAAAAAGATATCGTCGAAACTGGGGAGCGAGGATAGACAACTTCTCACCGAACACCTCGATCTTATTCGCGAAATGGAGCGGGAAATTTCTCATCAGGATGAGAACAACATTCTCGACCATCCCATGCCTGAGATTGATCCCAAAATCGAATTGGTGAACGAAAACACGCCGCGCATCAGCCGCATGCAAATTGACCTCCTCATCAATGCGATGGCGAACGACATGACCCGCGTCGCGACGCTTCAATACATGCGCTCGGTCGGACAAGCCCGTATGCAATGGCTCGGAATCGAAGAAGGCCATCATGGCCTTTCCCACGAACCCGACAACAACGACGATGCGAAAGAGAAGCTGACTAAGATCAACGAATGGTTCGCAGGGGAACTCGCCTATCTCGTTCAAAAGCTCTCCGACACTCCTGAACCCGGAGCCGACGGCAGCATGCTGGACAACACCCTCGTCGTCTGGCTCAACGAATTAGGAAAAGGAAACACCCACACCCTCGACAACATTCCTTTCGTCCTCATCGGAGGCGAAAAGGCGACCGGCTTTCAAATGGGACGTGGCCTCACCGTGGAGAAGGCAACCCCGCACAACCGCTTGTGGCTCGCGATCGCCCATGCCATGGGGCACCGCATCGATTCATTTGGCACCGAGATGTTTTGCAGCGGAGGCCCGCTTAAGTTAACTTAACAAAGTAGCGGAACGAATTTCGCTCCGTCCATCCGGCAAAAAGAGCGATTTTTTCACTCTCAGAGTCGATTCAGCCACCAATACCCGGCATTCAGGTAGCTCGCGTACGAGACCCAGATCAAATACGGAATCAGAAGTCTCCCCGCGAAACGCTCCTGTCCCCGGAAGAGAATCATCGTAACAAAGATACAACCCCACAGGGCGATAATCACGATCAGGGATACCCCTAAAAGGTGCGCTCCAAAGAAAATCGGGGTCCAAATCAGGTTCAAAATCATTTGAACCACGAACCAGGTGAGGGCAATCCGTTTCTCTTTTCCTGGAGCGACACGGTGCCAGAATAAGGCAAGCGAGAGCCCTATCATCGCATAGAGAATTGTCCAAACCGGGCCGAAGAGCGAGTTGGGCGGAACCCCGTTGGGTTGGTTCAACTCAGCATACCAGGTCTTGAGCGTATCCATCGTAAAAATGGCACCGGCACCACCAAGAACATTGATAGTGAGGACACAAATTAAAATCTTCAGCCAAAGCTTCATCCCGCGAGCTTACTTACGAATTGCCAATGAGGAAGGATTTCTCTGCTTTTTAAGATGAAAGAGAGACATCGCCCCTTACTATTAAGCCTATGACGCTCACCGAGCTCGGATGGAATGAAGACTTCGAAAAGGAATTTGCCCCCTTTACCAAAAAGGGGTGGGTACCGGCACGTCTCATTCGCGACAACAAAATCACCTACGGCGCACTGACCGAAGGTGGCTTCGAATACGAAGTCGTCATGGGCGGTAAAGTCTATCATGATGCCGAAAGCGACGCCGAACTACCTGCGGTCGGAGACTGGGTCGCACTGGAAGTCGGAACCGGAGAACTCGATCATGTCATTCGCGCAAGACTGTCGCGACACACTCGTTTCTCACGCAAGGCTCCGGGCAAGAGTAGCGAGGAACAGGTCATGGCGACGAACGTGTCGATGGTCTGCATTGTCACCGACGCGGATGCTGATTTCAATCTTCGCCGGATGGAGCGCCTTTTCGCTCTTGTTAGCCGAAGTGACGCCAAAGCCATTGTCCTCGTAAATAAATCAGATTTGTTTCCCAAAGAGCAAAATGAAGCCGCCGCCGCCGCGATCCGCGAACTCAATCCGGAGGCGGAAGTCATCATCACCAGTGCGGTTGACGGGGAAAATGTGAAGGTGATTGATGATTATCTCGAGCCGGGACTTTCGATCACTTTTGTTGGATCAAGTGGCGTCGGGAAGTCCTCTATCATTAACGCTATGTTAGGCGACGTCTGGCAGGAGGAAGGCGAGGTGAACACAGTCACCGGAAAGGGGCGGCATACGACGACGGCAAGGGAGCTCATCGTCCTCGAGACCGGCGGCATCCTCATTGACAATCCCGGTATCCGGGAAGTCCAAATGTGGACTGACGAAAAAACACTCCGCGAGAAATTTTCCGACATTGAGGGGATTGCCGCACTCTGCAAATTTCACGACTGCAAACACGGAACCGACGCAGGATGCGCGATTCGCGAGGCGGTTGGATCAGGAAGCCTTTCGACGGAACGCTACGAGGGATTCCTCAAGCTTGAAGAAGAGGTTGCCGAATTGAAGCGTCGCCTCAAGAAACGAAAAATGACGCTGGAACGCCGTTCAAAAAGGGACCACAAGATCAAGGCCCGTAACCTTGTCGATAGAATCGAACTCGAATGGGAAGAGAATCCCCGTCTCTAAGACATGAAAATCACCAACGCTAAATTTCATACCAGCGCCGTAAGCGTTGAAAATTGCCCTCCGTCCGAACTGCCCGAATTCGCCTTTATCGGACGCTCGAACGTCGGAAAGTCATCGCTTCTCAATATGCTTTGCCGTCATAAGGGCCTCGCGAAAGTGTCCCAGAAGCCGGGACACACGAGGCTTATCAATTTTTTCGTTATAAACGGGGAATGGACGCTCGTGGATCTTCCCGGGTATGGCTACGCGAAAGCAGCTAAATCAGAACGCTATCGCTTTAATGATTTCGTCGCTGACTACCTTGAGAGTCGCGAAGAATTGTCGCACGTCTTTGTCCTCATTGACTCACGACATTCCCCGATGAAAAACGACCTCGAATTTGTGTCCTGGCTCATCGAAATCGGGGTCCCTTTCTCGCTCGTTTTCACCAAATCAGACAAGCTCAGGAAAGGGAAAATCGAGGCGAACAAAACGGCCTTCCTCGATGCGATGAAAGAATTCTCAGAAGGAGAACCTCCGACGTTCATCACCTCCGCCGAGAACGGGGATGGCCGCGCTGAGATCCTCCGCTTCATCGGGGAAAAGCTCCGAAGCGGCATTTAGGTAAATAGCGGATAGTCTTTGCATTCATCACTCGGAGAGTGATGGCAACGTGGCCTTCTCGCTCCGAGAGAAGATCAGAGATTCACGCCCTTTCAGCAACCGACTTCAGATGCGCGTTCCGAATCTTCAGGAACCGCCTCATGTAAGCCGTGAGAAACAGTTTCTCTGCGATTCGCCCGAGAATTCCCAAGGGCGCCGTAAAATCAAAATGATCACGCATCGTCGTCACTCCGTCGATTTCGACGAAGGCGTGACGATGACTCATATGAGCAAAAGCGCCTCTGATCATGACATCCTCGAACGAATGAGGAATCTCCATTTGAGTGATCTCAACGGTAAGTTTTTGCTTAACCCCGAAATGACGAGCTTCCCAAGTGACCGTTTCTCCTAATTCGATCAGCCCGGAAGTACGTCCTCCTACGGCGCGCTCATTGGTCTGAGCAGCACTTGAAACGTGCGCAACAATACTCCTCGAAAGATCAAACACCCTTTCTATGGGTGCTCGAATCTCAGTCGTAAGCGCTATCAGCGGCATCCCCGCTAGCACTAAGAATGCGGAGGATCAGTCCGAGCTGGCCCGGCCTTGGCGGCTACGGGAGCCGCTACTGCATTATTCGCTTTTTCAGAACTCGTCTCAGGGCCTTTAGGCTCCGGCGCCTTCGGTGCATTCTCATCAACACAAGCCGTTGAACCGAGAGCAGAACCGGCCAAGACCGTGAAACCTGCTGCGGCAGCCGCCTTCTGAAGCAAGTTCTGCTTTTTCTTCTGCTCGGAGTCCCCGAAGCGGGCCCGACGAATCTTAAGCGAGTTTTGCTCGTGAATGCGGTAGACCACGTTGCGCACCTCATCGTCACGGAAGAAAGATCCTCCCACCTGATGAATGCGATACCAGAGATGGTAATCATCAGCACCAAGCCCAACGGCACGCTCCTGATAATTGCCAGCTTTACGCGCCACTTCCGCACGCATCAGAACAGATGAGTGAGGCAGCATGTTGTTATCCGAGTTACCGGTAAACATCGTCTCGACCGACTTATTCGGCCAGTGGAGACGAGGCTCGATCTTGCCATCTTCAAGCGTGAGGAGGAGGCAGCCGTATACGTCCACCTTCTTCTGCTCCATCATGTGAACGGCACGCTCGAGGTAGGTCGGCATGATCTGATCATCATAATCAAGCGGCTTGTAATACTCGGTATCGCAGACTTCTACTGCCTGACGATGCAACCAACTGCAGTGCTCGATATCCGGCTCAAGGCCAGTACAGATAAGTGGGAGACCGTAGCGCTTCGCAAGTGGCTCCGCGAACGACCAGGGGCCGTCGACTAGCAATTTCACTTTGAATTTTTTGTAGGTCTGATTCGCGAGACTGCTTACCGCATCGTCCAGCTTCGTTACATCGGTTCCTTTGTGAATACGAAGTCCGATCGTCACATCTGCCTCAGGATGATTGAGGGAGGTTCCGGTCATTTCACCGAGAATCCGGCTCGTCGCGCTCGCGTAATTTGCTCCCAGAGAGAGATCAGCTGCCGAAGCAAGACAATCAACACTCGCAAGGTTCGCCGCTTTCAAAAGTGCTTTGTGCGCCGCTTTCGCGAGCTTCTTCGGATTCGAAGACCAATCAATCAAGTAGCCGTTTTTTCCGTTCTTGATGATGTCAGCGATCCCACAGGATTTGGTCACCACCACGGGAATACCACAACTGAGTGCTTCCGCAGCGGTGAGGAGATAGCCCTCCTTTTCGCTGTTTCCAAGAAGCGCGTGGCAGCCCTCAAGACGGTGCTTGTAGTTGAAAGGATCAAAGTCGAGAGGACGAATATCAAGGCGATCGGCAACGCCGAGTTTGTTCGCGAGTTCGATTACTTTGGCGAGCGCCTCGGCCTGAGTCCGCTGCGTGTATTCAAGCCCTGCCGTTTCAGAACCAGTCCAGGCACGGATCACCATGCGAGGCTCTTCTTTCAGCAAATACGGCAATGTCATGAGCCCTTTGGACTCGAGTGGACGTCCCATCCAGGCAACAAGAAGGCGACCATTTGGATCATAAGCGCCCTTCGCAGAGGTAAATTCAGAAACCGGTGGAGTCATCACGCCAACGACGTCGTGATTTTTCTCTTTCGCCCAACCAGCGTAACGATCGAGCACCTTCTGGGAAACACCCGCCACCTTCATGCCCTCGAGATTGTCATAGGCACGATTGATGAAACGCCAGCCCGCATCGTCCCAGGAATGAAGCACGAGCGATGTGGGGCACTTAGGCAGACCGGAGAGGTCTCCGTAGCTCAAAAACCAGGAAGAAGGATCAGCAGGCGCTTCGCGTGTTACCTTCCCGCAGGAAAAACCGCTTTTCTCGGCAGCGTCCATCAAAGGCATGTCATCGGACTGCGAATACAGCGTGGTGCGCTCACGAACCCACTCGGGAAGGGCGCTGATATAACGCAGAACCGCGGTTTGAGCCCCGCCCAAGGCGAGGTTATGGGTGACAAAGCAGGGGTTGACCGGTGGAAGCTTATTGGAGGATGCCATGTTGTGTTCGTTGGAAAATGTCGGCTTATTAGCGTGGGAACTCTTTAATTTCGTAGAAAAATGAACCCCCGAGGACGTAACTCATCTAAAGAGAGACGTTTCAAAACCTAACTTAAGATCGAATCACCCTACTTTTTTTCAAGTGACTCCTTTAAGCCATATCTCAATTCGAGTAGTTATTGTCATTCTATTTGGAATGGCAACAGCACTTTTATGGGCTCAAGAACCCGAAAAGGAAGCACTTCACTGGTCTCTTCGTCCGCTTAAATCAGCAGAAACTCCTTTCGGCGAGCATCCCGTGGACTGGTTTATCGGCGAAAAACTCACATCGCTCGAAATCGAGCAAAATCCCGAGGCCGACCGCTACACCCTGCTGAGGCGCGTGACGCTCGACCTCACGGGCTTGCCCCCGACCCGTGATGAAATCGCCGCTTTTATCGACGACGAGAGTCCCGATGCCTACGAAAAGCTCGTTGATCGCCTTGTTAATTCGCCCCACTACGGAGAGCGCTGGGGACGGCACTGGCTCGACATTGCGCGCTACGTGCAGGGCGCAATCAAGGTACCCGGAATCGATGCCATCGACCTCGCGATCCCCTATCGCGACTATGTCGTGAAAAGTTTTAATGAGGACAAGCCCTTTGACCGCTTCATTACCGAGCAGCTCGCGGGCGATCTTATCGCCGGTGACGCGGAGTCAGACGACGCTTATCTCGATGCGATCACGGCACCCGCGTTTCTTTCGATCGGGCAATGGTTTGAAGAATGCACCGATCCTAACAAGCTCCGACTCGACATCATCGACGAACAAATCTCGACGACGACGCGAGCCTTTCTTGCGATGGATTTTGCCTGCGCCCGCTGTCATGATCACAAATTTGATCCGATCCCGACGAGCGACTACTACGCGATGGCCGGGATGTTTCGCAGCACGCGGATCACGAGATCTTTTTCCGAAGAATGGAAAGACGGGAGACCAAGAGCAACGCGCTCGCTCATCACGCGGGAACAACAAAACAATGAAATCAGTGACTCGGCTGCGTTCGTCGAACTTCAGGCAGAAAGATCCAATCTTCTCGCCAAAACGAGGCAGCGAATCATTACCGAACTTCGCCCGGAGATACCTCCTCAAAAACTCTACGAAGATCACGTTTATTCCTTTGAAGCGGAGGATTTCGACGGCCATAAAAATCTCAAACCGGTCAAGATTGGAAACGACGAGGCTCTCGGTTCTCGCCGGCAAAAGGATCAATGGGCCAAATACCGTATTCCCACAGAAGACGCCGGAGACCACACTCTCCTGATGCGCTACCGCGCGACGACACCTTCCCCCGTTGAACTGGAAATAAACGGAACCACTCTCGACGAACCCGTTCTCGTCGAAAGAACCAGTGGCAAAGCAGCCGACGCCTTTCGTTGGGTCTCGATTGCCCTGCCCGGTCTAAAAAAGGGGACCAACTTCATCCGGTTCAAGGTGGCTCAAAACCATCCGTTTCCGACATTGGAAAAAGGAATCGTTTTCCAGCGCGATTCCGAGATTACCCCGAAAGAGATCCTCGCCACTTTCTGGCCTCCCACGGTCGCGGATGCAGAACGCCACCTCAACGAGGCCGAAAGGTCCGCGATCAGTGAAATCGACAAGAAGCTTGAGACGTTTAGCAAAATACGGGAAGCACTCCCGCTGACCCTCGCGGTCTACGATGAGAGGACACCCGTCCATTTGCCCGTGCATGTTAACGGCGAAACATACCAGCAAAAAGGAGATCCCATCCCCAGAGGAACGCCAACCCTCGCCGATCACCTCATCAGCCACTCCCAACCAGTTTTGGACGAGGAAAGCGGGCGACTGCAGCTAGCGCAATGGCTTACTCATTCGGATCATCCATTGACCGCCCGTGTCATCGTGAACCGACTCTGGCATTGGCACTTCGGAACTGGAATCGTTCGCACGACAGATGACTTCGGAAAACAAAGCAGTCCGCCAACACACCCTGAACTCCTTGACTGGCTCGCGAACGAACTGATCCAAAACAAGTGGTCACTGAAGCACATTCAGCGCGTCATCATGACCTCCAAGACCTACCGGGCTGCGTCGGGTCAGAACTCAATCAACCGGGCCGGGGATCCCGATGGCATTTATCTCTCTCGTTTCCCCAAGCGACGCCTCGAAGCAGAGGCGATCTACGACGCGATGCTCACGAGCATTGGCAAAGTCCCCCGCCAACCCTCGGGGACTCCGCTCGATACCAATCATTCCAAAGACAGGGCCCTTTACATTCTAACCTCCTCCCGCTCCCCCATGGGCCTCGGGCTTGAGATTCGCAAAATGCTTAAGCTCTTCGGTGTCGACGAATCGGGTCGCCCCATGCACGACCGGGATGAAAGCATCACCGCGAAACAGGCGCTGTTCTGGCTCAACAATCCCGTTCCCAAATACTACGCCGACAGGCTCGCGTTGAAGCTGCTCGACGAATACCCAGACACGAGCGAACGACTGGAGGCAGCCAACGAAGTAACCCTCGGTCGCCCCCTCGATGACAGACAGCTTGCTGCCCTATCCGGTTATTTTGACAAAGGCATTGAAAACGGCCTCACCGAAACTGAATCCCTTTCACGAGTCTGCCTCGCCCTCTTTTCATCCAATGCCTTCAGCCACCTTGAGTAATCATCCTGACATGCCCCTATCGAGACGCGACTGGCTCAGCAAAAGCTTCCTCGGCCTCGGATCGGTTGCGGCAGCTGACCTCCTCTCGCAGAATCACCACCTTTTCGCGGCAGGATCTCCTCAGGGTATCACGCAACTGCGACCGGCTGCGAAGCGCATCATTTACATCTTCCTCGAAGGGGGCCTTTCTCAGATTGACTCCTACGACCACAAGCCTGCCCTCGCGCAGTATGCAGGAAAACCTCTCCCGGAATCGATCAATCAGCCGGAATTTACTTTTGCGAAGCAGGGCACCGTAATCCCCTCCCCATTCGCCTGGCAGCATTGGGGCGAAAGCGGCACCTATGCGAGCGATCTTTTTCCGGAAGTGAACAACCGATTCATCGACGACCTCTGCTTCATTCATTCGCTCAACCACACGAGCAATGATCACATCACCGCGAAGCGAGTGCTTCACACCGGAGTTCCCATCGAGATCCGACCGACGCTCGGAAGCTGGCTTGTCTATGGGCTTGGCTCGATGAATCAAAACCTTCCCGCCTACATCGACATCACGCCGAGTGATCCCAACCGCCCCACCGGATTTCTCCCCGGAAAAATGGGAGGCACTGCAATCGACAAACCGAATCGCAATTCACCCGAGCTCGCCTGGGAAAACCTGAAGCCACAATTCCCGGAGCAGGAGGCGCACGTCGATTTCATTAAGGAACTAAATCGCTTGCACGAGCCTGACGCCGAGCTCGACGAAATGGAGCTCGCCTTCCGCATGCAGACCGAAGCTCCCGGGCTGCTCGATATTGACAATGAAAGTGAAGCGACGCGAAAACTTTACGGAATCGGCGACGACCACACCGACGAATTCGGACGCGCCTTACTTCTCGCCCGTCGCTTCTCCGAAGCAGGGGTTCGCTACATTACCGTGAATCACGCGACGCCGCGCTACGGCAACTTATGGGATCAGCATTCAGAATTGGAAAAAGGCCATCGTGGTAACGCCAACGCGGTCGACAAACCGATCGCAGGGCTCCTCCACGATCTCAAGGTTCGCGGCATGTTAGATGACACCCTCGTCATTTGCGGCAGCGAATTCGGCCGCACTCCGACCTTCGAATTCTTCGATGGAATCACGGGACGACATCAAAACGGCAGAGATCACAATCCCTATGGTTTCACAAACTGGTTCGCCGGTGCCGGAGTCAAACCCGGCTACCATCACGGAGCGACCGACGACTTCGGTTACTATGCCGTGAAAGACAAAGTCGACGTCCACGACTTCCACGCAACACTCCTCCACCTCATGGGGATCGATCACGAAGCCCTCACCCACTTCCACGGCGGACGCGATTTCCGACTGACCGACGTTTACGGAAATGTCGTGAGTGAGATACTCAGTTGACTAAGAGATCACGTTGCGCCAACCAGTGATTGCCAGCGCGGCCCGACGAGGGAGTCGTCGCATCTTGCTCCAACCGGAGCATTCGGCCAAAAGCGAAGCAACTTCGACCTCACCTGACGCGGCCCCCCGGCGGGAGTCTTATCAGGCGGCTCGAAGCACGCCGCTCCTTAGTCGAATCTTTCTAGTGGGAAAATCTTACCTTCGCGACATATTCCCGCTATGAATTTAATCAACGCTTCCGGCGCACCCGATGCAATCGGCCCCTATTCTCATGCGGCAGGACTGAACGGAGTCATCTTTTGTTCGGGGCAGATCCCGCTCGATCCAGCGACGATGAAACTGGTCGACGGCGGGATTGAGGCTCAGACCCGCCAGGTCTTCGAGAACATGAAAGCTGTCCTCGCCGGTTCCAATTCGTCTCTGGGACATATCATGAAAACGACCATTTTCCTCGCCGACATGGGCGACTTCCCCGTCGTAAACGGTCTTTACGCCGAAGCCTTTGGCGAACACAAGCCCGCCCGATCCACCGTCGAGGTGGCCGGCTTGCCTCTCGGCGCGCTGATCGAGATCGAATGTCTCGCAGTTGAAATGAAGTAGTCCGACCTAACAGGCTTATCTCGATGACCTAAGCCTGTCTAATTTGAACTCGCGCGCCCGTCTCCATCGACTTGAGGGCCGCTTCGAGGACTTCGATGAGTTTGATTCCTTCTTCAAAATCGGGATCGAGGGTGCGGCCTTCTTTAATGGCATGCATGAAGTCATTGCAGGCGTGAACGAAGGTTTGCTCGTAGCCGATGATGTGTCCGGGAGGCCACCAGGCGTTGGCGTATTCGTGAGAGCGCTCGGTCACGAGAATATCGCGAAATCCGACGAGATGATCGGGTGATCCGTTGTCGAAAAACTTGAGCCGGTTCATATCTTCCATATCCCAGGTGAGGGCGCCTTTGCTCCCATAAACCTCAAAGGTGTGACGGTTGCGACGTCCGGTCGCGTAACGGGTCGTCTCGATCGTGGCGAGCGCTCCATTCGTGAACTCTCCCATCATGAGCGCGGCGCATTCGACTTCGACTTTTCCAGTCACAGAGGGATTCGCGGCGAGTGGACGCTCCTCCGTGAACTGCTTTCCCTGACAGGTGATGTTCGCAAAGTCTCCGACAAGATAGTGCGCGAGATCCACCGCGTGTGAGCCGAGATCCCAGAGCGGTCCCGCCCCCGCAGTGTCTTTTTTCAACTTCCAGTCGAGCGGGTGATCAGGATTTACGAGCCAACTTTGCTGATAGGCTCCACGCCAGTGGTAGATCTCCCCGAGTTCACCGTCATCAATCATTCTTTTCGCGAGGGCGACGGCGGGACATCGACGATAATTGTGGTTCACGTAATGCACGACTCCCGCCTTTTTTGCGGCGGCGTACATCGCCCTTGCCTGTTCTGAATTATTGCAGATCGGCTTTTCACAGAAGATGTGTTTTCCCGCTTCAGCGGCGGCGATGGCGGTCTCGGCATGCATGAAGGTGGGCAGCGAGATATCGATCACATCGATGTCGTCGCGCTCGATAAGGCGCTTCCAGTCGGTCTCGATCTCGGCCCATCCCCAGCGGTCGGCAAAGGTTTGCAGATCCTCTTTTTCTCGACCACAAGCGACTTGCAAAACAGGCTTGTAGGGAGGATCGAAAAACTTCGTCGTCTGGCTCCATCCATTTGAATGTGCCCTCCCCATAAAACGATGACCAAGGATGCCAATACGTAGATCTTCCATAGCTAATGGCGATAACCCCACAGTGCCGAGCGGGAAAGGAAAAAATAGATTCCTTTTCGAGATGCTTTTTATTAAACGTTGTTCATAGTAACACCAACCAATGACCTCGTTTGCCGCCGACAAAGACTTGATTCGCGATCCTCTCGAAGCGCTCGAGAAGCACTTCGGGTTTGGTGAGTTTAAGTCCGGTCAGGCCGAGGTGGTGTCTTCGCTCCTCGCAGGGCAGGATACCCTCGCAGTGATGCCAACAGGGGGTGGAAAATCGCTTTGCTATCAGCTTCCGGCGATGGTCATGGAGGGTGTCACCCTCGTGGTGAGCCCACTCATTGCGCTGATGAAGGATCAGGTCGATGGCCTCGTGCGAAAGGGGATCCCCGCGACGATGATCAACAGCACGCTCTCGCCGGGAGAACAGAGCGAGCGGCTTCGGGACATCTCCGCGGGCAAATATAAATTGGTCTATGTCGCGCCGGAGCGCTTCCGAAGCGGGGCCTTTATCGATGCGCTGCAAGGGCTTCCGATTGGGCTTTTTGCGGTGGACGAGGCGCACTGTCTCAGTCAATGGGGGCACGATTTCCGCCCTGATTATCTGCGCCTTTCGGAAGCGGTTGAAAAGCTGGGGCACCCCCAAACCGCAGCCTTTACGGCGACGGCGACGCCGGACGTGAGAGCGGACATTCTCAAGGTGTTGAAGCTGCGGGATCCGATGGTTTCGATCAGCGGATTCAAGCGACCTAATCTCAGCCTCAAAGTGACGCACTGTGAAGGTCACCGGCAGAAGTATGACCGGCTCCATGCCTTGGTCAAAAATCAAAAAACGGGAATCATTTACTGCTCCACCCGGAAGCGGGTTGAAGAAGTGAGCGCATCACTCTCGGCGGAAGGCGTCAAGCTCGTGGCCTATCACGGAGGCATGGCCGACCGTGATCGGGAGTGGGCGCAAAATGTGTTTCTCGATCGCACTTACGATGTCGCGGTAGCGACGAATGCATTCGGCATGGGGATCGACCGGGCTGATGTTCGGTTCGTAGCCCATTTCGACGTTCCCGGAAGCGTCGAGGCCTACTATCAGGAGGCCGGTCGTGCCGGTCGCGATGGCGAACCGGCGGAATGTGATCTCCTCTTCAATTTCGCGGACACGAGGACGCAGGAATTTTTCATCGCGGGGAACAATCCCAGCCCCGACGTCATTCTCGATCTCTATGCAGCGATTCATCGCCTCTGCGGGCGTGAGAACAAGGGCGTCACGATCTCGATCAAGGATCTCGCTGACATGCTGAACGTGAAAAACACGATGCAAGTCAGCAGCGCGATTTCTGTGTTGGTGAGGTTGAATTACCTCGAGCGATTTGAGGTTCCCGGCGAGCGCAAGCGGGGCACCCGCCTGAGCCGCCCCGAACTCAACGAGAAAGACATCGAGCTGGACTTTGAGGCTCTGAACGAGAAGGAGCGCCGCGACAGCTCAAAGCTGGAGTCGATGATCAAATTTTGCTACGATCATGCGACCTGTCGACAGGAGTGGATTCTCGAATACTTTGGTGAGGCGGACGCCTCCCCCTGCGGCAGTTGTGATGTCTGCGATGACTCGGCAGACTCGGATCGCAGGGCACCAACTGACGAAGAATTTACGCTTATTCAAAAAGCCCTTAGCGGCGTCGCGCGGACCTGCGGAAGAACGCGCTCGGGTGGCTGGGAAGGCCGGTTCGGGAAAGGGAAAATCGTGCAAATGTTAACAGGCAGCAAATCGCAGGATCTTGCCGCGGCACGCCTCGATCAGCTTTCGACGCACGGCATTTTAAAAGAACACGGTTCTTCGTATGTGTTTGCGTTACTCACTGAATTGGAAAAGGCGGGACTTATTATGATCCGCAAGACTCCCTACCCGCTCATGTCGCTGACGAAACGCGGCACCGAAGCGATGACGGGAAATCGGGATTTTACGATGTCATGGCCGGATCAGCGGCGTCTCATAAAAAAGACGAAAGTGGATCAGGAGATGAGCGGTCTCGAGGAACTCGCCTTTGACGAAGATCTTTTCGAGCGGCTCAAGGAAGTGCGGAAACGCCTTGCGAGTGAAGCCGGCAACATTCCGCCCTACGTTATTTTCAGCAATCAGGTGCTCGAGTTTTTCACCCGAATCCGACCGACGACAGTTGAGCACGCGATAAAAATAAAGGGCGTCGGTGAGGTGAAAGCGAAACGCTATCTCGCCCCTTTCCTCGAGGCGATCAAGAATTTCAAAGAATCGTAGGCCCCGCGAGCGAGTTACGGCTTTCACCGGTAAGGAGAACGCGGGCTCCCAAAACACCGGCAATGAAACCGAAGAGGTGCCCCTGCCAGGAGATTCCCTCTTCTCCAGGAAGGACTCCCGCGAGCATACCTCCGTAGAGAATGAGCACCGCAACTGAAACCACGATCCAGAAGGTCGACTTTTCGACGACACCTCGTGCGAGGAGAAAACCGAGGTAACCAAAAACCAAGAGGCTCGCGCCAATGTGGTTGGTTCCTGACGGGCCTATCGTCCAAAGTGCGCCGCCTCCGATCGCGATGATAAAGAGCGAGATCGCAACGAACAGCCTGCGCCCTCCAATGAGAACGATGCCCCCCAGCATGAGAAATGGGAATGTATTCGAAATGAGATGCCCAAAGCCGCCGTGCAGGAACGGCGCAGCAAAAATACCTGGGATCCCTGAGATGGTCCGCGGTTTGATCCCGAAATTATCAAGAAAGCTGAAGGTAACGAGATCGACGATTTGCAATCCCCAGGCTATGACGACAGCGCCTAAAAGGAGGGCCATATTGTCTTTAATCGCGAGCCCCCATTGTTGCCGACGATGATCCGTCGGCAAGGCGGGCGGTCTTGTCGAAACAGAGCGCTGAGGCTGGTCTGGGTGAATCAGCATAGCGGAACGATACTCACTTTTTGACCGGGTGCGGATACAAACCCACAATGAATTTATAATCGGCGAGTTTGGCGGACCTCAAACCCGTGAAGCTCAAAAAATTACACCCCCTCCTCTCCAAGGGACAGGTGCATTATTAGATCGATTCGCCAGCGACACATTCACTCGATGGCTGCGCCGTTTTCGGCTAGAAAAAGCATCCCCTGAACAGAATATATCTCCCCGTCCAGGGATAGTGACGATCGATTGGCTCTCAGACGACTCCACGCGCACAACGATGCTCTGAAGCTATGAGGGTCTTCGCGCGGACTCCCCCGCTAGGTAAGGTATCCCCGAAAATGGTGAGCACTTATCGCTGAGGCTTTCACGAAACGAGAACCTCGCCCTGCAAATCGCGAAGCACGCACAGGCCGCCCCAATCGGCTTCGGTCATCGGGCGTGCTCCGCTTACTCTCGTTTTACCAAATTTCGATCGGTTCCGTTGAAACACTTGATTCACAAATCGCTCGCTTCCGAGGACCGCTCCGTCCGTCAAATAGCGCACCCGACATCGCAACGCGTTTTTCAAACTTAAGCGACCTCCGCGGGCCTCTTCGCCTTCTACTGCCTCTCGGGAAAACCCCTGCTTCACTGTCTTCTCCCCTCTCTCTACCAGGATATGATTCTCGCCCTCGTGATACAACCAGAGACGATAAATAGCGCCCGTCTCGTCCCAACGTTTTTCAAACGCCTCACCGCTGACGTGCCCGGCCGTCGTGAGGATTCTTCCTAGACCGCGCCGGGCCCATCGGTTCCCTCCCAAGGCTGAGGCATAGCCGCACCAACGATAGTCTTCCACTTTTGAAACCATTCCCGCACGCACCGGATTTAGATCAATATAGGCCGCCATCGTCATCAGTACTTTCCCATCTCCTTCCACCAAAACACTCTTGTAGCGATCTTCCCACAAGGTTCCACGACGCCCGTTGTTGCGATTATACCACTGGCTAAAACGCTGCTTGAGTTCTTTCATGAAACAAGCCAAGTCGCCCATGCGACCGCGGTAACGCTTCAAAATTTCATCTTCCCATGCTTTATTGTTCGCCGCCCTAGCCCTTTCTAATTCTTCTCGGAATGTTCTCGCGGCATCAGCGTTGTGAAGACGATTAACACGCTCCTCGATAATATCAGAGCTCAGGGCACTCCGGAAATCCGCGTCGGGCTCTTCAATCAAAAGATGAAAGTGATTCGACATGACGCAGTAGGTTACCACCCGCATGCCATGAAAGGCTTCCAGCTTTCGCATCAAGGCCACGAAATGCTCCCGTTCTTCGTCACCGAGAATAAATCGCCCATCCACCACTCGCGACATGCAATGGTAATAGCTTTTCCCTTCACCTCGGATACGTGATTGCCTCATCGAAAGCTATACTGCACGTATGAACATCTGTTCGCAAGAACAATTAAAGGTAATTTACCTGACCCCGTAGCCCTTTTCTGATCTCAATTTCCCATTTTTCGAAATTAAAAATAATTTACCTGACCCTGTTGCCCTTGCTGTTGCCCTGACCCCGTGGCCCTTTTTCCTTTTCTGACTCGGTAGCCCTTTTCGAGCTTCTTATTTCGGGTGTTTTGACCCATGGTTTCTCCCATGCCTTACGGCGTCCGCTTTGATGAGGCTATAGGCCTCGATCTCAGTTTCCCATTTTTCGATACGGTGTCCTTAGTTATGATGGCAACGCGGCTTCCGCCGGGGTTGAAAAGGCAGGGTTCAAATAACAATTTTCCAGCAGTAGTTCACTTCACGACCTTCACTTTTTCATGATCCCAGATCGATACCTCAAAAGAAACGGGGCCAGGGCCCTCACGATCGAGCTTTTGCTCATGACGACGATGCTACTGCGGGGAGCTGACCCCGCCTCCGAAGTCGCCCAACCAGATTTTACTAAAGGTGATCCCATCCCGGATGGTTTCAGCCGCGACTGGAACCTCGGCCCAACCGGGGCGCGGGGATGGATCTACAGCCATCGGCTCGAAACGACTGAAGCCCGTCAGATTCGGATCACTGAAGTCGAGAAGGGTTCGCCAGCCGAAGCCGTATTGGAGGTTGGCGATGTAATCCTCGGGATCGATGAGAAACCGTTCGATCGCGATCCTCGAGTGAGCTTTGGCAAGGCGATCACGATTGCCGAGTCGGAGCTAAAACAAGGTGAGCTTAGTTTGTCACGATGGCGCGAAGGCAAGGTGAGAGAGGTCATCCTGAAATTGCCGGTTCTCGGAAGCTACAGTGCAACCGCGCCATGGGATTGCTCAAAATCGGAACAGATTCTTGAAGTGGGACTTACCGCGTTGGCAGCTCGCGTCTCTAATTCCGAGGGTCGTGTGGTTCCCATCACGCGTTCTCTCAATGCTCTGGCTCTCCTCGCGAGCGGCAAAGATGAATACCTTCCTCTGGTCAAGAAAGAGGCGCGGTGGGCGGCTGATTTCACGAGCGATGGCTACAAAACCTGGCACTACGGTTATGTCATCACTTTTCTGGCTGAGTATGTGATGGCAACCGGCGACGATTCGGTTTTACCCGGGCTGAGACGGCTTGCACTGGAATCCGCCCAAGGTCAAAGCATCGTTGGCTCGTGGGGACATCGTTTTGTGGGAGAGAATGGCCGATTGTCAGGGTATGGCATGATGAACGCTCCGGGCGTGCCACTCACGATTGCACTGGTCCTTGCCCGCAAGGCTGGAGTTGACGATCCAGAGGTGGCTGAGGCGATCGAAAAGAGCGCGCGCTTGCTTCGTTTTTACGCTGGAAAAGGAGCCATCCCCTACGGTGATCACAAGCCTTGGATTCAGACGCATGACGACAACGGCAAGAATGGGATGGCAGCGGTTCTGTTCAACTTGTTAGGCGAAGCGGAGCCCGCCGAGTATTTTTCGCGGATGAGCGTTGCCTGCCACGGATCCGAACGTGATTGCGGCCACACCGGAAATTTCTTCAACATGCTGTGGGCGATGCCCGGCCTTTCCCTTTCCGGTCGCAATGCCACGGGTGCCTGGATGGAGGAATTTGGCGCTTGGTATTTCGATCTCGCCCGCCGCTGGGACGGAACGTTTCTTCATCAGGGGCCGCCGGAAAGGAGGGACAGCTATGACGGGTGGGATTGCACCGGGGTTTGGTTGTTAGCCTACGCAATTCCGAAGGGTAATCTTCACCTAACGGGAAAGGGTAAGCCGAGCGTTCCTCAGATCGACGCGACAGAAGCTCGCCGCCTCATCGACGATGGTCGGGGTTGGTCGAACAACGACCGGAATAGCTTCTACGACGCCTTGACGACCGAGCAGTTGATCGGGCGACTCTCCAGTTGGTCACCAACGGTTCGTGAACGCGCGGGAATGGCGTTGGGTCGTCGCAAGGATGATGTGACCTCACAATTGGTGAGCCTGCTAGGATCTCCAAATCTCTACGGGCGCTGCGGTGCTTGCCAAGCTCTCAAGTTTCAGCTCGGACGCGGTGCCGCCGCCGTTTCAGCATTGGTTGCGACGCTCGAGGCCGATGATCTTTGGCTGCGAATCCTCGCGGCGGAAGCTCTCGCCGGAATTGGCGAACCCGCAAAGTCAGCCGTCCCCGCGATGCTTGAACAGCTCTCCAGAGGTGAGGCAGAAAACGATCAGCGAAAGATGGAACAACGCTATTTGTCCTTTGCCCTGTTCAACGGTCGAGGCGGATTGATTGGCCGTTCGCTCGAAGGTGTCGACCGACAGTTGCTGATGAAAGCGGTGCGAGAGGGGCTGCGAAACGAGGATGGGCGGGCCCGAAGCAGCATGAGTTCAGTCTACACCAATCTGACGTTTCAAGAAATCCAACCGCTCCTGCCCGCCATTCATCAGGCAATCGTGGAACCCGCACCGAGCGGGATCATGTTTGCTGATGGCATTCAGAACGCCGGTCTCGAGCTTTTTGCCAAACACCACATCAGCGAGGGGATCGGGTTGCTTGCCGACTATGCTCGGACGCAGAAGAAACACGGTAGCCAAAAGCGGATCGTGACGGTGATGAAGATGCTTGAGCGCTATGGTGCCCACGCCAAGCGCGTCATTCCCAGCTTGGAGTCAACCGCGAGCTACTTTGAAAAGGGGGAAACCGATTTTCCAAAGAAGCTCAGCGAGGACAAGGCGAAAGTCGTTCGCGAGACGATCGCAAAAATTACGGCATCGATTGATGCGCCGGAACTGAAGACGTTGCACCGTTAAAGCCTTTTCCGAAAATCCGAAGAAAACCCCGCGTAGAAGTTAAGCCGTCAAAATTGGAAGACGGATAATTTGCGCCGATGCGGCAGGTATCGTGTATTCCAACGCCGGGTTGGGAAGCGGAGCGAGAAACCGCGGGAATCGAGGATAGGGCTCTAGCCAAGCCTGAAGGGGTTGTCTCCCCGCTCCTCGGGGCGGGCCGATTAGGAATACAGACCTGCTTCAGGGTTCACCTCTCTCAGCATTGGAAGCCCCGCGGCTGCAAAGAACCCCGGGGCTGGAATCCGGAATACCTTTGAAATTCATTCTCGCGTCATTGAGATTTCCGTTTTTCCGAGAGTGAATAGAGCCCCTTTTCCGCAGGAACTAGGGCTTCAGCCAGCAATCAAACGTCAGGGTTGAAAAAGCCATTTCCGAGCAGTAAAGATGATTCAATAATTTATATCTTTAGTTAATCATCAACTATGAAAAAATTGTATCGTTTCGGATTTGCCGTCACTCTCTTCACCTGCCTTGGAGGATGCGCTGCCCACCTCGGGCCCCAATCCATCCGCAACTCCCACCGTCCTTACAACGATTCAGTGGTCGAAACTCTCAATGAACAGCTTCTGCTGAATCTTGTGAGACTGAAGTATCGCGACAATCCATATTTCATCGAAGTGAGCAGCATCACTTCCCAAAGCACCTTCGAGGGAGCGGTCGGTGTCGGTGGATTTTTTCCCTTTCGAGGGGCCCGGGCCGGAAGTCTAAATCCGTCTGCAAGCGCGTTTTATGCGGACAATCCAGTCGTGAGTTATCAGCCGCTTCAAGGCGAGGCATTTATTCAGAAGGTGATGGCCCCGATCCCGATGGAGGCGATCATGCAACTAAGTCAGTCGGGGTGGAGCGTCAGTCGGGTGATGAGAATCGCGGTCGAGCAGGCTAATCATCTCCACAATGCTGAAACCGCCTCGGGTCCGACTCCGGCGAAAGCTCCGGAATTCGAGCCCTTTTTAGAAATGGCGCTGGAGTTGCGTCGTCTCCAGGAAACTCAGGGGATCGACTTGGTTCTTGAGGGAAACACCATTGCGATGACCTTCGACCCGAGCCGAATCAGTTCAACCGAAACGCGCGCGCTACGCGGTGCTCTCGGACTCGATCATTCGGGTGAATACATCACCCTGACAGTGCGGCCTCAACGTGCCAGAGGTGGCAACGAACTTTTTCTCCAAACACGTTCCCTCGCCGGCGCACTCTTTTTTCTCTCGCACAACATCGAAGTTCCCGAGGAACATCAACGTGAGGGACTCGTCACCACAACGTTATGTGATGATCGCAGCCCCTTCGACTGGAACCGGGTTTCGGGAGACTTGCTGAGAGTGCACTCCTCGGTGACGCCTCCAAAAGGAGACTTCGTGACCGTGCGCTACCGGGGCCACTATTTCTACATCGCCGACAATGATCTCGATTCGAAATCAACCTTCATGCTGCTCAACCAACTCTTTAACCTCCTCGCTGGCGATGTGAAAAAATCAGCTCCAGTGCTAACCATTCCGGTGGGCGGATGAATCGACCGTTTTACGATCCTGCCAACCCTCGCAGACGCAGGCAATCCGTCGCTCGGCCAGTCGAAAGTGCCCGTGACAGAATCCGGTCGGTCGGTTAGCTAGTTGCCGGTCCCCCCCCCCCCCCCCCGCGAATCGCGCCATCGGGATCAAGGAACCGCGGTATGAACCGGGGACAAGTATACTAAAGAGCCCGCAGGCTGGAATCCAGAATACCTTTGGCACTCATTCTCGCGTCATTGTGATTTCCGTTTTCCACGAGTGAATAGAACACCTTTCCGATGGAACTTCTGGGTCGAGCCACTTCAACGGGTGAGTCACTTCTCAAAGGGCCGCAACCAAATCAAGGAGGAGAGCATAGTCGATCCCGAAGCAGTTTTGGCGGTTCTCTCCTCCCTGCTCAGCGACCTGAAGGCTCCCGAATAGACACCCGCCTCAGAACCCTGCGGAGGAGCCGCTCTCGCGCGATCGCAACCTGAATTCCCTCTCGGGTTCCAAAGCAGGGATAGAGCTCCCCGGCGGAGGATTCCCCTTCCGTAGCCGCCCGGAAATCATCGCGCGGTTCGCCTTGCTCTTGAGGGTCGATTCCTTTCACGCAAGGCGAAGCCCCCCCCTTTTTTCCTGAAGACCTTCATATTCACGCTTTCAGCGATTGACGTCGAGGCCTTCGATCAGGAGGATAAATCCTCTGTTACTTTCCCGGGCAAAACCCCACCCCCCGGAACGCCAAGTAGGCGTGGCTGAGGGGCCCGCGTCCCGAAGAATTGGGGCAAATAGGGTGACCACACTCATGGCTTGGACAAACTAAATTGCCCTCGGGGATGAAGTCAGTTTCGTTTCCTCAGTCCGAAAAACCGATTTTCAGCCGATTCGAGGATCAGGCCCATCATTCCTGAGTAATCGGTGCCTTCGAGGGCCGCCATCTTGGCGAGATGCCCATCCCAGCACCAGCCGGGGTTGGGGTTCACCTCGAGGAGTCGGGGCGTTCCGTAGGAATCAAGACGCCAGTCAAAACGGGCGTAGTCCCGGCAATCGAGCCGCTCAAAGAGACGCTGACAGCTCGCAACAAGAAATGCCTCGGTTTCATCGGGCAGGTTGGCGGGAATCGATTTTAAATTTAACCAGTAGGGGGATTCAGGATCCCATTTGGCTTCATAGCCGCTGATTTTCGGGAGGCCGGCCGGTAGGTTGGAATAGTCCTCTTCAATGATAGGGAGGGCGTGGAAAGCGTCGGGCGAGTTGCCGATGATCCCCACACTAATGTCCTTACCGGTGAGAAACTGCTCGACGAGAACCGGCCGGTTGTAGCCGAATTTTTCATGAGCCTCGACAATCGCGGCCTCAAGCTGCTGAATGTTATGACAGACGCTGTTCCGGGTGATTCCAACACTGGAATCACCGAAGTTCGGTTTAACAATGACTGGAAACGAGATGGAAAGTTCCCGAAAGACCGGATCGTCCACCCTGATCAAAAAGGCCTCAGGAACCGGGATATCCATTTCACTGGCAACCCCTCTGACCAGTGATTTATCAAAACAATAGGCGAGGCACTGAGGGTTACCGCCGGTGTAGCGGATTCCCTGGATTTCCATGAGAGCGGGAACATGCAGTTCCTGGGTCGCCAGATTTCCGAACCCCTCATCACAAAGGTTGAAGGCGTAGTCAAATTCACTTTTGATCTTCCGGAAATCCTCAATCATCGAATCATGATTATTGAAAAAGGTGAACTTTCTACCCTCTAGTTTTCCGAGCGCTTCTTTCATCTTGTTGATGGTGGAATGGTCATCTTCGTCAAACGCCCCGTTCGGCTTAACCGTATCGGACTTTGAAGGGTCGCCTAGGACCACGGCCACTTCGTAGGTTTTGGTGCTTCTCTTTTTTGCCGTGCTCCATTCTTTCTGAGGGCGGGAAGTGTAGATAATCCGGCGGCCCATCATTCCCAGATCCTGGTTTCGCTGACTTTCCGTAGCGATTTGATCGTTAACGGCGGTGTCCTTAAATTGGCACGAGCTGAGTAGAGATCGAAGTTGATCTTCCGAGTAGAGTCGCTCCGCATAGAACTGGTCGGCGATCACGCCTTTCCTGACGTGAGTAATGACTTCCCGGGAAATTAGGCGGCTCTTATCGTCGGAAAGACAGCGCTCGCGGCACACGAAGTAGTTTTTATCGATCCACTCCCAGCTGCGGGGTTCGTATCCGTTCCGCATGTAATCCCCGTCGGTGATATCGAGGAGGAGTCTTCCGGTAGGCTTAAGAATTCGGCGGATCTCGTTCAACACCATTTTGTCGTCGCTCTCTGATTCGAAGTAACCAAAACTGTTTCCCAGAACCATCACAAAATCGAAATGATCATCCGGAAACGGGAGCTTCCGAGCGTCGCCTTCCTTAAAGTTCACTTCCAGCGAGTTGGCTTTAGCTGTCTTTCGAGCCCTAGTGATCAGGTAGTGGGAACGATCCAGTCCAGTGACTTTGGAAAACCCTCTTTTGGCAAATCCCTGGGAATGACGACCCTGCCCGCAACACAAATCAAGGATCGTTTCATCGGGCTCCGGATTCAGTAATTCGACCAAGCGGTCCACCTCGCTGGAGGTAATGTTTTCATCCTCAACAACGTCACCGTCGGTTCTCAGGTAACTGGCATTGAAGATATCTTTCCACCACTCGGCTTTGACATAGCTTTGCAGGTCCTCGACGGGACCAAGCGAAGCCGGTTTGGAAGACTTTCCCTCACGTGTTTGTCGGGAAGAGGTTTGCAATTTCTTCCGGACCTGTGTTTTTGAAACTTTCATTTTAGTTTAGTAGGAATAGAAATAAAAACGGTTCGCTGAAGTAGACAACTTCAGACGCTAGTCACATTGAAGGGATAGAATAAGTTTGCTCTGCACCCCTCCAATCCCAGCTTCCGCCAACGGTGAAACTGTCGATCTTGAAAAAACAATTCGCTAGTATTCATTCATTCCTAGAATTATTTATCCTCCAACAGATTCCTCGCAGTAAGACGATTCTCGCAGGTCGCCTCGTTCACTTCTTCGGGCCGGGCCAGAGCCATATCGTCGCGGAGGAACGGCGTCCGCGCTTTGGCTCCTCTTCGCGATTCCCATTGTCGCGCGCTCCCTGAATTTCCCCAACCTCGTCGTCGGAGCGACGGGGCAGAGTCAGTCCATGTTTCTGGAAAACACGCCTCGTCCGGCGATCCGCATTCTACGAAATTTCGCGCTCAGGTCAGTCGATAGATCCTTCCTCATCTCCTCCTGCGGAACCAATGTAATTCCGGTCTAAACGGCTGAGCAATTTCAGTCCGCCGCGATCGAAGCGATGGTGCGGACAGCAACACGCCGCCACTTCGACTTCGAAACGGGAGGACGACAAGCGACTGACGAACCGTTCCAATCTCGTGCTCGACGCCTCACCCGGTTCCTCGCGATCGAGTGACGCCGCTCGTCACGATTCATCGTCGTCTGAATACGCGGACGGCACCTAAGATGCCGAAAGAATTCGGTTGCGAGTTGGCGCGGATCGGCAATCCTTTCGCGTCTCCAATATGGCTTGAATACGTACCTCCCTAATTTCAAAAGTTTCAGTCCCAGATTAACAATCTGGTTTCACCACGGCCTCGCGGTCGTCTTTACGTTTTCTCTGCTGATGCCCTCCGAGGGGCGGGCACAGGCAGAACGAAAACAGATCAATTTTCAGGTTATCGAAGAACTGGCAGCGAAGGCGGCCAAGTCCGAATACCAAGCCGCCGCCGATGAGAGCGCCCTCCCCGAAGGACTCCGCGGCCTCACCTACGATAGCTATCGCCACATCCGATTCCGGCCTGAGAAGGAATTCTGGAAACCCGATGGCCTTCCCTTTGGCATGGCGCTCTTTCATCCGGGCTACCTTTTCAAGCAACCCGTCGCCATTCACGAGTTCACCGCCGACTACTCTCAGCCGGTACGTTTCTCTCGCGACTTTTTCGACTACGAAGGGGCCGACATCGAAGGCAGCCTTCCCGCCGATCTCGGCTATGCGGGACTGCGACTGACGCATCCCCTGCACACTCCCGAAGTGTTTGACGAGATCGCCGTCTTTCAGGGAGCAAGCTACTACCGGATGCTGGGGCAGAGCCAGGCCTTCGGTCTCTCGGCTCGCGGACTCGCCCTGAATGCGGGGATCGATGGAATTCCCGAAGAGTTCCCGGTTTTCACGCACCTCTGGGCCGGTAAACCGCAGCCCGGTGCTGCTTCGGCGACCCTCTTCGCCCTCCTCAACAGTCCCAGCGTGACCGGCGCCTATCAGTTTGTTATCAATCCAGGGAAAGACACTGTCGTCTCTGTCAAGGCGACCTTGTATTTCCGCAAGGGGGTCGAGCACATCGGACTCGCGCCGCTCACTAGCATGTTCTGGTTTGGCGAAAACACCACCCGGAGCTTCGATGACTATCGCCCGGAGGTTCACGATTCCGACGGCCTTGCCATTGTCAACGCCAGCGGAGAACGCCTCTGGAGACCGCTGAGCAACGATCCTTCCCGGAGTCGCACCTACACCTTCAGTGCCGATGCACCCAAAGGCTTTGGCTTGCTCCAACGGGATCGAAATCCCCGCAGCTACGAAGATTTCGAGGCACGATACCAGGATAGACCCGCCGTCTGGGTGGAACCCAAAGGTGACTGGGGCGCTGGCAATCTGCGACTGGTGGAACTGTCCACTCAGCATGAGCTTTCCGATAACATCGTGCTCGCCTGGGAACCCGCCACGCCTCCGGTGGTCGGCGAACCCTGGAAGATTGCCTACGATCAGACCTGGACGCTCGATGCGAATCCGTCGAAAGCCACCGCCTGGGTCGTCGCGACCCGCAGCGGCACGCACGAGTGGGCCCCGGTGCGGACCGGGACATAGGTAACACATTGACCGGGGACGTTGGTAACACTTTTTGCGAATATAGTTCGGTTAGGATTCGGCGCAAGCTCTCATCTCGTGACGCTCGGCGTAGGCCGTAGGCC
>Ga0222650_1000074_pt1 | contig 90822 bp, 69 predicted proteins | sample AntAcemetagen367_FD_179820 | JGI IMG/M metagenome (GOLD analysis project Ga0222650, IMG submission 179820) | Saline water microbial communities from Ace Lake, Antarctica - #367 | ecosystem: Environmental > Aquatic > Non-marine Saline and Alkaline > Saline | place: Antarctica: Ace Lake... | reverse complement strand
TTTCAGGCGAGCCGGGAACGGTTTGGGCCGAAGCGGAAGGATGGGGCGAGGAAACCGCGCGGGTCTCTCGGAGAAATGGCAGGCGAAATTTGGTCGCTACGGGACCTGAAAGTAAAAGGAGTGCCGTCGTTGGGAGCCTTAGGGACGGTGCCGGAATAAATCAAGGCGTTCGCTTCACTTCATGATCTCGATTATGTGGGATTTTGCGGAAGAAAAGAAAGAATCAGCGGCAGCAGCGGACAAGAGTCAACCGTAGTCCAAAAGGTTGCAACTTTCGGCTACCGTTCTCTCGCAGCGCTGCTGGATGGGAGCGGGACTTGTTTAAAATGCCTTGGGGAAAGAATATTGTTTCATTGCCACGCCGTTCCAAAGTTTGATTTCCCCGTTGGGGCCAAGAGTTGGACCTTCGGAGGGTGAAAATTTACTTCTGAATCCTTTGGTTTTGTCCTCGTGTCCTATCAGGACGATTTGAATCTGATCGCTTCTCCGGCCCACAAAAAAACCCCGCGTATTGCGCGGGGTTTTTTAGATTTGACTGAGAAAAAGAGCGGTCGATTACTTGACGAGAAGGCCGGCCATGGCGCGGCCGAGTGCTTCGCCAATGTTTTGGTAAGTCTCGGCGTTTCCGCTGTAGTGACCGTTGGACGCACCGCCTTTGGAGAGGGGGTGAGCGTAAACGGTAGCGACGTTTCCTTTGAAGTCAGGATATTTTCCGGAGGTGCCATCGACTGCCATTGTGCCCTTCAGGATCATGCCTTCGTTGCCATCGGCATCCTTCTCGGTCTGGCCGAGAGTGGCGCAGACGAACTTGGCCTTGGGCGCCTTGAAGTCCTTTCGGAGGGACTTGATGAGTTGGACGAGGTTCTTTTCGTAGTTGGCGGCGTGGACAGGATTGTAACGATCCTTATCACCCTGCCACCAGACGAAACCCGCGATCTCGTAGCTTTTGGCGTCGGGATAATAGGTGGCGAGGTCTTCGAGGACTTTGCGGGCGCTGGCGAGGTCATCGTCGTATTGCTTGCCGGCATACCAACCGATCTTCTTGGGCTCGGTGCCGGTTTCCCACTTGTCGGGGCTGTCTTTATAACCGGCATAGGTCATGCCATCGGCCTCGATCTGCTTGCTGCCCGGAGGGAGGAGATCCCAGCCGAGGCTGCGGTTGCCGATGCAGGATTTGAGGATCAAGACGGGAGCATCTACGACTTCGCCGACGGCGTGGCCGATGCCAATCTCAGGACCCATTTTTCCGGAGTTCGCGGGAGAAAGCCAGTCGTTGGTGAACGTTCGGCCATTCATGACGCGGACGTTGCGGACATCCTTGCGGGTCGTCCAGGCGCCTTCGCCATCGACGAGATAGGGATACTTTCCTTCCTTGGTGGCTGACTCCAGAGTTCCGGCTTTGTCACCTTTGACCTTACCGAATCCAAGCATGTTGGACTGGCCCATCAGGATGAAAACCTGAACCGGCTTGGTCATGTCGGCTTCTTTGCCATCGGGGTCAGGCAGGACCTTGGGGAGTTCCTTCGCGGAAAGGGGACTTGTGAGAGCGGCCAGCGAGAAGGTCGCTGCCGTAATAAATGTTCGTTTATTCATGATGCTTATTTCTAAAAGTGTCGGGATTTACTTGGTAAGAAGGTCGACCATCGCTTTGCCCATCGCTTCGCCAATGTTCATGTAGGTTTCAGGATTCCCGCTGTAGTGGCCGCTGGAACTCCCTCCCTTTGAGAGTGGGTGGGTGTAGACGAATGCCACCTTGTCCTTGAGTTCGGGATCGCTGTTCTTTGCGACGGCCTCCATGGCGTCGAGGATTTTTCCATCGCCACCGCTCGACCCTTTTTTGGTTTGGCCGAGGGAGGCGGTCACAAACTTTGCCTCGGGGGCGTTGAAATCCTTGCGTAATGCTTTGATGAGCTGGATGAGATTTTGTTCATATCGCTCGTAATGCGCCGCGTTGCGCATGTCCTTGTCACCCTGCCACCAGAAGAAGCCCGCGACCTCGTATCCCTTGGCGCCGGGGTAGTATTTGTCGAGGTTTTCGAGGACCTTCTTGGCTGCGGCGATATCACCATCATACTGACATCCGGCATACCATTCGCCCTGAACGGGCTCGCCGTTGCCTTTGGGGTCTTTTGGGGTGCCACGGTAGCCGGGCTGTGGCTTGCCACCGTGCTCGTAGGGCTCGCTGCCGGGAGGCAAAAGATCCCAGCCGAGGCTGCGGTTGCCGATACAGCTCTTGAGGATCAGGACCGGTGCGTCGGTGACGTGACCGACATGGTGGCCAATGCCAATTTCCGGGCCGATATTCCCCTGAATTGTCATCCAGCCAGTTCGTTTATCCTTCGCAGGGGAATTGCCGGAACACATCACAAAGACATCGCGGACATCCTTGCGCACGGTCCACTCCCCGGCCTCGTCGACGAGGTAAGGGTAGGTTCCGGCCTTCGCGGCTGTCTGCAAAGGGCCCGGTTTTCCAAATCCAAGCATATTCGACTGGCCCAGCAGAATATAAACCTGAACGGGCTTGCTCATGTCCGCTTCCTTGCCATCAGGGTCGGGGAGGACTTCGGGAAGCTTTTTGAAGGTTCCGGGAGAAGATGACGTCGGGGCGGTCTTAAGGAAGGCGATGTCAGCTTCCGAGAGGAAGGTCTCGCTAAACTTCTGGGTTCTACCATTGCGCAGGTCTACGATCACGTCTCCGGTAGCGGCATCGTAGGATTTAAGTTTGGCTTCAAAAGTTTTGCTGCCATCGGCGCTGGTCCAGGTTCGCCCGTTTGCCGAGGTCAATAGGGCCGAGCACAAAAGGAAAGTGCGCAAGAGTGGATAAGGTTTCTTTTTCATCGTGGTGTATGGGAGTGGGCTTTGAGGTCTATAGTTACCTTGGAGGGCATCGCTTCTTTCGGGAAAGCGTTGCTGTGAGTGGTTTATTTGCGAATATTAATCTCTTTTTTGCGACATCGTTCATTGTCTTTTCCGGTTTTTTCATCAGGATCGCGTTTCTAGATGAGTTTGGAAAACGATCGGCCCCGGCGAGTTGCCATTTCGCTAGAAATGGACTGGGGATTCAAACGTCACCTTGAGGTTTATGCGGGATGCCAGCGCTATGCCGATGAGGCGGGCTGGGATTGCCGCATTCATCCGGCGATCGACAAGGTTCTCATGAGAGCAGGGGACGCGGCCCTCTTCGACGGGGTGATTGCGCGCGCGACGGTTCCGCTGGCTGAGGCGGCCAAAAAGACCGACACCGCTCTGGTCAATGTGTGGTTGAACTCCCCGGCTCGTGGGTTGCACGGGGTTTTTCCTGATTACCGGCGGACCGGAAAAATGGGCGCGGAGCACCTCTTGGGACGAGGGCTCCGAAATTTTGGTCATCTCGGTTTTAGTCGCGATCTTGATGCTCGGGCACAGCATGATGGCTTTCGCGATCATATCGAAAGGGCGGGATTTCTATGTAGTTCTCACAAGTTTTCGCGCACGAGCGTTGAACGCAATGCCTCGGGATGGGAGCAGTTTGTTTCCGAGGTGCAGGAGTGGATTTCGACCTGGGAACTCCCAATGGGCGTTCTAGTTTGTAATGATCTTTTCGCCCGCTATCTCGTTGATATTTGCCAATCCCGGGGACTTCATATTTCGCAGGATGTTTCGATTGTGAGCACTGCGAATGAGCCTCTTCTGTGTGAATCTCCCTCGCCGACTCTGACCAGTATCGATATGGGCTTTGATCAGATCGGGTATCAGGCTGCTGCGATGTTGGATCGCCTCATGAATGGCGAGGAGGTTTCGCGAGAGGTTGAACTTGTTCGGCCCATTTCGCTGGTGCCCCGTGATTCGACCGATCTCTATGCGGCCGATGACCCGCTGGTCTCGAGGGCCCTGCGTTTCATCGCGGAAAACAGTCACCGGAGGATAGCGGTGCGGGATGTCGTCCAGGCTGCCGCTACGAATCGGCGGGGACTCGAGCGGAAGTTTCGGGAGTCTTTGGGGCGGACGATCGCCGGGGAGATTACCCGTTTGAGATTGGAGCGGGCCAAGCGCCGAATGGGCGAGACGGATGTCCCGATGAAGGATATCGCGCTCGATGCTGGATTTCGGAATGCCGACCACTTTTATAAGGTGTTCATGCGGGTTGAGGGGATTTCCCCGAGTCTCTATCGCAGTGATCGTCTAGGGCTTTAAAACGATCGATTCGCCTTGGCGCAAAACCTTCCTTTCTTGAAGGTCTCGCGCAAGATTTCCGAACTTGAAAGATTAACGCTTTGGGGCGAGTTTAGGTAAATAACTCCCTTCCCGTGAAGCTACTCACTCCAATCCTTACCGCGTTTTTCCTATCATGCGTGATTTCTCAAGCGCAGAAATCCGACAAGTCATATTGGGCCTACCAACCGGTGCAAAAAGTTCCCGTCCCTGCGATCGAAGATGATTTTGTTCGTAACCCAATCGATGCCTTTGTGCTCGAAGGGCTTCGTGAAAAAGGGATTGAGCCAAACGGGCGTGGAGAGGAGGCGCAGTTGAGACGGCGCTTGTCCTATGATCTCACCGGCCTTCCTCCAAAGCCGAATGCCATGAAATGGTCCGAGTTGGTGGATCACTATCTGGCTTCGCCCTCCTTCGGAGAGAAGTTCGGGACGCATTGGCTTGATTTGGTCCGCTATTCCGAAACGAATGGCTTTGAGCGGGACAGTCAGAAGCCGGAAATCTGGCGCTACCGTGACTACGTCATCAAATCGTTCAATGAGGATAAGCCCTTCGACCGCTTTATTCTCGAGCAACTGGCGGGCGACCAGGTTCCGGACAAGAGTCTCGATTCCTGCATCGCCACCGGCTTCATGAGTTTGATGCAACGGGACGATGATTCGGCTGATAAGCCGCAGGCCCAGTCCGATCGGATCGGAGACATCGTTGATGTTACTTCAGAGGCCTTCATGGGCTCAACTCTGGGCTGCGCCAAGTGCCACGACCACAAAGCTGATCCCATCACCCAGGCGGACTACTTTTCGACGATGTCCTTCTTCGACGGGATCAAAAAGGACCTCTTTAAGAGTGCGAACCAGACTTGGATCGATCCTGCGGTTTCGAAAAAACGGGAAGGCGATCGGCACTTAAATGCCGATGAAATTAACACGCTTTGGAAGAGGGTCGAGCGCAAGTTTCTCGATCCCTTTCTGAAGCGATCAGAGAATCCCCGCGATATCGAAACCGACTGGAAGAAGATGATGCGCATTCCCGCAGACCCCGGCTGGTCGCTCCCTTCCTTTGATGCCGATGCCGTGGGGTTTAAAGTCTCCGACAAATGGCCTCGCAACAAGCCGGTCACTCTTCGTTCTGAATTTGGGCTCCAGGAGATCCCCGGGCAATTTTTGGTCTATCTGAAGGGTGAGCTCCAGCAGCTCGAGATCTTCCTCAATGGGGCTCCCGTTCACAAAGGAGTCATTGAAAAGGTCCATGGTGAGTATTTCATACCCTTGCCAATCACCGAGCTTACCACTGGTAAAAATGTCATCGGGATCATCGCAAAATCAAATCGTGATGAGTTCAAGGTGCGGGTGACTCGCGAGCCCGTTCACGACCTCGATGTTAACCAGCTCGCGTCAATTCACCCTGGGTTGGTTTCCCGAACCTTCGGCGATGACTTCGGTGGCAAAATGAAGATTCTTCAGGAGCGGCGCCGGGTTCTCGAAAGTCCGTTGGAGGGGATTCGTTACCACGGGGTGGATGAAGACGCTGAAATTGCCCCACCACGGATTCACAAACGCGGCAGTGTTCACGCCCAGGGAGAAGAAGTCCCCATCGCCTTCCCGGCAGTTTTCGACCCCAAGTCTGCCAAGCCCGAGCGCACCCGCCTCGAACTCGCGAAATGGATCACCTCACCAGATCACCCGACGACCGCTCGGGTTTGGGCCAATCGGCTGTGGCAATATTGCCTTGGTCGAGGCTTGGTGGAGACTGCCAATGACTTCGGCGCTCTCGGCACCGGGGTGACGAATCAGGCTCTCCTTGATTGGTTGGCCGGGGAATTGGTGCAGTCCGGTTGGAACAGTAAGCACGTGCTTCGCCTCATCCTGAATAGCTCCACTTATCAGCTCTCATCCGATGGTATGAATGACAAGGATTCCACCAACCGCTTGCACTGGAAGCACAGCTCTCGTCGACTTACTGCCGAGGAGATATGGGATAGCTATCTTGTTTTGACCGAGCAGATGAAATTTGAAATAGGGGGACCACCGGTGCGGCCCAAAATGCCCGATGCGGTTCTGCAAACATCATCGACACCGGGTCGTGTCTGGCAACCTTCACCGGGAGATACCGCCAATCGCCGCGCGGTTTACATCCATGTGAAGCGGTCGATCAAACTTCCCTTATTGGCCAATTTCGATTCGCCGGAACGCGATTTTTCCTGCCCCTCGCGTTTTGCCACCATCGTGCCAACTCAGGCCTTAACGATGCTCAACAGCGAGCGCATGGCCGAGTTCTCCGATCGCTTCGCCGCTCGTCTCAACGGAACGCTGGAAGAGAAGATTTCGGAAGCCTTCACGCTTGCCACCAGTCGGCCCATCTCCGACGGTGAACTCCATGAACTCCTTGGGCTCGCCAAGGATCTCGGCGGAAAATACGAGGTGTCGGATGAACAAATCATGCCCCGGCTCTGCCTTCTCATTCTCAATCTCAACGAAACCCTCTACCTCGATTAATCATGAAAGACTTTTGTGGAAATACCAACCGCCGTGAATTCATCTCCACTGTCGGAGGTGGCTTTACCTCGCTCGCCCTCACCGGGTTGATGGCCAAAGGCGACAAGAGGGAAGTGAACCATGCTCCCAAAGCGAAGAGCGTGATCTTCCTCTTTATGTATGGAGGTCCCTCGCATATCGATACCTTCGATTACAAGCCAGGGATGAAGGGGATGGACGGCAAGACGATCCAAGTGAAAACTTTCGGGCGCGGTGGTAAGAAGAACGAAGGTCGCATTGTCGAACCCAAGTGGAATTTCAAGCAATACGGTCAGTGCGGGAAGTGGGTCTCTGATCTCTTTCCAAATCTCGCCGAATGTGTTGATGATATCGCGTTCATGCACTCCCTGACTGCCGAGTCGCCTATTCATGGTTCCGCCATGCTGAAGATGAATTCCGGTTCGCTCTTCAGTGGCAAGCCTTCTCTCGGAAGCTGGGTCAACTACGGCCTCGGCAATGTGAACGAGAACCTTCCGGGATATGTCGTCATGCTCGACAAGACTGGCGGCCCGATTTCCGGGGCCAAAAACTGGTCTTCCGGATACATGCCTGCGAACTATCAGGGCACCGTTTTGCGCTCCAAGGGCGATCCTATTTTAGATTTAAAGCACGCCCGTAATATGGGTCAGAAAGAGCAATACCGCATCATCGAATCGCTCAATCAACTTAACGCCGGGCACCTTTCCCAGCGTCACGGCAACTCCAATCTACAGGCGCGTATCGATAGTTACGAACTCGCATACAAGATGCAATCGACCGCTCCCGAAGCCATCAATCTTGATGAGGAAAGCGAAGCAACCAAGAAACTTTACGGCCTCGATCAAGAGCGCACCGCCGACTTCGGCAAGAAGTGTCTTTTGGCCAGGCGACTCGTGGAGCGTGGCACGCCCTTCATTCAGCTTTACTCGGGTGGAGCGCATAATGATGACAACTGGGACGCCCACGGCGATCTCGAAAACAATCACAATAAGCACGCCGGGAACACCGACAAGCCGATTGCGGGACTCTTGAAAGACCTCAAGCAACGTGGTCTCCTTGACGAGACCCTCGTGGTTTGGGGCGGCGAATTTGGCCGTCAACCGACCGCCGAATATGCCAAAGGGACAGGCCGCGACCACAACTCGGCTGGCTTCACGATGTGGATGGCTGGTGGCGGAATCAAAGGTGGCGTGAGCTTCGGTGAGACCGATGAACTTGGCTCGGCGGCGGTTGAGAATCCCCTTGAAGTGAAGCATCTGCACGCCACCATTCTTCATCAACTCGGCTTCGATCCCAACGAACTCTTTTTCCACAATGCCGGACTCAACGAGAAACTGGTTGGGGTGGAAGGTGCGGAACCGATCAGGGAGATCATCGCGTGATCTGGTGGTGGGACTTGGAGTTGGTATAAATTTTTCTCCTGTAAGCGGGGTGTCGAGAGTGGAAGGACAGGTATCGCTTAATGAAGGAATCCTTGAGAAGAAGCGCTTTTTTGTTTTTTTGCCTTTGGCATGCTCTCAATTGTTAAATTCACGCTTACGGCTGCAAAATCGATCATGTTGGAGCTCTTATTTTGGGAAACAGGGACGTTCTTTTGAGTGTCTTAGAGGATAACTTGAGGGTCGCTTTCACTTTCTGTGGAGGTGAAGTTCGGAGCGCAAGTTGTCCCGGATTTTCCAGTGTTCTTTCAGGACACTCCCTTTTCTTGATCCGTTTCCCCGAGCCTGAAGTCTGAGGCTCTCGACTCTTGTCTCTTCAGGACCCGATTCCCATAGGCGACTTTGGTAAGGCGACGCATGACAAAGCGACCGGGATCTTTCGGGCTAAGAAAGTTGATCTATTCGAGCCACTTCTGAAAGAGGTCCCGCTCCTCACCGGTCGGCTGCTTTTTCTCGTCGTCCGGCGCCATGTCATGATCCGTCACGTTGGCGACCACCAGGTTCCGCTGTTTCCGGGCCGACGGGGCACCGGGTTTCCTCAGCGCGGAGATGAAGTCGAAACCGCCCTTCTTTTTCTTGGTCCCGTGGCAGCTCGTGCAGGATTTAATCACGAAGGTCGCGACACCCTCCTTAAATGATTTCTGGGCTTCGGCTTGAAGCGCGGCAAAATCCGAGCCGTCTCCTTGCTCGGCTCGGTAAGTTCAGTGACAACACAATGTCAACGAGTGCTCTCGCCATCACTCTTCTGTTCAATGCTCCTGCTAGTGTCATTCGTTTCTCTACTGGTTAATATCATTGCTGGGCAATTTCCTTTTCTTGGGGGGGGAGGGTGCTCTCCCTTATTCACTTGGAATAAGCGCTGCCAAAACAATTCTTGGCATGCAAGGAAGGGAGACTATAACCTCGAACTATGAATTTTTTTCTTGAAACGTCCTGGAAAAGTCGATGGCTGCCTTTTTATCTTCTCGACGGCGATTTCAAGGATGCCACCCCCAAAGTGAATCCCAGCAAAATGACGTGTCGATCGCCTCGCTAGTGTGATTGAAGAGGGAGGACGAAGCATGACGCAGAAGGGACTTAATGATATTGGAACTGCCTATGGCCTCGGTATTCTCATCGGGGCGGGAGGGCTTTTCCTTCTTGTGCTCTGGTGGTCGAAACGCCGTCTCCAACTCCCGGGAATCCTTGTGTGGAATGCTGCCATTACCAAGAGCTTCATCGACGGGCATAAGTATATGGAGGGGTTTTACGAGCGCCGATTCAGGGTCTTGAGGCACTTGGTCAAGCGTCTGCCACCAAAGCGAAAAGCGCAGCTTTCTGAGGAAGCCGATGCCATTGGTAAACGGCTTGAGTCTTACCGGAATGCGATCCGTGAGAAGAGCCGCCGCGAAACTATTTCACCGGCCAATCGCAAATCTATCGGATCAAGACAGGTCGCGTGCGGGGCTGATTTGCTGAAATTTTCCCGCGACCTTGACCGATGGTATGAAAAGTATTCCCGTCACACGAAGATGAAGGTCTTGGCCTGGGAGGTCCGGATCGTTCTAACCCGTGCGTCTTGGATTCGAGACTATTTCCAGTGGAAGATCGTTTTGTCTGACCTCGCGGAACGATCGCAAGGAGTTCTACCTGGTGAGATGGCCTCGTTTCGGCTGGCCGAGAAGGGATCCGCTTTGCATCGACGGGCCGATATGTTTTTCCAGCTGGTTCGATCACCCAGATGCAGCACTTGGTCCGTCTGGCGTTCGTATCGGAGGTTTCGCAGGAGGTTGGCGAGGTTCGCCCAACTGGTCCTGAAGGCACAGGCTGGGGGAGAGGAGAAAACCCTCGTGTTGATGGAGGCAAACCAACGCCATGATCGCCTCGTGCGTCTGCGTCCAATGCGTTCCAGCAGAGCGCTCGTCGTATCCAACGAGACCGGCAGCCATCTTTCCACACTGTGGGAGCGTTTTGAGAGCATTTCCGCCCCGGGTTTGGGGCGGGATGATGGCTATCTCAATTTCACCATTTTTGACTGGGAGATGGACGAGGCCTCCCATCACAAGCTGGAGCCCCTTCTTAGGCAAAGAATTCAGATCCGCGTTCTGGACAAAGTCACGGAGCACTGGGAAGTGGTGGGGTTTGAGGTCCATTTCGGTCGGCACCTCGTGTTCCGGGCCGATTGGCTGGCCCGGGCACGAGAAGTTGCGATTTGCATGAGCTGTCGGAATGAGAAGAAAGAGTGTCGATTTTCTCTGACGACGATAGAGCATCGCTCCGTGGCAATTCACCCGATTGCCGATTGCCGATGAAGAAGTGCGCCCCGCCGCGAGTATGTGAGTCTGGGTATTCTCGGGGACCCCGGCGGCTTTTCCGCCCACCACCACCAGTCTCGGGCGTTGGTCGGACAAATCCCAAAAATAAAAAAAATGCCAGGCATGTTTAAAAGTGAAGATTTCCTTCATACGTCCGGGGGGCTTATCTGGGGCGTCATGTCGCATTCCACTCGATGACTTTTTCGTTGCTAAAGAGGTTTTAGGCTCGAAGAGAGGGGCGGGGATTCATGACAACGGTGATGTTCATGAACGGATCGTGGAGGGTGGAGGCACAATTGTCCCCCCTGCGATGTAGTCGGGAATCAAGAGTTTGCGGGCTGAACTGGTGGCCTTGCCTTCCGCGATCGGAACGATCTGGCGGACGACGGCACGAGCTAGGGTGGCGGGGTCGGAGAAGTAATGCGTGGGTCGCGGCAGGAGATGATCGAACCAAGGCTCGGCGGCGATTGTGATAAGTGAGATATCCTTTGGAATAACGAGGTTATTTCGAGTGGCCCAAGAGATGGCCGAGAGGTTGTGGCGGGAGCGGGTTGCGACGATGGCGGTGGGAGGAGAGTTGATGGCAATGACCCGGGATAAGGCGCGGTCGACGTGCTCTGCCGTCCCTTTTTCGATCACTGGGATAACGGCTTTCTTTTCGCCCGGGAAAGCTTTGCGCAGTCCGGCTTCGGCCGTTTTGAGACCGGCCAGGTTCGAGTCAGGCATGAGGAGGGCGATGCGCTGGTGTCCCAGCCTTTTGAGCTGGGTCCCGGCGTGAAAGGCGGCGGCTTCCCAGTCTTCGTCGATGAAGGGAATCTTGATCTCAGGTTGGGGGGATCCTCTTATCAATGCTGGTAAACTTCCCTGCCCGAACCATTGCTGAATTTGATTGGGACATTGATAAAGGATCCATGCCGCGGCATCGAGGTCCTCGGTGAGGGTCTCGAGTTTCCGGTCGGGATTCTTGAGTTGGAAGATTCTAGGAGAACTTAGTCTGAGCTCAAATCCCCGGCGGTTGAGAAGTTCTCGTAGAAGATCAAACTCGACCAACATCCAGGGAGGGAGTTGGGCGAGTTTTTTTGGCGAAAGAAAAACGATCCTTTTTGTCTTGGGGCTGTTCTGGATGGCCTTGTTTAGGATGTCACGCCGCTTGCCATGTTCACGTGGGGAAATGACTTTCTCTGCTTCGAGAATAGCGAGGGCTGACCGCAGGGTATCCCGTCCGATCTGAAGCTGGGCTGCCAACTCGCGCTCACCGGGAAGCCGCTTTTGAAGCTCACCTGAACCGATCATGTCGACAATGATCTCGGCAGCTTGCACGGAGAGAGGCTGGCGCTGGGGAATCCTTGACATCGTGATAAGGTCTTTGGCCTGAAACCTAGACCAAGCCTTAACTTTCGGGAAGTGATTTCACGTTCGGAGGTAAGTTCACCGAGCCAAAAGTAGTGCTTTCAAACCTTCGGGCTGATGGGAAAGCACGACTTTTCCGGCAAAACTCCCGAAGTCCCCAGCACCGCCAAAGGTTTTCTTGTGATTCGTCTCAAGGGCACCGAACTCCAAGTCTCCCGGCACAAAGTCAGCCCTTGGGGGGCTGGAATTGGATCGTCTCCCTTGGTTCGTCACCGGGATTTCAGGGCGTCGTTATCTGGTCGGTTGAGGAGACCAGGTTTTTAGAGGTGCGATTCTTGTCGGAGTGGAGATACTGGGGAAAATTTAAATTTGTGATGGAACCTTTGAAGATGAACGGATTGGTGGCGGCGGTTGTGACGCCGATGGATGAGTCGGGGGAATTGAACTTGGAGGTGGTGCCACGGATCGTGGATCATTTGGAGAGGAATAAAATCACGGGGATTTATATTGCCGGGAGCACGGGCGAGGGGATGTCATTGACCGATGAGGAGCGGCGTGCGGTCGCGGAGGCGTATGTGGGGGCGGCGAAGGGAAGGTTGAAAACCTTTGTGCAGGTGGGTCATAACAGCTTGAAAGCTTCGGCCGAGTTGGCGGGGCATGCGGAATCAATTGGTGCGGATGCCGTTTCGGCGACGCCGACAGGTTACTTTAAGGTGACTGGTGAGGCGGAGTTGGTTGAGGGGCTTTTGCCGATTGTGGAGGCTGCTCCCCAAACACCCTTTTATTACTATCATATTCCTTTTTTGTCGGGCGTGAATTTGGACCCGATGAAGCTGACGGACCTGGCGATGGATCGTCTCTCGACGTTCTGTGGGATTAAGTATTCCGATGGAGGGAGTCTTTATAATCTCCCCTTGCTGGAAAAAGTGGGGCCGGGTTTGGAGTTTCTCGCGGGATCGGATGAGGCCTATCTGATGTCGGTGGCGCAGGGATTCAAGGGCGCGGTGGGCAGTACTTATAACTATGCGGCGCCGATCTATGATCGGGTGCGGGTGGCCGTGGAGGGGGGGGATTTGGCAGAGGCCCGGCTTTGGCAGTTGCGCGCGTTGGAAATGATCGCGGCGATGTTTGGAACCTGCGGCCGTGCTTCGTTGAAGACGATGATGGAGATGGTCGGGATCGATTGTGGTCCGGTGCGCCGCCCGATTGATCCAGCGACGCCTGAGCAAGTTGCTATGTTGCGAAAGCGTCTCGATGAGATGGGTTGGTTTGAGTGGATTGGGCAGGATGGCAAGGGTGCGTTATGAGGTTGCTTGTCCTCATTTCGCTGTTGGTGTTGCCGGTCGCTTGGGGTGGCTTGAGTTGGGACCGACTTCCTGATCTTCCTGACCGTGAGGGTTTTGCAGGTGCTTACTCCGGGGTGGTTTCGGAGAATGGTGAGGATTTTCTGGTGGTGGCTGGTGGTGCGAATTTTCCAGAGGGACGACCTTGGGAAGGTGGCTTAAAGGTTTACTATGATGACATCTATGTCTTACCGCTGAAGGAGGGGGGCGAGTGGTGGAAGTCGCAGGTAAAGTTGCCGGCGAAGATGGGGTATGGGATGTCGGTGAACTGGGGGGGAGGTGTCGTGCTTTTCATGGGGGGGAAGAATGGAAAGGATGAAAGAGACGATGTGATTGAGATTTCCTTGATGAATGGCAAGTTGATCTTGGCACCAAAGGCCACCCTTCCTCGTAAGATAGCCGAAGGGGCCGCGGCAATGGTGGATGGGGAGGTCGTCGTGGTTGCCGGAGTCGTTGGGAAGAAAACCTGTAAAGAGATTTATCGCCTGAGTGGTCGTCATCGGGAGAGGTGTGAGTGGACCCGGCTTCCCTGGCCGGAGGGAGCGCGCGGGCGGATGTATCCGGTGGCGGGAGCGCGCGACGGGAAATTTTACCTTTTTGGGGGACGGGATTTTGCGGATTCGGAAGAGGAGAAGGGCGAGCGGATTTTTGGACTCGATTGGTTGGCGGATTGTTGGGAACTTGAGGTGGCTTCGGGGGCCTGGAGGCGTTTGGCGGATCTGCCAACGGGTCGGTCGGCGGCGCCCGCGATGGCGGTATCGGTGGGGGCAAGTTCATTTTTAATCATGGGTGGCGTGACGGTTGATTTTTTACGCGAACAATTGGAGGCGCGGCCTGATCTGAATGGGCAGGGGATGGCGCACCCGGGGTTTCCCGGGGCGATTCTTTCTTACAACACGGTGACGGATCGCTGGGCCGGGGCAGGGAGTTTCGCGTTTGAGGGAACATTTGCGCCGGTGACGACGCCGGTGGTTTTTTGGGATGGCAAAGTGATTCTGCCAACGGGGGAAATTAAGCCGGGAGTGCGCTCCCCGCAGGTTTTGATAGCGACTTTTGGGGGCTCAAAGCTGACTTTTGGGGTGGTGAACTGGATGGTGGTGGCACTGTATCTCCTGGGGATGGTGGCGGTGGGATATTGCTTTATGAAGCGGGAGGCGGCCTCCTCGACTGAGGCTTACTTTCGCGGTGGCCAGAAGATTCCCTTCTGGGTGGCCGGGCTTTCGATTTTTGCGACGATGCTCTCGGCGATTACCTTCATGGCGGTGCCGGGCGCGGCGTATGCCACGAACTGGAACGGCTACATCGGGCAGTGGCCCATTTTACTTATCGTGCCCTTGGTAGTGATGTTTTATCTGCCGTTTTATCGCCGCCTCAATGTCACCACGGCTTACGAATATTTGGAAATGCGATTCAATCTGGCGACCCGTGTGATTGGAAGTACGACGTTTATGTTATTCCATGTGGGACGGATTGCGATTGTCCTCTATCTTCCGGCGTTGGCACTCTCGAGTGTGACGAATATCGACATCTTTGGGGCGATCGCGGTGATTGGAATTTTATGTGTCATTTACACCGTAATGGGCGGGATTGAGGCGGTGGTGTGGACGGATGCCATTCAGGCCCTGGTGCTGATTGGGGGAGCTCTTTTATGCTTTGGGCTGGTGGTCTCGCAAGTGGAGGGAGGCCTGGGCACGATTGGTGCGGCGATGAGTGAACAAGGGAAGGGAATTACCGCGAGTTGGGATTTTGAGGACCTTTCGATTGGGGAGGGTTCGACCTCGGGCTTTGTTCTGTTTGTGGCCTTTATGCTGGCGAATCTGCCTTCATACACCTCGGGGCAGGATGTCGTGCAGCGATACGTCACGACTTCGTCAGAGAAGGAGGCCGCCAAGTCCCTATGGATGAACATCGGGATGGTCTTGGTGGCGACTGCCCTGTTCTTCGCGTTGGGGACTGCCTTGTATGTCTTCTATCAAAGCAAACCCGATTTGATGGATCCGGCTCTGCCCGCGAACGACAGCGTGCTTCCCTTTTTCATCATTCAAAATTTGCCGGTGGGGGTGGCGGGTTTGATTATTGCGGGTGTGTTTGCGGCGGCGCAGTCGACGATTTCAAGTTCATTGAATTCGGTCGCGACGGCCTTCGTCACGGATGTTTACGGGAGGATTTGGAAGCCCGAGAGTTCGGATCAAGACCGCCTCGCCGTGGCAAAGCGGGTGGTGGTTATCTTGGGGTTGGTGGGAATTGCGGTGTCGGGTTATTTGGCGATGATCAAGACGGACGAGGTCTTTATGCTGTTCAATCGCTTTATTGGATTTGCGCTGGGACCGTTGGGTGGTTTGTTCGCGCTCGGGATTTTTTCAAAGTGGCCGAATGGACGTGCCGGCTTACTGGCCCTTCTGAGTGGAGTGGGGACGGTGATCGTGGTTTATTTCTTGAATGAAGCGAGCGTGATTGATGTCATGCCATTACTTTATGGTGCGGTTGGTTTTGTGATGACTTTGGTGGTGGGGATTCTCTTGGGCACGGTGCTGCGGGCGCGTGAGGACGACTTGGTGGGCTTGACGATTTGGACGCAAAAAAAATGAGGAGTGGGTATTCAAATGAGGAGTTGAAAAAGCTGCGTGATTTTTATCGCGAGAGTTTGCTTGAGGATACCATGGACTTCTGGATGCCAGAGGTTGTCGACCAGGAATTCGGGGGCTATCTCGCGATGCGCGACCGAGAGGGAGAGTTGATCGATGATGATAAATCGGTGTGGCTACAGGGGAGGTTTGCTTGGATGTTGTCGACGCTCTACAACACGGTCGAGAAAAGGGAGGAATGGTTGGTGGCGGCCCAAAGCGGAGTGGAGTTTTTGAAGGCTCACTGTTTTGATGAGGATGGACGGATGTTTTTCTTGGTTACGAGGGATGGAAAGCCCTTGCGTCAGAGGCGCTATTTTTTTTCGGAGGCTTTTGCGATCATGGCCTTTGCGTCATATGGGAAGGCATCAGGGGAAGGGAAATGGCTTGAGGAAGCGCGCAAGCTTTTTGCAAAGTGCATGGATTATGCCGACGGGCGCGTTTCAACGGGCGAGCCGAAGTGGAGTGAAGAGCGAAAGGTGAAAGGGATTGGCGTGCCCATAATTTTTCTTCAAGTGGCCCAAGTGCTTGTTGCTAATGGTGGTGACGATCTTGCCGAGGGAAAGATTGATGATTTCATTATGCAAATCCGCGAATTCGTAAAAGATGATCTCGAGTGTGTCATGGAGCAGATCGGTCTCGATGGCGAAGTGGTCGATCACATTGATACGCGGACGCTGAATCCGGGACATGCCATCGAGGGAGCGTGGTTCATTTTGGATGAAGCAAAGCGCCGGGGAGGAGAGGCGGAACTCATCGATCTCGGGTGTCGCATGCTCGACTACATGTGGAAGCGGGGATGGGATGAGGAGTATGGAGGCATCCTTTATTTCAAGGATGTCTACGATAAGCCGGTGCAGGAATATTGGCACGACATGAAGTTTTGGTGGCCCCAGTGTGAGGCAATCATAGCGACTCTTCTGGCTTATCAATTGACCGGAGATGAAAAATATGCGAGGTGGCATCGCATGATTCACGAGTATGCCCACAAGGCATTTCGTGATGTGAAGTACGGTGAGTGGTTTGGGTATCTTCATCGCGACGGGCAGGTGTCCTCACCGGTGAAGGGAAATCAATTTAAGGGCCCCTTCCATCTGCCCCGCATGCAATGGTATTGTTGGCAGCTTCTTGAGGAACCGAAATCACGAGACGAGAAATCTTTTTTATAGGCGGCTTGCTTGTCGCGGAGGCGAGTGGGAGGCACTCTCAGGTGTTCGTCTCGACCGGGTAGTCAGAAGGTGATACTTTTGAGATTGTGGGACTTCTGTATCTCCAGGGCGAGAGTGACTCGAGTGGTGAGGCCGCAATTGCGGATGTGAGACTTGGAGACTTGGTGGAGAATCTGCGGACTGACCTGAGCGCTGCGTCTTCGATGCATGCGGTCGTGGGCGGGATCTTGGCGGTAGGAGGGAATAATACTACGGTGCGGACGAGGCAAGCTACGTTGGCCGCGAGCAATGGGACGATCAGGAAGCGGTTTGCGCAGGGTTTCTTTGAGGCCGGTGTGATCATGCCGAATTTTGGCAAGCTGGTGTTCATGGGTGATTGGATCACGCAAGGCGGGCTGGGGTATCCGAGTGATCGGTATGAATTGTTCAAACACCTAGAGGATGCGGGCGCGCATTACACGTTCACGGGATCCGTGGTGGGAGCTTATCAGGGCAACGCTGGAACGACTCCAACTTATAAAGGAAGGTCATTTTTGAATGTCCACGTGGGGCACTTTGGTTGGCGGGTATTTTGGGAGAATGGGCGGATTCCCTTGCCTTTGAACTGTGAGAGTTTCAATAAATGGGACGGTGCTGAGTCGAAATCACGTAAACGGTGCGGGGGAGTGGTTGGAGGGAATTTCTGCGAGTAAGGATGGTGGGTCCACTACCTGGAACAGCGGGAATGATGGTGAGTGGAAATTTGAGATTGATCTGAAAGTTCAAGCCAACTCAGCGAGCTTCGCCGTTTGGTTGGGGACGGAGATTCATCGAATCATCGTGGAGGTAATGGGGAAGGGCACGCAGGGTGATGAAGGGAATGGTTTCAAGGTGGCGCACGACACAAAGTGGCGGGTATTTACCAAAGCGCGCGGACTTTGACGGCGATGGCTTGTCGGATGCTTTCGGGTATGAATTTTTTCAAAGGCTGACGGAGGCATTGCCGGGGGGGATGAGGACGGAGATGGGCGGACTAATTTGGAGGAGTTTAGCGCCAATACCGATCCAAGGGATGCGCACTCCTTTGTCTCGATTTTCGTGATTGAAGAAGTTGCCGTTGAGACGCGAGTGAGCATCGAGAAGACTTCGGTGGCGAGGAGTTATCGTCTCTATCGATCGAAGGATCTTGGCGTGTTAGATGGGTGGACCTCGATTGCGGGACCTCTGCTTGGAAACGGAGGGATTCTGGTCTTGGATGATCCGGCAGAGGTAAGCACGGGAAGTTCTTATCGAGTGGGCATTGAGTTGCCTTGAAGAGTGATTGGTTGGATAAAAAGACCAGAAAATGTAAGAGGTTTCTCGGTGAAAGTTTGTCACGATTCATGTCATGAATCGATTGATAGGGACTTTGTTTTTTCTCGGGGTGTTAAATTCTGGAGCTGAGGATTTTGAGGAGCATCAAGCGGGTGGTTTTACTTCGCTTGCGAGCGAACTTGGAAAGTGGACAGCGGCGAAGGGTCATGTGGAAATTCATGATGCTCACGCTAAGGGCGGTCAGAAGTCGTTGAGGCTTCTGGGTGGAGAAGGGCACGCTGTCGAGTTGCAGCTCAAGAAGGGCGCTACCGATGACGTGGTCTTGTCGTTTTGGGCAGAGCGTTGGACTCGGACGTCCCCGTTTCAGTTTCGCGTCGAAGAGAAACGGTCCGGTAGGTGGTCGGAGATCTACAACGGCGATAAGACCATTCGGGTGGGGGGCTTTTTGACCTTGGTTGAGGTTCCTCTGCAGAAGGGGGTGCAAGGGCTGAGGTTTCAAGCGACAACTCCCGGGACAAGCGGCATCATGATTGATGATCTGTTGGTGGAGAAAAGAGAGCCGATGGTGGTGGCGAAAATGACGACGATCCAGCCGGTGGTGCCTGTGTTGATTCGGAAGAAAGACAACCCTGTCGTGGGTTTGCAAGTGGTGGCGAAGGGACGCGGTGCGGCCAAGAAGGTTTCGGCGATGAGAGTAGATCTGGAGGGGACGACGGACAGGAAGGCGGTCAAAGCGGTTCGCGTGTTATTTTCCGGAGGATCGATGAATGCCCGTGATGGCAAGCTCTTTGGTGAGGCCGTAAGATCAGGTGAAGAGTGGATCAGTGAAGGGGATGCGACATTACTCTCGGGAGAGAATTATTTCTGGGTCTCAGTGGAGTTGAAGAAAGACGCGAGCCTCGATGGGCATGTCGATGCGAGGGTTTTGGAGGTGAAACTCGATGATGGTAGGGTGGTGAAACCGGAGGTGACCTCTCCGGAGGGAAGTCAGCGAATCGGATACGCTTTACGCCTTCACGGAGATGATGGCTCGAGGGGTTTTCGGATTCCCGGGTTGGCGACGACGAATAAGGGAACTTTGATTGGAGTGTATGACATTCGCTATCGCGGAGGTGGAGATTTGCCAGGAGATATCGATGTTGGAGTGAACCGGAGCACGGATGGCGGTCAGACTTGGGAGTCGATGAAGACGATCATGGATATGGGGAATGATCCGAAGTGGCGTTACGACGGGGTTGGGGATCCGGCCGTCCTCGTGGATCGAACAAACGGACGGATTTGGGTAGTGGGAACCTGGAGCCATGGGAATCGTTCCTGGCATGGATCGGGGCAAGGGATGACGCCAGAAGAGACCGGACAATTGATGTTGGTTTATAGTGACGACGACGGAGTGTCCTGGTCAGAGCCGAGTAATATTACCAAACACGTAAAGAAGCCGGAGTGGCATTTTTTGCTACAAGGTCCAGGCGCGGGAATCACGATGAAGGACGGGACGATTGTCTTTGCGGCCCAGTATCGAGACGGGGATAAGCATGGCGATGGTCGTAAGGTGGGGACGCCTTATTCCACGATTATTTACAGTAGGGATCAGGGGGGGAATTGGCTTGTTGGAACGGGAATCAAGTCCAATACAACGGAGGCCCAGGTGGTGGAATTGCAGGATGGATCATTGATGTTGAACTGTCGGGATAATCGCGGGGGAGCCCGCACGGTTGGAGTGACCAAAGATTTGGGGAAGACCTGGAAATTACATCAGACTGATCGCACCGCACTTCCTGAACCGGTATGCATGGCGAGTTTGCTGCGAATGGAGGATCGTTTGATCTTCTCGAATCCGAATACCCGTCGCGGTCGTTCTCATATGACGATCAAGATTTCTGAGGATGATGGCATGACCTGGCCGGAAGAGTATCATACCCTTTACGACTCCCGTCTTGGAAATGGCTACTCCTGTTTGGCTCCGATAGGAGATGATCATGTCGGGGTGCTGTATGAAGGCGTTACCGAGCTTTACTTCCTGCGCTTTCCACTCGAGGAATTGCTGGAATGAGAATGGAGAACGGCGCATGACCCAAAGGGGAACTTTGGGCTACCGTTCTCTCGCGGTGCAGCCTGACGGGAAAGGGACTGTCTTAAGAGACGGCGGAGAAAGAATCTCATGGTATGCCCACGCCGTTCCTTACTCTGTTTTGAAATCGCGATGGGCGCTCTCATTCGGGTGGTCTTTTTTGGTCGTGAAAGCTATCGGGTTCCATTTTTAGACCAGCTAATGTCTTTTGTTTCCAAGGTAGGGTTGTGCTCAAATCAAGATCGAAACGTTAAGAGTTATGAAGAGAATTACCAAGTTAACCGGGGCTATCGCGGAATCGATCATGAGTTCCCACGCAGAGAGTCTTCGGCGGTGCTGATACCACCGACGTCGACAATCGAATCTTTCGAAGTGATCATAAATCCCGCTAATGCCACTCTTCCTGTGGTGGTGACTTCTGCGGGCAGCACTCCGTCGGCCGTTTCGATTTCGGCAGCGGGGGAAGTGACGGCCACCGGAAACGACGCTCCGTTCGTGACTGTTTATTATGGGACGATCGACGGTGGCGAGGTTCCTGGCGCGTGGGATAGCTTGGTAGATGGTGGGGCTCAGGTCGGAGCGTTTACGACCTTGATTGAAGGCCTGACTCCAAACACGAACTACTTTTATCGAATGTTTGCCTCGAACTCGGCCGGTTCAGTCTGGGCTGATTCTTCAGAGATGGTTATGACTTTGTCCCCCCTCGACTCCAAGTGTTGAAGTGCTTGTGGGAAATTCTATCGGGGCTGGTTCACTGACGATGAACGGGCAGGTCACTGATAAGGCAATGAAGATCCCGATAATACCTTTTTTCTACGGAACGACCTCAACGACAAATGCCGAAGGCGTCGGACGCGTGGAGATTGGAGTCTCTGGTCGCGTTTCCGGGAAGCTGTTTTTAATCCAATCAAGGCGCGCTATATTCGAGTTCATGCGGAGAGCCTTGGGACCATCCCCGCGTGGCACCCGGTTAAAGGTCGCAAGACCTGTCTCTTCGTCGACGGGCTTATTGTGAACCTGTTGAATCAAGCAGACTCGGGGCGAAAAACGGACGGGCAACCTTTACCGAAAAAATTGATGCGGCCGAGTGGTTTGAAGTTATCAAGTCGCCCTTGGCCGCCTGTCCCATGCTCATTCGTTAGCACCGGAGAATGGACTATGGGAAGGGTGGGGAGGGAAGGAGCTTCCTCAGCTCCTTTTTCCTTTCCCCTGGGAGCGTATTCACGATTCATAGCGGCGATTATTCGCGATCTCGCTGTAACTCTCTGCGCTCTTCATCACTAAGTCGAACGATGTCTTACTTTTCCATGACGGGAACTCAGCGCCACCCCTCAATAACTTACTAAAGAAGTCCTAAGTCTTAACAATGGGAGCGCAGTCAGCCCGATTGCTAATCTAATCGTTTTTGATGACCCGGTAGAAGGGTTTGGTTTCGTTAGCGAGTTCTTCAAACTCCGGTGAAAAAGAGTGTTCGAAAACGGTTGTTTCCAAATCGGTAGGAATGGTGTCGGTGATTTCGAGCCATTCCTCCAAATTGGCCGGACGAGTTGATCGGGCGTGTCACGAAAACAGGGGAACCATCGAAAAGCGCCTTCCGTCTGTGTTTAAGCGTCCGAGAGCCCTCGTCAGAATGAATAGCTCAAATTCTAGACATTCTGTTCAGTCATTTTCGTCGGGCCGCAGTGGCGGCAGCCTATGAGATTTCCGAGATGTGCAATAATTAGAAAAACACCACCGAGAGTGGTGACGAAGGCGGCAGGTGGAATATGAAGAGAAACCTCCCCTGTTTCGCTTACCTGTGCAGAAGGGCAGCAGTGATCTACGCAACCAAGGGCACTTGCGGTAGTGTCACCTTCAGAACCTGTCTCATATCCCGCAGGGCATCCTTCCTCAGAGCAAGTCTCTAGGGCGGCGACCTCAACCACCCCTTCTTGATTCGCTGTAGGTATCGATTTTTTAGGAGTAAGGGCGGGCAAAATAGCACCGATTAAAACGCAGGAAATTCCGACTCCGGCGACGAGGGCGACCCAGCGCCTACGATGCCCTTGAAAACCCCTGCGGATAGAGAAGATCGCGAGCGGGACGATGAGAATAGCGACGAGCGCATGGGAAGCTGGGTGTGCCCAAACTTTTCCGAAAGCAGGAAGAGTTAGTAGAAGCACTGGAGCAAGTCCGCAATGGATCGCACAGAGCACGGAGGCGGCGACGCCAAGACGATCAGCGTCGGGAAGTTTGGAAAGAGAGAAAGAGGTGGCGGTATTCATGATTTCGTGAAATGACAATTAGGGTGAAGGATCTCGCGTGAGAGCTTGAGGATTCCATTAGGATTGAGGTCGGAGCCAATGAAGAGGCCGGAGCAAGGCACCTTCCCAATATGGGGCACTGGAATGGGATTGGGCGAAACCTCCATCCCTACTCGTTCATAAAGGAATCGGCAATCAGGGTCCGAAGTTAGCGTGACGAGTGCCTTAGCGCGAATCACCGACTCTGGAAGTTGTTCCAGCCAAGTGGGGACACGGAGGGCTTCGAGCGCCTCGGGAAAGACAATAGTACACCCGGTAAATTCGTGAGCGAGTCGATGGCGGTCGTGGAGATGGGGGTTCGGTAATGGGAAAGAAAATCCGCTCGCGTTTAAGGAATGATCTTGCCTAGCTTGGGATGATGTTAGGGAAAAAGAATAGTCACGATTTTTACGGATAGCGCTGCTAAAGGACGCCGCTAACAGGGAGGACGTTGTGTGACTGGCGCGGGGATTGATCGCTCTCACAGACTCTAAAAGCTCAAATTCGGCATCAACTGTTAGAAGGGCGGTGTGGGAAAGAAAATAATGGCTCGCGGTTTCCAGTTGGAGCTTTTCCAGTTCATGAAAGTTGCCGCGCTTGCCGAAATGCCGAGCATCGATCACGCAAACTTGCCAGCGAGGATGAAGCAGAAAATTTGATTCTAAGAGGGTGAAGCTTTCCTGCAGAGGGAGGGGGTCGGCGGTGCCATTGAGCTCGATTAGGAGAACGCTATGAATACTTTTAGCAGCTTTGAGAATCATCTCGCAAAGCTCGTCTAGGCCCTCGCAACAAACGCAGGACCCTGTCAGCGCAGCAACGGAAGCGGCATGATCGCGCAGTGTTTCCCGATCAAGTCGGGCGTTTTCGCGATCGTTGAGGATGACATCGGCGAGATGCTCACGGCGGGCCAAGTTGTCGAGAATCGAGCGCAACAGCGTCGTTTTCCCAGCGCCTAGAAAGCCAGTGAGCATGAGCATCGGGCGCATCTTAACGAGAGGTGGGAGGCTCTCTACGAGTGGTTTAACGGAGGAATTCATCTTGTTGCTGAAAGAAGTGTTTTGGGCGGATCAGTTGCGTTGGTGTTTGACGGAAGCACTCTAACCACTGAAGTGCGGCTTGGGGCTCGAGCCATGCTTTCGCCTTTGGGACCTTTCGATAGTTTCGATAGCATGCTTCTCGGTAGCGATTTCCGAAGCGGCCCAACACGGTGTGTTCGTAGGAAATGACCCAATCGAGAAAGGAATGGGAGGCAAGGTAGAGGTCGCAATTGTTGATCGCTTTGCCGATCAATTCTCGCTTCCAAGCTCCTGGGATGGGCGTTTCTTTCCCTGAGAGCCAGAGGGAGCAACGGCGGCGGGGACGGATAAAGGTAAAGCCGTATTGCGGGCCATACCAACCGGCGCACGAGCCATAAAGTTCGATGTGCCCGTTTTGCCAGGGCAGCCGATAACGACTCGTGCCTTGTGCGCCCAGCGAGGGGCTTCGCTTAAAGCCCTGTGCTACTAAGAAGTTCCCTTCCGTGTGACCGACATCCTGCCCCCAGAAAAACATTTGCTGTTGGATTCCTTCGGCGAGATCCCGGAAGTGGTAAGGAGCTATACTTTTCGATGGGACGAGCATGACCAAAAGGTGTTTTTGAGTTTAAAAAAAGCCCCGGGAGCATCGCCTTAGATAAAGGCGAATAGCCACCGGGGCATTTAAATTAGCGTCTGTTCCGGCGGATGATGAGACCCAAGGCAGAGAGCCCAGCCAAGAGTGAGGTCGAGGGCTCAGGGATCACCGTGAATGAGAGGATTTCGGAGGCCGTGAGGGCTCCCAAGGTGTTGTGGGTGCCTGATACATTGAGTTCTACAAGCCACTCGCCGGGCTCGTTGAACCCCCAGTTGACGTGATCGTGCCCGAAGTTCGAGACGAACTGGTTGGCATCATTCGTGGCTCCGGGGTTGGTCGAAGAGAAGTGGAAGGTCGGATTCCCCAGCCCATCGTTATTCCACATCGAGAAGGTGCCACCTCCGGAAGGTGAAGTGACAGTCCCGAGCGAGAAGCTGATGAGAGTGCTCCAATCGTTCGCAGTGAGTTCCCCGGAAGCAAGAGCGACATAAGGGACTCCTGCGACTTGTGATTGGGGGAGAATCCAAAGAGGTTGACCGATGGTAACTCCAGCTGCGGGGAGAGTGCTCTGGACGCTAACCTCGCGTCCTGCTCCTGCGAGGACCTGCAGGGTGGAGACTTCGAATTCGACGTCGTCAGTCTGGACGCCATCGACCACGCCTGAGACAACGTGTCCTTCAAGCTCGAGTGTTCCTCCTTCAAGGATCACTCCGAAATCGAGTTCTCCCGAACTGACGACGGCTGCTTGGGTGACGGCAACTCCGGCGAGGCTGATCAGTGATAGTGTTCTTTTCATTTCTATTTATTTTGGTGATGAATCTTTAGTTTTGCGACCTCTGTTCGAAGCGAAAGAAGCCGAAATTTGGTGATGCCTCGGGGACGACGAGACGGCGGCGCATGATCGCTGAGGTCTCGTTTCCGATCTCAGCACCATCCTCGTAAAAGCGATCGGCCGCTCCTTCCGAAAAGAGCCTGCGCCATGGTTTCCAGGGAGCTTCGAGGTCAGAGCTAAAGGCGGCAGCGAGCCCGAGAGGGGTGGAGGAAAAATTGTCTTTGTGAAGGTCACGAATAAAGTGAATCTCAGCCCGTCCATCGAGGTGGCGCGGTTTGGGCATGAGATGAACATCCGCGGTGGCTGGATCAAACCCATGCCAAAATAGAAGGAATTCTAGCCCGTTGCTCAGACAATCGCGATCGTGATCGGCGATCGGATCGGCGAGATCTCCGGGGGCAAGTCGGTGGGTTCGCTCGAAGCTATCGGCCCAAGCTTCGTAGGAATATGTGACCTCGAGGTTGGAAAGAAAGGTGAGGACGAAGATCTCTCCCATCACCTGTCCTTGGCGTGCTCTCAGCACGACCCGGTAAATGCCATCAGCCCCAAATTGGAAAAGAGAATTTTCCTCCTGTTGCTCTAGCGTCAAGGTTCCCGGGCCGGTGTATTTGATGAGTTCGATGGTGACGGGATCTTCCCCTGGAAAAGTGATTTGGTCGGGATTGGCAATCCCCACTCGCCCGAGGGAATCCTCACTGGCAGCGACCTTAGAAATCGAAAACTGTCCGTTTTCGGCAATTAGGGCCACTTGGTCGGCTGCGTAATCGACCCGGTTAACGTGATCAAAAATGGCAACGGCTGGTCCTCCCTCGTGTCCGTCCCCAAGGCGCCAATGTGCCCGAGTCTTGAGAAATCCCTCGTGCGGGATGACGAAGTTTAAGGTGGCCTCCGTGCTGGTTTGATTGCCCCCATTTTGGGGATTGAGTTTTCCCTCGTTGCGGAAGGTGACGGCGTAGGTTCCTGGGCGGGTGAAGCCCCAGTTGTAGTGACTGTGGCTCCCCGATGGAATGGTATCGAGAAGATCCCCCGAATCGATCCCATCGGTGGTATTAAAATGAAACTCAAGGGGACTGAATCCACTACTGGTCCACATTGCAAAATCACCGCTGCGCTGCCTTCCGGTTCCGGTAACTTTGATGAGGCGCGAGGAAATGCTCCCAAGAGGGCTGGGAGTGTAATTCCCGCCGATATTTGCCTGGAAAATCCCTTGGGAATAAACGGCACGCCATCCCAGAAACAATTCACCGGGAACGTTATTCTGCGAGAGAATCCAGAATGGCTTATCGGCTTCTCCAAAACCGGTGGGCGGATTGCGGGTCATCAACTTGGTCGAGGGCGCTGCGAGGAGGCGCACCCCTGCCTGATCAAGCCTGACGATTCCTTCGTCGTCGGCGAAGCTGCCATCGAGATCATAGCTGATAGAAGAGGTCCACCCCAGATCGGGATTACCCTCAACCAACCGGTAGTCGATCTGATATTCAAAGTGTCCCAAGATCAAATCAACCGCGCTCAAAGGAAGGCTGAAAGCCAAGAGAAGTGAGACGGGAAATAAGGTTTTCATCTGCGGGTAATTCAGACTAAACGCAACTTACTTGCAATAGTTTAATGCAAATAACTTGCATTAGTTGCGCTGTTGCGCTGTTTTCTGACTCGTGAAGCGCACTTGGATGATTTGCCTGATTGGCCCGTTGGGAGTTTCCGGCCAGGATTTTTTAACCCCGCTGGAAGGAGAGATGGAAATGCTGGACGCGGTGGTGGTGGTGGCCTCCAGAGCGCTCGCCACCGATTCCAATTACCATCCTTTCGCTTCCGAATTATTGGAAGAAGAGACACTCCAAAGGATTGCCCAAGGAACCCTAGGGGACACGCTGGGTTGGCAGGCCGGGGTCACGACTTCCTCGTACGGACAAGGAGCGAGTCGTCCCGTCATTCGTGGCTTTGATGGATACCGGGTGAGAATTCTGCGCGACTCAATCGGGATGCTCGATGTTTCTTCCTCAAGTCCCGACCATGGCCTCCCCATCGAACCACTTCTGCTCAGAGAAGTGGAAATTTTGCGTGGCCCGGCAGCCCTGCGTTACGGAAATTCCGCGCTGGGCGGCGCAATCAACTCCACCAGCCGGAGCTTCGCCACTCAGTTACCGGAACGAAGGCTCAGTGGGGCGGTTGAGTCGCGTTGGGATTCGGTATCCTCCGCCTGGACCAAGGCCGGATACTTCGATCTCAAGATGGCGGAGTTTGTAATGAGTGCGACCGGCTCTTATCGCGATGCTGGGGATTATCGAATCCCAGGACGGGCTCGGACCACCGCTTACGAAAGCAAATTTCGTCCCCTTGTGAATGATCCCTCGATGGGCGTGACCGTTCCCATCGAGAATCCTTCTGGCAGACTTCCGAACAGCTTTCATCAAAGTTCGAGTTACTCACTTGGATTGAGTTGGCTGCCCGAAGCGGTGCCGATCGAAGCGAGTGTGGCCTTCTCTGCCTTTGATTCGAAATCCGGACTGCCTTACCTCTATGGAGGTGATGCCAATGATCTCTTTGGCGATTCATCGCTCGAGATGCAACAGGACCGGTTTGATCTTCGCCTACGCTATCTAGCGGAGTTGCCATGGTTAAGCGAAGCGGCCTTTCACTTTGGGTATGGCGATTACCGACACGACGAAAAATTTGCGGGCCGGGGGAAAGATGAAGGATTGGATTTTAAGGACACTCGTTTTGAGCAGCAGGCTTGGGAGGCGCGACTTGATTTCCATCATGAACGAACCGGTTGGCTGCGAGGAGTCGCGGGGATTCAGATGTGGGGGAGATCGTTGGATCCCAGCTTTTTGGCGGGAGCACCCAATCAAGGGTCAAGATTCACTAATAATTTTGAGACGACCAACCTCGGTCTTTTTGTGACCGAAACGGCCAGCTTGGGAGCCTTTGAAATCAATGCCGCCCTGCGATGGGAGGCTCAGACGATCAAGGATCTTTCCTTGGCGGAGTTTGGGTTCTCCCGTGAAGTCGAAGACCACAGTCTAAGCGCGATCTTGGGAGGGAGCTGGGAAGGTGAAGCGATTGGTCCCTTTGACCGGCTCAAGATGAACCTCAGTGGATCCTTCGTGGAACGCATTCCAAGTGAGGCCGAAAGATTTGCGTTCTGGAGTAACCCTGCCATTCAACGATTTTTGATCGGGGGTGATCTCGATGGAAATCCGCTCCAAACGGAACAGTCTGTAGGACTGGATCTGGGGCTTGAAGCGCAGGTGGAGGACGTCGAGATACGCTTCAATTTCTTCCATTACCGTATTGATGATTTTATTTTTCTGCAGGATTTGGTCGGGATTGGAAATCAGGCCCAGTATCTTCAGATCGAGGCCGCGTTTACCGGAGTAGAGGCGCAGCTTGATTGGGATTTGTTAGATGAGGGCGATCCTGAACTGACCTTTTCCGTGATGGGTGATTGGATCAATGCAAGTGATCGTCACGATTCTTCTCCGCTACCCCGTATTCCCGTACTGCGGATCGGGAGCCGTCTTGAACTCGTCAATGGCCCCCTTCAGGCGGGACTTGAGATCCGATATGCCTTTGAAAAAGACCGAGTGCAAGACGGAGATGGCATCGTTCAAGGGGAGCTTCCGACGGATGGCTATACCGAGATCAATCTCGATTTTTCTTATGATTTTGAGATGAGTGCGGATCAAACTTTGACCATCTTTGCTCAAATTCGAAATCTTCTCGATGAAGACCGACGACTTCACCCGTCTTTCCTCAAAGATGTCGCGCCACTTCCGGGCCGGAACCTGACCTTAGGGGCGCGCTTGGAATTTTAGAGCCACTGTTCGTCTTTGGTGTGCTTTCGATCGAGAAGCGTCTCTCCGAATCTGGCGAGCCAAAGGAAACTGGACACCATAGAACAAATGCGGAATTGAAGGTTTCCTAACCTGATGTGGCGTCCCGTGGTCTCCCTTCTTCGGAGAAAATGACTTCTCAGGTGCCTGTAAATCAAACAAAAAACATCCCAAAAAAACGCCAGATATTTATGACCGGGGTATGAATAGCCCCCTAGCCTGTCAAAACCGATCCAGCAGGCTTAGAAAGGTCTTTCACGGCGGAATCCTGAACCCCGGATGGTTTTGCGGGGATCTTTCTGTTTCTCTCGAACTTTCAGTGTCCTTGCGTTGCTTTACCTTGTCTCTTTAATAAGCTTTCGTCCCATCAAATTTTTCCTGAAAGATATCGCTTTAATTTAGGAATCTCTGGTAGCGTTGAAAGAAGTAATTGAGTTTAGAGTTAGTAAAGAACGATATGGAAAATAAAACTGGCCGAGATCAAGGAGCGAATTTAGGATTTATCAGGACGGTAGCTTCGCGGTTTTGTAATTTGGCTGGAATTCGAAGCGTTGCAGTAGTTTTGGCGGTTTCGCTGATATCGAGCCCAGTGCATGCGGAGGATTGGATAAAGCTCTACGATACTGATCAAAACGAAATTGAGGCCCGAATTATTGCAGTCAAGGGAGAAAGCGTCACCATCGAGGTCCGCAAAGATAAGAAGGTCTTTCATCTCCCGCTCAAACGCCTTGCCGAAGATTCTCAAAAGCTGGTCCTGAATTGGTCTGGTCAAGCAGAGAGCGGAGGGGGCAAGAAGCCTGGTCGCAAAAAACTTGAGATCCCAATTGACCTTCCAAAGCGTCTCTATCCTCGTTCCTTGGTTGAACTGGAAGACGAATTAGATGAGATCCTGAAACTCCCGGGAAAATCAGGTTACGCCGAGAATCAAATTAAGGCTCTCAACATCCTGAATGCCTACCGATTTCTTTCTGGTGTTCCTGCAGACTTGAAGCTCGATAAAGACAAAGTGTCTGGTGCGACTGATGCGGCCAATGCCTGTCAAAAACATGGATCACTCAGCCATGACATTGGAAGCTTTACCGATAAGTGTAACCTTCATCAGGGACAAGCTACCATTGCTTCCAGTATCTCAGGATACATGGACGATCCAGGTCCGAATAATCGCAATGACCGAGGCCACCGAAGGTGGTGCCTGAATCCGCCGATGGCTGAAGTTGGATTTGGAGAGAGTACGAACAAGGGTTTCTACGCGATGTGGTCAATGGATCACGGCGGCAAGGGTAACAAGGGGATATGGGCCTATCCCGGTGAGGGTCTCTATCCTTTGAGTTACCTGCACGGAAATGGCTGGTCTTGTTACCTGAATGAAAAGGCTCCTCCTGCGGACGAATTAAAAGTCGAGGTTTACCGGCTCCTAGAAAGACCCGAGAAGCCATTCAGCTCCAACGAAGAGATTCCCGGAGAGGCCCTCCCTGTTTCTTTTGTTCATACCTATGAGAACGGCATTAACTTCGAACCAACCGGAAAAATTTTCACCGACCCTGGCATCTTTTACGTCCGAATCAAAGGCGGTGGTGTCAAGGAGGCTTATCTCGTTGAGCTCATTGATCTCTAACGCACCTAAGTTCGGTGGTGTGAACCTGTATGGCTCTTCGTGAGATAGGCATGACGGAATCTAAGCTCTTTGCGGCGGGAGACACTTCAGGTTGGGGACTAGAATCGAATGCTCCTACTTCTAGAGATGACCTCGTGTTCGCTCACTGAGTGATGGCCCCCTTTTATAAACTTGGAGTTTTAGGCACGATTCGGGGTGCTGAAGGCACCGCGGGACAGGGCGCCGGACTTCCGTCCGGGGAATCGTGATTCTTTACGAAAGCATCCTGAAGGGATGCCGGGAAATGCAGACTTCACCAGTGTTTCGTGAGGGTGGAGGTGCAGTCCAGGATGTAAGTTCCTTAGGATTTTCCAGTGTCCTTTCAGGACACAGCACTTTTCCCAGCCGTTCCCCCCAGACTGAAGTCTGGTGCTCTGCACCTTTATCCCTTCAGGACCCTGCCTCCCGAACCAAATCCAGTGAGAAGAGATCACTCGCAGGACAAATTGCGATGGCGCTTCGGGGCGACGCGATTGTTGAAACAACTCTCATTCGTCATGCCTCCCTCGCGGAGAGCCAACTTTGTTTGTAAAAGGTCTTTATAAATAAAAATATATGCCAGATATTAAGGATTTATGATGCAAACACTCTCCAGTTTCGTGAAAAAATGTCAGACATTAAGGATTTGTTCCTTGGGTGATGGTAAATTTGAGGAAATCTCCGCTTAAATCGGGGCCGAGAATTACTGGCCCTGGGGACTGAGCTCCGGTGATTTAAACGCCGATGGTTTCACCGATGTTTTCATCACCTCCAGTATGAACTTCCCCTTCCGTTATGGCGTTAATAGCCTCTTGCTGAATGTCGAAGGAAAGCGATTCGCCGACTGCGAATTCGTTCTCGGAGTGGGGCCTCGTCGCGGTGGCCGGACGGCGAAGCCATGGTTTCAAGTGGATCCCCGAGGCGAGGATAAAGGGAACACTTTTGTCGAAGAGTTAAAGTTGACCGAGCCGACGGAAATTTGGGGAGCGCTGGGGAGTCGTAGTTCGGCCATTCTGGAACTCGATAACGATGGGGACCTCGATATCGTCACCAATGAATTTCATGACGGCCCCATGGTGCTTCGATCGAATCTGAGTGAGCAACAGGGAGAGAAATTGCATTGGATCGGCGTTAAATTGGTGGGGAGCCAATCAAAGCGCGACGGGCTCGGTGCTCTCGTCAAAGTGACGGCGGGCGGGAAGACATTTACGCAGGTGAATGACGGCGTTTCGGGCTATCTTTCCCACAGTTTGATTCCCTTGTATTTTGGTTTGGGAGAAATCGCAGATGTTGAGAAGATCGAGGTGACTTGGCCCAGTGGAGTGCAACAGGGGGTGGCGGGATTGGCGCTAGGCAAGATGCATACGATGCAGGAAAAGTAGGACCGCCGCCCTGATAAGGAATGGCGTTAGAATAAGCCGCGACAGCTCGGGTTCTTGGTGTGCGGAGTTTGGGGAGCACAGGCGGGACGCCCGTGCTACGTTTTGGTTCAGGGAGATCCGCGCAATCTGCACCAATCTTTTCCTACTCGGGTAACTCGAAGATCGAGTTGTGGATGAGGCGGGTGAATTCCTGGCCGTCTTCTCCAGTGAGTTTCATCGCGATGGACATGCCCCAGGTTGGCTCGAGCTCGGGGATGGTGAGGTGGAGTTTGTTGCCATCGAGGGTCGCTTTGCTGACCTTCCACGCGCGCTCGTTGTAGTGTTTCGAGCCGTAGTTTTTGGTGCGCTTGAGGTCCCATGCTTTGATCGTGAAGCTTTCCGGCTTGATGGCGTCGGTTGAAACCGGATCGGATAAGGTGAGGGTGACGGTGTTTTTGGTCGCTTCGATCTTGGTGGGGAGATGGGCGGGTTTGTCCAACTTGCGGATGCGGTAGAAGCCGCCCGCTTTCTGCTGACTTCCGGCCCAGGCGAACATGCCGCAGCCGTAGAGTTGACCGTCACCGGGATGGAAACGTCCGCGCATGATGCCGGTCGGAAATTGCTTGAGCGGGAGTTCGCAAAGTCCGCCTTGGCGTTGCGAGCCGATCGTTTCGTGCGGGACGACGTAGATTTTTCCGTAGCCGTAACTGAGGTTGAGGAGTTGGCCGTTGAGGGCACCCCACTTGGCATCCTTAGGAACCCAGAGGAGTTCGGAGGGGGAGCGGTCGAAGCTGTTGGTGATCCAGCAGAGGGGATTCTTCATCGCGGAGTCGGCAGTGTCGGTGACGGGGGAATACCCGTAGATGTTGCCGAAGAATTCGGTGGGGCCGTCGCCATCGACCCAGTTGATGCGGTTCTTGGGATTCCAATGACCTTCCTGGTCGGTCACGATGAAGGTGCCATCGGGGTTGAGACAGACGCCATTGGCAGCGCGGAAGCCGGTCGCGATGATGTCGGTCTTGTCCCCATCGGGTGAGATGCGCAGAAGAGTGCCGTGATGGGGGACGAGCGAGTCCTTGGCGTGGCGGGCCGACTTGGCGTAGTAGAAGTTGCCCTTGTCGTCGGTTTGGAGGCCCATTGCGAATTCGTGGAAGTGCTCGGTGACCTGATGGTCGTTGTTGAAGCACTCGATGTAGTCGATCGTTTCGTCGCCGTTGTGGTCGTGGAGCTTTGCGAGTTGGTCGCGGCAGGTGACGAAGATTTTGTCGTCGATGATTTTGAGGCCGAGCGGTTGGAAGAGACCGGAGCAAATGCGCTTCCAGGCGAGGGTGCCTTCAAGTTGGTCGATGCCTTCGACGATCCAGACGTCGCCCATCCAGGTGCAGACGGCGGCGCGCTTGCCATCGGGGTAGAAGTCGAAGCCGCTGGTGCGCATCCATGAATGGTGCGGGTTGAGATTGGCGACGGGGACGGTGAGGGTGTCGACCGCGAAGGGTCCGGATTCGTCGCCGCGTTGGATTTGGGTGGTGACGATGGTTGGTGCAGTCGTTGGAGCCCCAACGATCACTCGGGTGTTAGATCCGAGGGTAATGGGAACTCCAGGATTCCCGCGGTAGATAATTTTACCGTCTGACGACGTTAGGATGTCCACCTGTTGAATTTTTTTGGAAGGAGAGAAACGCAAGCACAGGCTATCATCTTGAATGACCCAGGGTAATTCGACGGATTCTGGAACGTCATCGCTGACTCGGAGGACTAGAGTTTGAGAGTGAGGTGCCACTGATAGGGATCGGTAAATGATGTCATCGCTTCCCATCGAAAGGCGCTCGCTAACAGAGATGTCTCCGACTTGATATTCCAATGTCGGAGTGCCTAATGTTCGTGTTATTCCTTTAAACTTCACCCAATTCTTCGGAAGCGGGCCAAATTTTCGTCCGTCTTTTCCAGTCACTCGGATGGGGTCCCAGGAGCCGGTTTCGGGGTGGGCCCAGCCGGGTTTATCGTCGTTGACGAGGAGGCGTTCTCCGACGATGGAGGTGTGGGAGCCGTGGGAGCCATCGAAGTCGATGCCTTTCCAATCGACGAATTGGTCGCCGGTGTAGATGGCGGCGAGGCGCATCGTGTCGTGATCGTAGACGGCCCAAGCCTTGCCTTTGGAAATACCGCCGGGTCCGGGGTCGAGCCGGATTGCGAGGCCTTTTTGGGCGATGTTGACGTTCTCATTGATGGGGCCGGGTTCGATTTGGTAGGTGCCGAAGAGGAAGTTTCCAAAGTCCATTTGCTTGTAGGGCGGAGGCGTTTTTTTGGATTCCTTTTCCTCGATCTGGGAGATGCCGCGCGGAAGGGAGGCGAGGTAGGTTTCGTCGATTTTGCTGAGTTGGGAGGGGTTATGCTTCTTGAGGTATTCCTCGCGGATGTAGTGGATGATATCGTACTTCTGGCGGGTCGAGAATTGCGGCATCGGCATCATCATGCCGTATCCCTTGGTGAGGGTTTGATACATGCGGAAGGGATCGTGGCCGTTCTTGAATTTTCCTTCGTGGAATTTAAGGGCAATGGGAATGGAACCTTCGACTTTCTCGGTGCCGTGGCAGGTGATGCAAAGTTGGTTGTAGATTTCTTCTCCTCGTTTCAGGGAATCTGAATTCCATTCTTGGACGATGGCTTTGTGCTCCGAGGTTTCGAGCGGTTGCATCCAGGCTTCGTGCAGGGTGAGGCCTTCAGTTTTGGGGAGGGAAATGGTGGTGCCGTAGCCGGGGTGTTTTCCGGACTTGATGAGGTCTTGTTTTTCGGTGGTGGTGGTGCCGGGGTTTTTCCAATGGAAGTCGGGGGTATTGAGTTCCTTGATCTTTTTTTGCCCGGCGGTTTGGATTTCCTTGGGTGAAAGGGAGCGTTTCCAGAAGAGGACTTGGTCGATGGAGCCGTCCTTGAAGTCGCCGCCGAAGTCGGTGGCGGTGGAGCCGATTTTGAAGACGTGGTCTTTGTCGTCCTTGGAGGTGAGGTCATCGCGTGAGGCGACCTCCTTGCCATCGAGGAAGAGCTGAATATTTCCTTCGTCATCGGAGACGAGGGCGGCGAGGTGTTCTTTGTTGTCGTTGACTTTGCTGCCGCCATTCATTGCGCCTTCCCAGCCGACGTCGTAGTGGAGTTGCCCGTCGTCGATGAAGAGGGTTTTTCCGCCTTTGGCCCATTTGCCTTTGGCGGGAGCGAGGGCGGCGAGGGTGCCGTTTTTAGCGGTGGTCTTGAAGCGGGCCATCAGGGTGAAGGCTTCGTCCATGGGGAAGTCTTTTCCGGGGAGGGGCTTGAAGGTGGCATTGCCATCGGTGGCGAAGGTATTGGGGACCTCGATCCGTTTTGTGGTGGGGTCGCCCGAGGTGGTAAGGAGAATGAGGGCGGGGGAATTTGGAAGGTGTTCGAAGGTGAGGTCTGCGGTGGCCTTTTCTCCAGAGGGGAGTTCCACGGGATGTCCGTCGAAATTCAGAGTGAAGTTCTTCGCCGAAGTATAATTGAGGAAAAGGCGGAAATTGGTTTGGGGATCGTGGAAAATGAGGGCATTCGGAACCTGGGAGAGGAGCGAAGTCTTGGTCTGCTCGACAGGGAGCGCGGTGGGGACCGCCGTCTGGGCAGGAAGGAGAGTTGGCGAGAGGAGCGCAAGGGCCGCGAGAAGACACTTTTTCATGACCCCCTAATTTTGCAGATGCTTCGCTGATGTCAAAGAAGAAGAACGGGCGGAAAAATTCCTAATTGGGCAGGTTTGGGATGGAATGAGTTTGACTCGGGGGGCGATGAGCTGGTTTTATATCCTATGAATATTTGTAGGCTTAGGCCGGTTTTTCTGATGGGTGCCTTCGGAGTGGCGACGAGCTGGGGGCAGGTGGTCGATGATTTTAATGATGGGAATGATGACGGGTGGACTCGCTCAAACCCCCTGGCCGCAGTTGGCGGGACCGCAGCCTTTTCTTTTCCCGGGGGGAATACCTATCGCATTCAAGCCGGGGCGTCGCCGAATCCAGATGCTTTTGGGCCGGGTCGGGTCGGGGCGCTGCGCGAAGATGTCGATGACACCGCCTTTCGGGTTTCGGTGGACATTGTGGAGTCTGCCGCTGCCCTCGAGCAGGATTTTGGAATTCTAGCGCGGGTCTCAACGCCCGGTTTGGGGACCTTGAATGGCTACGCGGCCACTTTTGATTCAGATGAAGAACGGGTCTATTTGTCCCGGGTGGACAGCGAGCAAGCGGTTACCTTGGGGGACGTGGCTGTTTCTGTCGAAGAGGGCAAAGCCTACCGTCTTGTCTTCCACGGCTATCAGGGACAATTCCTGGTCGAGGTCTTCGAGGTCGCAGATCTGACGACAACGATTGCGACGGTGGAGGGATTCGATGATGTTTATATTAAGGGAACGACCGGAATTTTTGGAGGCTCGGGGGTGGCTGATGGTACGGTGGATGTGACCTTTGATAACTTTGAAGCGCACGAAGATCCCGATACTGATCGGGATGGCATGTCGGATCCGGCCGAGGCTGCGGTGTTTGGGAATTTGGAGCAAAAGGGGGAAGATGACTTCGATGGCGATGGCCGGAGCAATGCCGCGGAGCTGGAAGAGGGGACTGATCCAAAGGTGGCCGATACCGTGATCAAGGTGCGGAGTTTTTTGATGAGTGAGGGTGTCTTGCAGGTGAGATTTGCGCTGCTTCAAGGAAGGACTTTCCAATTGGAGAAGAGCGTTGATTTGGAGAACTGGTCGGTGGATGAAGAAGCGGTCTTTACTGATCTGGGAGACGGCGTGGGAGAGTTTGAAAGCGTGCGAAGTGGGGGGAAGGAGTTCGTGAGGGTGAGCGGAGTGGATGCGGGATGAATTTTGGTAACAGGCTGAGGAAGTTTTCGTGATGGGGCGTGATGAGGAAAAAGCAATTTGGTCAACCTTGATTGGTTCCGGTTGAACGAACAAAATCAAACCCTCCTCGCTCAAAAAAACAGCCAGTCCCGGAGTGGAAATGGCTGCTTTTTGTTGAGAGTAAGCCTACCTTACATCGGTGGCGGCACAGAGGATGCATTCTTCGAGCCAAAGAATTTGACGAGCCCGATGATGCCGAAGATCAGGGCGAGAAAGGCGCAGATTCCAAAAACTCCAAAGGCTCCAAAGCCCTTGCCGAGCATTGATAAGACTGCTGCAGAATCGACACTAGATACTCTGAGCGTCTGTCCTGCTGTTGTGCTATTGGCTCTCACTTTATAGCTGCTACCTTTGGCGACGCTGAAGGTGGCAACCAGATGTTGGTTATTCATTGAACTGGTAGACGAGGGTTTGTCCGCCATTGAACTTTTGCCGGAGGCGGTATCTGTGATTTCAATCTCAATCGTATCAGTCGGTGGTGGGGTATCGCTTGTCAGCCAGACTGTAACCTCTCCGTTGACATCAGAGGTGTAATCCAGAGTCGCGGGTGTTACGAAAATTTCGCCTTTCTTGATGTCTTCAGCAAATTCTTTGCCGGTGGAATATGCGCTTTTACCAAGGATTGCCGCGATGAGGCCTCCCAGGATGAGGAGGACGAGTGCGACGATGAGGAATCCGCAGCCTTTTTTCTTAGTAGCCATAGGAGTTATTGAGTTTGGTTTGATCGGTTGAAGACGGAAATTTATAACGGAAGATCGTATTCTTTCTTCCCGTCATGCCAAGGACAAGTTTGGTATCCTTTGGCTACGATCGGTCGCACTTTTGGTGCTGACGGAAAGAGGCTAAGCGATGATGGGCTTGATGACTTTTCCGCCGACGTCGGTGAGGCGGAAGCGGCGGCCGTTGTAGGTGTGGGTCAGTTTTTCGTGATCGAAGCCGAGTTGGTGGAGGATGGTGGCGTGGATGTCGTTGACATGGGCTTTGTCGACGACGGCGTGATGGCCGATTTCGTCGGATTCACCGTAGCTGACGCCGCCCTTGATTCCACCGCCAGCCATCCAGGTGGTGAAGCAATGGGGGTTATGATCGCGGCCGGGTTTGGCGGCTTTTTGGGAGAGGGGGAGTCGTCCGAACTCTCCGCCCCAGATGACGAGGGTGTCTTTGAGGAGGCCCCGTTGATCGAGGTCGCTGAGGAGGCCGGCAATGGGGGTGTCGGTTTCGCCAGCGAACTGGCTGTGGTTGCCTTTGATGTCGTTGTGGCCGTCCCACGAGCGTTGGTTGGCCATGCCGCCGGAGTAGATTTGCACGAAGCGAACGCCACGCTCGACCATGCGGCGGGCGGTGAGGCATTGGCGGGCGAAGTGGCCGCAGTGTTTCTCACCCACGCCGTAGAGTTTTTTGATATGGTCGGGTTCGGAATCGATGTCGAAGGCCAAAGGCGCAGCCGTTTGCATGCGGTAGGCGAGTTCGAAGCTTTTGATGCGGGCCTCGAGTTCGGCATCGCCGGGGCGCGACTGGAGATGGTCGCCGTTGAGCTTTTTGAGGAGGGCAAGTTGACGAAGTTGCTGGCCATCGTCCATGTGGGCGGGGCGTTTGAGATTGTCGATGGCATCTCCCTTGGGTTTGAGCCAGGTGCCTTGATAGACGCTGGGAAGGAAGCCTGCGCCCCAGTTGGTGGCCGCTCCTTTTGGAAGTCCCCGGTTGAGTGGATCGGACATCACGACGAAGGCGGGGAGGTCGCGGCTTTCGCTCCCGAGTCCGTAGGTGACCCAGGATCCGACGCAGGGAAGTCCCATGCGCGGTTGGCCGGAGTTCATCATGAAGAGGGCCGGACTGTGGTTGTTTGACTCGGTGTGCCCGGAATGAATGAAGGCCATTTTGTCGACGTGTTCACCGAGTTTGGGGAAGATGGAGGAGACCATCTTGCCGCATTGACCGCGGGGGGTGAACTCGAAGGGCGACTTCATGAGCGGGCCGACGGCGTTGGAGAAGAAGCCGGTCTTTTTGTCGAAGCCCGCGAGTTCCTTGCCATCCATCTTTTCGAGCTCCGGCTTGTAGTCCCAGGTGTCGACCTGACTGGGGCCGCCATTGATGAAGAGCCAGATGACGGACTTGGCCTTGCCATCGAAGTGCGCGATTTTTGGAGCAAGGGGATCGTCGGATCCCAGGAGTCCTTCCTGTGCGAGCAGGGCGGTCAGTCCAAGGCTGCCAAAGCCGGCACCGGCGGTTTGGAGCAAGTGACGTCGGGTGCAGAGATCGGAGGAGTTCATGGGAGGTAGACGAATTCATTGAGGCTGAAGGTGACCTGGCAAAGGTCGGCGAGGGCGAGTTGCGTTGCGCTTGGATTTCCAGAATAGGAAGCGGACTGGGCGTCGAAGAAGGCGCGGTTGTTTGCGAGTTCGGAAGGTGAGGGGGAGCGGCCGAGAGTGCGAAAGTAGAGTTGTTGGATGGCGGTGTCGGGATCTTTTTGATCGAGGGTGTCGGCGAGGGCGCGGGCCCATTTGACGACCTGCGGGTTGTTCATGAAGAGAAGGGCCTGGGGGGCGATGGTGGTGCTGGGGCGGCTGCCTTGGCTGGCGAGAGGTTCGGGTTGGTCGAAAACCTGCATCATGGGAATGAGGCGGCTGCGCTTGATCATAAAGTAGATGCTGCGGCGGCGTTGGCCTTCGTCGAGGGTGCCGGGGCCGAACATTTTTGGGTCGAGTTGTCCGGCGGCAGCGAGGATGGAATCGCGGACGACTTCGGCTTCGAGGCGGCGTGGGGTGAAGCGCCAGAGAAATTTGTTGTCGGGGTCGACAGTCGCTTTCTCGAGCGAGGGCTCGCTGCTTTGAAGCCAGGTCGCGCTGCGTAAAATATCACGATGAAGTGACTTGAGATTCCAGCCATTTTCGATGAGACGGTGGGCGAGGTGATCAAGAAGTTCGGGATGAGTGGGGAGGGCACCCTGGAGGCCGAAGTCATTCGGTGTGGCGACAATCCCGCGTCCGAAGTGATGGTGCCAAATGCGGTTGACGACGACGCGGGCGAGGAGGTGTCCAGCGCCGTTTTCGGTATCACTGATCCAGTTGGCGAGACCGCGCCGCCGGTAGCTGGTGCGGGTCCAGTCGGCGGGGGGAGTCTGTTGCCAGTCTTTGGTTGTTTTGTCATTTCGCATGAGCACTTGCAAGAAGCCGGCTTTGGCCACGCCCTTTTTCTGGTTCGGGTCACCTCGGCTTAGGAAGTGGGTTTCAGGGTAGAAGTGGGGGAAGCCACGGCCGTCGGCGTGGTGTTTGGTGGGAGGGAAGCCTTCGCTGGTGACCTGGACTTTCGTGACGGTGGGCTTGGGTTTGGAGGCGAAAGATTTTTGGACGGCTTCGTCGAGCTTCTGCCATTGAGGGTCGGTTTCAGCGAAGTGGGGGAAGAGGATTTGGCGATGGTGTGGGGTGAGACGTCCGGTGAGGAGCGCCTTGAGAGCTTGGTCGAGGAGAGGGTTTTTTCCGTTGCCGACTTTGATTGGGGGCGATGTTTTGTTGCTGATAGAAATGCGGAAGCGGCCGAGGCTGTGCTGGGTGTTGATGGAGAATTTGAGGGTGAGTTCTAGGGTGTCGTCCGGAGCGAGTTGGAGTGGTTTGGCCAATTCGAAGACGGCGGCTTGGGGTTTGCCGATGCCTCCGAGATCGACGGCCCAGCCGCTGCTGTTTGAGTCACCATCAATGGATGAGGCGACGGAGAGGTTGGTTTCATTCTGTTGATGAGTAGCTTTGGCGGAGGTGAATTTGACCTCTTGTTTTTTGGAGCCACGTTGAGAGGCGAAGAGTTTGAGATCGCTGAGGGCGAAGTTCCCGTTGCTGGCGCGGCCGGGGCCGTTGCCTTTCATGGAGGGGTGAGTGAGAGCTTCGATTCTGAGGAAGCGGATTTCTCCTGCGCCGGGTTGGGACCTTAGGGTGTAGGTTTCCTTGGCAGGTGTGTTGCCGGAGGCGAGGAGGGCTCCATCGGGTTGGGAGGTCAGCGTGGTGGCGGGTTGATTGGAAGTGGCCGAGGTGACGTTGAGGAAGGTCCAATCGCTGGCGGTGAGCTTTGCAGGAGCTTGGTTTTTAAGCCATTGATCGAAGGCTTTGGTGGACTCGGGTTTTGCTTTGTAGGATGCGCGGTCTTCGGTGGCCTTTGTGTGTGTGGTGGTCCATTTTTCGAGAGAAGTACGAAAGGCATCAGAGTCGATGGGGATATCGATTTCGCTGCGGATGGTGGAGGTGAAGATGGAGACGAATTGATAGTAATCCTTCACCGGGATGGGATCGAATTTATGATCGTGGCATCGGGCGCAGCCGATGGTGAGGCCCAGCATCGCGGTGCCGGTGGTGCCGGCCATGTCATCGAGTTCATCGTAGCGGGCGCTTTCGAATTCCTTTTCGGTGAGTTGGGTGGGGAAGACGCCGGCGCCCAGGAATCCGGTAGCCATCATGGCGAGGGGGTTGTCGGGAGCGATCTCGTCGCCCGCGAGTTGCCAGCGGACGAACTGGTCCCAAGGCATGTCGGAGTTGAGGGCTTTGATGACGAAGTCGCGGTAGTGGTAGGCGTATTTGCGATCGTAGTCTTGTTCGAAGCCGTGGCTCTCGGCAAAGCGGGCGGCATCGAGCCAATGGCGGGCCCAGCGTTCTCCGTAGTGGGGGCTGGCGAGGAGTTCGTCGATGAGTTGGTCGTGGGTTTTTGAGAGCGCGGACTTGAGTTGTTTGGGAGTTGGGGGGAGTCCGATGAGGGAAAGGTAGGCGCGGCGGATGCGGGCGTGGTTGGAGGCGGGAGGATTTGGGGAGAGTTTACTTTCGGTGAGCTTGGCGAAGACGAAGCGGTCGATGTCGGTTTGGGGCCAGGAATCGTTGGTGGTGGGCGGGGTGGGATTGGAGAGGGGTTTGAAAGACCAGAATTCGCGGTCGCTTTGGGTGACTTGCATCGCAGTGGTTTTGCGGCGGTCCTTTACGAGGAGGGGTTTGTCGTAAGGGGCACCGAGGGCGATCCACTTTTGGAAGTCGGCGATGAGGGTGTCGGGGAGTTTGGCCTTTTTGGGCGGCATTTCGGGCTCTTCTTCGTGGCGGATGAGAGTGAGGAGGTAGCTTTTGGCGGGGTCGTCGAGGTTGATGGCGTCATCGGTTTCACCGCCTTCGAGGAGGAGTTCGCGGGAGGAAAGGTCGAGGCCGGAGCGGACTTTTTCATCGCCATGGCACTTGAGGCAGTTCTCGATCAAGGCGGGGCGAATGGTCGCCAGAAAAAGAGTCGTTCCGGCCTTCATGCGACCGGCGTGGTCGGTAGGAAGTTGATCCCCCGCGACCGGTAGGATGAGCAGGAGGAGGGCAAGGTGCACAAGCAGCTTTTGCATAGGAGGACGAGTGTTTCATAAATGCGGTCGGTTTGGACAGGATGAAGTGGGGTGTTTCAACACGACGAACACCTTTACTCCATGCCTTTGGAATGAATGGCAGGAAGGGGTCGATCCCTTCACTCTTTTTCAGTTCAACCAGAGCCCCGGCAAAGGCCGTGCCGATTTGTCTAAAGAATTTCGCAGATCTCCCGCAAGAACGGCTCATCTTTAGTGAGCGTGTTGTCGATGATGGTGCGAGCTTCCGCACTCAAGGTTGCGGGTGCTTTCTTGAACTCCTTCATTTCGGCGGGAGCGACCATGGCCTTAGGAAAGGCAGCCATTCTGTCGTTGGTGTCAGCGCCACCCACTCCAAGGACTCTCGTGAGAACAGGCAAGGCCGGTGTCGAAAGGTCCTTCCGCATGTTCCGGATCAGGCCTGCCAGAACACGGCCGTATTCCGAAAAGTCATCGGTGCGTGACCTTGAGGGGTGAGGCGATGGCGGCGGAGCCTGCTAAGGTCACGATGAGGGAGGTAAAAAGTCGGATGTTTTGAATTCTCATAAAGTTACTTTACGGAACTTTCATTCATTCAAGATTCGCGCGCGCGCTTTGGCCTGTTCAGCGGCGGTGATCAAAGACCGGTCCCGCAAGTCATCGATCTCGCGTAATCGATTTTCAAGAGTCCTCGCTTGCTCGGATCTCAGGGCCGCCTTGCGATAACGCTTTCGTATTGCCATGGCGGCTAGCAATGAACCACCCACCGCGGCCCCCAGCAAGAATCCGGGGAAAGCAAGTGGGCCCCGGATCGATGATTCATTGATCGTGATCGTGATTGTGGGGCTAAAAAGCTTCATCGTGGTTTCTTGGTTTGTGATGTGGTTTGAGACACGGTCGATCGGCACCCCGCTCCGACCTCATCTTCGCGACCACGAAGTCAACCCCAATTGGGCATACGCGTCAAGTTAGGGGTTCGATGGGAATTTCAGGCATGACAGGTGCGTGTTCCGCTGAAACCGGCAGTTCGTTGCCCAACGGGCTTGCGTCCTTTCGCCCCGGGTTGGCGGAGCCTACCCGGGGTTACTGATATGAAGACTCCCCGCACACCAAAGGTGTTGCGTCCGTTCCCGCAGGGGCCGCAACGTGATGCCAGCCCCTTGGGCCTGGAACCCGTGCTGATTCCGGCGTGATGAAGGTCATTCTTATCGGAAGGTAAGGAACGACGCTGAAGTCCTCCAGATGAAGGCTGGCGCAGAAGTCCGATGATTCGACGTCCGCTTAAGTTCTTATGCGCTTGACCAGATAACAGAGCGATAAGATGAGCGAAATTAGGAAGAAGATTGCCGAAGCAACTATTGATGCCATTAAGATCATTCCTGCACCTGCTGCATACAAAAGATCAGGCGCTCCAATCCCTTGATAATAAATAAAAGGAATGGCAGCAATAACTGAGGCTAAACCGGTCCACGCAGCGGTCAAGATCAAGGGCTTTGTAGTGACCGTGTATAATATGATCAGACTGGCGATGATTGCGGGGGCGATTGGAAGCAAGATTGCGGACGCTAGGAATCCGCTTAAGCCAACGATACGCTGATTGAATTTTCGCCCCAAGATCAGAGGTGTGGCTGCCACGACAATAGGGATTGCGCCAAATATAAAGGCCGCCAGAGTTGCGTCCTGCCATCGATTCAGTCCACCAGTATAGGGTGCGACGAATCGGTAGAGGAGAAAAACTGAGCCGACTAAAATGAATGGAAATGAAGTAAGAGGCAAGGTCAAGATGCTACCTCGGACTCGACAGCCATAAAGCAGAAACGGTCGTCACCTTCGAGACAAGCTCTTTCTTTGAGAGTCGCTCAAGGTCGATCATCTTCATCTCTCCGCTGCGGTAAAGCGCGACGTCGGTATCGCCGTAGTCAATTCGTGTTGCGATAAGAAGAGTCTCACGGGCTGATTGATCTGACTCAAAGTGCAGAAAAGGAACTTTGACCGTTGTGATACTGGGGAATTAAACAGAAAATCAGTCCTTAATCGGATTGAACACGGGGCTTTTGGAATGATTTTTTCTGACAGGGAGGATGGATCTATCGGCAAAGTGACTTGACGGAGGGGAAGCCTGCGTGCGTGTGGGCATAAAAAAAGGTGGATTGGTGGGATAAGGTTGCTAAAGTGAGGATTGAAAACTCCTGAATCCATGAAAGCAGAAAACAATCCACTCGCGTTTGATCGTCGTTCATTTCTCCGCCAGTCCACCGGTGCTGTGGCGGGGTTGAGTTTTGGGGCTCTGCCTATTATTGGGGCGGAGAAGGAAAAGAAGAAGCCGGAGGCCGAGACTTTGGTGAAGACCTTTTATGATTCATTGAGTGCTGAAAAGAAGGCCGCGATTTGTTTTCCCTTCGATCATAAGCTGCGGCTGAAGGTCGATAATAATTGGCTGATCACGAAGACTTTGGTGGAGGATTATACGAAGGACCAGCAAGCCATGATTCGGGAAATTTTTATGGGGCTGCACAGTGAGGAGTATGCCGAGAAGGTTTTTGATCAGGTGGAGTGGGACAGTGGGCTCGATGGATTTGAGGGGGGATCATCGGTCGCGATTTTTGGGACGCCGGGGACGGGGAAGTTTGAGTTTGTCCTGACCGGTCGTCATTGCACGCGGCGTTGTGATGGGGACTCGGTGGAGGGGACGGCTTTTGGTGGCCCGCTTTTTTACGGGCACGCGGCCGATGGTTTTAATGAGAAGCCGGATCACAAGGGGAACGCGTATTGGTATCAGGCGGTGCGCGCGAACGAGGTTTACCAAATGCTCGATGGCAAGCAGCGCGAAGTGGCGCTTTGCGGGAAGAGTCGGGGCGAGAAGGGGAACAAGACGATTGAGTTATCCGGGAAAAAGGTGGGTCTTGATGGCATTCGAGTGGGAGATATGAGTGGCGATCAGAAGGGGCACGTTCGTAAGGTGCTGGGGGATTTGCTGGCTCCGTTTCGGGAGAAGGATTCCAAAGAAGCGCTTAAGTTGGTTGAAGCGGGGGGCTTGGATAATATTCACATGGCTTTTTATAAGGAAGAGAACATTGGGAAGGATGAGGTTTGGGATGTCTGGCAGTTGGAGGGGCCGAACATGGTGTGTTACTTTCGGGGGAAGCCACATGTGCATGCTTGGATGCATATTAAGAAGCCGGTTTAGTGGGGAGTCTCACGCGGAGCAGCGGGGCAATGGAGGGGCTGGGAGGAGGTTGATCTTATAAATGGGATCGAGTCGGGGATGGGTCTCACGCAGAGGCGCGGAGATTTTCGGCTTTGGGCTTTTGGTTTTCCTCGGGTGAGGAGCTGTTGAATCGTTGAATTGTTGAATTGTTGAATTGTTGAATTGTTGAATCGTTGAATCGTTGAAAGGCCTGAATGATACCAGCGTTGGGCAGAAGGAAGTGCCGCCCCATGTGAAAGGGTAACCAGGCGAGTTGTCTGAAGGACAAGGTCATCAGATTCCCTTAATTGTCCCTGGTTTGTTCGCCTTGGCTTGCTGCGCGAGGTTCCTTGATTGACGGGGGGCGGGGGTAGGGTGCAGGGTGGCGCGGTGAAAATTTATTTTGTTTTGGGGGTCTTACTGGGGTCGATGGTGCTGGCGCAGCAGGCGAAGGAAGGGGATAGGGATGTCAATTATGATGAAGCTAAGATTCCGGCGTATGACTTGCCGGAGTTGTTGGTGACGGTGGAGGGGAAGCGGATCACGACAGCGGAGGAGTGGCGCACGGTGAGGCGGCCGCAGATTATGTCGTTGTTTAGTAATCTGGTTTACGGACGGGTGCCGGAGCCCTCGACGCCCTTGGAGGTGAGCTTTCTAGTGGTGAAGAAGGACGAGGAGTTTATGGGAGGAAAGGCGACAAGAAAAGATGTCGATATTCGACTGAAGACGGAGCGGGGGGAGAGGACGATGCGGATTGTCGTGTATGTGCCGAATGGGGCGAAGAAGCCGGTGCCGGCGATCATGAAACATAGCTTTAACAATACGCGCTCGAGTGATTTTGATCGTGCTCTTTTGAAGAGGGATTGTTTGAAGAACGGGTGGCCTTTGGGAAAGATCCTGGATGCGGGCTTCGCGTTTTGTGCGGTGTATCACGAAGATTTGGTGGAGCACAATGAGGTGGAATTTCGGAAGAGCATTCATGGATTGTTTTACCCGAAGGGACAGAGTTTTCCGAAGGCACACGAGTGGGGAGTGTTGGCGGCCTGTGCTTGGGGAGGGATGCGGGCTCTGGATTATTTAGAGACTGACACGGAGATTGATGCGAAGCGTGTGGCAGTGATGGGTCACTCGAAGATGGGGAAGACGGCGCTTTGGACAGCGGCGCAGGATGAACGCTTTGCGATGGCGATCTCGGCGCAATCGGGGTGTGCGGGAGCGGCGCTGTGGCGTCGGAAGTCGGGCGAGACGCTCAAGAAAATGGTGACTCGTTTTCCGTATTGGCTGTGTCGTAATGCCCAGAAGTTTGTAGAGCAGGAAGACGATCTGCCGGTGGACCAGCATATGTTGCTGGCCTGTATCGCGCCACGGCCGGTGTATGTGCACAGCGGGGTGGAAGATACCTGGGCGGATGGACGGGGAGAGTATCTCTCGGCGTATCACGCGAGCGAAGTGTATCGCCTGCTGGGGAAAAAGGGATTGGAATCGGAGGAGTCACCCCCGGTGGGGCAGGCGATGATGGAGGGGGAAGTGGGGTATCACATCCGGGAAGGGGGACACTCGATTGAGGACTGGGATTGGGACCGGTTTATCGAGTTTGCTTCTAAGCACTTGGGTGAGCAGAAGTGAGGTTTTTTCCTCGGGCGCGGTATTTTCCGAGAGGCGATGGGACTTGCGGAGGCGGGTTCCGACACTTTGGACGTCTATGAAGACGTCCACTTTCCTTGGAGAATTCGGCGAGGGCTCAGGCCGTAAGGTGGAGACTGAAGGGAGAGCCTTCTATAAGAATCCTTTTGGTCAATTTTTCACCGCTTCATAGATGATCGGTTTGAGGGTATTTTCGAGATTTGCGTTGTAGGGAAGAGTTTGTTCCATGGTGACGACGACGAGGTCGTGTTTTGGCGAGACCCAGTAGTGAGTGGAGGCCATACCGCCCCAGCCAAATTCACCGACGGGGGCGTGTTTGTCCCAGCGTTCATCTCGTGAAATGCGGACATTGAAGCCGAGTCCGAAGCCGACGCCGTGACGTGTTACGCCGAGTGAGATGGCGGGGATTTCGTCGGGGAGTTGGTTGGTGGTCATGAGTTTGACCGTTTTTTCTTTCAGGTAACGCCTGCCTTGGAAGGTTCCGCCGTTTGCGATCATCTGGAGGAAGCGGGCGTAGTCGGTGATGGTGGAGACGAGTCCGCCGCCGCCGGATTGGTGGGCGGGTTTTTTGAGGAAGGGTGATCCTTTGGCAGGCTCGACGGTGACGAGGAGGCCGGCCTTGCTTCCATAGACGTCGGAGAGTCGGGAGGCTTTTTCGGCGGGGACGTGGAATCCGGTGTCGGGCATGCCGAGGGGGGTGAAGAGGCGGTTTTTTAGGAAGTCAGAGAAAGTTTTGCCGGAGGCGACTTCAATGACGCGGGCGAGGACATCAGTGTTGATGCCGTAAACCCACTGGGTGCCGGGTTGGTAAAGGAGAGGGGCGCTGGAGATCGCTTGGGTCATCTCGGCAAGGGTTTTCTTGCGGTCGAGCGCTTGCGCTTTTTTGTAAAAGGCATCGACGGGGTGAGGCGACCAACCATAGGAGAAGCCGGCGGTGTGGCGGAGGAGGTCGCGGATGGTGGCGGCGGGGTTGGCTGGAATCGGTTCGCCGTTTTTTTGCCAGACGGTGAGTTTTTTGAACTCGGGGAGGTGTTTGTGAATGGGGTCGTCGAGGTCGAGCTTTCCTTCCTCGCAGAGCATCAAGGCGGCGGCCGAGGTGATAGCCTTGGTCATAGAGTAGATGCGGAAGATGGTGTTTTGATCGACTGGTGTCTTCTGGGCACGGCTGGCGAAGCCGTAATGACTTAGGAAGACGATTTTTCCGCGGCGCAGGACGAGGACCGAGGCTCCGCCTAGCTTTTTATTGGTGATGAATTGTTCGACGGCGGGATTGATCTTGGCGAGTTGCTTTGAGGTCATGCCAACGTCTTCCGGATTTGCGATGGGGAGAGCTTGGCGGGTGACTTCTTTGGCCAGGAGAGGAAGCGCGAGGAGGATGAGGGTGGTGACTTGAAATTTGATCATGTGATTTGAGAGTTGGGTTTGGGGGGTGACGGGAGCGGAGGTCTCGATACGGCGTCCGTCGGTGCGTCGCTGGCTGGGGTTTCCAAAGCGACGGAGTTTTAGGAGTCTTTTTGGGGAAGTCGGTTGAGATTAGTTTTTCACCTTGATGAAGCCGCCATCAATTGGGAAGTCGCTCCCAGTGATGAAGGAGGCTTCTTCTGAGGCAAGATAGAGGGCGAGTCCGGCAATCTCCTCTGGTTTTGCCATGCGGCCAATTGGTTGAGTTGCGGAAAGCTTTTCGAACATTTCGGCTTCTTTTCCGGGATAGTTTTGGGCGAGGAAGCCGTCGACGAAAGGAGTGTGCACGCGGCCCGGGGAGATCGTGTTGGAGCGGATGCCTTCGCCGACGTAGTCGGTGGCAATCGATCGACTCATTGTTAAGACGGCGCCTTTACTCATGGAGTAAGCGAAACGATCGGGAATGCCGATGTGCGAGGCGACCGAGGCCATGTTGATGATGGCGCCGCCACGGTCCTTCATCTGTGCGACGGCTTCCTTGAGGCAGTGGAAGATTCCTTTTACGTTGACCCGGAAGATGCGCTCGAAATCATCGGTGGTGCAGAGATCGACATTACCGATGGCGGCGACGCCGGCGTTGTTGACGAGGACGTCGAGAGGGGCGTGGTCCTTTTTGATGAGCTCGAACACTTCGGCGACGCGGGCTTGGTCGCCGACGTCGCATTGATAAAAGGAGGCTTGTCCTCCTGATTCTTCGATCAGTGCGAGGGTTTCGGCCCCCAGCTTTTCATCGAAGTCCAAAACGCAAACGAGGGCTCCCTCTGCCGCAAAGCGTTCACTGATGGCCCGACCGATCCCGGATCCGCCGCCGGTGACGACGGCCACTTTTTCCTGTAATTTTTGAGACATGAAATTGATTCTATTGTGTAGTGAAGCGTCAGTTTAGAGAGAGATGCCTCTTTTCCAAGGGATGAAATCATCCTGCCCGAGGAGGACTGTTTTCGGGGTGTATCTACCAGAGGCCGTTTCGATGATGAGGTTGAGGAGATTTTCTCCCGCTTCGGTGATTGATTCGGTTCCTCTGATGATGACGCCCGCGTCGTAGTCGATAAGGTCTTGATGTTTGGTGGCCGTCTCGGTGTTGGATGCGACCTTAATCACGGGGCAAATGGGATTCCCGGTGGGCGTTCCAAGGCCGGTGGAAAAGAGGATTAGAGTGCACCAGGAGCCCGCCATCGCAGTGGTCGATTCGACGTCGTTCCCGGGAGTGCACAAGAGCGTGAGGCCGGGCTTGGTGCAAGGTTCGGTGTAGTCCAGGACATCGACGATGGGGGAGGTGCCGCCTTTGCGGGCCGCACCCGCTGACTTGATGGCATCGGTGATCAAGCCATCTTTGATATTACCCGGTGATGGATTGGTGGAGAAATCGGATCCCACTTCATTTGCGCGGGCGTTGTAGGCTCGCATGATGGCGATAAAGCGTTCCGCGAGGGGCTTGGATTGGCAGCGTTTGATCATCTCGCCTTCGACTCCGCAAAGCTCGGGGAATTCGGAGAGGATTGATTTGCCCCCAAGCGCCGCGATGAGGTCCGAAACGTAGCCGATGGCAGGATTGGCGGAGAGTCCGCTGAAGCCATCCGATCCTCCGCATTCGAGGCCGATCGTGAGCTTGCTGAGAGGTGCGGGTTTCCTGACGGAGATTTTGTCCGCTTCAATCAGTCCATTGAAGGTGGCGCGAATGGCCTCTTCGAGAAGCTTCTTTTCGGATGAATACTGTTGCTGTTCAAACTTCAGGAGAGGGCGCTTGAATTGTGGGCAACGTTCTTCGATGAGATCCTCAAGGAGTGAAATCTGGGCATGTTGGCAGCCGAGCGAAAGGATGGTGACTCCGGCGACATTGGGGTGGGTGGCGTAGCCGGCAAGCAGAGCGCAGAGGGCATCGGAGTCTCCCCGGTCCGATCCACAGCCTCCGGTGTGGCGCAGGAATTTAATGCCATCGATATTTGGAAAGACCCGGTCCGATGGTTCATGACTTGATGCGGAGAACTCGACGGCATCGACATCGCCGCCACGCAAATGAGTGGTGATGATGTTTCGGGTAAAGGATTTGTAGGGAGAGGCTTTTCCGTAGCCGAGTGCATTGACGAAGCTTTCTTCGAGGATTTTGAGGTTTCGGTTTTCACAAAACACCATGGGGATGACGAGCCAGTGATTGGAAGTTCCGACCTGTCCGTCTTCGCGGTGGAAGCCCTCGAACGTCTTGTTTTGGAATGGGGAGAAGTCAGGGAGGTGATGCCATTGGAATCCGGAAGCGAGGATCTGATCAGAGCTGAAGTGTGCGGCCGCGTGGATGAGATTATGAGTGTGCAGAAGCTCCCCTTGTTTCACCGCTTGAGTTGTTTTCCCGACCAGGACACCAAACTGAAATACTTCCGCACCCTTACCGAGATCTGCCAATACGAACTTATGTTTTGCGGGAACGTCTGTTATGAGACAATACTCGCGTCCCTCATGCTCAATGACCTCGCCTTTCTTTAAATCAGAGAGGGCGACCAAGACATTGTCCCTCGCGTCGAGTTGGAGTACTTTCATGGAAGCTCAAGTTGGTTGACGAAGACGAAAATAAGCACGCTTTGATGAGGTTTTGGGATACCTGTCCCTGAAACGTTGGGAGGGTTCGGCTGGCAAAAGGTCATTCTAATTTATTCCAGCGATCCACGAAAGGGATGCCTTAAGCGCGAGGGCCGAGGCGAGCAACCCAGGGGCTTTCGAGGTGCGCTTAGAGGCCTTTGAGTTTTGCGATGATGGTGTCGACGTCGTAAATGCAGCCACCCCAGGATCCTCCGCTGACGTCTTGCAGGGCGGCCCAGAGGCGGGTGTCATCCGGGACATTTGGGTGGGCTTTGAGGGAGGGGTTTGTTGCGCGCTCGGAGAGTGAATCAGAGCCGGTATAGTCGACGGATCCGGTCATTTTATGGCAGTCGATTTTGATGCGAATGGGGTCGCCATCACGGAGTTTTCCAATGGGGCCGCCGGACCACGCTTCCGGAGAAATGTGGCCGATGCAAGCTCCGGTGGAGACGCCGGAGAAGCGGCCATCGGTGATGAGGGCGACTTCCTTTCCCCACGAGAGGTGTTTCAGGGCGATGGTGAGTTGGGCCGTTTCGGGCATGCCGCAACCGACGGGGCCGTAGCCGATGAGGGCGATGACGTCGCCTTTTTGTATACGGTTCTCGCCGGTGGATTTGACGGCGGCGATGGCATCGGGTTCGGAGGCGAAGACGCGGGCGGGGCCTTCGTGAAAGTAGACGCCATGGTCATCGATGAGAGAACGGTCGATGGCGGTGGACTTGATGAGTGATCCTTCGGGGGCGAGGTTGCCTTCGGGAAAAGTAACGGTCGAGGTGAGGCCGTTTTGGCGGGCTTGCGTGGGGGACTGGATGACGATCTTGGGATCGATGCCATCGAGTGCGGTGAGCTTTTCCTTGAGGCGGATACGGCGTTCTGAGTGCTCCCACCATTCCAGGTTTTCGCCGAGAGTTTGGCCGGTGACGGTCATGGCATCAAGGTGGAGCCTGCCAGCGTCACGGAGGTGGAGCATGACCTCGGGGACCCCGCCGGCGAGGAAGACTTGCACCGTGGCAAAGTGTTGCGGGCCGTTGGGCAGGGCGTCGACGAGGCGGGGAATGTCGGCATTGAAACGGCGCCAGTCCTCGACGGTGGGTCGTTTTAATCCGGCCTGATGGGCGATGGCCGGGAGGTGCATGATGAGGTTGGTTGACCCGCCGAAAGCGGTGTGGAGGGCGAGGGCATTTTCGACGGATTTGTCGGAGAGGATGTCCTTGGTGGTGAGGCCGTTTTTTTCGAGATCGAGCATGGCGACGGCCGAGCGGCGGGCCATGTCTTTCCAAATTTCGGTGCCAGAGGGGCAGAGGGCGGAGTGAGGGAGGGCGAGGCCGAGGGCTTCGGCGACGACTTGGCTGGTGGCGGCGGTGCCGAGGAATTGGCAGCCGCCACCGGGGGAGCCGCAGGACCGGCAGGCGGCGTGGGCGGCGTAGTCGAGTGAGATGTCACCTTGGGAATAGCGTGCTCCGATGGTTTGGATGCGACCGAGGTCTTCATCGGTGTCTTCGCTCAGGAGCGAGACTCCGCCGGGGACGAGGATGGTGGGGAGGTCTTGGCTGGCGGCGAGGGCCATGAGCATGGCGGGGAGGCCTTTGTCACAGGTGGCGACGCCGACGACGCCTTTACGAGTGGGGTGGGAGCGGATGAGGCGGCGGAAGACGGTGGAGGCGTCGTTACGATACGGGAGCGAATCCATCATGCCATCGGTTCCCTGAGTGCGGCCATCGCAAGGGTCGGAGACGAAGCCGGCGAAGGGCACGCCTCCGGCGGCGGTGATGGTTTTGGCGGCTTCTTCCATGAGGAGGCCGACTTCAAAGTGGCCGGTGTGGTAGCCGAGGGCGACGGGGGTGCCGTCCTCGCGTCGGATACCGCCCTGGGTGGAGAGGATGAGGTAGTCGCCGCCGGCGACATCTTTAGAGGACCAGCCCATACCGACATTTTGGGTCCAGCCGAAGAGGTGGCCGCTGGGTTCAGCGGCGAGTTTTTCGGGGGTGAAGGGGAGGACTCCGGCGGGGCCGGGGGCGTGGGTTCTGAGGGTGTAGATTTCCTCTAGGCCGGAGTCGAAGATGAGTGGGGAAGGCATTTTTTAAGGATGAAGATTTTGGACTTGGATGGGGAGAGTCTCACGCAGAGGCGCAGAGGCGCGAAGCTTTTGGAGATCGCGAGGCCGAGGCCGAGGGTTCCGCCGGTGATGATGGCGACGCGGTTTTTGAGCGAGATGGTCATGATGACTCGTGGTTGGTGTAGCGGCCGATGATGGGGTATTGCTCGAGTTCGAGGACCGAACCGGTGATGGGCCGGCTTGAACGGCCGGCCCAGTAGACGGCTGCTTCGGCGATATTTTCGGGAGCGACGAGGCGGCCGGAGGGGGCCGCGTATTCGGGGAGGGTTTCGGGCCAGTCGGCGAGGAGGCCGTCGTCGAGTTTGACCTGATATTCGTTTTCGGTGAGGGTCCAGCCGACGTTGAGTTGGTTGAAGCGGACCTTTTTGGGCCCGTGAGCATCAGCGAGGTTCCGGGTCATTGTCATGAGTCCCCCTTTGCTGATGGAGTAGGCGAGCATGTTGGCTTGCCCGCAGTGGGCGAGGACGCTGCCGATATTAACGACACATCCTTGGCTTTGCTCGAGAGCGGGTAAGAGATGGCGAATGAGTTGAAGGGGAGCGCGAAGGTTCACCGAAATAATACGATCAAAGAAGGCAACGTCGGTGTCTTTAAGATGAGCTCGGGTGGTGAAGGCCGCGTTGTTGACGAGGCAGTCGAGTCGGCCGAAGCAGGCGAGGGCGTCCTTGGCGATCTGGGCGGGCGCGTCGGGGTTCTGGAGGTCGCCCTGAACGAAGGCGGTGTGATCAGGGCCGAGTTCTGCGCGGAGGGCCTTGGCACGTTCGAGGTTGCGTCCGTGGAGGATGACTTTGGCGCCTTCGGCGACGAAGAGGCGGGCCATGGCGGCGCCGATACCGGTGGTGCTGCCGGTGATGAGGATGACTTGGTCTTGGAGTCTCATAATTGTTCAGGAAGAAGAGCGTTGCGGAGGATTTGAGCGGGGTGAAGGGCCGTGCGTTTGGCTCCGTCGTGAATTTGGTGGCGGCAGGAAGTGCCGGGGGCGGCGATGAGGTCGTTTTGGTCGGCCTTGCGGACAGCGGGGAGGAGGACGAGTTCGCCGATTTGTTGTGAGACTTCGTAGTGTTCTTTTTCGTAGCCGAAGGAGCCAGCCATGCCACAGCAGCCACTTGGGATGACCTTGACGGTGTAGTTCTGAGGGAGGGCGAGGGCGGTTTCGGAGGCGGAGGTTCCGGCGAGGGCTTTTTGGAAACAATGGCCGTGGAAGTGGATCGTTTTGGTCTCGGTGGTGAAGGAGGACGAGGTGATGCGACCGGCGGCGGCTTCTCGGGTGAGGAACTCCTCGAGCATGAGGCAGTTGGCGGAAAGATTTTTGGCGGTGTCGTCTTTGCAGAGGTCGAGGGCTTCGTCGCGGAAGGTGAGGATGGCGGAGGGTTCGATCCCGATGAGGGGGGAGTCTGCGGTGATCGTGTCGGCGAGGAGGCGGAGGTTCTCGTTGATGATGGTCTTGGCTTTGCGGACGAAGCCTTTGGAGAGCCAGGTGCGTGCGCTCTCGAGGTGGTAGGGAATTTCCACGGCGTAGCCGAGGTGTTCGAGAAGTTCGACGGTCGCGATGCCGGCGGTGGTGTCTTGGTAGTTGGTGAACTCGTCGTTGAAAAGGTGGACTTTTCCAAGGGTTCCGGAGTTAGGGTGCGGAGTGTGGTTTTTAAACCAGCGGGCGAGGGTTTGTTTTGGTGCGAGGGGAATCGTACGTTCGGGGTGGAAGCCCGTAAGGAGATTGAGAGCGCGGCGGATCGGGGCGGTTCCGAAGAGGAGGTTCCAGGCCCAGGGGGCGTGGGAGGCGAGGCGCTGGGAAGTGGTGAAGTTGGCGATGAGCTTGGAGCGCAGCGGGGCTCCGTTGACGTCGTAATCCTGCTGCTGGAACTCGGCCTTCATTTTTGCCATGTCGACGGTAGAAGGGCATTCTTTTTTGCACCCTTTGCAGGAGAGGCAGAGGTCGAGGACTTCGCGGAGTTCGTCGTTGGCGAGCGGGTGTTGATCGCGGGCGTTGGTGATGACGTTGCGGAGGGTGTTGGCGCGGGCACGGGTGGTGTCCTTCTCGTTGCGGGTGGCCATGTAGCTCGGGCACATTGTGCCTCCGGCAAGATGGATTTTACGGCAATCGCCGGAGCCGTTACACATTTCGGCGGCGCCGAGGATACCTTGGGTCGCGGACCAATCGAAGATAGTCTCGACCATGGCGGGCTGCACGTTGAGGTCGTTACGCAGGTGGGTGTTCATCGGCGGGGTGTCGACGATTTTCCCTGGGTTAAAGATCCCGAGAGGGTCCCAGGTGCGTTTGACGTGCTCGACAAGGCGGTAATTTTTTTCGCCGATCATCTGGGCGAGGAATTCCCCGCGGAGGCGTCCGTCACCGTGTTCACCCGAGAGGGAACCCTGATATTTTTTGACGAGAGTGGCGATGGTCAGGGCGACTTCGCGGAACTGCTGGAGACCCTCGGCGGTTTTGAGGTTGAGAATGGGGCGGAGGTGGATTTCACCTGAGCCGGCGTGGGCATAGTGGACGCATTTGAGGTCGAAGCGTTCCTTGAGCTCTTTATTGAACTCGGCGATGTATTCGGGGAGGTCCGCGACATCGACGGCGGTGTCCTCGACAACGGGGGCGGGTTTGGCATCGCCGGGCATGTTGGACATGAGACCGAGGCCTGCTTTGCGGAGGTCCCAGATTCTTTCGGTATCGGGTCCGAAGAGGACGGGGTAAGCGTAGCCGAATCCGGCGGCCCGCATTTCGGATTCGAGTCGGGCGGTGACGGCGAGGATTTCTTCTTGCGAGTGGCCGCGGATTTCGGTGACGAGGACGGCGCCGGGTTCGCCTTGGAGGAAGAAGCGGTTGGCGGAGTGCTCGAGGCTGCGCTTGGTGCAGTCGAGGATGTAGTGGTCGATCAGTTCAACGGCGAAGGGGTCGTGGCGGATGGCGATCTGGGTGGCGCGGAGAGCTTGGTCGACATCTTCAAACTGTGCGCACTGGAGGCCGGTGATAGGTGGGGGGAGTGGGTTGCAGTGGAGTTTGATCTCGGTGACGAAGCAGAGGGTGCCTTCGCTTCCCGCGATGAGTTTGCCAAAATTGAAGGTTTTTTCGCTCCCCGGATCGAAGCAGGAGGCGTCGGAGAGGAGGTCGAGGGCGTAGCCGGTGTTACGGCGGGGGATGGAGGGCTTTGGAAATTCGCGCGTGATTTCGGCTCGGACTGCGGAGGGAGAGAGGAGGTCGCGGACTTCGCGGTAGAGGCAGGTTTCGAGAGTCTCGGGGCCCTGGCATTTGGCGCTAAATTCTTGGGCGGTGAGAGGTCCGAAGGTGGCCTTTTTGCCATCGGAGAGGATGGCGGTGACTTCGAGAACGTGATCGCGGACACTCCCGTAGCGGATTGAGTTTGAGCCACAGGAATTGTTCCCGAGCATGCCGCCAAGCATGGCGCGGTTTTGGGTGGAGGTTTCGGGTCCGAAGAGGAGTCCGTGGGGGAGGAGGGCGCGGTTGAGTTCGTTGCGAATGACGCCGGGTTGGACGCGGACGAAGTTTTCTTCGGGGTTGATCTCGAGAATGGCGGTGAAGTGTTTCGAGACATCGACGATGACGCCATTACCGACAACTTGTCCGGCGAGGGAAGTGCCAGCAGTGCGGGGAATGATGCCGATTTGGTGCTCTGAGGCGAAGCGGATGAGCTCGATGAGGTCGGCTTCTGATTCCGGGATGGCGACAGCTTGCGGGGTTTCTTGGTATGCCGAGGCATCGGTGGCATAGATGCCGCGCATGAGGCTGTCGGTGTGCAGTTCGCCATCAAGGCGGGTCGCCAGATCGGTGAAGTAAGACAGTTCCATCCCGGTGAGGGTGGCAGGGATGGGGTGGGGTTGGAAATGACGAAATTGGACAACTCACATCACTCGGGGAGATCAAGGCCGAGGCGAATGAATCTTTGCGAGGTGGTGGCGGGAAGAGTGAGGGTGACGTCTTCGAGATCGCCGTTAGGAGTCGAGGAAAGGCTTTGGGAAGGCGGCGAGAAGGGGTTCCAGTTTATGAGATCGCCACTGGCTTCAAAGAAGGCGGAGTCGAGGTCAACTTCAGGGTTACGGGTGAAGGTGTAGAGGTAGCGTGTGCCATCTGCGGAGAGCGCCGAGGTAATCTGGACTAATGGTCCGGGGGTGAGAGGTGGGAGTCCAAAGTAATATTCCTGGTAGTTGGGAATACCGTCGTTGTCAGCATCCTGAGCGGGGTCAGCGAGAGATGGTGGCAGGTTTTCGGATTGGGCCCAGAGTTGATAGGGGGAGAGACGGATGAGTTCAACCCGATTGACGACCCAGCGGTTATTGGCTCCGCCCAAGTCGTCGAGGGTCAGGTTGAGAAATCCGTCGGTAACCTCTACGATGAAAGTGTTTTCTACGAATTGGTTCGCCGCTGAGTCAATGTCGTCAGCCTGCAGGATGCCCTCGGCTGAGATGGTGAGATCATCACGCGGAGCGCTCTCGTCGCCCTGCCGCACAATCACTTGCCACGTTCCATTGCTGAGTCGGTGGCTCCATGTTCGCGATGTGGCCGCGAAAATATAATCCCGATTCGATAAGTCCGCGCCTCCCCGGTCGAGCGAGGCCACGGGGTCACTCCAGGAGACGTCGCCACTGGTCAGGGGGGAAATGCGGATCGCACCGGGCGTGAGGGGGGAGTCGATTTCCCCAAAGTCGAAGAGGTGGTTTTTAGCAGAAAGGTCGACCACCATTGAGGTATCTTCATTTGAAGGGGCGGAGTTGAGGATTCGACCAAGAGCAATGACTCGGTAGAAGAGATTTGTGCCGGTGGTGGGGTTGGCATCTTCGAAGCTCTCGGAATTCGCGTCGATCGTGGCATAAAGTGACCATTCTCCACTGGCTTCAAGTTTGCGCTCAATTTGGAAACCGGTTTCTTGATCGCTGGTGTCATTCCAGCTGAGCGTGACCTGACTTGCCGGGGTGATGTTTACGGAAAAGTTGGAGGGCGTTTCGGGTGCTCCGGCAAGATCAATTTCGAGCGTGTAGAGTTGGGTGTTGTTCGAGGAGTCTCCGGTAATACGGAGGAAGTAGTCACCGGTCGCGGGAGCCTCAAAGGCGATGATCTCCTCTGCTTCCCCTAGAGGTTGTCGATCCGCTCTGGCGAGAATGGTGCTGCCATCCGGGGAAATAAGGGCAATTTCGAGATCGTGGATGTTGGTGAAGTTAAAAGAGGCACCGGCCGAGCAGGAACCATCGGAGTTTTGGGGGCCTTCTGTGAATCCTGCCGGGGTGGAGATAGGAATCACCTTGCAGGTGATCGGAGTGCCGGTGGGAATGTCTTTAAGACGATAAAAATCATCGTCACTGTTATCGTCGATACTGAGATATTCCCTACGGTAAAATTCCCCGGCACTGACTGGGAGTTCGGAGGCATTGCCGGCGGAGTCGTTGTTTCGGGAGCTCTCTTGTTTTTCAAAAAAGTCGCCGTAGAGCCGGTTGAGCGAGAAGATGTCATCGAGTTGGAGTCCGCGAAAGCGCCTGGAAATAAAGGGTTCCATGAGCTTGGTCTCGGTGATGGGGCAAACATGGCTCAAGCCCAGACCGTGGCCGTGTTCATGCTCGACGACATTGCGAAGGTTGATGGAGTCGCTTGAGGTATTGCCGTAAAAGGAGGTGTTTCCGGTGTCGATGACCATGTCGCCGGAATTGGGAAAGAAGTTATAGGCGAGGGTGTTGGAGCCGGAGTCCCCATCGATAAAATGTCCGCCGATACGGATGTCACCGCGCACTCCGATTCGTCCGGATGGGCTTGATGACTGGGTGAGATCGGCGCCGTCATCATTGGGTTCGTAGAGGTAGGTGATGCCGGTGAGGCTGGCGATGTTATCGAATGCGGCTTGGAATGAAGAGAACCAGGGTCGAGTGGTGAGATCGTTGCTACCGGCAATGACGCCGTAGCGGCCATCAAGAAACGAGACAAGTTCGCTGTCGGAGGTGGGCTCGCCGTTGAAGCCTGAGATGCTGGTGCCCTCCCGCATGAAGCTCCAGCGAAGGGTGGTCGGTTGGCCTTGGCGGGCTCTCTCAAAGAACGAATTAAAGGTGGCGTTTCGGCCCCAGCGATCTCCTTCATCGAACTGGGTGGCCGCTGAGGTTTCTCCGGGTTCGTCGTCTCCCATTTCCTCGACGGCGTGGAATGCTTCCATGACTGCGATGGAAACGCCGGGAGCCCAGCAGAGGGTCATGGCAGGGATATTGGGATCGAGGCGGCTCGTCGCAAAAGCGGCAAGGCGCGCTTGGAGGGCCGGAGAAAGGGCCGCGAATTTCTCGAGGGGAAGGCGGGAAGAGAGCTTGCGGAGGCTTGCTTGATGAAGTGAGAGGTCGGGGTGGGATTGGAGGTGATTTTCCCAACGGATGTGCTCGGTGAGCGGGTTTCGAGGGCGCGATACGGATCGAGGGTTGTGCTCGGACTTTTCCGTTGCCCGAGGGTGGAACGCGAAGGGAAGGATCACCGCCAACGAAGTAATGGGGAGAATAAGGCAAAAAGTAATCCCTTTCATAAAAGGAAGAAGGTTAATTCACTTATGGGAGAGAACAACAAGATTGAGCGGTAGATCTTCTTTGTGAGGTGATCGTGCGTGTTGCGCCAATGAATGATGACACCGAAGGGGGGCGTGAGAACTGCGCATCACGTTTTGAGTTGGTGTTAGAGTGCGTGTGCGGGTAGAGAACTGCGTGTGAAATCTACGTCCAGCTTAGCAACGACGATTCTTTTGGTGATCGTTACCTGTTTGAATTCTCACTTGGGAGCGATCGAGAAAGAGAATCGGGGTCGCTGGGAGAAACCGATTAACAAGGGGCCGGACAAGGAGGTTCCAGGGTATTTGATCAATCTTGGGCCGACAGGCGCGCGCGCGACTCTCGAGAGCACGTCTTTTACGGTGAAGTATATCTTTGCCGGTTCTCGAGCTGAGGGGAAGTTGCGGTTGGACGACGTCGTGACGGGTGTAAATGGCAAGCCGTTTTCAGTGCCGCATACCTTTGGCCATCACATGACCCGGATGAAGAAATTCCCTGAGATTGGGTATGAAGGTCCCTTGATGGATTTTGGAAATGCCATTGAAGAGTCTGAAGGTCGCGACGGGAAGTTGACCTTGATGGTGACTCGCAATGAGAAACCGATTGAAGTGGTGATTGCGCTCGAGGCCATCGGGACATTTTCAGAGACTTATCCTGTCAATTGTAAGAAGTCGGCTCTTCTTGCCAAGGGGGCCTCCGATTATCTCTCGGGGCATTCCTTCATTATGCGTGAGCAGTGTCATGCCAAGTGTATGAGCGGGCTCGCGCTCCTGGCGTCGGGAAGAATGGAAGAGGCCAAGACCTTGGCCCATGCATGGCTGCAACTCCCGAGTAAAGGGGTTTGGGTTTGGCCAGTGTGCTATCAGTGCATCTTCCTCTCGGAATATCATCTCCTGAGTAAGGACAAGGTGGTTCTGCCGGTGATCCAAGCATTGGCTGCGAAATTAGAGTCGGGGCAAGTTGCCGACATGAATGATTACAAGGATCGCACCCACGGGGGGATGGGGAAGGTTGGTCATAAGTTTCGCACGGGTGGATTGGGACATATCACCGTCATCGATGGATATGGGACCATGACGATCACAACCGCGCTTGGCCTCACGGCCTGGGAACTCGCGAAGAAGTGCGGAGCGACCGTCGATCAAGCAAAGGTGGATCTGGCCTTCACTTATCTTAGGACAAGCACGAGGGATGACGGCTACATCGGCTATCACACCAAGGTCGGCGCTTATGCGGCCGCCGGGAGGCAAGGGCTCGCTCTGGTCGCGCACGAATTAGCGGGGGACAACGAGGTGAACCGCAAATATATCGATCTGGTCTCGGGTGGACTGAGCAACTCCAAGAAGTATCTCAATGATGCCCACGCCGATAATATCCTCTCGGTCTGTTGGGGGCTCATTGGAGCGAATGTTTCCGGGAATGAGAAAACGGTTCGCGATATGATGGACTACAACAAGGCTTGGTTGAACATGGCGCGCTGCCACGATGGCTCCTTCGTTTCACTCCCGGGGCGCGACATGTACGACAAAGGATACTATATGTCGTCGAGGCTGCACCTTACGGCGACGATGGCTTTGGTCTACGCGATGGAGAATCCGGTGTTGCAAATTCAAGGTAAGGGGAGGGAATAGTTTCTGCTAGAGTTCGGCCAGTTCTTCGGCGAAGCCGGCCGAGAGGATGGGGAAGCGGCACCACGATTTTGGGTCGAGATTGAGGTCGTCGACGTGGAAGCTCACGGCGTAGCGTTCGCGCTTCCATTGGTTGCGGCACCAGAGTTTGTAGAACTTTTTGGTCCATTCGATGAGTTGCGCTTCCTCGAATTGCGGGTAGTCGGAGCGAATGACTTGGAGGGCATCCTTGGGCCCTTTCTTGTCCCGGATGGCGGCGCGCTCGAGAGTGTCGAGGACGGGGTAGGGCATGAGATCGTCTTCGTCGGTTTGTTTGTCCGATTTCGGTCGGAGCTCGGCGGTGGGATTCTGGAGGTTGATGTGAGATAGCGCGGGGAGAGGCGGGCTTTCAGGGAGGCCCTCGGTTTCCATCCAGCGGAGCCACTGGCGGAGGTAGTGTTTGTCGATGCCGGCGATGGGGCTCACTCCGCCGGAAGTATCACCATCCATCGTGGCGTAGCCGACGGCGGCTTCGGAGCGGTTGGAGGTAGAGAGAAGGAGGGCGTTGCGCAGGTTGGCGAACATCCAGATGGCGGGCGCACGGACGCGGGCCTGAATGTTTTGGCGGGTGATATCGTCTTGTTCCCAGCTGAGTTGACGACCGAGGACAGCTTCAATCGTACTTTCGTAGCCTTCGACAAGTTGGTCGACTTCCCACTCGGCGTAGGCGCAGCCGAGGGCGGCGGCGACGGAGCGGGCGGCGTGGCGAGTGGTGTCGCCGGAGTTTTTGGTGCCTTGGTAGGCACAGAAGAGGAGGACGATCATCCAGTCGGTTGTCTTTTCAGGGAGGTCGAGGTGGGGGAGCTTTTTTCGGACGCCCTCTTCGCCGAGATCGTGGAGAGCGAGATCGAGCATGATTTTGACAAAGGTGGAGACCGCGGCCGAATCGGCACCGCCACTGAGGGAGACCACGAAGCCGCCGGACCAGCTTTTGCGGAGGTAGTCAAAGTAGGCCAGGGCCATGGCGCGCGTGAATTCCTCATCCTTGGACATGGGCGGGACGGGCTCTTGTCCATCCCAGCGGGTGACGACGGGCCAGGTGAAGGGGGCCTCGATTTCGGAGAGTCCCTGGACGTCGATTTGGCGGCTAACGGTGCGGGCCTGGTGGAGGCGGTTGCGCTCGATGTCGACCGTTTTGTGAACGAGGGTGACCTCCTGAAAAGAGAAGCGGGCTCCTTCGGCGACGATCTTACCGGCTGAGGCGATGAGTCCGCCACCGTCGTAGATGGCGCGACCCGCTTCGTTGCCGAGGAGGTTGGCGTAGACGTAGGCGGCACCGAAGGCGCGCGAGCCTTCGATGACAAATTGCTCGCGGATTTCTTGTTTGGCGAAGGAGAAGTGAGAGGCCGAGGGATTGAGGATGATGTCGACCCCGCTGCCGGCGAAGAGGCGTCCGGGACGGTCAGCGACCCAGGCGTCTTCACAGACTTCGAGGCCGATACGGATGCCACCGAGTTTGAAGATGGGATCGCCGATGGGGAGGTGGAGGTCGCCGAACTTATCGTTCACGATGACGCCCTCGGGCCAGGCGTGGAACCAGCGCGGTTCGTAGTGGAGTCCGTCACCCGCAAGATTTTTCTTGGCGACGAGGCCAATGATTTCGCCATCAGCGAGGATGGCAACGGCATTATAGACCGCGTTTTTGACCCAGACGGGGAGACCGAGGGCGACGACCATATCCTTGGTTTGGTCCGCGATTTGGACGAGACTGGACCAGGCGCGCTCGGCGACTTCGTGGGAAAGGAATTGGTCCTCGCAGCCGTAGCCCGTGATGGCCAGTTCGGGAAGGCAGAGGACGGAGACGTGGGCCTCGCGGGCTTGCGAGATGGCTTCGAGGATGCGGCGGCGGTTGCCGGACCAATCCATGGGTATTTGATTGAGGCAGCCTGCCCCTACTCGTATCGTGTCGCTCATGACGCTGAAGATTTTAGCGCATGTCTGGAAAAAACCAACTGGTAACCGACGGCATAAAAAGTGCGAAAGTTGTTTGAGAAGAATGGATTTGGAGTCAGAAGTGGTGCGAGGCAAGGTCGCGTCTGTCGAGGGGCTGAGGGGGCTCGGCTTATGTCCTCGGACTGCCGTGTAAGCTCTGTCGCTTGGTTGCGGGTGTTCGTTTTGGGGTAGGTGAGGAGAAGAAAGGTGGTTGCGTTTCGGACCGGGAGTTGCGAGATTTCGGTATGACGTTTCGCGGAGTGGGCTTTGCTTTAATGATGGTTGGGACCGGGCTTGTTTTCGGTTCTCCGGTTGTGCCCGGGTTGCATGGGAAGCACCCCTTGAGTTTGGCTCAAAAGGGGGGTGTTTTGGCCGATGAATTGGGGTGCGCGGCGTGTCATGCAGGAATGGCGCAGATGGGCCAGAAAGCTGCTCCTGATTTGAGTGAGGTGGGCTCGCGGATTTCGGGGGATTATTTGAAGAGATATCTCGCAGATCCGCACGGGACGCATCCGGGGACGACGATGCCGGACGTGCTTGCAGGGCTCCCTGATGACGAAAAAAAGAAGGTCAGTGAGTCACTCAGTCACTACTTGAGGTCGCTGACGAGCGCTGACGAGAAGGACAAGGCGGTGGAGGGCAGCCCCAAGAGAGGGCAGGAGATCTACCACGAGGTGGGATGTATCGCTTGTCATTCGCCGAGAGATTCCGATGGCAAGGAAGTGAGTGCCAAGGGTGTGGCTTCGCTGGCGCACCTTGGTTCGAAGTATCAACACGGTGAGTTGGCGAAGTTTTTGGGAAATCCGTTGAAGGTGCGAGCCTCGGGGCGGATGCCAAATTTGAATTTGAGTGCAAGTGAAGCGGCTTCGTTGGAGGCCTACTTGGGCGGGGAAGTGAAGGCGGCTGCGGTGATGCCGACGGCTGATCAGGTGAAGCTGGGAAAGGCGAATTTTGAGACGTTCAATTGTGTCGCTTGTCACACCATGGATGGGATGACGGCGAAGGCGGGGCCCGCTTTGGCGGAGATGGATTTGAACAAAGGATGCCTCACCGGCGAGGGCGTTGATTACGAGCTTGATGAGTCACAGAAGAAGGAGATTCAGGCGGCTTTCAAGAAGGCGGTAAAGTTGTCGGATGATGATCGCGTCAAGGTGAAGATGACGCAGTTGAATTGCATCGCTTGTCACAAGCGGGATGATTTTGGGGGGGTCGCCGATGACCTGGATGCCTTTTTCCACAGCACCGAAGAGGCGTTGGGCGATGCGGCCCGGATTCCGCCGCCCTTGACGAAGATCGGCGGAAAGCTGAAGCCGGAATGGATGAATAAGGTGCTTTACGACGGGCTTTTGGTCCGGCCTTACATGACGACGCGGATGCCTCAATACGGGCGGAAGGCCTTGGCAGGATTGCCGGAGCTTTTGGTGAAATTGGATCAGCTTCCCGTTGTCGAGTTACCGCCGCCGGGTCGGGAGGACCGGCCGATGGTGAGCAATGGGGGTCATCTTTTACTGGGGACCGACGGGTTGAGTTGTATCACGTGCCACAACTATAACGGGAAGGAGGGTCCGGGAATGAAAGGGCTCGATCTGATTACCACTTACCAGCGATTGCAGCCTGGTTGGTTCTACGAGTTCATGAAGAATCCCTCCAAGCACCGCCCGGGAATCATCATGCCGAATTATTGGCCGGGCGGTAAGGCGGTGCAGACTGATATTCTGGGCGGAGACACCCACGAACAATTGAGGGCTCTTTGGTATCAATTTTCGCTCGGCCGCTCGGCGCGGGATCCCAAGGGGTTGCGTTCGGAGCCTAATAAGTTGGTCGTGACGGACAAGGTGCGCGTGTATCGTGGGCGGAGCCGGATTGCGGGATATCGCGGAATAGCGGTGGGTTATCCAGGTGGAATGAACTACGCCTTCAACGCCCAGAATGGCGCGCTTTCGGGGATTTGGACAGGCGAGTATGTTACCGCAAATTGGCGCTCACAGGGCGCGGGTGATTTTAATCCAATTCCGCGGGCGATCGAGTTGGCGCAGGACGTGGGCTTCATGCCGTTGAAGGGCGAGGATCAAAAATGGCCGTTGAGTCCAATCACGACGAAGGAGAATCCGGTGATTTCGGATCCTCTTTACCCGGGGAATTTTGGGTATGCCTTCAAGGGGTATTCTTTTGATCAAAGCGGGAACCCAACCTTCAGCTACCTCAGTGGCGAGGTCATGATTGAGGATCGCTCAGTGGCGAAAGGAGAGCAAGTTTTGTGTCGGTCGTTTGCCTTGACCTCGCCGAAGAAGGGTGTGCTTTATTTCCGTGCTCTGACGGGAAAGGTGAAGGCTGAAAGTGATTTGGTTTTCGCCACTACGGAGCTCCGTTTGAAGGTTGGAGATGCCGAGACTTTGTTGCGGCCAACGGAAATCGAAGGCGAGCAGGAATTGTTGATTAAGATTCCGGTTGCTGAAGGAAAAACCAACTACACCATTGATTATGAAATACTTCGCTAGAACGACAATGATGATGGCTCTGCTGGCAATGCCGGCGGCAGCTGAAGAAGTGGGCGAACGCTGGGGAACAGCGGAGCGTGAGCGGGAGTTTTATAAGATTGTCAATGTGCCTATCCCGAAGGATGAGGTGATCGAGGCGGGTGCTTTTGAAGCGCTCCCTGATGGTCGGATTGCGGTGGGAACCCGGCGGGGCGATATTTTTTTCGTATCGGGAATCGATGCGGCGCGGCCGGAGCCCAAGTATCATTTATTCGCGTCCGGTCTTGATGAAATCTTCGGCTTGGCGTGGAAGGACGGAGCTCTCTACGTGACCCAGAGCTGTGAGCTGACTAAGATTTCTGATACTGACGGAGATGACAAAGCGGATAAATTTGAAGTGATTTCGGATGCTTGGGGATACGGATCCTATCACGAGTATGCCTTTGGGTCGAAGTTTGATCCGGAGGGGAATCTTTATGTGGCGCTTGGTCTGTCGATGTCTTACCATTCACGACAGCTCTTTCGCGGGTGGGGATTCAAGATTACGCCGGAGGGCAAGAGTATTCCGATCGCGAGCGGGATGCGGAGTCCGGGAGGAATTGGTTTCGACGAACATGGTGCTCTTTTTTACATCGAAAGTCAGGGTCCGTGGAATTCATCGTGCAGTCTAAAGTTCGTGAAGGAGGGTGGTTTTATGGGGCATCCCGCGAGCTATAACTGGTATGATTATGTTTCCGGTCTCGAGACTCCGACCACGCCAAATACAGGTTCGAGCATTCTGCTTGAGAAGGAGCGGGTGCCGGAGTTGGTGCCCTATGCCGTGATTTTTCCGTATATCAAGATGGGGCGTTCGATCACGGGTTTTGTGCTGAATAAAACCAAGGGAAAGTTTGGTCCGTTTGAGAACCAGATGTTCATGGGTGACTTCACGCAGTCGCTAATTATGCGGGCGACGACGGAGCAGGTGAATGGGGTGTGGCAGGGTGCCTGCTATCCATTTCGGGAAGAGCTTTCGACCGGTATTTTGAACGTGCAGTTTACGCAGGATGGGAAGCTTCTGGCAGGAGGCACGAACCGTGGATGGCCGGTCCGTGGGCTGAAGCCTTTCTCGCTGGAGCGTCTGGAATGGACGGGAAAGATGCCCTTTGAAATCGAGCGCGTCACGATTACCCCGGAGGGCTTTAAACTGGCCTTCACAAAGGCCGTCGATACCAAAACGGGGGAAGCGCCGGAGTCGTATCAAGTGTCGACCTTCACTCACAAATATCACGGTGCCTATGGTGGCCCGGAAATTGATCAGACGACCCCGAAGGTGAAATCGGTGAAGTTGGCGAAGGATGGCATGTCCGCGCAAATCGTGCTGGAAACTCTTAAGAAGGGTCACTGTCACGAGTTCGACTTAGGCGCGTTGCGGTCACAAGACGGGGGTGAGTTGCTCCATCGTCATGCCTATTATACCGTAAACGAAGTTCCTTCTAAGTAGGATCGCCTCCTTGCGAGAGTTTGACGGCATCTCCGTAGGCGAGCATTTCAGACATTCCTTGTGCCACTTGCGAGGTCGGTCACTTTTATTCATCTCGGATCGCGCACCCTTTCTGCTTTGAGGGTAAGCAGCATGACTCCCGACGACCTTCATACGACCCTAGAACGGAACCAACGAGTGACATGGCTGGTTGGGGGTGAAATTGACTTATGGTGCGACGAAGTTGCACCACAGCCCGGATGAGCTGTTGAAGTCTCTACCCGATGATCGCTCCACGGAACGGATCGAAATTGACATGATCGAGTTCACTGGAATCGAGTTTCGGCATGTCGATAATCGGCTGATGAGCCTGAAGTTGGTGCAGATGGGATTGACAAACGCCGCGATGTTTGGGCCAGGGGGAAGGTTTTGCAACCATCAGAGATCTCGCGTAAGCGGGCCGTTTTGATCTCAGATTACTTCCAGTATTACCGGCTGGCGGCATACATCGGACGCTATACCAAGAAGATGATCGGGATCAGTATGGGGATCGGAAGTCTGCGCGAGCCCTTTGACGAGAAATATTACACGCAGCTTGACGGGGGGATTTTGGAGTCGTTCGGGCGGCTTTTTCAAAACGACCTCAAGCTCTCTCTCTCTCTCTCTCTCCTCTCCGGAAAGACGGCTCTGAGGAACTCCTGACGATTGAAAATCTCCGGGTGGCTCACGAGTTGAGGAATCTCTACAAGTCTCTTATGGATCGTGGCTGTATTAACCAGCTCCTTAATCATGATGAAGGTTGCCTGAGCATTTTTTCGAGAGATGTTCTTCGCAAGATTAGGGAGGATGATGCAAGTTGGGAGACGATGGTTCCGGCGGAGGTGATCAAAAGCCAAGGGTATTTCGGGGCGCAGCGGGCGCGGCGACCAAGCGAGGGGAAGAAGGCATCGCACGGATTTTCAGGAAGGGTTGAGAGGACACTCTGGAGAGATCTCTTCCTTGGGGGGATACCGGTGGGACGGCCAGGCCACTTTAGTCTGAGGGCCCGTTTCCGGGGGCCTGCCATTCCGCGATGAGGTCCGGGCATTGTTGCTCGAAGACTTCGGAGATGTGGCGGCTAAAGTTGAGCCCGGCTTCGGCGTAGAGATTGAAGGCGGCATCGACTCCGTATTTCCGGAGTTCCTCGACTTCGTAATCATACTTGCCAATGACGATGACGACGCCCTGAAAGTCGTGACGTCTGAGGGCTTCCACGGCGTGAAGGTTGGCGGCGTGGGAGGACATCGTGAGGACGACCATATCGAGTTCATCGTTCGGGCAGACTTCCTCCCAAAAATCGGAGTCGCTTGCATCGGCGAGGCGGACGTTGCGTTCTTGTTCGCGGTGGCAGGCCACTTTTTCGGGGCTACGATCGAAGCCGATGAGGTGTCCTGGAAATCTCTGTTCGAGGTTATGGTATGCGGCGAGACCGACCCGGCCCATGCCGAAGATGGCCATTCGCTCCCGGGGACGAATGACCGGAAGGTCACCGCGGTGAACTCCGGATCGTTCAAATTTCTTGAGCCATTCGCTATGGCGGTCATAGATTTTTGGGGCGCGGCGATTGAGGGGCGATGCGAGAAGAAAGCTGAGCGCGAGGGCGAGGGCAAGGGCGACGAGCCATTCGGATCCGAGCCAGCCATTGGCGTAGCCAAGGGCGGCCACGATGAGTCCGAATTCGCTGTAAGTGGAGAGGGAGAGTGAGGTCATCCAGGCGGTGCGGGCACGGAGGTGAAAGCGGGTGAGGAGGAGGAAGAAGGCGATGCTTTTGAGCGGCACCACGAGGATGGCGAGGAGTGCCCAGAGGGTGGCTTTGAGGGTGAGGGAGCCCTCGAGTCCAACTTGTAAAAAGAAGCCGATGAGGAGGAGGTCGGTGATGGGATTGAGGGTCTTTTTCAATTCCTTGGCCTGGGGATGCCAGCCCACCATGACGCCAATGAAGAGGACCCCGAGGTCGGCCTTGAGGCCGACGAGGTGGAATCCCTCAGCCCCGATGACGAGGGCGAGCATGAAGCCGCAGAGGAGGAGAAGCTCGCCGTGGCCGGAGCGGTTCATGAACCAGCCGAGAAGGGGGCGTGCCAGGATGAGTGCGGGGAGGAGAAGGAGGCACCAGAGGTTGGGGAATTCTCCTTTTGAGAAAGTGAGAAAGAGGACGGCGAAGAGATCCTGCATGACGAGGATGCCGATGGCAGCCTTTCCGTGGAGAGCTCCGAGGTCGCCGTTTTCCTCGAGAGTTTTAATCGCGAAAATTGTGCTGGAAAAACTGAAGGCGAAGGCGAGCAGGAGAGCAGTCTTCCATTCCAAGCCAAGGGCGGGGCCTACGAGCGCGGTAATGCTGAAGAGAAGAGGGGCGAAGAAGAGAAGGGCCAGTGTGCTGTGAAGGGTGGTGGTGGCCCAGATTTCGGGGCGGGCGAGAGTGCGGACCTGGAGCTTGAGACCGATGGTGAAGAGGAGGAGTTTGACGCCGAGGTCAGCGAGGGCGCGGAGGCTGTCACCTGCTTCGTAGCCGGTGGCTTGGAGGACGAAACCGGCCACTAAGAAGCCGACCATGGGGGGGAGACGAAGTTGGCGGGCCGCAAGTCCGAGACCGAAGGCGACCGCAATGAAAATGGCATCCATTTTTAAGGCTTAAGGCTTAAGGCTTAAGGCTTAAGTTTTGAGGCGTGGGGAGGTGGTCTTTTAGCGGGAGACCGGGGTGAGGTGGGTTGGGGCGTCTTTGGCAACGGCGGCCTGGTAGTCGGCGAGGGCTCTGAAGTAAGAGTTGAGGGCGTCGACTTCAAGAATACGGGCATCGAAGGTGGCTTGCTCGCGGATTTGGAGGGCGAGGAGATCGCTGGCACCGTTTTGGAATTTTGCGTTCTCGGCGGCTTCAAGTTCTTCGGAAAGTTCGACGTTGAGAGATGTTTGTCCGAGGGAGAGGTAGGCGGCGTTGAGGGCGGAGAAGCTGTCGTTGGCATCGGCGATGATGTTTTCGCGGGCGAATTCCTTTTCTTTCACGAGTTGCGCGAGGTGTGCCTTGACCGCTTCGATGCGGCCCTTGGCTTCGTTTCGCCCGATGGGGACGGAGAAGCTGAGGAGAGCGGTGATTTCGGTGTTCTCAATGTCCTTGGGCAGGTCACCGCCGAGGGCTTGGTTGAGCTCGACGCTGAGGTCGAGGTTGGGCTTGAGGTTGTTGAGGGCGAGGCGTTGGTCGACCTTGCCCTTGGCCTGCAGGATGGCGATTTGACGGACCTCGGGGCGTCGGAAAATGGCGCGGCCACGGTCGTTGACGAGAGTCAGTTCATCGAACACAAGAAGGGGTGGGAAGCCTTGGGGAAGTTGGTCCCGGGTCGGCATGATGGTGGATCCGGTTTTGAGATCCCGGTGGAAGAGGGAGAGGGCGATGCTGGCGGCTTCGAAAGAGCGTTTGGTATTAAAGACGGCAATTTGCCGGCTCACGACGAGGCGGCGGTTGTCGACCTTGACGATGCGGGCAATGGCGCCTTCCTTGAGTTGTTCTCCGAGGGCGGAGTCGCGATCTTTGGCGACTTGGAGGATTTGCTCGGCGGCGGTGAGGCGTTTTCCGGCGGCGACCCAGTTGAAGTAGGAGACGCGGGAGGCGCGGATGAAGTTGAGGTATTGGCGGAGGATGGCGGGGTTGGTGAGTTCGCGGTCGAGTTCGGCCTGGGTCATGGCGGCGCGGCGATCGTCAAAGGCGCGGTTGCGCAGGAGGGGGAGGCGGAATCCGAGGACGCCTTCTCCGCCGTCGGCAGTGCGGATTTTGCGGTCGTAATCGGCGAGGAAACCGGAGCTGAGGCGGTAACCGCCATAGACCGAGCCGCCGGAGTCGCGGAGAGGTTGTTCCAGGAGGACCTGTCCGTTGACGCCGCCGTAGTAGTTCGCGGGGCGGGTCATGAGGGCGGCGCTGAGGATGGGATCAAAGGCACCCTCGGCGCGGCGGACCTTGCCATTGGCGATGTCTTGCTGGAGCCAGGCGGCGAGGAGCGGAGGATACTGCTTGCGGACGCTGAGGAGGATGTCTTCAAGGCCGAGGGTTTTTTTGGCAAAGATGGGGAGGGTGGGCACCAGGAAGGCCATGATCCCAGTGAGGGCGATTCGAAAGTTCATCGTGACTCTGTTTTGCGGGTGGGATCGGCCTCTTCGATGCCGGTGCCGATAGGAGGGAAGCCGTTGATTTGACGCCAGATTTCAAACCAAAGGGGAACTTGATCGAGCATGAGCCAGGCGCGGGTGCGGACACCTTGGCGGAGCCACGTTTCGTGATCGGGCCAGGGGACCTCCATATCACCATTTCCATCGCCGCGATTAACAATGTCAGTGGCGGGGCCAACAACGACGCGGAATTTCCCGGTGCCGTCATCGGTGGCATCGACGAAGACGACTTCGCCCCCGAAGGTACCGATTGCGAGTTGGGGCCAGCCGATGGCTTGGATCGCGGGCCAGCCTTCGAAGGCGAGTCGGACGGGGCTGCCGGGGATTCCTACGTCTTCATCGCGGGCTTGAATGAGGGCGATGTCATTGCCATCGACCATGATTTCGACGAAGCGGGATTCGGTCTGGGGGATGAGGGTGCAGACAAGGGTTCCGGGCTTGAGGTAGGAGCCATCGGTGACGGGGACGGCGAGGACGATGCTGTCGCGGGGAGCTTCGATGACTTGTCGGGAGGTGCGCCTGAGGGTGATGTCGAGATTGCTGAGGTCGCGCTCGGCGGAGGCGATGCCACCTTTGGCCGCTTGGATGGCCCCGATGGTGTCTGCGATGACGGAGTCAAAGGATTTTTCGGTCTGGATGAGGTCGGCCCGGGCGGCTTCAAGGAGGGCCACAGCGGATTTACGGCGCAGGATGGCGGCCTCGTGATTGCGCTGGGATTCGAAGCCTTTTTCGTAGAGATTGGCAACGCGGGTGAGGTTGAGTTGGGCGGTCTCGCTCTCGATTTCGGTACCGGCGATTTTTTCGCGGGCGGATCGGATGGCCTGATCTTTGGCAAGTTCTTGTAAAGCCTTCTTGGAGGTGACGGCGCTAAGGCGGAGCTTCTCGGTTTCGAGTCGCTTGTTGAGTTGTTCGGACTGGAACTTCAGGCTTTTGAGGAGGTCGGGGTCGTTGTCTTCGATTTCGGCAATGATTTCGCCTTTTTTGATGACTTGTCCTTCCACGACGTTGAGCTTGCGGAGACGGCCTTCGATCGGGGCCTCGATATTGACGGAACGGTCGAGGGGGTTGAAGGCGATGACGCGGCCGGAGCCGGTGACGAACTGTCGCCAAGGGGCGAAGACAATGAAGAGCACAACCGCGATCAGGCCGACAATGAGAAGGCGGCTGAAGAAGTAGCTTTTACGATTGGACCCGGTGAGGGTGAGGGCGGGAAGTTCAGTCATTGGTCAAAACGAGCGGCTGGAATGAGAGGAAATGGCAAGGGAGGGCTAGCCGGAGGACTTCTGCGAAGGCCTGAGGGTGCGGTCGCATTTCTCTAGGAGATCCCGGGTGCGCGTGGCGATGACGATGGTGCAACTCAGGTCGGACTGGAGAATGAGTTTGGTGAGGCGATCGAAGATTGGAGTATCGAGGCCGTCGAAGAGTTCATCGACCAAGAGCAAGCGAGGTTTTTGGACGAGGGCGCGGGCGAAGAGGAGGGAGATGCGCTGGGTGTAGGAAAGGGGGGAGCCACCGACCTGAACCTCGAGGTTCAGGCCGTCTTTCTTTCTGAGGATTTCGTCGAGAAGGCCGACTTGGTCGAGAGCTTCCCGGATTTCGTCCAAGCCGATTTCGGTGCGACCGAGGCGGAGGTTGTCGATGATGGAGCCTTCGATAAATTCATCTCTACGAAGGAGTTGGATGGATTCGCGGAGGGTTTCGAGGTCCCAGTTTCGGGCATCGAGGCCATCGAAGGAGAGGGAGCCTTGGACGGGTTGGCGGACGGCGAAGAAGAGATTGAGAATGGAGCTCACTCCGCTGCCTTGCGGGCCATAAATGGCGATTTTTTCGCCGGGTTCGATGGTGAAATTTTGATCATGAAAGAGGAGTTTGCTCCCCTGGTAGCCGAAGGCGAGGTCACGGGCTTTGATCCTGATGCCCTTGTTGTGATCGACAACGGGGCATTCGCCGACAGCGGATTCGGTTTCGAGGTCGAAGATGTGGCCGAGCTTATCAGTTGAGGCCATGGTGTCATACCAGGCTTCGAGTTTTTTGCCGAGCTTCAGGAGGGAGTAGACCACGTTACTCATAATGAGCTCGGAGGCGACGAGTTGGCCGAGGGTAATTTGTTGACTGAGAACGAGCCAAGTGCCGAGGATGAGGATCGCGACGCTGGCGATAATGGAGAGGATAAGGAGGCCTGCGATTTGGCGAAAGACCTTGCCGAAGTGCTTTTTACGGGCGTTGACGAACTTGGTGGCGAGGAGGTTGGTGCGGTGGTAGGCCATGTCGTAGCCGCCGGAGCCCTTGAAGAGGAAGGGATAAGCCGCGATTTCTTGAAACCACGCGATAAGGTCGTATTTTGGAATCGATTCCTCGATGGCGGTTTCAACGGCACCTCGACCAAGGACCCAGGTTACCACGACGATGAGGACAACGAGGACGCTGACGAAGAGGAGGAGAAGCGGATGGTAAAAGGCGAGCAGGATCATGCCGATCAAGCTGGCCGCGACGAGGTTGACACCTTCGAGAAGGAAGTAGGTGGTATTTTTCTGGACCGTCACGACGTCGAGAAAGCGGTTGACTAGCTCAGGGCCGTGGATGCCATCGAGTGATTGGGCGCGGACTCGGGGGAGCCGGAAGGCGAGTTCACTTGCGGTGCGGACAAAAATGCGGCGTTGGATGACCTCGGCCACGTAGTATTGGAAGGCTAGGACAATCGCCTGGAGGATGAGGCAGGCGGCGAGGATCTGGGCAACGACAATGAGAGCCTGAAGGTAGGGATCGGATTGGGCTCCGAAAGCGAGGTTGGTGACAATGGTGTCAACCGCGAGAGGGAGGGCCAGATAGAGGACACCCGAGAAGAGGGAGAAGATCAGGAGGGTCATGATGTCCTTGCGCTCAGGCTTGAGGATGCGAAGGAAGCGTTTAAGGGGGGTGAGATGACTGTGGTGGTGTCCGTCATCGTGGTGTCCATGCGCGGAGGTGGAGTGTCGGCGAAATTGCTCGCCCCCGCGTTTTTCGGTGTCGGCGCTCGCTTCCTCGGTGGGGGTGAGAGATTGGATAATGGCGTATTCGATTGGTTCGTTGACGCTCTTGAGGCCGAGGTGGCGGGCGAGTTTGGCGCGGGAGATGGTTTCGGAACCAAGGTCGTCGTCCTCAAAGGTGGCGAGCCGGACTTTGAATGCGCCGACGCCGGTGACGATGAAGAATCGTTGCTCGGGTTCGCTCCAAAAGACGAGGGGGTTGTCGGTTTCGGCATGCCAAATAGCGTCAGCGAGGGGTTCCCGGGTGCTGGTGGCTTTGAGGGTGAGTTCGGCTACCGCAAGGGCAAGTTGGGCGAGGGGATCACCGTGGGCACGGCCGTAGACGACCTCGAGAAGCTGGTGAATACGCTCAATGTCAAACTGGTGACCAGTCACTTGGCCCAGACGGGTCAGGAGGTTGACGCAGACGTATCCTTTGCCTTTTTTTGTTTGATTCTCGTTGCTCATTAGCGATCGTCTTCGGCGGGAAATGTGCCGTGGTTTACATGAAATGCAATTCGTATTTCGAGAAACCGGCGAAGGGTCTTGGTTTTGGGGAAGGAGCCCCGCTTTCGAGAGGTTTTCAGGGAGATTATGACCTCTTGAGAATCACGGTGACAAGGTCTCAAAGCATATTTTCAGCCAACTTGGAATGGCGTGATAAATCCTCTTGATTCAAGGGGATCATGAACGTTCGCCATCACAAACAGCGGCAGGTCTCAAGGGGAAACGCGCGAGTTGTCTGGAGGACAAGGTCATAATGGCAGGTTTGTGAGGTTCTCCTTCAGCGGACGCGACCCCAGCACCCGACACGAGGCCCCGGGTTTTAGCCACAAATATCAGCGCGATTTTTTGAAACCCTAAGCGGGGCGCTTCACGATTGATTGGCCCGAGGCCCTGTTCCCCCGCCGACCACCGACCGGCGGGTCTGTCTTTTGGCGTTTCACTACGCTTGGCTTTGCCCTGCCCTTGACCCTGCCCAAAACCCAGGGTGGTAGCGAGATGGCGATCGAGGACGTCATGCTTTTTCTGGAGGACGGCGAGGTCTTTATTTATTTTGGAGTCGTTTCTTTCCGCGCAGAAAGGATAACTAGCATTTGAGATGGAGGGGCTCATAAGAGGGAATGAATAGGAATCTTTTAGGGGTTATTTTGACAATCTTTAGCCTGTGCGGATCGACAACAGCAGAGGATGGGCATGACGGCTTCGATGCCTTGTTCGACGGGAAGTCGCTGGCCGGTTGGCGTGAAGTCCCGATGGGCAAGGTCGCGGCGTGGTCGGTGAAGGACGGTGTGATCCGCGGCGAAGGGAAAGAGAATCGCCAGGTCTACTTGATTTATGCCGGCGATGAGGCCCTAGTGGATTTTGAGTTGAAGTTCAGCTACCGCCTGTTGACGAAGGGGAATACCGGCGTGGAAATGCGTGCGAGGGTGGACAAAACCGGCAAGCGTGATTTTGAAGGATATCACGCTGATCTCGGGCACGTCGGAATTGGTGACGGAGTGCTGGGCGCCTGGGATTTTCACTTCGGTAAAGACACGCGAAAAGAGTTTCCGTGCAAGAGGGGAACCCGGCTTGTGATCGATGAAAAGGGTGAAGGACACCACGACAGGATCGCGAACTCCGTGCAGGTTGAGGAGATCAAAAAAGGCGATTGGAACGCCTGCCGGATTGTCGCCAAGGGGAATCACTTCCAGTTCTTCATCAATGGGAAGATCTCATCCGAGTTCACCGACAAATTGGCCGGCAAACAATTGACCAAGGGATTCATGGGACTCCAACTCCATGACAAGGGGATGGTGGTGGAATTCAAAAATATCTTCCTCAAGAAAGGTTGAAGCTTTTCTCCGCGCCAATCGTAAAAAGTGACTATGAATCGAAATCTTCTCGCTCTTCTCGGCCTCGCAATCGGAACTCTGGGTCTCGCCGCTGCTCCCCCGAAAGGCCCCGTGAAGGTCTTCATCCTAGCCGGGCAGTCGAACATGGAGGGTGCCGGAAAGGTCGATGGCGATCCAAAGCGAAACGGGGGGAAGGGGAGCCTCGGTTATCTGGTCGAAAACTCGGAAAAGTACAAGCACCTCAAGGACAAGAAGGGGAATTGGATCGAGCGCGATGACGTCTCGATCTGGTATCTTGGGCGCAAGGGGAAGCTGGCCCCGGGCTTTGGAGCGAGGCCGGGTGCGATTGGTCCCGAGTATGCCTTCGGTCACGTCATGGGCGACGCGATCGAGGAACCGGTTCTCCTCATCAAGACGGCGTGGGGTGGCAAGAGTCTGCAGAAGGATTTCCGTCCGCCGAGTTCGGGTGGGGAGCTGGGGCCTTACTACAAGGAGATGCTTGCGCACGTGAAAGAGGTGCTGGGCAACCTTGGAAGGCACTTTCCCGACTTAAAGGGCCGGGATCACGAAGTCGTGGGCTTTGGCTGGCACCAGGGATGGAACGATGGCTGTGGCATGCCCGCGACGCTTGCCTATGAGAAGAATCTCGCCAACTTCATCCGCGATGTCCGTAAGGAACTGGGCATTAAAAACCTCCCCTTTGTCATCGCGGACAGCGGCTTCGGTGGCGCGAACCAGAAAGTAGATCGCCGCCTCCTGATCCGTCAGGCCCAAGCGGCGCCAGAGGCTTACCCCGAATTCAAAGGCAATGTCGACTGCGTCCAAACCGCGGGCTTCTTTCGTCCCGCCGATGAGTCCCCGACCCGGCAAGGGTACCACTGGAATGGCAACGCCGAGACCTACTACCTGATTGGTGAATCAATGGGTGAGGCCATGAAAAAACTCTGCAGTCAGTGATCTCTTAACGCTGTTGCTCCTTCCTTTTGTCCTCCTTGAATCGGAAGGCCTTTCCGCCCACCAGATCGGCACTCGTAAACGACGGGCACCAGTGCTGCTCGATGTGCTGGATGACCAGGTCGGTTCCCGTGAAATGATCGACCCCCGGTGGCATTTGGGGGTTATACATAGTGTCCGTCATGTCCCGCATCAGGGCCACCTTTTTACCAACTTTGATCATCTGACGAATCCCGAAGGGTCGCCCGAGCACGCACATGTTGAGGTGCACTCCGCACAAGATGACATTGTCGATTTTGCGCTCCTCCAAGAGGTTCCAAGTCTCCTGACCGTTGTCGGTGATGGCATCTCCCGGCATGATCTCGATCGTCTTGATTTGCCGTGTCCACGCCTCTCGGATTTCGCACTTGGGATCTTTGCAACTGCACCCCATGTCCGTGTCATCGATCGGCAAAACTCCTTCATATTTCGGATCCGGCCAACACCAGTTCGTGCCCCAGCGTTCCTTCACGCTGAGCGGCACCGGCGGCTTCGCGAACGGAGCAGCCTTTGCCAGTTGGCGCTGTGCCGTTCCCTCGTAGAACGAGACCACGCTGCTGGGCGCATGGATGATGAAGATCCCTTTTTCCCGCGCCGCTTTCACCATCGTGTTCATCGGATCTGACAATTCTCCCACCCGCCGCGAGGCTGACTTGCACCAGTGGTCATCCCACATGTCACAGATGATCAAGGCGGTCTTCCCGGCTTCCCAGTTGACCTTCGCCTCCACCGCTTTCTTGGGAGCCTCCTTCGATCGCGACCGCATCTTCAAACTTAATTTTTCTTCGTCAGCCATGGTGTTGGGCGCAAGGGTCATCCCGATCGCCAACAGTCCAATCATCCGTCCTGAAAGCTTCTTCATTTCAGCACGCTAGGGAGCAACCCATGCCTCGACAAGGTCAAACGGGAGCCGAGCAATGATCCGGGTATTTCTATTGGCTTCCGCTCATCGATTTTTATGCCAAGATTCCCATGCTTCGATTTCCAAACCTATGAATAAAACCACCACCCGCCGACAGTTCATCAAGTCCTCCGCTGCTGCGGCCACCGGTTTGACCATCCTGCAATCGGGTTCCGCCCGGACCTATGCGGCCAATGAAAAGTTGAACGTGGCGGTCATCGGCGTTGCCAATCAGGGCGCTTACAACCTCGACAATGTCTCGAGTCAAAACGTCGTGGCCTTATGCGATATTGACGAGGGCTTACTGGCGGGAGCCGCGCAGAAACATCCCTCGGCCCGGACTTACACCGATTTTCGACGACTGCTCGACCAGAAGGATGTCGAAGCGGTTGTGGTGGCGACCCCGGATCACACCCACGCCGTCGCGACCGCCGCTGCAATCCGTAGCGGACGACACGTCTATTGCGAGAAGCCGCTCACCCGGACCGTGGCCGAATGCCGGCGCATCCAAGAGCTGGCCCGGGAACATCGCTGCGTGACCCAGATGGGAACCCAGATTCATGCCGGAGCAAACTATCGTCGGGTCGTGGAACTGGTGCAAAGCGGAGCGATCGGCACGGTGGCTGAAGTGCATGTTTGGGTCGGTGGGGGCTTCGGCAACAAGGAACGTCCCAAGGACACGCCACCGGTGCCGAAGGGGCTTCACTATGATCTCTGGCTGGGACCGGTAGAGGAGAGGCCTTATCATCCGGAATACCTTCCATTTTCTTGGCGGCATTGGTGGGCCTTTGGTGGCGGCACGCTTGCCGATATCGGTTGTCACTACATGGACCTGCCTCATTGGGCCCTCGAATTGCGGCATCCTCTCACCGTCGAGGCGGAAGGCCCGCCAGTCCACGCGGAGAGCGCGGCGAACTGGTTGGTCGCGCGCTACCTCTATCCGGCGCGGGGGGAAAAGCCGCCGGTGAATCTGACCTGGTATCATGGCGATCGGCGTCCTCCACAGTTCGCGGAGAAGAAGCTGCCCGAGTGGGGTAGCGGCGTCCTCTTCGTCGGCTCCAAGGGCATGCTCCTCTGTGACTACGGAAAGCATGTCCTTCTGCCCGAAAAAGACTTCGCCGAATTCACGACCCCGGAACCTTTCATCAAGGACTCCATCGGGCATCACCTCGAATGGATCGAGGCCTGCAAACACGGTGGGCCGACCACTTGCAATTTTGACTATGCCGGGCCGCTGACCGAAGCGGTGCTTCTGGGCAACGTGGCATTCCGTTCCGGTAAGAAGCTGGAATGGGACTCGAAAAAATTGCGGGCGACGGGAGCTCCCGAGGCCGACCAATTTATTAATTATAAGTATCGTAAAGGCTGGAAGCTGTGAGGGTGAGCGGTCCGGTTCACGGCAGCGTCTTCATCTTGCCTGAGAATGGCATCCGTTAAGCGGGTTCATCTCCCGGTCGGGGCTGGCGCTAGACCGCGATCTCCGCCAGGGGCCCGCGCAGGTCGAGGTCCTTGAGTTGGTTGTCGAGCTGGCCAAAGTGATCTTTGGCCGGACCGTTGTTGGCTTGGAGAATGGTGTTGTACCAATTGCCGATCGTCTTGTGACCGGGGCTCCCGTATTTCGGGTAGCGGAGGTAGCGCCCTGCGGTCTTGAGCGTGTGCCCGCGCCCGCCGACGACAATGAACGGCCACTCTTTGCGGTGCGAGTGATGCGCCTCGCCGGTATCGGAGAGGTAGATGATCATGGTGTTATCGAGCATGGTGCCGTCACCTTCGGGGACGGCTTTGAGCTTGGCCGCCAGCTTGGCGATCTCCTCGATTTGGAATTGACGAATGACGTCGCGCGCCTCGGCGGACTTCAGCCCGTTGTCGGTGACTTTGTTGTGGCCGATGTCGTGCACGCTGGTGTTCTTGAAGCCGAAGGTGGCATACTTGGCGCTAAGCCAGTCGGCGCGGATCGAGATCACGTTCGTTAATCCGGTGATCAGTGCTGCCGAGGTGAGGTCGAAGAAGGTGGAGACGCGGTCGGTGAAGACGGTCGATGAATATTGGCTGGTGAGTTCGGGGGCGTTCTTGCGGATCTTTTCCTGCATCGTAACGAGCTCATTGTTACGCGCGCGAACGGACTCGAAGGCGTTCAGGTAGTGGTCGAGTTTCTCGCGCTCCTCCGGACTGATCTGCTGGGCGAGGCGCTTGGTATCCTCGCTGAGGAAGTCGAGGAGATTGGTCTGCAAGGCGAACTCTTTCTTGCCACCTGTTTTTAAATCGAGCGCACTGCCGAACAATTGACGGTAGGCTTTTTCCGCGCTGGCCTGGTAGGGCATCGGGCTGTTCTGTCCGTAGGCCGAGATCTTTGGAAAGACCGCGGTGTCCTGGACGATCGGGCCGTAGTTATTGCCGATGCTATGGCCGTTAGGGGCGAAACCGTAGTTTCTGAAGGGGGCGGGATTGAGTTGGCCGAGGAGGCAATCGAGGGTGGCCGCCGCGGGCTTTTCGGGCGAGTGGTGGCAGCTGAGGGCGCCGTAATAGGACGAGTGGTTCCCTCCGAAGTTAGCGCCGGAAAGACCTTCGAGAATCATCATCTCCTCTTTGAAGGGATCAAGCGATCGCAGCGTAGGAGGGAGCTGATGGTCGGTGAGTTTGAGATCGAGGAGATGGTCGTCATCGCCGATATCAAGGCCCTCCGGGCGGATCGCGCCGGGTGTGATCCCGCTCGATTTAATGACGAAGACAAAGCGTCTTGGAAAGCCGTCGGATCGACCGGCAGCATGAGCTTCCATCTGCCGCAGCAGGGGCATCAAGACCGCGCCGCTCGCTCCGAGCGTCATGCCTTTGGTGAAATTTCTTCGAGTGGTCATCATTTGCGGTAGAGGAATGAGTCGGATGTTAACAGCGAGACTAAGAGCTCGCTAAATTTCCCGCCGCTATCGAGATACGCTTTCTCTGCGGCGATGAGAGTTTTGGAGTCGCTGAGCATTTCGTTGCGACCCATCCAGTAGCGGAAGCTGTGTCGGATGATCGACTGGCGGACGCGGGTCGATTTGGCGAGCCTGTGCACGAGATCGTGGGCGTCCTTGACCGGGCCGTCGATGCCTGCCTCGCCGGTGCCGGTGATCTTGCCGCTGGTGTCGAAGGGGAATTCCACCAGTTCGTCCTTTTCCAATCCCGACTTGATCTTGTCCGGGGTGAGCATGGTCTCGAAGCGTTTTTGTTTCTTGCTATAATACATCCCGGTGCGGACCCAGCCTCGGTCGGTGAAGCTCTCGAAGGGCATGCCGAGTGGCTCGAAGTGTTTGTGACATTTCCAACATTCGTTGACTTTGGTGACCTCGAATCTTTGGCGCAGGGTCTTGTCGTGGTCCTCGGGGATCTTGGCATCGACGCCGATCGGGAGGGCCGGGACGTTGCCGGCGAGCAGGTGGGTGCGGACCCAAATGCCGCGGTGAACGGGATCGTTGGCGTCGTTTGTGGAGTGGGTGATCAGCCAGCTGAGGTCGTGGAGCATGCCGGCGCGGAAGGTGTCGTCGGTGAGTTTATTGGACTTTTTGATCATGTCGGCGCGCCACGCGTCGGCTTTCTCTTTTGGCTGGGACTTGCGTTTTCTCGCGTGCCGTTCGTCGACCATTTTGAGGAGCTGGGTGCGGCTGTTATTGAAGCGCGGCGAGGTCAAGAGTTCTTCGAAAACCTGTTTGTCTTCATTAACGATGGCCGCGATGTGCCCCTGCGGAGCTCCAATTAGTGCGCGCCCTCCCATGCCGGGACCGGGGCTGTCTTTGAAGGTTCCTTCCGCTCTGGGATAGAGGAAGAATTCCTCGAAGAATCGCACGATACGCGGGTAGTAGGCGAAGCCGTGTTCGCCTTCTTGGATCATACGGTGGAAGGCGCTGGCAGGGAAGTGCTTGCGGATCGGTGGCGCGCCGGCGGCCATCATCGCACGCACCACTTTCTCGACTTCGGTCGTGTTGCTGAGTTTTCCTTCCTCGTAGGCTTTTTGGATGATCAGATTCGCGCTTGGAGGGGAATCGGTGAGGGCGTATGAAAGGGCGAAGGCGATCTCTTGCGGCGAGAGCAGACGCCGGCCGTGTTCGTCGTCGGCACCGCGACCGAGTTCGAGCCGGTAGACGGCTTCGCTCGATAAGTAGATGCCGAGCAGCGTGGTCTTGAGACCGGCTTCGTTGCCGCCCTCTGCAAGGTTGCGCTCCATGAAGGCGAAGTATTTTTGGAACTCGGTTGCACTGATCGGGCGACCGCAGGCCCGCTCGAACTCTTCGCGAATCACGCGCTCGAGCGCCTCTCGTGGTGGTTGTCCTTCCGCTTCTGAAATGACCTTGAAGCTCTCTTTGCCAGCGAGATGGATGGGTTTTCCCTTGTCGGGGCCGTAGGTCATCGGTGCGAGCTCGCGGTCGTGGATCTGGTTGGCGATGATGTCTGAAAGGGCGAGCTGCAGCGCGAGGAAGCCCGACTCGTCCATGATTTCCTGGTCGGCATAGTCGCGGAGACCGCTCGATTTTGATTTGTAACTGAGGGGCTGCGCTTCGATTCCGCCGCGTACGATTTGTTGGTATCTTTTGCCGCCGTAAATGTGCGGGCTCATGCGCCACAGGCGCGCCGGGGTGAAAGGGGGGGTGCTGATCGAGCCGTCGAACAGGAGCTCGTGACTGACGCGATTGCCGAACTCCGGAAGCAGCATGCGCGATTCGATTTCGAATCCCTTCCCGGCCAACGTGAGCCCCTCTTTGATCCAGCGAACGACTTCCTCGCGCTCGGCCGCGCTTGGCTGCCGTTTTTTCTCGGGTGGCATTGTCCCGATCTCGAGTTGTTCGAGCACGCGCTCCCACAGGGCGACGGTATCGCCCTTGCTGAAATCGCCCCCGATCGTATCGAGCGAGACTTTCCCCTTCTGGGTCTCATCGTCGTGGCAAGCGAGACAGTTCGCCTCCAGGAACGGGACGATGCCTTGCTTGAAATAATCGTCGCCCGCAGCATCTGCTTTTCCAGTGGCTAGGAGCGCCGCGATTAAGATCGTTGCGATGATGGTGGAGGATCGGGTCAAAACGGTGAAAGGGGAGAGCTTAAATGAGAAACTGGCGAGGAGGTGTCGTCGTTGGTGGCCTGCCATCGGGCGAGGTGGTTCAGATCAAACGTTGCTCCAGGACTGACTTCTTCATCAATCCGGAATTTCATGAGGTTGTTGCGAACTCGATTGGGGCCGAGGTGTCTCAGCGCGATCGTGACCTTGAAGCCACTGGCTGGTTGCTTTTCGATCGTCGAGATGGCTTCGGGATTGTAGAAGCCCCATTCATCGGCCAAGGGGACAGGAGTGGCGAGCGCTGCGGCACAAAGAGTGAAGGCCAGGCTACCCCAAAGAACATTCATTTTGGGGGGCGTCTCATTGTTCAGGTTTAGTCATGAGATGATCGGTCCGCGAGTTCATTCAATTTTGAGCGCAGGCGTGGGGGATTCGGAGAGATTAATGATGATCAAGACGGGGAGTTTGGGGGGCTGATGGGCGTTGTTGAACAAAAAAAAGTAAGGCATTGGTGCTTACCGCAAAAAGGGGTGAGAATAGCCTCTTGGTTTTTAAAATTTCTTTTTTAGAATAAGCCTTCCTCGTTCTGCGAGGCATCCGCCCTGGTGTCTCATCTGTGACGAAGCAAACCCTTTCGACTACTGACCCAAATTGTCGCACCCTAACCCCTGTCTCCAATATGAATTCCAAGCACCCTCAAATCACCGAAGGCCTTGGTGTCATGTCAGGCACCTCATTGGATGGGCTGGATTTGGCGCACTGTCGCTTCGAGGAGAACTCTGAAGGTCAAGTGATCTGGGAGATTGTCTGTGCAGAGACCATCCCTTTGCCTGACTCGTGGAAGGAGCGACTTTCACGACTCCCTGAATCGAATGCCGCAGCCTTTGCTCGCACCGACGTTGAATTGGGGCATTTCATCGGCGCAGAGGTGGCTGAGTTTGTCGAACGTCACCAGCTTTCCCCGGAATTTGTGGCAAGTCATGGACAGACCATTTTTCATCAACCTGATCAGGGATTCACGTCGCAGATTGGCGATGGGGAAACTCTCGTCAGCCATCTGTCGTGTCCCGTGGTGAGTAATTTTCGAAACAAGGATGTGGCATTGGGTGGACAGGGGGCGCCGCTGGTTCCGTGTGCGGAACGAGCTTTGTTTCCAGAGATCGACCTCTTTCTCAATCTCGGAGGCATCGCCAATATCTCGATCGGTGACTCCGCCTTCGATGTTTGTGTCTGCAACATGGCCCTTAATTGGTTGGCGTCACGGGCCGATCCTTCTCTTGATTACGACGCCCATGGGCAATTGGCCGAAAAGGGCGCAGTGTCCCAAGATCTCCTGGACCGACTCGAGTCTATCGAGTGGTATCAAACATCTCCACCTCGTTCGCTGGGAGCAGAATGGTTTGAAGAGCAGTTGCGGCCGATCCTACACGATCCCTCCCTCTCAATCGAGAACCGGCTCGCGACCTATTGCCGGCACATCGCTTTACGGATTCGTGATTCCTTGAAATCCAGCGGGGCAGCCGGGGAGATCCTGATCACCGGGGGCGGGGCGCACAATCTTCACCTGTTCCACGAATTGAAGCACGAGTTCGCTTCTATTGGGGTGGTGGTGCAAGTTGACGTGGACCGTCAGGTGATCGATTTCAAGGAGGCTTTGTCTTTTGCCTATCTGGGTTGGCTGACATTACAGGGTAAGTGCAACACCATGCCCAGCGTCACGGGTGCCCGCAGGGCCGCTGTTTCTGGAAGCATTCACTTGCCATCAGGGGGTGGTTTCCACTTGAGTAAAAGCTCGTCATGAATGGGTATTTGATTCTAGGCGTCATCGTCAGCTATTTCGGGGTCTTGTGCCTCATTTCCTACTTCACCGGCAGGAACGCCGATGATGAGACCTATTTTTCCGGCAACAAATCCTCTCCTTGGTATTTGGTGGCCTATGGCATGATTGGGACCTCTCTGTCCGGCGTGACCTTTATCTCGGTGCCAGGCTGGGTGGCGACTCAGCAATTCAGCTACATGCAGATGGTTCTTGGCTACCTGATCGGCTACACCGTCATCGCGCTCGTTCTGATGCCTCTCTACTACCGGTTGAATCTGGTTTCCATTTACCAATACCTCGAGGAACGCTTTGGGCCTAAGTCCTACAAGGTGGGTGCGGGGTTCTTTCTGCTCTCACGCACGATTGGCGCTTCCTTCCGCTTGTTCCTGGTGGCAATTGTCTTTCAGTTGTTGCTGGAAAAGCTGGGTTACCAGATCCCATTTGCGGTGCCGGTCTTCCTCTCCATCGCCTTGATCTATATCTACACCTTCCGGGGCGGCATCAAGACCGTCGTTTGGACCGATACCTTGCAGACGACCTTCATGCTGCTGGCTGGCGGATTGACCGTCTGGTGGATTTGTCACGATATGGATTTAGGGATATCGGGCATGGTCTCTGTGGTTCGTGAAAGCAAATACTCGAGTGTCTTTGTCTGGGACTGGGCCGCGTCGAACCATCTCATCAAGCATCTGCTCTCAGGTGCCTTAATCGCGATTGCTATGACCGGGCTGGATCAGGACCTGATGCAGAAAAACCTGACCTGTAAGAATCTCGGGGATGCCCAGAAGAACATGTTCTCCTTCAGCGTGGTGCTGGTGGTGGTCAACCTATTGTTCCTGGCATTAGGTGCGTTGCTTTATCTCTATGGCACCAGCAAGGGGATTCTTCAGGAGGGAATCGTCGATGGCAAATTTCAGCTTCTGATCCAGGAAAATTTGCACAACCTAGCCTTCACTGAGCGAGGGACGGATGAACTTTATCCCATCCTGGCGATGGATTATTTGCCGACCTTCATTACCATCCTCTTCATCCTGGGACTGGTGGCCGCAGCGTATTCCAGTGCCGATTCGGCCCTGACCGCACTCACCACCTCCTTCTGTGTCGACTTCCTGCGCTTTGGAAAGACGGAGCGATCCGTCAATGAACGCAAGCGCCTAAGATATATGACCCAGTCAGGGTTCTCAGTCTTGATCTTTATGGTCATCCTCGTTTTTCACCAGATCAGTAATGAGGCCGTGATTAGCTCCATTTTCAAGGCGGCAGGCTACACCTACGGGCCTTTGCTGGGACTTTATGCCTTTGGGCTGTTTACCAAAATGAAGGTCCGCGATTCACGGGTGCCCGCGGTCTGTCTTCTCTCTCCCGGACTGACTTTTTTGATCGATTACCTCGGTGCCAAAATGGGATTCAGCTTTGGATTTCTAGTCCTGCTACTCAATGGCGGACTCACCTTCGCGGGACTCTGGCTGGTGCGGCTCAGGAAATAGGACTCGTGATGACTGCCTGAATCCACCAGCCGCTCGCCTGCGTGGACTACGACGGTCCGGCAGCCAAACTCGCCGTTGCGATCTCCGCCGCCTGCGATTTTCCGGTCAAGCGTTTGGGATCGCGCCCCGGTTCGCTCGGTGCCTATTTAGGCGAGACCTTAGCGCGTCCGATCATCACCCTGGAACTCCCCAAAAATCCAAACGACCTAGCGGGAACCTACTTGGGAGCGCTTGCGGCGGCGGGATACCACGTCGATGGGACGTCGGCAGCCTGACTTGGTTCCGAAGGACTCCTCAGGGGAGGGTCATGGAAATGAGGAAAAAAGAGATCGGTCTTATCTTGAAGAATTCTCACGAATACAGTTGCTGGCATTCGAATCGTGAGATTTAAGAGACCTTGAAGACCCATGAATATTAATGCCCCCCGTATCTCATCAACCGTAGATGAGCACGGTCCAATTCATGTTTACCAAACAAGGACCGGTTTGATTCTCAGCTTTGATGGGAAGATCTATCAGAGCTATATGAAGCTCAAAGATGTCAACGGCTTGGCGCTCGACTACACTCAGGCCATGATGACGGGGCTCTTGTTTATCCCCAGGGTGAAAACAGCCACCATCATGGGCTTGGGCGCAGGTTCAATGGCCAAGAACCTGCTGAGTAGCTTCTCCGACTTGACCGTCCACGCGGTTGAATACCGTGAAGAAGTGGTGAAGGTCGCAAAAAAATATTTTCACTTACCCGACACAGATCGCCTCGTTATTCATCGAGACGATGCTGCGAACCATCTCAAAAACACCGACGTAAAAAGCGACATCATCTTTTCTGATCTCTACAGTTCGGAAGGGATGGAGCCGAAACAGGTACACTCATCTTACTTGCGTGATTGTAAAAAAGCCCTCAATCAAAACGGTGTCCTCGTTCTCAATATCTGCCATACCGCACTGAAATCCCAGGAAGAGGTAGACGGATTGCTCGCACTTGAATTTGAGAACCGCCTCCTCAGTTTCGAAGTTGAAGGAGGGAACACGGTCGTGCTCGCCTTCAAGAACAAGATTCCCTCGATCACAAGAGAGGCATTGCTTGCGAAAGCGAAATGCTTGCAGGTGAAGATGAACATTGAGCTGGAGCCTTATGCCCAGCGATTTTGCGACGCGCAGGATTTATGAGGGCCTAAACGATCGATTTTAAACCACGAATCTCACGAATCATGATTGTGGAAGCCTGATGCACCTTCTCAACCTAGATTCGTGAAAATTCGTGCGATTCGCGGTCAAATCTCCCTCCCTCGATCACCCTGTCGAGTCACCCTAAGCCAAGGTCTTGCTCCATCGAGTCGGTTAGGTTATCCAACAGGCCTTATCAACCTCATTCTCATCCTCTTGAGTCAAGCCCCGTTCAGGCGTGTGAAGTGAAGTCGAAAGCAAACGAGGCACTTTACGAACCGTCATGAAAACGGGGTAAGTTCCATAATAAACCCGAAAAATGAGAGGAAAGTTAGAATTATTAGCACCCGGTGGTGATGTTGAAGCGATCAAAGCTGCCATCGTCGCTGGAGCGAACGCGGTCTATTGCGGACTCGATGCCTTCAATGCCAGAAACCGGGCCGCGAATCTCTCGATGGATGATCTCTATGGCGTCATTCGGCTTGCGCATCAATCCAACTGTGAAGTCTTCCTGACTCTCAATGTCGTGATTCTAGAGCACGAAGTTCCAGTGCTCGTGAAGTTGTTAAACCAAGTGGTGAACAGTGGGATCGATGGGCTGATCGTCCAGGATATGGGGGTCTTTCATATCGTGAAGAAGTATTTCCCGACTCTTCACATCCACGCCTCGACTCAGATGACGACTCACAATGAGGGGCAAATCTTATTTCTTGGGAAACTTGGGGCAAATCGGGTCAACCTTTCCCGCGAATTGAACCTTCCGGAAATCACGAAGCTGACCGCTCTGGCCCACGAAAATAACATTCTCACCGAGGTCTTCGTCCACGGAGCTCTTTGTATCGCGTTTTCCGGACAATGCTATTCGAGTTCTGTGAGCGTGGGGAACTCCGGGAACCGTGGTCGTTGTAGCCAAGCTTGCCGTGATAAATACGAACCGACTGCGGCCGGGAATGATTACCCACTCAATTTAAAGGATAACTCAGCGATCTTTGAACTCCCGCAGTTGATCGAGGCCAAGGTCGATTCTCTCAAGATTGAGGGGCGCATCAAAGGAGCCCACTACGTCTATACTGTCACTGATACGTGGCGAAAAAAAATCGATCGCTTTGTCGAATCGGGAGACCTCAGCGGTGATGTTTCAAACCTCAATAAAGTCTTCAATCGGAGTTTCACCAGTTCATTCCTCACCGGAAAGCTCTCCAAGGACATGTTCATCGACAGTCCAAAAGACTACAGCGCGAAGCATGCCCTTGAGCAAAGCGGGGCGGTGACCGAGCTAGAGCGTCAAGGGGTTCAAAAAAATCTCTTTAATGACAAACAGGCTCTCGGCCTCACTCTCGCTGATAAAATAAAGGGCCTGAATATCGACAAGGCCGAATTGGTAATCTCAATCAAGGCCGTGCTCGGTGAGAAGCTGGTTTTCGCGGCCCAAACAGGGGGAGGGGAGTTCGCCGTCACTTCAACCTCTCTCCTGCGCCTCTCCCAAGATTCCTCGATCACGGCGGATCTCCTGACGAAGCGTTTAAAGAGTTTTGATAACGAAAATTACATCTTAACGGCGATCGATTTCTCCAGTCTCAATGAAGGTTTAGGTGTCCCCTTTAGAGAGCTCACCGCGATGAAGAATGAGCTGGCCTTCGTTCTGAACGGATCGGTCGCGCTCGTGCCTCCGGTCGAAGTTCCCAAGCTTGCGCAAAATCCCAAAGTGGAAGCGTCTCCCAAGCTCTCCCTTCTCATTAGTAATGAAAAAGAGGCCCACCTCTGTGACGTCACGGATGCCGACATCTATTTTAAAATCCCAGAAAGCTTAAAAAAGGGCTGTGATAAACACAGCGAAATCCTTCTTCGGAATCCAAGGTTCATCCCCTGGTTTCCCGCCGTCATGATCGGGAAGGATTATCTCGAGGCCGTCCGGATTTTGGAATTAACAAAGCCAAAAAGAATCGTCACCAGTAATTCAGGAGTGGCCTACAAGGCCTTTGAGATGGGGATCGAATGGATCGCGGGTCCGTTTCTCAATACGACAAACTCTCACGCTCTCCTCGAGATGCAGGAGTCCCTCGATTGTAAAGGTGCCTTCATTTCAAACGAAATCAATCGGAACCAAATCAGGAATATTAGACGTCCAAAGGGCTTCAAGCTTCTCTACAGCATCTACCATCCCATCCTGATGATGACGAGTCGCCAATGCTTCTTCCAAAGAACGGTGGGCTGTAAAAAAGCGGCGATTGAAGACAACTGTATGCTGAGTTGCACCAAGGCCACCACCATCACGAACGTCAAAGGGATCTCCTTCGCGGTCGATAAGCAAAAAGGGGGCTACCCGAGCATCTACAATCACGAACAATTTTTAAACCTCGAAGCGGTGAGAGACTTCTCTGATCTCTTCGATGAATTCTTCATTGATCTGACTGACATCGGCTCAGGCTCAAAAGAGAAACTGGATAAAGTGAGACTGATTCAAGAATTTGAGAAGTTCCTCGCTGATGAGAATCAAACGAAAGAAACCCTCCACGACATGGTCGAGGTGAAAACAAATGCCCAATACGTGCAGGGGCTTTAAGCCTCAAAGGAAGATTAGGTTCTCAGCAGTGAATGTTCCGTGCAATAGGAAGTCACTTCAATATTTTGGGGCAAAGAAAAAACCTGAAAACCAGTGGCCTGGCTTTTCATCATGATGGGACCACCTTTACCTTCACCGATGAAACCAAGACCGGCCCGGACTATTCCTGGAACTACAATGGGCGCGGCGAGCTTGTCGAAGCCAATGATGCCAGTCCGGAGAACTACGACCGGGCCTACCAATATGACTCAATCGGCAATCGCGAAAAAACGGTCGATGGCCTGGGGGGAATTTGTCTGGCAGTAGCGCCCTGGACTACGACGCGAATAGCAAAAATCAGTACATCGAAGCGAATGGTGTCACTCTTCCAGCTCCCGCTTATGACGCCGATGAAAACCACGCCAATGGCCCCCTCCCTGTAGCAACCGGCAATGCCACCTGGGTTTGGGATGCCGAGAATCGCCTTATCGAAATCACCGGGCGGATGCAACCGTCATTAAATATGCCTACGACGCTCTAAGTCGCAGGGTTCGTAAGAAAGTAGGCTCGGCAACCGCTGATCACTATATCTACGCTGGCTGGAATCTCATCGCAGAGTAGACTAGCACTAGTCTGAGTAAAACCGTAAGCGTCTTAAAATTGGGCATCTGATCCGAGCTAGATATTTGGCTGAAGCTGCGGTATTTTAGGCTGTTTTTAGTTCGCTTGCGGCGTTCTTGGCCGCAGCGATGG
>Ga0222650_1000072_pt1 | contig 92714 bp, 85 predicted proteins | sample AntAcemetagen367_FD_179820 | JGI IMG/M metagenome (GOLD analysis project Ga0222650, IMG submission 179820) | Saline water microbial communities from Ace Lake, Antarctica - #367 | ecosystem: Environmental > Aquatic > Non-marine Saline and Alkaline > Saline | place: Antarctica: Ace Lake... | reverse complement strand
GTTTAAACTCCAACACTCCAACACTCCAATACTCCAACACTCCAAAGCGCACGGCTATGTCCCGGACGTCCAGTTAATCCTGGCTGCAATGGACCTGAGTAGTTACACCGAAACAATCTCAAACGGCGGCGATTCGATAATATCCGCCTGTCGTTTCCCGAGGAACTTTCCATAAAGAGGACTCTCAGGACTCAGCAGGGTGATATTCTCCCCCTCGAAATCTACTTCGAGACCGCCGGAAGCAGGAGCGAGAAGAAAGCGAACCGATTCGCCATTGTCCTGCCTGGACACGGTAACGAGAGCGCCCGCTTCGATTTCCTCGCCTTTCTTGAAATCACGAAGTTTCAGCGTCTCGAAGGCGCGCAGCGTTTCGGCCAACTCCCGGACTTGCCGCGCCTGGCCCGTCGCAAGATAGGACTCCTCCAAACTACGTGTGTCGTATTTGCTTTCCGCCTTGGAACCGGGATCGGTAGCCGCTTCATGGGCCGCCATCGCGGCCTTTGCCAGGCGCTCCAGGCTTGCACGCAACTCACCACATATCATTTCCACGAGATCCGCCTTCATGTTTTAGCGGGGCAATGTCGCAGAATCCCGATATCTTGCAACACATTGCCCCGACACTTCCACTTTGATCAGGCGGATGGTTCGGCGTCGCCATGTCCGGCTTGTTGGTTTCCCTTTAGCAACGTCCTAACATAGCCAACCCCTACGGGAGAGCGATGGTGAACGAAGAGGTTGAGCTTGAATTAGGTCTTCCCTAAAAAGCCGGAACCCTTTCGGGCACCGGCTTTAGTGAATCGGGAAGAAAGGGGTCGGAAACCCCCTTTTCCAAATTATGCGAGTGGAGTGGTGGTCTCTTCGATTGGGCCATCGGATTCGGCAGCCTCTGCGACCTTCTGGTCGCGGAGCCATGCGCGGCGTGACATTTTCACGCGGCCTTTTTCATCCACACCGAGGCATTTCGCGGTGAGCATGTCGCCCTTTTTGACGATGTCTTCGACTTTCTCGGTGCGGCCTTCGGCCAGCTCGGAGATGTGGACGAGACCGTCTTTGCCGGGGAGCACTTCCATGAAGGCACCGAATGCGGTGACCGAAACCACGCGACCTGTGTAGGTGTTGCCGACTTCGATTTCCTGGAACATGCGATCGATCATTTCTTTCGCACGCTCGAGGCCTTCCTGCTTGGAGGCGTAGATGTGGACTGTGCCATCGTCTTCGATGTTCAGTTCCGCACCGGACTCTGCCTGGATGGCTTTGATGTTCTTGCCGCCAGGTCCGATGAGTTCGCCGATGCGATCTTGTGGGATCTTGACGGAAACGATGCGCGGAGCGTGGGGGCTGAGGTCTTTCGGATCGGTGATCGACTCTGCCATTTTGGCGATGACCTTGGTGCGGCCGTCTTTGGCGATCTTGATCGCTTCTTCGAGCATCGCGAGCGGAAGGCCCGGGAGCTTGAGGTCGAGCTGGTAGCCAGTGACGCCTTCGTCGGTGCCGCAGAGTTTGAAGTCCATGTCGCCGTAGAAATCCTCGGAACCGATGATGTCCAGGAGCATTTTGTAGGATCCCATGGAGCCGTCGTCGTTGCTTTCAGTGACAAGACCGACGGAGATACCACCGACAGGGCGGATGAGCGGGACACCGGCATCGAGAAGAGCCATGGTGCCTGCGCAAACGGAGGCCATCGAGGTGGAGCCGTTGGATTCCATGACTTCGGAGGACACACGCATGGCGTATGGGAAAACCTCTTCGGAAGGAATGACCGGTTCGATCGAGCGCTCGGCAAGTGAGCCGTGGCCGATTTCGCGGCGGTTGATGCCACCCATGCGTCCGCATTCGCCGACGGAGAATGGAGGGAAGTTGTAATGGAGGATGAAACGTTTCTCGTCCTGGCCGCCTGCGTAGTTGTCGAAATGTTGCTTTTCGTCAGCTGGAGCAAGTGTGGCTATGCCGAGTGCCTGGGTTTCACCACGGGAGAAAATCGCGGAACCGTGGACGCGTGGCAGGGTGCCGACTTCGCCGTAGAGTTCGCGAAGATCGCCGATCTGGCGGCCATCAGCACGGACACCTTTTTCCATGATGGAAATGCGGAACGCTTTTTTCTGGAGGTATTCGAAGGCCTGCTCGACATCGAAGTCGGTGGCTTCCGGAGCACGCTCCTTGATAGCGGTTTCGACTTCGTCGCGGAGTGCGCCGACTTTCTTGGCACGCTCGGTTTTGGAAGGCGCGTAGATGGCCGCTTCGATGCGGTCGCCGGCGATTTCGTAGGCGATTTCGAGGAGGTTTTCCTTGGCGAGCGTGAGTTCGTATTCGCGCTTCGCCTTGCCGCATTCCGCGGCGAGTTCCTCCTGAGCTTCTACAAGTTTGGTTACTGCCTCTTGGGCGAAATGCAGGGCTTTGATGAACTCTTCTTCAGGAAGCTCGTTGGCTTGCCCTTCAATCATGATGACGTCCTGCTTGTTGCCGACGTAGATCAGGTCGAGATCGCTGTCTTCGCGTTCGTCGTGGGTCGGGTTGATGACGAGGTTGCCGTCGACGCGGCCGACGCGAACCGCACCGATCGGGCCGGCGAATGGAATATCGGAGATGCAGAGAGCGGCGGATGCGCCGTTCATCGCGAGAATATCGGAATCGTTGATGCCGTCCGCACTGAGGAGGATGGCGACGATTTGCGTTTCATAGAGGTAACCTTTCGGGAAAAGCGGACGCAGCGGACGGTCTGTCATGCGGCATGTGAGGATTTCCTTTTCGGTAGGGCGGCCTTCGCGTTTGAAGTATCCGCCTGGGAAGACACCGGCTGCGGTGGCTTTTTCTTTGTATTCGACCGAGAGTGGGAACCAGGTTTGGCCCGGGCGCACTTTGGTTTGGGATACTGCGGTGACGAGGATGATGGTTTCTCCGGAGCGGACGGTAACCGCGCCGTCAGCGAGTTTGGCAAGTTTGCCGGTTTCGATCGTGATCGGATTGGTTCCGACGTTGATCGTTTTGGAATGGATGTTCATTTTCTTTTTTGTCTTCTTTTACTTACGTCAAAGCCGGGCTGCCGTATGCGGCCCGGTCTATCAGGGTTTTCCGGGAACTTCCCGAGGATAAGGTTAAAAACGCCTACCCTTTTTGCTAGGCAGCCACGAGAGAGACTCCCGTGGCTGCTGTTGCGAAATTGTTTGGATTAGCGGCGGAGGCCGAGTCCGTTGATGAGCTCCACGTATTTCTCGTCGCTCTTGCCCTTGACGTAATCAAGGAGCTTGCGGCGTTGTGAAACCATTTTCAGGAGTCCGCGGCGTGAGGAGAAATCCTTCTTGTGGATCAGGAGGTGCTCGGTGAGTTCGAGGATACGCTTGGTAAGCAGTGCCACCTGGTATGGTGCGCTGCCGGTGTCTTTCTCGTTGATTTGATACGACTTGAGGTCGATTTCTTTTTGTTCTGCTTTTACGCTCATGTTTATAAGGGATGGGCTTAGCGTTTATCGCCGGGCCGTCCTAGGTGGGCGGAATGAAGCGGGAAAAGGGTACGGATGCAAGGATTTTTCGAAGTGTGGGAAACGGCCAGATGGCTTGGAGGTTCTCGGCGCAAGCGTTTTCAAGCCCACGAGCCATGCGGGAAATTGGGATTTCCGACAGTATACAAGTCCGCGCTCCTCTACTTGGCGAATTCTTCTTTATTTTCGCTGATGATGAAGGCGGTGAGTTCGGCGATTTGCACGGGTGGGATTTTCAGACCCCAGGCTTCCATTTTTGCACCGTTGTGGCCGGCCGAGTCAGGGGGGGTGCCTTCGTTGATGATTTTGAAGATTTCCATGGGCGTGCCGCCGTATTGCCATTTGCCGTCGGTGAGGGGCAGGCCGGGGAGGGCGACGGTCTGGCCGCCGCCGATGTCGATGACCGCTTTGAGGTCCTGGCCGTGGCAGGCGATGCAATTTCCTTGATAGATTTCGCTGCCTGAGGCGACGCGGACGGGGTCTGTGGACCATTCGTTGACGAGCGTTTCGTTGTCGAGTTTGGCGAGCATTTCATCGAGGGCCTTTTGTTGGGCTTCGTCGATTCGTGCCATGGCGATGTTGATTTTCTGGTCGTCGGACTTGAACCAACCGAAGTTGTAGTATGCGACCCAGTAGCCGAGGAAGAAAATGTGGGCGGCGATGAAGATGAAGAGCCACCAGTTGGGCAGCTTCTGGTCGTATTCGCGTATGCCGTCGTATTCGTGGTCGCGGAGGACGACTTCGCCTTCTTTTTCGGCGTATTGGGCGCGGCGGATTTCAGGTTCGTTGCTCATATTGAAATGGGAAGAGGTTTACCGCGGAGGCGCAGAGGTCGCGGAGGAGGCGCGGAGCTGGGGTTGGGGGTCCTTGATTGAGAGTTGAAAGTTGAGGATTGAAGATTTAATCCAGCGGGATGCGGGCGAGCTTTTCGTGGCGTTCTTTTGGGAGGGTGAGCGCGCGGATGGAGACGAAGAGAAAGATCCCGGCGGTGACGGTGAAGGAAATGATTGGGACGATGGATGCCCAGTTTTCGTGGATGACTCGATGGAACATGGTTTTGGGTAAATGCTGGAATTCTGAAAGCGGAATGAGCGGTAGCGAATATTGATTGGATGCGGAGCCTTCTGGCTTGGACGGAGTGCAATGAAGTCAAACGCTGAAATTTTATTGGATGTTGCCGATGGGTAGGTCGCCTTCTTGTTTTGCTTCGCGGCGATGGGAGTCGGGATCGAGGGCGCGGGATTTACGTTCGGTCTCGACTTTTTCGTAGACGCCGATTTTCTGCATGTAGGCGATAAGGGCGACGACCTGGGTTTCGGAGAGGTGGCGCGTGAGTTCCAGGTCCTGGAGTTCGGGTTGATCCGGCAGGTAGGCACCTGCGGTGACGAGGGCCTCGGAGATTTTCATGGCTTGGTCGCGGGCATTCTGTTCGATCTCGTGTTTGTCCATGGCTGGCCATGGGACACCGAGTCTGGATTGCACGGCGATACGGGTGGGGAGTGATTTGATAAGGTCGTCGGATTTTTTCTCAAAAAGGAATTGGTAGGGCGGCATGTTTGAACCGGGTGAGGTCTGGCGTGGGTCCCAGAAGTGGTTGAAGTGCCAGAGGTTGTCGCGGCGTCCGGAGCGGACGGATTCCGAGCCTGCGACGAGCGGCCCGCCTTCGCGAGCGAGGTCGGGGCCGGTGCGTTTGGAACCCCATTGGTGCGGGTGGTCGTAGAGCGATTCGCCCATGCGGCTGTAGCCTTGCTCTTCGGTCGGGCCGTAGCGCATGACGTCGGGGACGAGGGTGCGGATCATTTGCGAGTGGCAGTTGTAGCAGCCCTCGGAGACGTAGATATCGCGGCCGGCGAGCTCGAGCGGGGTGTATGGAACCTGGAGGCGGTCCTCCATGTTCGCGGCTTGATTGACGAGCAGGGACGGGATGATCTGGACCATGCCGCCGATGGCGACGGCGAAGAAAATGAGGACGGTGAAAGGTAGGTAGTTTTCGAGCAGTCGATCAAAGTAGTCGGACCAGCTTTTCGAATCCTGTTTGAAAACAAAGAAGCCTTTGACGATGAGAATGAGGGTGACGACGAGGGCTGCAATATCCGCGTGCGGCGGGAGAAGGAACCAGAGGATCATGAATACGATGGCGAGGACCGCGTAGATAACCGGATCTTTTCTCAGGGCTTCGCCGAGGGGCATGGTGTCCTTTTTGGTTCTTTCGAGGACTTTGACTTCGACCGTGTCGTCGGTGGCTTTTCCAGAACGGGCGGTCATGAAGATGTTGAAGGCGCAGAGCAGGAAGCCGAGCAGGTAGAAGGTTCCGCCGATGGAGCGGAGGACATACATCGGGTTGATCTGGCGGAGGGTTTCGACGAATTCGTATTTGAGTGTGGCACCGCCGGTATTGGTTTCCGAGAGCATGAGGCCCTGAGTGATGCCGGCGACCCACATGGAGGAGACGTAGAGGAGGATGCCGACGAGCCCGATCCAGAAGTGCATATTGGCGAGCGAGGTGGACCAGAGTTTGGTTTTCCAAAGCCGTGGAGCGAGCCAGTAGAACATGCCGGCTGCCATGAAGCCGTTCCAACCGAGTGCGCCGGAGTGGACATGGCCGACGGTCCAGTCAGTGTAGTGTGAGAGGGCGTTGACCGCACGGATGGAGAGCAGCGGGCCTTCAAATGTGGCCATGCCGTAGAAGGTGACGGCGACGGCGAAGAATTTGATGACGGGATCGGTGCGGAGCTTGTCCCATGCGCCGCGGAGGGTGAGCAGGCCGTTTAACATGCCCGCCCATGACGGGGCCCAGAGCAGGATGGAGAACAGCATTCCGAGAGTTTGCAACCAGTGTGGGAGGGAAGTGTTGAGCAGATGGTGTGGGCCGGCCCAGATGTAGATGAATACCAGTGACCAGAAGTGGATGATGGAAAGGCGATAGGAATACACCGGGCGATCCGCCGCTTTCGGAATGAAATAATACATGATTCCGAGAATGGGAGTCGTGAGGAAGAAGGCGACGGCGTTGTGGCCATACCACCATTGCACCAGCGCGTCCTGGACTCCGCCGAAGATGGGGTAGGAGTGGGTGAAGGAGGTCGGGATGGAGAGGTGGTTGACGATGTATAGCATCGCGATGGTGATGATCGTCGCGATGTAGAACCAGAGTGAGACGTAGAGTGAGCGCTCGTTGCGTTTCGCGAGAGTCCAGAAGAAATTGACCCCGAAGACGACCCAGATGAGGACGACGCCGATGTTAAGCGGCCAGATGAGTTCGGCGTATTCCTTGCCGCGGGTGAGGCCGGCCGGAAGCGTGATGGCGGCGCCGAGTATGATGAGCTGCCAGCCCCAGAAGTGGATGCTGGAAAGCAGATCGGAGGCGGTACGGCATTTGCAGAGGCGCTGGGTGGAGTAATAGACGCCGGCGAAAACCATGTTTCCGACGAAGGCAAAGACGACCGCGTTGGTGTGCAGGGGCCGGATTCGGCCAAAGGTGATGTATGCGAGGCCTTCGCCTTTGATGAGGCCGAAGGTGATGGTTTCGAGGAATTTTCCGTTCATCTGCCACCATGAGAGTTGGGTGGCGGCGAGGACTCCGACAAGCATGCCGACAATGCCCCAGATGATTGAGGCGGTCATGAAGCGGCGGACTGATTTGTCGTCGTAGGTGATTTCGGTGGTCATAAGGTCTGAATGTCGAAGGTGGAAAGTCCTCAGTTGCGGGGCTTTTTGGTGGGCGCGGAGTCGAGGGGGAGCAGGGAGTCGTGCTCGAGGCTGGAGTTGCGGCTGCGGCGGGTTTCGATGGCGAAGCAGACGACGAAGATCGCGGCCAGGCAGGTGCTGATGAGAATGGTGATGGCGAGGACGTTCACGCGGCTACTGGAGCAGGTGCGGGGAAAATCCGCATCGCGTGGCTTGCCTTAGACTGCGCGTATTTTCTGTGAGGAGGGAGATTGACATGACGTATAAGATTGTTATTTTCATACGTCATGGCGAAGCTGACCCTACATGTGCCTGAAGATCTGGTGGCGGCCGCAAAAACGGAGGCGATCAAAAGGGAGACTTCGGTTTCGAAGCTGGTGAGTGACTATTTCAGGTTGTTCGAAGGCCGGAAGGACGGTGAGCGGGGCAATGAAGTCTCCAAGCTCACACCTGTCACCAAGTCGCTATTGGGTTGCGCTCGCGGAGCTGATGAGGATTTGGAAGGCTATGTCGATTATCTTGAGGAAAAGCATTCGTGACGACCCTTGTTGATACGAATGTGATTCTAGATGTGCTTCTGGCGAGAGAGCCGTTCGTATCGGATTCGACACGGGTGCTCGGGTCGGTGGAAACTTCGCGTTGCCGGGGGCTACTTTGTGCGACGACAGTCACAACAATTCACTATATTTTGCGGCGCACGGTCGGGACGCGGGCCAGTCTGAAAAGGGTTACGGATTTGCTTTCGATGTTTGATGTCGCCCCTGTGAACCGGTCGGTTCTTGAGACTGCGGTGGGTAAGAATTTCAAGGATTTTGAGGATGCGGTGATGCATCAGGCTGCTTGTCAGGCGGGTGCGGATTGCGTGGTGACCCGGAATATATCTGATTTCAAAAACTCGGATTTGCCAGTGTTCACTCCGGCGCAATTTCTCGCGGCCTTGGATTTGGAAAGGGGAAGCGAGTCATGAATTTGAAGCGCCACCTATCGGAGTGGATGCGCGGTGGCGTGGGTGATTTTGGGGAGATATCGTTGGAGATTTTTGAGTATCAGTTCGGCGGGAACGCGGCTTACCGGAATTATTGCGAAGCAGTGGGTGTGACACCGGATTCGGTGGGGAGCTGGCGGGAGATTCCGGCTGTGCCTACTGATGTTTTCAAGCTACCGGATGTGGGGTTGCGTTGTTTTCCGAAAGAGGAAGTTTCGGGATTTTTCCTGACATCGGGGACGACTCGTGAAGTAAAGGGCAGGCATGAGTATCGTGATCTTGAGCTTTATGAGGCCTCGGTGTTGGGGGGGTGGCGTGAGATGGGTTTGCCGGAAATTGAGAGTCCGTGGTTTTTCTCACAGCGGGTGGAGGCCGCGCCGCATTCGTCGTTGGTGAGGATGTTTGATATTCTGGATCGTGAGGGCGAATGGTTGATCGATGGCGAAGGGCGAATCGAGGCGGAGAAATTTGCGCCGCAAGGTCCGACGGCGGTGTTGGGAACTTCGCTGGCATTGGTTCGGGCGTGCGATGAAATGGAGCCGATGGAGCTTGATGACGGGTCCTGGATTTTTGAGACCGGAGGTAGCAAGGGTTCGCGGAAAAGTTTTAAGCCGGAGGAGGTAAGGAAGCGGCTTTCGGAGCATTTCGGTGTGCCGGATTCGCGGATTCTTAACGAATACGGGATGACCGAGCTTTCCTCGCAATTTTACAAATGGGGCGATGAAGAGACGCACAAGGGCCCGCCGTGGGTGGGGATTCGGGTGATGGATGTTTTTTCCGGGAAAGAGGCGGCGATCGGTGAGGTCGGATATCTGGAGATCGTGGACTTGGCGAACCTGGACACGGTGATGGCGATCAGGACGCAGGATCTGGCGGTGGCTGTGGGCGAGCGGGAGTTCGTGCTTTTGGGGCGGGATTCCGAGGCGGCGGCGCGGGGTTGCTCGCGGGGAGTGGAAGAGGTTTTGAGGGCTTGATTTTATCGTGTAACCGTGTAACCGTGCTGCACGAAGTTATGAATGTGACTCTGAAACTATCTGACGAGCTTTGCAAAGCCGCACGCCATCGCGCGGTGGATGAGGATAAATCGCTGTCCAAATGGGTGGCGGAGATTCTTGAGAGGGAAATCTCCAAGCCGGTGGAGAAGCCGAAGCCGAAGACGTGGATGGAACTCATCGGAGATCCGGCAACAGCGCATTTGGATTTCGAGCTTCCAGACAGAAAGGCAGACCATGGGCGGGAATTTTCATTCGATGAGGAATGAGCTGGCTGCTTGATACCGTTACGATTTCAGAGCTCAGGAAAGCGCAACGAACCCAGCCTTCCGTTGCAGCTTGGTATCTCTCGGTGCCAGTCGATAGGTGCTGGCTGAGCGTCATCACGATCACGGAAATCCACCTCGGAACGCTCCGTGTGAAAAAACGGGATCCGGTTTTCTCCTCACGGCTTGAAGCATGGTGTCGGAACTCGGTCATCCCTGCGTTTGAAGGAAGAATCATTGCAATCGATCTCGCGGTAGCCAGCCTCACTGCAGAATACCGAGACATGGGTCTAAGCGCCAATGACTCGCTGATCGCTGCGACGGCAAGAGTCCACGGTATGACTTTGGCGACGCGGAATACAGCAGATTTCGAGGCTACCGGTATCCCGTTGTTCAACCCATGGAAATTCGAGATATGAAGACTTTAGCCGAAAGGATCGCGTTTCTCGTCTCCCAGCGAGAGGTTCTGGAGAAATGGGTGGGGGACTACGATGAGTCTTCGCTGAAAAAGTGGCTGGATCTTGAAGTCGGGGACTGGCGGCGGTTGGAGGAATGGGTGGGTGGCTCGAGGGTGGTGCCGTGCGGGCCGGTGCTGCATGTGGTGAGTGGGAATACGGAACACGCGGCGTTCCAGTCGGTGTTCCGGGCGATTCTTGTGGGTTGCGAGAGCTGGGTGAAAGTGCCTTCCGCGGGTTTGTCGGAATTTGAGAAATGGGCGGCTGGCTTGGATTTTTTGGAGGTGAAACGCGAGCTGCCGGAGGATTGGAAAGCGCCTGAGGTGGCGGTGATTTACGGGGGGGCGGAGACGATGGAATTTTTCCGAGAATGGCTTTCGACGGAGACGCGGATCATCGAGCACGGGCCGAAGCTGAGTGCGGCGTTTGTTTTCGAGAATAGGGAAGGGCTGGTAGAGGATTTGGCTGAGGATATTTTACGGTTCGGGCAGCGTGGCTGTCTTTCGGTGCAGGTGGTTTACATCGCGGGGGATGCGGAGGGTTTCTGTGAAAAATTGGCAGGGGCTTTGAGGAATCGGCGACCGGAGATTGCCGCCACGCTTTCCGAGGCGGGCGGGATACGCAATGCGCGGGAGGTCGCACGCTTCCGGACGGCGAATGGTGCGGCGGTGGCGCTTTGGGAAAGTGAGGAATCGGTTGGTTGGACGGTGGTTCTTGATCAGGAAGATGCCGGGCTGAGGGCAGGGCCTTCCGGGGGCTTCGTGCGGGTGGTGCGGATGCCGGATGAGATTTCCCGCAAGTCGCTGGGCAGCGAGGTCGATTTTCTTTCAACGGCAGTGGTTGAGCCGATTTCCGCAGCGGACAAGCTGGATATCATTGCTCCTCCACGGATCTGCGGGGCGGGAAGTGCACAGGAGCCGGGGATTTTCTGGCACCCGGATGGAGAAATGCCGCTCGCGGGGCTTGTGCGATGGCGCGATCTCGGATGAAGTCACGGCCATGTCAGAAGCGGCTATCGAAACCACTGGAACCATACTGGAGCGAAAGGGAGAGATACTCTACGCGGTCGAGTTAATGAACGGGAAAGTGATGCTCGGGCATCTATCGAAGCCGCTCACCGATGCGAAAGCGGAGTTTGCGGATGGCGAGACCGTGCATGTGGAGATGACGCCCTATGATTTCGACCAAGGGCGTATCGTCGCGCGGATTTCCTAGAAAGGCTTGTAAATGCCGAGGTATGCGGCGGCTCCTGCGGCGACGATGGTCAATGCCAGGACAATGGAAGGCGGCAGCACTTTCTTCTTCGCGAGGGCCGGAGCAAGCCCGATAAAGAGCCAGATTACGATTTTCACCATCCACCAGTATTGGTCCATGGGAGGCTTTTTCAGCATCGCAAAGCCGACCAGCAGGATGAAAAGCAGCGAGATCCCGTGCAGCGCGGAGGCGGATTTTTTGTTAGAACCTGCAAGCAGGGTCGCGCCGAGAGAAGCGAACAGGGCGAAAACACCGACTAGGTGGAGGGTTCTGAGAAGCAGGAGATCCATGGATGGGCGGAGGTTTTGCAAAAGCGACGTGGAAATCAAGAAAACTCGGAAAGTTATGCAACTGCGGGTCCGTATGGGAAAATGACCATGAAACGCAAATTCGCATGGCTGGGTGTGATTCTCTCAGGATTATATCTGCTCACAGCAGGCCCGGTTCCCGACCCCATCCCCTTCATTGACGAAGGGGTCGCGCTGGCCATATTACTCAAGTGCGCCTCCATTCTTGGCTATGATTTGCGTAAATGGTTGCCCTTTTTTTCGAAAAAGGAAAAATCCCCGCACTCCGACCAAAACAAGGACCCGAAAGACATCACCATTGATGTCTGAGATCGCTCTACCAAACTGTTCCCCTTCCGAAATATGACCACCGAAATTAATCTAGACGCCAAGCCCGCGAAAAAAATCTTCCCCTGGGTAATCACATTCTTCGGGCTGCTGACCATTGGCGGAGTTATTGCGATGCCTTTCATTGCGGGTGAACCCGATGGTACGAAGATGCCCGACATCGTCCGTTTCCTCGGCCGTTTCCATCCGGTCGTGCTGCACCTTCCGATCGGTATTTTCACATTGATCATCGTCCAGGAATTCTTCGCGATGTTTCGTCGCAATACGGTCCCGTCGAGTCTCTTCCCGATGTTCTTCGGGGCTGCGAGCGCGGTGGTCGCCGTGCTTTTCGGTTTTCTGCTTTATCAGGGAGGCGGCTTCGAAGGCAGCGAGCTTGTCGAAGACCACCTCTGGGGTGGGATCGCTTTCTCGTGCGTTGCGATTCTGACGTTTATCGTAAAATCGTGGGTCATGGTACCGGGAGACTCACAAGCATTCTACCGCCTCATGGTCTTCGTCAGTGTCGGCGTGATGACTTACGCCAGCCACGACGGTGCTTCGATCACCCACGGGAAAGATTACCTCACTGAATATGCACCGGATCCGATCCGCGAGTTCCTTGGCCTTGAGCCGAAGGAGAAAGAACAGGAAGCCAAGCCACTCGAAGAGCAGATCGTCTACGCGGATATAGTGCATCCCATTCTTGAGATGCGCTGCGTGCAGTGTCACAAGGAAGGAAAATCCAAGGGCAGGTTCCGCATGGACACCTACGAGCTGCTGCTCGCGGGCGGCAAGGAAGGAGATGGTATTGATCCCGGCAACGCCGAGGACAGTAACATAGTCTTCCGCGCCGAGCTTCCCGAGGACGATGACGAACACATGCCCCCCGAGGGAAAAACGGACCTGGAGGATCATGAACTTGCCGTCATCAAATGGTGGATCAATCAAGGTGCGGATCCGATCAAGACCGTTGCCGAAATGGAACTTACCGAAGAAATTCGGGATTCCATCGGGAAACTCAACCTGACCGTCGCATTCAAAGAAACTCCCGCACAGGCTGGTATCGAGGTGAAGACCGACGAGCCTTCGGAAGATCTCAAAAAGACGGTCACCGAACTCGCCGAGTTCTTCCCAGGCGGCTTGACCTTCGAGTCCCAATCATCTGCCAACCTTACCTTCACCGGAGTTTCCATGCGCAAGAAGCTGACCGATGAGGAATTCGCGAAACTCACTCCGGTGATTCCGAAAATGGTTTCGATGGACCTCTCCTCCACTTCAATCAGCGATGCCTCCGTCGCCCTGCTGGCCCCTGCGGAAAATCTCCGCATGGTCCGCCTTTCCGAAACAGACATCACTGATGCCGCCCTCGACACCCTCGTGGAGCTTGCGAATCTGGAATCCATCAACCTCTACGGCACCAAGGTCACCGACGAAGGCGTAAAAAAACTCGCCGCCCTTCCGAATCTGAAGCGCCTCTATCTCTGGCAGACCGAGGTCTCCGATGAAGCGATCAACGAACTCAAGAAAGCGAATCCCGGGCTGGACATCGTGACCGGGATTTGACTTCAGGTCGCGCCCTAGGGTCGGTAAACCGGGAGAGTTAGAGCTTACTGGAAACTGATGTTATGATGAGCCACCGAAGCTGCTCTTCACCCGCAATCGCAGCGATATGTTGCCTGTTTGCGACTTGTGCATTTTCGTCGGCAAATCCCCAGGATTCCGGAAAACCCAATATCATTCTGGTGATGGCGGACGATCAGGGTTGGGGCGATACCGGCTACAATGGTCACCCTTTTGTCAAAACGCCGGCGATGGATGCCATGGCTGCGGACGGATTCATCTTCGACCGCTTCTATGCCGGGGCACCGGTTTGTTCGCCGACCCGTGCCAGCGTGATAACCGGGCGAAATCCGGTCCGAGCCAACGTTCCGAACCATGGTCGTTACCTCCGCCCGCAGGAGCAGACCATCGCCGAGACTTTGCAATCCGCAGGTTACGTCACAGGATTATTCGGGAAATCTCATATCGGTTCCGCGCAGCCCGACACACCCTGTAATCCGAGCGGAATGGGATTCGATGAATGGGTGATTGGCCTGAACTATTTCGACAACGACCCTTATCTCAGTCGTAATGGCAAGGTGGAGCACCGCAAGGGCAAAGGCTCGGTGATTCTGATGGACGACGCTCTGGCGTTTCTGAAAAAATATGGTGAGAGAGACAAGCCGATGTTCATCGTTATCTGGTTCCCATCGCCTCACGATCCGCATGCTGAGGTTCCGGACGGGCCGGAACTTTACGAAGGCGAGAAGCACGCCGGCTACTACCGGGAGACTACTTTGCTCGACCAGCAGCTCGGACGTCTGCGTAGTGAACTCAGGAGCATGGAGATCGCAGACAATACCATCCTCTGGTATTGCAGCGACAACGGAGGTCTCGTTAAAGGGACTTCCGGAGGCCGTGCGAAGAAGGGCAGTATTTACGAGGGCGGCCTGCGCGTCCCGGGAATCATCGAGTGGCCCGGGAAAAACCTCAAAGGTCGGACCGCTGTTCCGGTCGCGACCTTTGATATGTATCCGACTCTTATGGCGATGGCTGGGGTGGAAGTGGACTACCCGCACCCGCCGGACGGAATCGATGTTAGTGGAATCATCGCTGGAGAAGTCACCGAACGCAGCAAACCGATGGGATTCTGGCATTTGTTTCAAGGCGGTCAGTCCACTCATAGCGACGCGACCCTCAAAGCGATTATGGAGAAGCAGGAGGCCGGTGCCCCTCTTCCCCACGACCCGCCAAGATTGCTCAAGGATGCTGAAGAATTCCCGCAGTTTCCCGAAGATACCGTGAAGGGCCATGCAGCATGGAATGACTGGCCATGGAAGCTCCACCGTATCAACGGTGAGAAATACGAGCTATACAATCTAGCCGAAGATCCGATGGAGGAAAACGATCTCTCCAAAGACCCCGAAAGCCAAGAGCGTTTTACGGAAATGAAAAAAGAACTCGATGCATGGATGCGATCAGTTGTCAGGAGTGTAAACGGAGCGGATTACGACGAAAGATAGCAGATATCTTGAACTGTTAGCTATTCAGGCAGCTTCAAATCGGAGTGAGGCAATAGCCAGAGGATTATTCCTCCAGTTCCGAGAGTTTTTCCGCGCCTTTGATTTCGAGGGAGGTCCAGGGTTGGGCGGAGGCGAGCGAGGCGTGGCGCAGGGGCGCGGGGGCGATGCCTTTCGGGCCGGGATCGTGCATGGTGGCGATGAATTCGGCGGGGGCGAGGCGGGCGAGAGGTTTGCTGACATAGCCGGAACCGATGGGGATACCGTCGCTGAGGCTGAGCTCGAAGTGGAGGTGCGCGGGGTAATAGTCGTTGGCAGTACCGACCGTGCCAATGATTTCCCCGCGCGCGACGAGCGAGCCGAGCGTGGTGCGGATATCATGGAGGTGGGCGTACATCGTGCGGACGGGTTTGCCCTCCGGATCTTTGTGGGCGAGAACGACGATATTTCCCCAACCAGGCGAGGGTTCGCCGGCGAAAACCACCAACCCGTCGGCAGAGGCAAAAACAGGGTCGCCGAGGTCGGTGTTCATGCCGCCGATGCCGTTGAGGTCGTCTCCGGTATGGTGGCCGCCGCGTTTTTCGTTCATCTCCCAGAATTTCTGGGCGTTGTAAACCAGCGCTCCGTTCTCGGAACCCATCGGTGTGTCCATTTTGGAAACCGCGGGGATCTGGTATGCCTGCCATGCGGAAAGCATGTGGAAGCGCATGTCCGGTTTGCCATCGGCGGGCATGGGCAGGGGTGCGCCCGCGCCCTGAAAGCCGATCAGTTTCACCTCGGCTACGTCGGTTTGCGAAATTTTCCAAACGATCAAGCCGATGATCCCCACCGCGAGGACGAGGGTGATGAGAAGTCGGAAGGATTTCATGGTTGAGACTACGGATTGGGGATGGATTTGTTTTCAGTGTTCAGCTTTCGCCGGATAGGTCAAACTTTCCGCGCATGGATGCGGAACTTGAGAAAAGCATGGCGGCCCTGAAGATAGGGAAGGTGGAGCGACACATTTTTCTCTGTGCCCAGCCGACCGAAGCGAAGTGTTGCGATCCGGCGACCGGGGCGGAGTCATGGAATTTCCTCAAGAAGCGGCTCAAAGAACTCGGCCTCGGAGGCAATGGTGAAAAGGTGGTTTTACGGACCAAGGCCGATTGCTTGCGTGTCTGTGTTCGTGGGCCGGTCGCGGTCATTTATCTGGAGGGTGTCTGGTATCACTCCTGCACCCCAGAGGTGTTGGAAAGGATCATTCAGGAGCACTTGATTGGGGGAAAGATTGTCGAGGAATTCTGCGCCGGAAGGTAGGGAAGCCGGCCACAGGCGCGACTCTCCATTATTTCACCAGCTCTCGGACCAGGGCGGGGCCTTGGTAAACGAAAGAGGTGTAGATCTGCACCAGATCCGCACCGGCTTTGAATTTCTCATCGGCATCCGCTTTCGACGAGATACCGCCGACTCCGATGATGGGGATTTTGCCAGAGAATGCGGAGGCGAAGGCGGCGAGCGCGTGGTTGGATTTTTCGAAGACCGGTTTACCGGAAAGACCGCCGGCTTCGTTGGCCCAAGGATGGTCTTTGACGAGTTCGCGGTCTAGTGTGGTGTTGGTGGCGATCAGGCCGTCGAGGCCGCCGTCGAGGAATGCTTTTGCAAGATCTGTAACCTGTTCTTCTGTGAGGTCGGGGGCGACCTTGAAAAGTATGGGGACGCGCTTGCCGTGTTTCGCGGCGAGTTTTTCCTGTGAGGTTTTCAGGAGCTCCAGCAACCGTGCCGAGGAATCCGCCGCTTGCAGATCGCGCAAGCCCGGGGTGTTGGGTGAGGAAAGGTTGACCGCGATGTAATCCGCCACCGGGTAGGCTTTTTCGAGGCAGGCGAGGTAGTCGTCGGAGGCGTTTTCGTTCGGCGTGTCCTTGTTCTTGCCGATGTTGAAACCGATGGGTCCGGTGAAGGATTTGTGAGCACGGACATTTTCGACTCCCGCGTCGATGCCGGGGTTGTTGAAGCCCATGCGGTTGATGATCGCTTCGTGCGGGATGAGCCGGAACAGGCGCGGCTTCGGGTTTCCCGCTTGCGGGCGCGGGGTGATCGTACCGATCTCGATGAACCCGAAGCCCAGGCGCCCGAGTGCGTCGATCGTATTACCCTCCTTGTCCAGACCGGCGGCGAGGCCGATACGGTTTGGGAATTTCAGGCCCATCAGCTCAATGGGTTCGCTCTCTGGAAAGGGTTCGGAGAGTATTTTAAGCAAACCGGTTTTTTCCGCGAGTCGCAGCCCGGTCATGCTGGTGTGGTGAGCCACTTCCGCATCGAGGGAGAAAAGAATTTTACGGGCAAGAGGGTAGGCGGCGGCGATCACAGGGTTATGTTGGGTGTTGCTCGGAAATTTTCAATGCAAAGGCGGGGTAATCGACTTTTACGGAAAAAAACCAACCGGAGATGGCGACGACGAAATAGCCTCTTGATCAAACTTGGGACTTTCCCTCGGCGCACCTCTGCCTTAAAGTTCTGCGACAGTTATGCACCTAACCAGAAATACAGCAGAAGAATATGTGATGGCTCGCATCATGCGAAATTGCGAAATGCACCAAAAGAACTTTGCGCTCAACCGTTTTGAATCCTGGGAGGCAGCGGAGGCGGAAGGCCGCAAGTGGATTAGAAAACAGAAGAAGATTCTGCCGCCATCCCGGATGAATGAGGAGGGGCGGATGACTAAACGAAACCGATCCGGTGTGGTCGGCGTTTACATCGCCAAGACAGTTCGAAAGAAGCCAAGTGGCAAAGTATATGAATACTGGAAGTGGATCGCACGTTGGCCGAACTGTCCCGTCAAAGGAGGAGTGACTTGGACGATCAATGAAGAGACACCTGATGATGATGCATTCGCACTGGCTTTCATATCGCGTGAGATGCGGTCTGTGGACAAAGACGAAATTCGTGGCAGATTATCCAAGATATACGGAAAGAAAGAACACTTGAGTATCATGGAAGCGAAGCGGCTCGAGATAGCCTGACAAAACTTTAAGTTCGAGTGTACAATGATTCTCTTGGATATGATCTGCCGATGCCATACTCGCTCCTTGTTGCTTTTCAGCGTCACGCTGCTGCTGTTTACTCCGGTCATGGAAGTCCGAGCCGAAGTCACAGGAACAAAGCCTGAGCCGGGCGCATTTCGCACGGCCGTCATCTACGATGATGTTTTCCTCGAACACGATACCGGACCTGGCTTTCCCGAGCATGCCGATCGCTTGCGGCTTTTGACCAAACATCTCAAAGCGCATCCGGTTTCAACCCGATTGCTCTGGGCGGCACCGGATGGGGAAACCGACCCGGTGCCGTGGATAAAGGCCATCCATGATCCCGAATATGTGATGGACCTGAAACGTGCATGCGAGACCGGTGAAAAACAGATGCATGGCAGTCCGGATACGCCGATCTCAAAACTTACTTACGAAGTTGCCGCAAAAGCGGTGGCCGGTTCGCTTACGGCAGTGGATCTTGTGATGGAAGGGCGCGTAAACAACGCCTTTGCGGCATTGCGTCCCCCGGGTCATCATGCCATGTCGGCAAGAGCGAAGGGTTTTTGTTTCTTCTCAAACGCAGCGATAGCGGCACGATACGCACAAAGACACCACAAACTGGAGCGCGTGATGATCGTCGATTGGGACGTGCATCATGGCGACGGAACGCAGGCGATGTTCTTGGAAGACCCATCGGTGTATTTTTTCTCAACCCATCAATACCCTTTCTATCCGGGGCCCAGCGGCTCGCCGGACATCACCGGGACGGGTGCAGGTGAGGGATCGAATCTAAACGTTGCGCTGGAGGCCGGAAGCGGAGATGAAGCTGTGATCAAGGCTTATCAAACGCAGTTGACCGATGCTTTCCGGAAATTCAAACCCCAACTTCTGATCATTTCGGCGGGTTTCGATGCACACGAAGCCGATCCTCTCGGAGCTCTTGGTTGGTCGAGTGATGTGTATGCGGAACTTACGGAAATCCTTCGTGCGCTTTGTCGCGAACAAGGACATGAACGCATCGTTTCACTACTCGAAGGCGGCTATAGCGAGCAAGGGATCACGGAGGGAGTCCGTCGCCATATCGAGGCACTCGAGGCACCTGCCAAGAAGCCGTGAAGTGAACGGTATTTCATCCAAGGGCCAGTCCTGAACTGCACCTCCGACATAGAATCAAGTCGGTTGCTCGCCGCGGGCCATGACGACCTTACCGGTGCGGACGGTCTCGATGATCTCGTATTGAGAGAACATGACCACGGCAGCATCAACCTTGGGGCTGTCTCCAGTGATCATGACGACCATCGACGAAGGTGTGAGGTCCACGGTTTTTCCGCCGAAGTGTTCGGTGATTTGAAGTGCGCCGGAGCGGCTTTCGTCGGAGCAGAGGATCTTGATGAGAATCATTTCCTTGGTGACCGAGTCGATGCTGGTGTGCTCGAAGCAATGAATGACATCGATGAGCTTGCTAACCTGCTTGATGATCTGGTCCAGGCCGTTCGGATCACCGGAGATGCCGATGGTCATTCGGGAAAACTCCGGGTTGCGACCCTGCGAGACGACAAGGGAGTCGATATTGAAACCGCGGCGCGAGAAGACCTGGCAAATACGCATGAGGACGCCGGGCTCGTTGTTCACGAGGATGGAAAGGGTATGGCCCGAGCCGCTGAGGTTCGGTGCGACGGGGGTGTCGGTGGTGGTGATCATAAACTCTAAACTTTAAATTTAAACCCTAAGGAAGATCACGTGGAACCGACAGGTTTTTCCATGCGGGTTTTCGGTGCTTCGGTGATCATGTCCTCGAGAGCGGCGCCTGCGGGGATCATCGGAAAGACATTGTCGGTTTTGACGCACTCCGCGTGAATGAGGATGGGGCCGTCGTTGTAGGCGAGGGCTTTCTCAAGCTGCTTGGTGACGTCCGCCGGACGCTTGATGAAAACGGAGGGGATGCCGTAGGCGCCGGCGAGTTTGCAGAAGTCCGGATTTCCGACGAGATCCACGCCGGAGGTGCGGTCTTCATAAAAAAGCTCTTGCCACTGACGGACCATACCGAGGTAGTGGTTGTTGAGGACGACGATCTTCACCGGCAGCTTGTGGATCGCTGCGGTGGCGAGTTCGAACAGGGTCATTTGGAAACCGCCGTCGCCCGAGATGGAAATGACGGTTTTGTTCGGGTGTGCGAACTGTGCGCCGATCGCGGCCGGGAAACCGAAGCCCATGGTTCCGGCACCGCCGGAGGAGAGCCAATGAAAGGACTCGTGGTTCTTGTAGAACTGCGCGGCCCACATCTGGTGCTGGCCTACGTCTGTGGAGACGATGGCTTCACCGTCGGTGAGATTGTAGAGTTCGTCGATGACCTGCTGCATGCGCAGGCCGCCTTGCTTTTTATATCCGAGCGGGAATTTCTTTCTGTAGCCGTCGAGCTTCGCGTTCCACTCGGGGTGTTTCTGCGGAGCTATTTTCTCATTGATCTCCGCGATGGCGGCTTTTGCGTCGCCAACGATCATCACGTCGGGTTGAACCATTTTCCCAGCCTCGGCGGGATCGATGTCGATATGGATGATTTTCGCATCCTTACAGAACTTCGCAGGCTGGCCGATAATGCGGTCGTCGAAGCGGGAGCCGATATTAATAAGCAGGTCGCACTCGACCATCGCCTTGTTCGCATAGGCGGTGCCGTGCATGCCGAGCATGCCGAGGGAGAGTGGATGATTTTCCGGGAAAACGCCCTTACCGAGCAGGGTTGATGTGACCGGGCAGTCGAGTGTTTTCGCAAGGTGCATGAGCTCCTTGTCGGCGCGGGCTATCATGCATCCTTGGCCGACGAGAATAACGGGGCGCTTGGCGTTTGCAATCAGCTCTGCGGCGGCTCTAACTCCCTTCGGGCAGATGTCGAAATCCTTTTCCGGATTGTAGCCAGGCAGGTTGACCTTGGGTTTCATCTCGCCGGAGAACGGACCCTGGGAAATGTCTTTGGGAATATCGATAAGCACCGGGCCGGGACGGCCGGTGGTGGCGACGTGGTAAGCCTCGCGGGCGATGCGAGGAAGGGCGTTGGTATCTTTCACCAACCAGTTGTGTTTTACTACGGGAATAGTAATTCCGAAAATGTCCGCTTCCTGGAAGGCATCCTTGCCTAGCATCCATGTGACCGTCTGACCGCAGATCACGATCATCGGCACCGAGTCCATCATCGCGGTCATCAGGCCGGTGACAGTATTGCCTGCGCCTGGTCCGGACGTCACGAGAACAGCAGCCGGTCTTCCGGTGGCACGGGCATAACCGTCGGCCATGTGGACGGCACCCTGCTCGTGACGGACGAGGATGAATTTCATCTTCGTCTTGACGGTCTCAAGCGCGTCAAATATTGGAATTGCAGCTCCTCCCGAGTAACCGAAGATGTATTCGATTCCGAGATCATCGAGCGTTTTGATGAGCGCTTGTGCGCCGTCGAGTTGTTGCTTACTCATAAAGATTGCGGTTTGGGTGGGGAACTTGCTCGATTAACCCTCCAGTAGCAACCGAAAATTGATGATTTCAGGACAAATTTGCATTTTTTGAGTGAGGTACGGATCGGAACTTCGTGTTTTTACCGAAAGAGAGCAATTCGGGCGTTTTTCTCGGCACTATCCGCAGCTCTCCGCAACAGTTTCCTGAAGCTTCATAGAGTTTGCCTAAGTTCAAAATCTGCTCTAACGATCCCGCAGATGATTTCCTTCTCAATATTCAACATCCCGGTCCGCGTCATGCCGTGGTTCTGGATCACACTGGCGCTGATCGGCGGAGCACTTGGTGCTGACTCGAAACAGGCGATTTTCAATATCCTTCTATTTCTGATCGCCGGATTCATTTCCATCCTTGTTCACGAACTCGGCCACGCCCTGACCGCGAAACATTTCGGCAAGCGCGTTGAAATCGTGCTACAAGCATTCGGAGGCTATGCGGCCTATAGCGGGGGCGCTCCGTTGAGCCGCCCGAAGACGTTCATGATCACCGCCGCTGGTCCCGGAGTGCAGATTCTTCTGGGGTTAGTGGTTCTCGCATTTGCCAATACCTTCGAGGCGATGAGTCCGCAGGCCTTGTATTTTCTCCGGGTGCTCTATGCCATCAGTTTTATCTGGGCGATTCTGAACCTGCTGCCGGTTCTTCCCATGGATGGCGGGCGACTCATGGAGACAATTCTCGGCCCACAGCGCATCCGACTGACTCTTAAAATTTCGATGGCAGTCGCGATCGGAATCGGCTTGCTCTCGCTGGCGTTCAACATCGGCATTATCCTGCCGGTCTTCATGGGCTTCATGGCCTATGAATCCTACAAGGCGCTCCAGCAGGTTCCCACGCGCTAGCCCCACATCAATTTCACGGCAGCGAGAAACGAGAAGCCGACGATCATCCACTCGAAGACCGCCTGCGGCACACGGCCGATCAGCCAGCGGCCGATTATTATTCCCGCGAAAACACCCGGCACGAGTTTGAGGTTTTCCAACAGGCTGTCCTGTGTGATCAGATCGAGCCCGGCGTTGAGCGGGACTTTGATCAGGTTCACCAGCAGGAAAAACCGTGCGCCTATTCCGATCATTTCCATCTTGGGGATGCGGCGGGTCAGGAAATAGAGTTGGATCACTGGCCCCGCCGCATTGGCCAACATCGTCGCGAAGCCACCGAGCACACCAGCTCCGTTTCCAAAGTGCCGAGAGTGCGCCATCAGGCCGAAAAAATGCGGCTGCCACTTCTTTAAAGCCTGCAGTAGCACCATGAACATCACGCACCCGCCGATCACCCGCCGGGCGACCGTGTCGTTGATCTCTCCGAGCAACCACCAGCCGAGCAGCAGCCCGACCAGAGTAGCTGGCAGGAGTCTCCATACGGGCTTCCATGAGCCGTATTTCAGGAAAGCCGGATACGCCATCAGATCTGCCACAATCAGCAACGGAAGTGCCAGTCCGACCGATGCCTTGGCCCCGTAGATATCAGCCAACAAAACGACGGACACCATTGAGATCCCGCTGAAGCCCGCTTTCGACAAGCCGATACACGTCGCCGCGATCAGCGCGATGACAAGCATGTTCGGGTCGTCCAACATCCGAGGCGAGAGTGGTCGCTAACGGAGTGCCTTAGAAGCTATTTATGTGACGACGGAGAGCCGTCCTTTCAGGCGGCTGGATTTTGCTGGGTTGTATTCTCGGGCTCTGCTGCCGCCTGAAAGGACGGCTCTCCAGTAGTTATTCGATCAGTGCAATCTCGATCTTACCTTTGACTTTAAGCTTTGCACCGGTCGCAAGCGCGGACTCGATGAGGTTTTTCAGTTCCGCATCGAGGTCGCGTAGTGCTCGGAGGCGCTTTTCGTGCAGATCCCCGGCATCACCGGAGCGCTCGTCGTCGCTGTGTTTTACAAGAGTATGGAAGTCGATCTTGCTTTTCACCATCGCACCGAGGATCTGTCTGGCCTCGTCAGGGGTGAAGGTGCCGTCGATGAGTTGGAATTGTTGTATGCTGTTCATGCTGCTGTGTTGTGTTGGATTTTTTCCCATGTTCCGTCGGGTAGATGGCGGTGATGGGTTTTCCCCTCGTCCTCGATGGAGAAGAGAATGACCCAGCCGTTGGTGACGAGGTCGCGGACTCCGGAGTGCTTTTCGAGGACGGCGGAGAGGCTTTCCCGTGGGGCTTCGATAAAGACATGAAGTCTCAGCGGTTCGTGCACCCATTTTTCACCGTCGTGCACTGACTGCATGGGGAGGCCGGTCTGGAGGTCACCCGCGTTTCCCTGGCAGACGCCGAGGGTGCCGGTGACGTTATGGGTGACTTTGTTGCCGCTGCCGAAGGCGTCGTTGTTCACGGTGGAGGCGTAGTATTGCAGGTTGATCCAGCTGGCGACGACCATGGGTGCGACCATGATCAGCTCCAGGGTGGCCTCGCCGGTATCGGCGGCGTGATCGTAATCGTGGAGGAAAACGCGGCCGTTGAGCTGGGCGTGTTTGGTCCGGGCGCGGGGCGCGGCGATGAAGGCGGCGTTCCCGGCGAGACCCCATTCGGGGCGAACCTCCGCCCAGTCGAGGGCGCGGGCGCGGACTTGCTTGTCGAGGCCGGGGGAGGCTGGATCCAGCCCGAGCGAGACTGCCCTTTCGAGGCGCGCGGTTTCCCCGGCGAGCGCGAGGGCTTGCTCCAAATCCGCGAGATCGGATTTGTGCGATTCGGGCAAAAGCTCGGTATCGAAGAGCGCGACGTCGTCGGTGGTGGTGTTGTGGAGACCGGCGAGAAAATGTGTGTCTTCGGGGATCGTGATGCCTTCGTCAACGAGCGCGGTGCGAACTGCCGGGTCGTTCAGGATGGCGGCAGCGACGCGGGCGTTCGCATCACCGGCGTGGCCTCCACAGGCACCGCAATCGAGGCCGGAACCGTAGGGGTTGTTCGTCGTCGAGCTGCCGTGGCCGCAGATCAGGACCAGGCGGGCGAAGTTTTTCCTGAGTCCCATATGGCCGAGAGCTCCGAGCGCGAGCTTGATGCGGTCGGCGGCGGGGATGCCGGTTTTCTCGTCATCGTTGATCGCGATTTCCGGGGCGCAGGTGTGCGCGGTTTTTTTCGCGCTTGGGGCGAAGCTGTCACTGAAAAGCTTCGGACCGAAGGCGAGGCCGGCGGTTTCCACGAAGGAGAAGCAGGAGATGGCGGAGCTTTTGAAGGAGTCCCAAGAGAAGCCGAGCCTTTTCCCTGTCCTCTGCCGCTTCCATGCATGGTCGAGCTGCTCCGGGCCGGCTCCGGAAATAGTTTCGCGGATGCGGTATGCGGGGTTCAGGAGGACGGGACATTGGGTGCCTCCGTGGTGTTGACCAAAGGGAATGTGCTCGATCGCCATTCCGAAAAATCCGGCGAAGCCCATGGTCTGGACCTTCGGGTTGGCGGACTCCAGGGCGCGGCGAAAGACTTCCGACCGCACGTCGATGCAGAAGACCGCCTGCGCGGAAGGGCGGGAGGGGGCGGTGGGTGGCTTTGCGGAAAGCAGCTTCCCGAAGAGCTGGCGCTGCCAGGCATTTTCATGGGCGAGCTGCCAGAGGAATTTCACGAGCGTTTGATCGGATACTGTGGTTGTGGTAGTTGAGATTGCTTCCCGTATGGCAGGGCTGCCGAATTTCTCTAGCAGGGCGGTCTCGTAGGAGATGCGGATGGCGAGCAGCTCGATGAGCGAGTCGTCCTCGCGCCCGGCCATACCGTTTTCCCGGACCAGATACTGCACGTGGCCGGCCCAACCGCGTATGCTCATGAGCTGCCTGTGGAGGAAATCCGGGACGGCCTCCGCGCTGATCCCGAGTTTCCCGAGCGCATGGGCGATGGCTTCCTCCGGTTCTTCCGGAAGGGCGGCGACGTGTTTTCTGAAACCGGAGAGGCCCAGGTATTCGGGCTTCGCATCGAGGCTGGCGGTCTCGCGCCATGCGGTGAAAAGCGGTAGCGCGGCCCATGGCTGGCGCCATGCGGATTGGCCGGAATCGTAATATCCGGCGCAGAACTGCGAGATGACCTCAGCGACGTGCGCGGCCCATCTGCTGCCGGTGGCCCGGTCGATCGCATCAGCGACGGTTGGGATCTCGGTTTCCGACGGGCCCGCAGCGGATTTTCCTAGGGCGCTTTTAAGAGCATTAGTGTCCAGTATTTCGAGCTGCGGCATCCAGGTTTCCGGAAGGGTTTTCGCGGCATGGGTGAGTGCGGCTTCGAGGTCGGCGGTTTGGATTTCCCCGGATTCAAATTTCTCTCTATAGAAGTCCAAGGGCATCTGCATCCCGCCGGGAGCGACTTTGCGGATCAGCTCGCAGGAATCGATGAAGGGCTTTTCCGCAAGGCCTAGGAAGGGGTTCACCGCGACGAAGTTCTGCAGCGGCCAGAGCGGGGCGATGCGCTTGCAGACGGAGCGGGTGACTTCCAGAAGATCGGCCGTTTTCGGATTGTTGGGTGGGGCGATGGTGGTGGTATTCATGATTTTCAAGGAAAGGTGGTTTGGATTCAGGTGGAGGATTTTCCGGAGACGGCGACAGTGAGGCGGTTGAAGATCGTGCCCAGGTAGAAGCCGTGCGAAGCGTGCACGTAGAAGGCGCGTCCGAGGCGCGTGGCGGACCATGCGGGAAGCTGGGATTGCAGGATCAGCACCGCCATGAACGCGAGGCCGACGAGCGCCATCACGAGATACTCGGCGGGTGTGCGGTGTGGATCATACTCAGGCAAAGCGCCTGCCAGAAGTTTCTCGAAAAGCAGGTGCAGGGCGAAGTAAGCAGTTGCAGTCGCGCTGGCGATGAGCACTCCCCATAATATAAGCGAGGATCGGTGCGAGGAGGACCAGAGATTCCACAGCAGATAGGCGAGCGCCATGATGAAGATCGCTCCGAGCAGCAGGACCCCGGCTCCGCCAGTGAGGTGGACTCCGAAGAGTGTGCCGATGACGAGCGTGAGAGCGACCGCTACGGCAAGAGTCCCGGCAAGGATGGCAGGATGTGAACCGGGGCGTTCTGAAGGAGTCCATGCCGATTTACTGAGGTCGACGATGCTGCCGGAGGAGAGGAAGGCGTGCGCCTTGTAGAGCGAGTGCGCGACCAAGTGCAGGATGGCGAGAGCGAATGCCCCGAGGCCGCATTGCAGCATCATGAAGCCCATTTGCGCGACGGTCGAATAGGCGAGCGAGCGTTTCACGCTGGTCTGGGTAAGCATGATCACAGAGGCGAAAAGCGCGGTAAAAGCACCGACCAGAGCGAGTGCGTTGAGCGCGGCAGGCGAGCAGGTGATCACCGGGCTGAGCCTCACAACCAGGAAGCCGCCCGCATTGATGATACCCGCATGCATCAGCGCGGAAACGGGCGTGGGTACCTCCATGGTATCCGGCAGCCAGCTATGGAAAGGGAATTGCGCGGACTTCAAAAGAGCCCCGGCGACTAGTAGGACCGCGCTTACACCGAGGCAGAGCGAGCCGCTGCCAGCGGCGCGCATCGCATCCGCAGCAGCAAACATTTCCGTGAACTGCCAGGTGCCGAAGCAGTTCCAAGTCGCGATTAGCGCGCCGATCAGGCAGGCGTCACCCAGCCTGCTGATGAGGAATTTTTTCTTGGCGGCCAGCATTGCAGCGGGTCTGTCCGGATAAAACGTCAGGAGTTTGTGGAGACTCATGCTGGTTGCGACCCAGGCGAGGGTGAACATCAGCAAATTCCCGGAAATCGAGAGCACGAGCACCGCACCGATGGTCAGGCACATCCAACGGATGAAACGTCCCTGCGCCGGATCACCTGCCAGGTAGTTTACTGAAAACCGGATGACCACCGCACCAAGAAAGGAAACCACCAACAACATGATCGCCGAAAGGGTGTCGAAGTAGAGCCCGATGCCAAACGGACCGGAAAGCTCAAGCGGGCCCGCCGCGATGCGACTGATCGCAGCCAGCACCGCCAGGCCCACCGCAATGAGTGAGACCTTGCTGGCGAGAGCAGCGAAGCGGCGGCCTTTGGGATTGGAAACCCGATCCGGGACGAGTCCGAGGGCAAGAAGGAGAAGTGGCCCGGCGATGATTATGGCTGCGTGAAGGAATGTCTGATTCATAAAACGCCGTTAGACTAGTCATTAAATTTCGATTCCATCCAATATAACTTTTACTTTTTATGGTTCTGTTTGATAGAACTATTTCGTGTCCTTCCTGAACTACCACCATCTCCGTTATTTCCGCGCCATCGCCAACGAGGGTAGCCTCACCCGCGCGGCTGAGCGCCTAAAAATTTCCCAATCCGCGCTCAGCACCCAGCTCCGCAGCCTGGAGGATAGCTTGGGCACCGCGCTGTTTCTGAGACAGAACAAATCCCTGGTGCTAACCGAAGCCGGGCGAATCGCACTGGAATATGCGGAGTCGATTTTCCGCTCGGGCGAGGAACTGGTAGACGTGCTTCAGAACCAAGGCACTGCCAGCCGCAAGGTCTTCCGCGTCGGCTCGGTCTCAACCCTGTCGCGAAATTTCCAGATCTCCCTGCTCCGCCCGCTCATCGGCAGAAGCGATCTTGAACTGATTTGCCGCTCGGGAAACCTACGTGATCTGCTCGCACAACTCCGCGCCCACACCCTTGATGTGGTGCTAGCCAACCTGCCCGTGAGACGGGATGCCGAGACAGCATGGCACAGCCACCTGCTCGACGAGCAACCGGTGAGCCTGATCGGCCCGAAGACGAGGAGCCGCAAAAAATTCCGTTTCCCCGAAGACCTGAAAACCACACCCCTCATCCTTCCCAGTCTCGACAGCAACATCCGCGTCGCCTTCGATCTGATGCTGGAGCAGGCGGGGATACGCCCAATCATCGCAGCGGAAGTCGATGACATGGCCATGCTCCGTCTGCTCGCGCGGGAAGGCCCCGGCCTGGCGCTGGTCCCTCCTGTCGTCGTCCGCGGCGAACTCGACAATGGGAAACTCGTCGAGCGCCACCGCATCAGCGGAATCAAAGAAAGCTTCTACGCGATCACCCCCAGCCGCAAGTTCCCCAATGAAATTCTGCGCGAATTTCTGAGCGGGAAAAACAATTGCTTCCAATAGACTCGTCAGGGCTTGGGACTAACTGACCAAGTAGTTCTTTTCCAGATATTTACTCCTAGACCCGAAGGAGGCATCCTTCTATTCTGATGATTGCCCCTTACCCATGGAAACTGTTCTTAAACTGTCTGATTCTTCCGTTCCTAGTACTTTGGAAGAGGTTCTCGCCTCGCTGAAAAAGGAATTTTTGGAACCTCGACTTGAATCCAAAGCATGGGGCGACTGGATTTACCTGGGCGGCTACGAATCGGTCATCGCCATTGAGTCAAACAACGGCCTTTCATCCTCCGCGACCATCGAGCATGCCGAGGGCGAGGAGGATGGCGAAATAGTAAAATGCATCTACCGGGCTTTTGGTCGACTCGGATGGCACGGAATTGACGAAGAGGGAGTGTTCCAGCTTTGAGGGAATTTCAAACTTCCGAAAGCGACTCATCAACCACCGCCAACATGAAGGTCGCGTCGTCTTCCGTGATACACATAGGTGGCTTGATACGGAGGGTATTGCCCCACAATCCGCCTTTACCTATGAGCAGTCCCTTGTCTTTGCATTTTTCAAAAACAGCGGCGCATTCGGCCGACGCGGGTTCCTTGGTCTTCCGGTCTTTCACGAGTTCGACTCCGATCATCAGACCTTTTCCACGCACCTCGCCGATGAGGTCGTGTTTTTCCATAAGTTGCTTGAGACCCGCATCGAGATAGGCGCCGATGTTCAGCGAGTTTTGCTGAAGACCTTCGTTCTCAATGACCCGCAGAACAGCGCGGCCTTGAGCGCATGACACCGGATTTCCGCCGTATGTATTGAAATGAATTCTCGCCGCCAAGGTCGCTGCTATTTCCGGAGTGGTCACTACCGCAGCAAGCGGGCAACCGTTTCCAATTCCCTTCGCCATGGTCACGATATCGGGCATGGCTCCTTGGGTTTCGAATCCCCAGAAATGCGTGCCGGTGCGGCCGAAGCCTGACTGCACTTCATCCGCGATGCAGACGCCACCAGCGCTGCGGGCGTGTTCATAGGCGTGTTTCAAATACCCATCCGGGAAAACGACCGCACCGCCGACGCCTTGAATCGATTCCGCGATAAAGGCCGCGATCCTGCCCGAGGTTCCGAACAGTATCGTGTCTTTCACTTCATCCGCGTATTTCCGACCGGCTTCCGGATCGTCCGCTCCGAAATGGCCGCGGTAGGTATCCGGCATCTTCGCGTGCTGAATGCCGAAGGAATGCGGGACGTTGAACTTCCAAGTGTGGTGCGAAGTTAGGCCCATCGTCCCGGCGCTGCCGCCGTGGTATGCATTGCGGAGGGCGACCAAGTCGTAGTTTCCCGTGTAGGCGCGGGCCATCAACACCGCGAGATCATTTGCCTCGGAGCCTGAGTTTACGAAGTAGCAGACTTTAAGATTTCCGGGCATTTTCGCCGCGAGTTCTTTCGCATAGAGCGCCAGCTGCGGGTTGAGGTAAATGCTGGTTGTGTGCGAGATCGTTTCGTTCTGGGTGTTCGCCGCTTTGACCACCTCGGGATGGCGATGCCCGACGCTCACTGTCACAATCCCCCCGAAACCATCGAGATAGCGACGCCCCGTTTCATCAAAAAGATACTGCATCTTCCCCTCCACGATGCAGATCGGCTTTTTGTAGTAGTGGAAAATCCCCGGGTTCACGAACTCCTTTCGCATGGCGAGAATTTCGTCAGGTGACGGTCCTTCGTATGGCATCGGGGAATAGTCGAATGGTGGAAGATTTGGCATAGTTACGATTGTTAGAGTTTTACCGGAACAGGGGATATTCTCCGGATCAGGAGGTAGATACCGAAGGCCAATGCGAAACCGGTGAACCATGCCTGCGGATAAATAGCGGTGAAAAATTTCGGGACTTCGGCCGCACCGATCTGACCGAGGAAACCCGGAAGATTCGGTAGCACCGCAATTGCCAGTGCGCCAAGACCACCGAGGCTGAAGCCGCCAGAATAACGGTAGATCCCGTTGACGCGGTAAAGTTCGGCAACCTCCAGATGCTTTTTCCTGAAAACAAAATAATCGGCGATCATGATTCCAGCGATAGGCCCGAGCAGTCCGCCGTAGCCGATCAACCAGGTGAAAATATAGCCATTGGGATCGGCCATCAGCTTCCAGGGCATCATCAAAATTCCGATAAAGGCTGTGATGATCCCACCGGTGCGAAAGGAAATATGGCTCGGTGCGAGATTGGAGAAATCGTTCGCCGGCGAGACCACGTTCGCCGCGATGTTCGTCGAGAGCGTGGCGATGGCCAGCGCAATGAGGGCGATGCAAGAGACCCATTTGTTCCCGATGCGGTTGATGACCTCAACCGGATCCCAGATCGACTCACCGAAGATGACCACAGTCGCGCTTGTCACCACGATACCGATGAACGAGTAGAAGACCATCGAAGGCGGCAGCCCGATGAACTGCCCGACGATCTGATCTTTCTGTGATTTCGCGAAGCGGGAGAAGTCCGGGATATTCAAAGAGAGTGTCGACCAAAAACCGACCATCGCCGTGAGCCCCGCGCCGAAGGCTACCCAAAACTCGCCGCTTGTTTTGAAACCCGATGGCTCTGAAAAAACCGGACCGAAGCCATTCGCTTTGGTCACTGCCCAGATCAACAATAAGATCCCGACGATGAGCAGGAATGGTGCGCTGAAAATCTCAAGCCATTTGATCGATTCCATGCCGTTCCAAATGAAGGCGACGTTAATGGCCCAAAAGAAAAGAAAAGAAGCAAGCTGACCGCCGGTGATCCCGAGCCACGCGATCGGCGCACCTCCGGTTTCAAAACCGGTCAGCATCGCTATCGTCGAGTAAATCGCCGCCCCGCCAATCCATGTCTGAATGCCGAACCATCCGCAGGCGACGACTCCCCGGAGCAGCGCGGCGATGTTCGCCCCGCGTGTCCCGAAGCTCGCGCGCAGTAGCACGGGAAACGGAATTCCGTAGCGCGTGCCCGGGTGGGCGTTGAGCGTCATCGGAATCAGCACGATCAGGTTTCCGAGAAAAACCGTCAGCAGCGCCTGCCACCATGTCATCCCGGAACCGATCAGCCCGCTGGCCATCGTATAGGTCGGTATACAAACCGCCATCCCGACCCACAGGGCGGCGATATTCCACTTCGACCACGTCCGCCTCTCCGCTCCGACTGGAGCGAGGTCGTCGTTGATCAGGGATCTGTCGGCATTCGCTGGGATCATGGTTTCCTCGTGAGGAATTCGCCTTCGCCGCCCTTGCCTTGCCACTCACCATCGCGCACGAGCACCTGACCACGAACGGTTACGAGTTCGGCCCGACCTTTGATTTTTTTACCTTCGAAAGCGGAATAGTCGGTGGCCATGGAATGGGTTTTGACGGAAATTTCGCCGCGGTATTCCGGGTCCCAGATGACCAGGTCCGCATCGCTGCCAACTTGGATCGCACCTTTCCTCGGATACAGGCCGAAGATTTTCGCAGCATTGGTGCTGGCGCACCGGACCAGGGTTTCGAGATCGATTTTACCCTCGCAGACACCCTCGGTGTAGAGGATTTTCACACGTTCCTCGACGCTGGGGATGCCGTTGGGAATCAGGGTGAAATTACCGGGTTTGCCAGTGGGATTCAGCTCCGCATCGAGCGCGTTTTCCGGATGACCCATGCGTTTCTGTGTTTCGAAATCGAAAGGCGCGTGATCGGTCCCGACGGTTTCTATCGTGCCATCGGCGACTTTCTCCCAGAGGAAATCACCGTGCTCTTTGGCGCGGATCGGTGGCGACATCACGAACTTGGCACCCTCGAAATCCGGCAACTCGGCATAGGAGCTATCGAAGGTGAGATAGGGTGCGACCGTCTCGATATGTGCTTTGACCCCTCGCTTGCGTGCCGCCTCGATGACCTCGACGGCGGGGATGCAACTGGTGTGCACGACATAGACTTCCGCTCCGGTCATTTCTGCAAACGTCATCAGGTGGTGGCAACCCCCGGCTTCAACGGTGACAGGGCGGGAAGGCTCGTGCCATTCAGGGCCGGTCTTACCTTCGGCGACCAACTTCTTCTGCGTTTCCGCCACCAAATCGGCATTCTCGCAGTGGGCGGTGACGATCAGGCCGCGCTCAGCTGCGAAGTTCAGCGTTTTAAAAAGCTCATCATCCTCGATACCCAACGCGCCTTTGTAGGCGAGAAATACTTTGAGCGAAGTGATCCCCTCGTCGCGGACAATCGTATCCAACGACGCGGTAGTGGTTTCATCAAAACGTGTGACACCCATGTGAAACGTGTAGTCGCAGGAAGAGATTCCGGCCGCCTTGCTTTTCCAAAACCGTATCGCTTCCACCGGATCCTCGGTGCGACCCGGGCAGCACATTTCGATCAATGTCGTCGTGCCGCCCATCAACGCGGCCTTGCTGCCTGTGGCGTAATCATCCTTCGCAAAGGTGCCCATGAACGGCAGATAGATGTGAACGTGTGGATCGATGAAACCGGGGAACAGGTATTTTCCAGCGGCATCGATCACTTCGGCACCCGGCGATGAGAGGCCGGTTCCAATCTCTTGGATCAACCCGTCGGCTGTAAGAACATCGCCGGTGAAAGTTTTCTCAGCGGTGACGATGGTGGCGTTTTTTATAAGCAGGGACATATCAGTTAATCTAAATAGGATGAGGACGGATTTGAGTCGTTCCAAGTTGCTATTTCGCCCAGATCTCACCATCACCGTAGCCGAACCAACGGGTGGTTGTGGTTTTGCGCTGGGTGTAGAATTCGACTCCTTCTTTCCCCTGGATGTGCAAGTCTCCGAAAAACGAATCGTTCCATCCCGTGAACGGAAAATAGGCGAGCGGTGCGGGAACCCCGACGTTGATGCCGACCATTCCCGCTCTGACTTTGCGGCGAAATTCGCGTGCTGCTTTGCCGGAGTTCGTGAAAATCGCAGCGCCGTTCCCGAATGCCTGGCGGTTCGCCTTGGCAATGGCCTCATCAAGCGTTTTCGCCCGCAGCACAGCCAGCACGGGACCAAAAACTTCGGTTTCCATGATCGGATTCGATTCCTCGACATGGTCGATCAGGGTGGGTCCGAGGAAAAATCCATCAGGAGCTTCATCGACTTTGGTCTGGCGACCGTCGGAAAGGATTTTTGCTCCCGCGCGTTCACCCGCGTCGATGATACCTGAGACTTTCGTGCGGTGTTCGGAAGAAATAACCGCTCCCATGTCGGGTTGCGACTCGAGCGTGTCGGTGGTGCCGACTTTCATGGAGCTGACCAGATCGGCTAGAGCGGGGAGAAGTTTTTCACCGGCATCACCTACTGCAACCGCCGTAGATCCGGCCATACACCTCTCGCCAGCGCAACCGAATGCCCCGTCTTTCACCGCCTCAATGGTGCGCTCGATATCCGCATCCGGCATGAGCACGATGAAGTTTTTCGCTCCACCCGCCGCCTGCACACGTTTTCCGTGGGAGGTACCCTTGCGATGGATTTCCCGGGCGACAGGTGTCGAACCGACGAAGCTGATCGCCTTCACATCCGGGTGTTCGAGGATCGCATCCACGCATTCGCGACCGCCGTGCACGATATTCATCACTCCCGGCGGCAAGCCTGCCTTTTCTAGAATCACGACAATGCGCTGCATGGTCAGCGGGACTTTCTCGCTGGGTTTCAGAACAAAAGTATTTCCGCAAGCAATGGCCAATGGCCACATCCACATCGGAACGAGGGCTGGGAAATTGAAAGGGCAGATACCGGCTACCACACCAAGCGGATGGCGATCCGTGTGGCAGTCGATGCCACGTGCGATGTTTTCCAAGCTCTCACCCATTAGCAGTGTCGGGATGCCGCAGGCGTATTCAACGACTTCGAGCCCGCGCCGCAGATCGCCGCGTGCTTCGGAAAGCGTTTTCCCATGTTCCGTTGCGATGCCGAGACAGAGTTCCTCAAAGGCATCTTCCAGCATGATTTTCGCTCGGAAAAGGACTTGGGCACGCTCGTTCGGAGGCGTGTCGCGCCAGTCTGGGAAAGCCTGTTTCGCGGAAGCGACGACCGCATCGACCTCTTCCTGGCCGCACATCGGCACGCTGGCGATCACCGAACCGCGCGACGGGTTGTAAACGTTGCTGCCGGATTTACCGGATGGTGTGACCCATTTTCCCCCGAGATAATTCGCGCAGACGGGTGTGGAGGAATCACTCATGATTGCGGGCAGATGGGTTTTGGCACATAAGAAGCTTCGAACAGCGTTTTTTGTGCCATTTAGCATGTCACGTATTTCAATGCATCCTACAACACTGAAGCCATGACCGCACCCTTCAAATCCTTCGATCCCCAAAGAACCATCGCCGAACTCAAGGAGCTCCGCGAACTAACCGGAGACGACGACGGCGCGCAGCGCGTCGCTTTCACTGCAACGTGGGCCAAGGCAAGGGAGTGGCTCAAAGCCAAGATGGCCGAACTTCCCGTCAAAGAAACAACTGATGCCGCAGGAAATCTCTGGTTCACACTCCCTGGGAAATCCGAAAAATGTCTGATTATCGGCGGCCACATCGATTCGGTTCCGAACGGCGGCTGGCTTGACGGCTGCCTGAATGTGCTGGCCGGAGTGGAAATTCTCCGCCGCATCAACACCGAATACAGCGGCAAACCACCGATCACGATCCGTGTGGTCGATTGGGCCGACGAGGAGGGTGCCAGGTTCGGGAAAAGCCTTTTCGGTTCGTCCGCGTTTTCGGGAAATCTCGATATGGACGAGGCGCGCGGCCTGACCGACAAAGACGGCATCGCGCTCGTGGATGCTGTCGCGGATTTCGGGATCGATTTCGAAAACGTGAAACAGGCGACCGCCGAACAATCAAATGCCGCCGCGTATCTGGAGCTGCATATTGAACAGGGTCCTGTGCTACTGGATCTCGATCAGCCACTCGCAGTGGTTCTCGGCACCTGTGGGGTTGAAAGACACAAAATCACATTCAACGGCCAGGCCGCACATTCCGGCAGCACCCCGATGGACCGCAGGAAGGATGCCTTCCTTGCCGCAGCGAAAATGGCACCGGAAATCTACGCGATCGCCGATCGCAATGGCGGCGTCTGCACCATCGGATCTTGCGTGACGAAACCCGGAATCGTGACCAGTGTGGTCGCCGACTGCCAGATCACTTTAGACCAGCGACATATCGATGCGGGGTCGTTACAGAAAATGCTTTCCGAGGCGAAGGACGCCAGCGAGCGTTTCGCCGAGGAAGCGGGGGCGACGGTGAGCTGGGAAAGGATCTGGCAGATCGCACCAGAGCCGTTTCATCCCGAGCTCATCGACTTCTGTGACGAGGCGATCATGGAAACCTGCGGGATTTCCCACCGGATGCCGTCCGGGCCGCTGCACGATGCGGCGGAGGTCTCACTGGCAGGAATCCCCACCGTGATGATGTTCGTCCAGAGCCTGCACGGAATCAGCCACAACAAGATCGAAGACACAAAAGAAGAGCACATCGCCCAGTCGGTTGCCGCGATGGATGCACTCGCGAAAAAGACAATTAACTGGATACTAACGCGATAGAGCGTCGGACTGTTTCACGAAATCATCGCCGTCCCATTCGGCATCGTTTTTCACCATGGCGGCTTCCTTTTCGGCCTTTTGCTTGGCCTTGCGCTCGGTCTGCATACGGACGAGCTCGCTGTGGCTGGTGAAATAGGGCAGGCTGGCTCCCTTGAAATCGTCTATCGTCTCGAAGCCCTTTCCTTCCATGAATTCAAGCAACTCGTCGCAAAGCCCCTGCACCATGCCGTAACCGAATTTCATCACCCCGGTGCAAACCTGGACCGTATCACTACCGAGCAGGATGAACTGCGCGGCATCGGCACCGGTTTCCACTCCACCGAGACCGGAGAGCGATCGCTCCGGGAAATCCTTTTTGATAAGCTGGGCAATCTCCATGACCATGCGCAGCGCGATCGGTTTGACAGCCTTCGAGGAATACCCGCCGGGTGTGGAATAGCCCTCGACGCTCGGCTCCGGGCGCAGAGTTTCTAGGTTCACCCCGATCACACTGCGTATCGTATTGATTGCGGAAACGCCATGGCAGCCAGCGCGGAGTGCGGCGGCTGTCGGTTCCTCTATGTGCGTGACGTTCGGAGTCATCTTCGCCCAAACGGGGATTTTGGAAACGCCCATCACCCAGCCGCAGACCTCCTCAAGAATCGCCGGATCCTGACCCATCGCCGCGCCCATTTTTCGCTCCGGCAAGCCGTGCGGGCAGGAAAAATTCAACTCAAAAGCATCCACCCCCGCATCCTGGCAGCGCTCGATCATCTCGCACCATGCGTCCTTGTTGTATTCCTCCATCACCGAGGCGATCAGAATACCGTCCGGGCACTCGTCCTTCGCTTCCTTGAACTCATCCAACCAAATCTCGAACTTCCGGTCGCTGATCAGCTCGATGTTTTCCCAACCGATAACTTCCTTTCCATCGTTCGCCTTAAGCTTGCCATAGCGTGGACTCACATTGACCACCTTCGAACTGTCAAGACTGACGGTCTTTGCGATCACTCCGCCCCATCCCTCCTTGAATGCCCGCTTGATGACCTTCACGTTCGTCCCAGGAGGCCCGGAGCCGATCACGAAAGGGTTGGTAAACTTCAGTCCATCGACGGTTGTTGCAAGTGTGCTCATATTTTTAAGAAAACGGATTTAAAAGAAGGTTGAAGCTTATTCCGTGCCGATTCGAGTTCGGAAATCTACTGACTTAAGAATCTTGCGAACAGCAATTACTTCGCAATACTCGCCTATATTTCCAAAATGAGATTCTTCCTACCCGTCCTTGCCGTGCTTGCTTGCTTTCTGTCGGTCCCATGCGTCTCCGCTCACCAAGTGGATTCCGTTGAACTCGAACTCCTTCGCACCGACGGAAAGTGGAAACTCGAAGGCCTCTTGGACGTCGCTTACATGCTACCCGAATCCCGCGGAGTTGAAGGTGCCCCTCCTCTTTACAGGAAAGACGTGATGGTCTACCCGAAGGCCGAGCGGGACAGAATCGTTCGGGAAGCTGAGCGCACCATGCGCAAACTACTGGTTCTCGAATACAACGGTAAGGAAATGCCCTGGAAGATCCGCTTTCCGGATTTCGAGAAAGCCCCTTTTGTCCTCCCTCCGGAAACCGGAGGTTGGGCACTGATGAAAGCCGAAATCAGCATCGACCAACAACCGGGGCCGGGGAAACTCGAAGCATACTGGAAAGACGACCAACAGTCGGAGTTGATCGTGATAATCGACGAGGGAAACGACATCGGCCTGCTCAGCATTTCCTCGGGAATGTCGGACACTCTGCTCGCCGTGGCGACAGCGGTGAAGGACCCGGGCGATCAGGATGAGGCAACCGAACCGATATCCACAAAACCTTCACGCTCCGCGCAGGCCGAGAATTGGGTCATATCCGGATACCGCCATATTATTCCGCTGGGTCTCGACCACCTGCTCTTCATCCTCGGCCTGTTTCTATTCGCCCCACGCTGGAAACCCCTTGTCGGCCAGTCGCTGACTTTCACTCTCGCCCACTCGATCACCCTCGCCCTCGCCGTCCTCGGCTTCATCACGCTTCCTTCGAGAATCGTCGAAGTGTTGATCGCCGCCAGTATCGTCTGGGTCGGAATTGAAAATCTGATCGTCAAGGAACTCAAACCATCCCGTCTCTTTCTGGTCTTTGGCTTCGGACTCTTTCACGGACTCGGGTTCGCAGGAGTTCTGCGGGAAAAGCTGGGGAATCTTACCGGCGAACAAGTCACCCTTCCACTCGTTTCGTTTAATATCGGAGTCGAACTTGCCCAGATTACCGTAATCGTCTGTGCCTTCGCGATTCTCTGGCCAGTCCGGAAATGGAGGGACAGAGTCCGTATGATCGGCTCCACGATAGTCGCTCTGACCGGACTATTCTGGATGTTCGAGCGCATCGTTGCGTGAGTCAAAACCCACTTAGACTACAAAATAAGGTCTTCCATCCGTTTTTTTGAAGATGCGAGTTTGACAGGACGGGAATGAATTGCGTTAATCTCTCTGAGTAGCAATAAAACCAAAGAGCATGAGCGACGACGAAAACAAAACCCCTTCCAAACAGACCTCCAGCGTGCCCTTGAAAAAGGAAACCGTCCGGGTGACCCTTAAGGCAGCTGACGCGCCGCCAACAGTCCCGTCTGCCACTCTCCCACCGACCACCCCTCCGTCGACTTCCCCGGCAAAGGCCCCGACACCACCCACATCTTCTGGCACAGCGCCGAAGCCAGATGCTTCCATGCCGCCGACAGCCTCCGCTCCAGCAGTGGGTGCGCCGACTAAGCCGAAGTCACCTGCCCCGGCACCAACGATCAAGCTTGCAACTTCCCGAGCGCCCATCGGTGCCCCAACCATCGCGCTCAAAACCGCGAATGCTCCTCTTTCCGGAGGTGGCGCACCGGGTGTTGCTCTTCCAAAAGCCACTGTGGCGCTCAATCCTGAGACCAAGCCGCTTACCCCCGCCTCTGCAGCCGCGACACGGAACGCCAAACTCTCGACCGTTGAGGACGAGGAAGAAGATGAGACGGGAGCCAGCACTTTCACCAATATCCTCGCCGGTGTTGGCCTTGCCGCAGCGGTTGTCGTTCTCGGCCTTCAGTTGAAGATTGCCAATATCTGGATCGGAGCCGAAGACGCCGACGCCCCCGGCGGCTGGTCACAGCTCCTTGAATAAACTTTAAACCATCATCCATTCTCATCATGATACTCGGAATCATCAACACTCTGCTTGCCGGTGTAGTTCTCTATCTCGCCTACGTCGGCGCTGGACTACCCGTCTAAATCGCAGAACCTCCTTTTCAATCCTCCGTCTTTCCAGGCTATTCAGTATCCTGGCATAAGCCGGAGGATTTTTCATTGCGTGTCCTTGACGGATCGCCCGATCCGGTTAACTTTTTTCCCATGGCAACCAACCTTACCGAAGAAAATTTCCAATCCGAAGTGATCGATTCCGATGTTCCATTCCTCGTTGATTTCTGGGCAGAATGGTGCGGCCCTTGCAAAATGATCGGCCCCATCCTCGACCAGCTCTCTGGAGACGTCGAAGGCCAAGCCAAGATAGGCAAGGTCAACGTCGATGAGGCGCGCAACCTTGCGGTGAAATACAACGTCAAATCCATCCCGCTTCTCCTCTTCTTCAAGAACGGCGAAGTGAAGGATCAGATCGTCGGAGCGAACGTCACCAAGGATCAACTCAAGGCCAAACTTCTGGCTCTCGCCTGATTTCGCCACCTAGAAAGCCATACGCCTTGGCTCCGCCACTCGGGCTGAAGGCGCGTTGGATTCACCTGAGAAACGAATATCGCAGGCATAGCTAACCCCGGAGGCTGTGAAACGACCCGGTTCCCTGCAGGCCGAGATTCTCTGGGAAAACGAGACTCATCTCGCGAGGCACCGCATCGAAATATCTTCCCTTTTTCCACCGCAGGATCCCAACAACCGGAGAGCGTCCGGGTTCCCAGATGTGGGCACTCAGTTGCGGTAATTTTGACAGTTCCAGAATCGACACGAAAGACGGCAGCTATTTTTCCGTATCCAATAAAGAGATCTTCATTACCCTTCCTTCCCATGTCCCCAGCGAAATCCGTGTTCCCGAAAGCCATTTCGTTCGCTTGCCTAGCGTTCGGCTCAGTAGCTTGGGCGGCAGAACCGGACTTCAACAAGGACGTCCGCCCCATTCTTTCGGAGAACTGTTTCCTCTGCCATGGACAGGATCCCGAGCATCGCGGCGGCGAGCTGCGCCTCGATATTCGCGAAGAAGCCGTAGCTGAACGGGACGGTGGCGCGGCGATTTTGCCGGGAGATGCTGCCCAAAGCGCGATGATGCGGCGTATCCTTTCCACAGACCCGGATAATGTGATGCCACCACCCAAGGCACACCTGAAGCCGATGAGTTCGGAGCAAATTGAAACCCTCAAATCGTGGATCGAAAACGGCGCGGAATACCAACCTCACTGGTCCTTTGTAAAACCCGTAAAAAAGGCACTTCCCGAGGGTTCGCAAAATCCGGTTGATGCTTTCGTCCGGTCCCGCCTCGCGGAGAACGGTCTTGAACCAAGCCCTCCCGCTTCAGATGAAGCCCAATTGCGCCGACTTCATTTGGACCTCACGGGCCTCCCGCCGACTCTTGCCGAAATCGATTCGTATTTAAATAATACGTCTCCGGATCGCTGGGAAAAAAGAATCCGCAGCTTGATGGATTCCCCGCATTTCGCGGAGCGTATGGCCACTCCCTGGCTCGATGTTGCCCGTTATTCTGACACTCACGGATTCTCGATCGATGACCACCGCGATATGTGGGGCTGGCGTGATTGGGTCATCAATGCCTTCAATAAAAACCAGCCATACGATAAATTCCTTACCGAACAACTCGCTGGCGATCTCATCCCGGACGCTACTCCCGACCAGATCGCCGCCACAGGATTTCTGCGTAACAGCATGAACACCCACGAAGGCGGTACCATCGCCGAGGAATACCGGGTCGCCTACACAGTCGATAAAGTCGATGCGGTGGCAACCTCAATGCTGGGCCTGACGATGAAATGCGCCCAATGCCACGACCACAAATACGATCCCATCTCGCAGAAGGAATACTTCCAGTTCTATGCGTTTTTCAACGCCTCCTCAGAAGGTGGTAAAGGTGCGACCAACGGAAGCTCGCCACCGCTCATCGATTACACTTCACCCCTGGGTGATAGTGGGATGTCAGGCGTGAAAGACAGGATTTCCGAGTTGGAATATCTCCGTGCCCATCCTTCTGCGGAAATCATCGCCGCCCGCGAGTCATGGGAGGCTTCGGCTCCCTACTCGATACCAGAACTGAAAATCGAAAAATCGAAAAGATCGCTGGCCGACTGGAAAAAAATCAACCGCGCCTTCACCAAGGCCAAGGGCCCACTCGCCAAGCTCACGTCCGATATGGTCAAAACCATCGACGTGGAAATTGGCGTCCTTCAAAAGGAACTCAAGCGCGGCAAGACCACGGTGATGGTCATGGATCACAAGCCCGGGCTTCGCAAAACCAACATCCTCATCCGCGGGGCATACGATCAATATGGAGATGAAGTCAGCACCGGCACACCATCGGTTTTGCCGCCGATGAAAACAACGGACGAGGCAACTCGCCTCGATCTTGCCCGCTGGGTCACCAGTCCTGATAATCCCCTGACAGCCCGTGTCGCGGTGAACCGCGTTTGGCAAATGTTGTTTGGCCGTGGCTTTGTGGAAACAGCGGGAGACTTCGGCAATCAGGGTTCATGGCCGACCCATCCTGAATTGCTCGACTGGCTCGCTGTTGATTTCGTGGAGAAAAACTGGGATGTGCGAGAGTTGCTGACAACCATCCTGAAATCCGATACCTACCGCCAGTCGGCGGTCATCTCGGACGAGGCACTGGAAAAAGATCCGCGCTGTGAAATGCTTTCCCGCTCACCCAGATCAAGGCTCCCTGCGGAAATCATCCGCGACCAGGCGCTCGCCGTCAGCGGCTTGCTGAATAAAAAGCTCGGAGGTCCGGGGGTTTATCCGCCACAGCCGGATCTGTGGAGCGAAATCAGCCACTTCGGATACCAAAAACCCTTCACCGCTCAGATTTTCCTACCCGGAAGCGGCGAATCGACCCGCCGCAGAAGCATCTACACTTTCTGGAAACGCACTTCACCACCTCCCTCGATGGTGCTCTTCGATACGCCGACCCGTGAGGTCTGCTCGGCAGTCCGCGGCAGCACGAACACGCCATTGCAGGCACTTGTTGTCATGAACGATCCGCAATACGTCGAAGCGGCCGTTGCCTTCGGTCAGCGCATGATCGCAGAAGGTGGCGACTCCGCAGAGAGCCGTTTGGAGTTCGGGTTCCGGCTGGCAACCGGCCGGGTTCCGACGTCAGAAGAGAAGATATTACTTTTAAAATCCTTTGAACGGCACCTCGCCCGCTACGAGAACGACCACTCCGCCGCCTCGCAATTCGTGGGGCAGGAAAACCCGGAACTCGCCGCATACGCGATGGTCGCCACCACGATACTCAACCTCGACGAACTCATCAGCCGCCCATGAACCCGCACGAAAATCCCATCAACTCATTCTCCCGAAGAAGCTTCCTCGGGATGACCGGGCTAGGCCTCGGCGCGATGGCTGCCAAGAGTCTTCTGGCGGCGGATCTGAAAATCCCCGCAGCCGGCTCACTTCAGACACACAGCCCGCATTTCGCCCCGAAGGCGAAACGCGTCATCTACCTGTTCCAATCCGGCGGCCCTTCGCACATCGATCTTTTTGACCACAAGCCTGAGCTCGAAAAAGTCCACGGCAACGACCTCCCCGATTCCATCCGCCAAGGCCAGCGCCTCACCGGAATGACCTCCGGCCAAGACAGTTTTCCCGTTTGCAAAAGCCTCGGAAAATTCGCCCAACACGGTGAGAGCGGCCAGTGGATCAGCGATTACCTGCCATACACCTCCGGGGTCGCCGACAAGATCGCGGTCATCCGCTCAATGCATACCGAGGCGATCAACCACGACCCCGGCATCACCTTCATCAATACCGGATCACAATTCCCCGGCCTGCCAAGCATGGGCTCATGGGTTTCCTACGGACTCGGCAGCATGAACGAAAACCTTCCCTCCTACGTCGTGCTGACCTCGCAGGGAAATGGAAAAAATCCCGGGCAACCGATTTTCTCCCGCCTTTGGGGCAGTGGCTTCCTTCCGTCGAACCATCAGGGAGTTCAGTTCCGCAGCGGCAAAGACCCGGTCCTTTTCCTCAACGATCCCGCAGGCGTCTCACGCAGCGACCGCCGGGCGATGCTCGATGATCTCGCCGGATTCAATCAGATCCGCCATAAGGAAATCGGTGATCCTGAAATCCAGACACGCATCAGCCAATACGAAATGGCTTTCCGCATGCAGGCTTCCGCTCCCGAACTCGCCGACCTTTCCGATGAACCTGAATCCGTCTTCGAACTCTACGGTGAAGACTCCCGCCAACCCGGAACCTACGCCTACAACTGCCTGCTCGCCCGCCGCATGGCCGAGCGCGGCGTGCGTTTCACCCAGCTCTTCCACCGCGGTTGGGATCAGCACAATAATCTTCCGGCACACCTCGCCGCCCAATGTAAAGACACCGACCAGGCTTCCGCCGCACTCATTACGGATCTCGCGCAACGCGGCTTATTGGAAGACACGCTCGTCATCTGGGGCGGTGAGTTCGGACGCACCGTTTACAGCCAAGGAAAACTCGGCACCGGCCGCGACCATCACGGCCGCTGCTTCAGCATGTGGGTCGCGGGCGGCGGAACCAAACCAGGAACCAGCTACGGCCTGACCGATGATTATTCATACAACATCGTCGAAAACCCGGTCCACATCCGCGACCTCAATGCCACCATTCTCCACTGCCTCGGCATGAACCACGATCGCTTCACCTTCCGCTTCCAAGGCCTTAACCAGAAGCCCACCGGAGTTCAGCCCGCGAAAGTGGTCAATGGGATACTTGCTTGAGGTCTGTTCACCTCAGCCGACCGCATCCGCACTGGGAATGGCTCCAACATCACGATCGCTGATCCTCGTGCATCACGCCGTCACGCACTCATCCGGGAACAGTCCGACGGCTTCCTAGCTTGATCGCCCTGTGTCACGGTCTCGCTGAATCGATGCCGGGGTACCTTTGTCCCCCCTGCCCATCATTCGCTTGTCATTGCGTATAGCCCTGCGATCAGGTGTCACACGTCCAAACTTACCACTCCCTCTTCCGCATGGCTGGTATAAGCCACGGTATAAAGATTCGATAGATACGGAATATTACCTTATTTCATAAGGGGCGGAGGGGGTGGGATTCGAACCCACGGAACCTTTCGGCTCTCCAGTTTTCAAGACCGAAGGAAGGTCGATTTTTCGTTGGAAATGCGTTCTGCTTACACTTTGCTTACACTAAATCTTGCCTTTCCTTGCACTTTGGCGCATGTTCCCGCGCATGGCCAGACAGAAGAAACGCCCCACCCTCACCCATTGCAAGGTGACTCAGACAGCGAACGAACGCGCCCCTTGGAGGGTATGGTTCACCACTGAGGACGACGGCAAGCCGCGCCGTGTTTTCAAATCCTACGCCAGCGAGGATGAGGCATGGACGTTTGCCGCCGAACGTGAAAGCGAGATCGCCAACCACGGCGTGCGATATGGAGACATCCCGCCCGAAGTCCGCCGCGCATTCGACTTCTATCGGGACGAACGTGCCGAGCTGGAAGCCGAGGGCGTAGCATTCCCACGGTTTGAGGACATCGTTGCCGCCTCGCTCGCTGACATCCGCCGCGCTCATGCCGCCCGCACAGAAAACGCCGTTTCCGTTGCCGAGGGCGTTGCGGAGTTCATCGCCTACAAGACAAGCCGCGTCGGCACCCGCCAGCTCGCCAACCTGAGGGATCAATTGAAACGCTTCGCACAGGATTACGGCACCCGCGCCGTGCGCGACATCACCGCCCCGGAGATCGACGTTTGGCTTTCATCACTCAGGAGCCGCCGGAACCCGGACAAGAAGCCCTTGCCGCCCTTGCTCGCCCCCTTGTCGCGGAACCACTACCGCGCCAGCCTTCATGCGCTTTTCACCTACGCCACCGCGCCCGCACGGGGATGGACTGAGCGCAACCCCCTTGCCGACTTGGAACCCGAGCGCGTCACCACGGGCGAGCCGGAAGCCTACACGTCCAAGGATGCCGCCAAGCTCATGCAGACCGCCCTCGACCATAAGCCCGAGCTAGTCCCGGTTCTTGCCTTGGGGATGTTCTGCGGGCTTCGTGTTTCCGAGGCTATCGGCACCGACTTGGGGAAATTGCCAGCCGAGGCCGGGGAGTTCCGCACCACCGGGAAAACGGGCGCACGCATGGCACCGTTCACGGAAGCCGCCGGCGCATGGATGGCCGCGCATCCCTTCCGCACCGGGAAGGCATGGACGCAATCACCCCGCGCCCTTGTCGATCACATGCAAGAGCTTTTCACCATCGCTAAGGTGGCACAGATCGCCAACGGCGCACGGCACAGTTTCATTTCCTACCGCACCGCCGAAACCCGCGACGTTGCCCGCGTTGCCGATGAATGCGGAAACTCGGTTTCTACCATCAAGAACCACTACCGCCAGCTCGTCACGGGCGAGGCCGCTAAAAAGTTCTTCGCCATCCGCCCCGAGGCCGAGGCAGTGAACGTCACACCGATACGCAAAGGAAGGAAGGCCAGCGCATGAAGCTATCATTTCGGCTTATCTTGACGATACCTAGAAAAGCCTTGTGGGATATGGGGAAATAACCGGGGACAACTGGTATTTCAGAGGTTGGCACGGAATCTGAACCCGGCGCACAATCTAGCGTTTCCGGGCTTTACCGGGCCTTGTTTGGGTGCGGATTCGGGGGACGTTAGGGAGCTAGGCGGTCAAACGGGGACCACTGCCCAAGATGGCCAATCCAGCGGGCGGAGTGGGATTATCCGGACGCATGAAGAAACCAGACATCACCAAACCAGAGTGGGCCGACTGCCGGGGGATCACCCGGATTTACGGAATCGGGAAAAGCTCCCTTTATCGTCTTGAAGCCGAGGGGAAAATCAAAAGCGCATCCCTAAAAGGCAGGGGCAAGGTGCGAGGGAAAAAGTTGTGGAGTTGCGCGAGCGTAGCGGCCTACATCGAAAATTGCTCTACCGGTGGGGAGGTGGCGCAATGAAACTTCTCACCACCGACGAAGCCGCCGCCGCCCTTGGAATCGGCAAGCGAACCCTGCAAGAGCGCGTCGCCGCCCGTGAAATCGCCGTGATTGAAATCGGGAGAAGCCGCCGCTTCCATCCCGACGACATCGCCGCATTTATCGAACGCAGCCGCCGCAAGGCGATTGGATGGAAAGGAGCGAAGGCATGAACCCGACACAGGAACGCCCGGGGCAGCGGGCAGCTACTACCGGGCGGGATTCAAGGCACGCGCAACCTACCGCGCAAGACTTCGCACCGCAACACGCAATCGACTGGCAGCTCGTGGACAGGCCGCCCGCACTCCGCAAGGAAGGCGAGCTTGGCCGGGTGCTTTCCATCTTGGATGAGATCGAGGCGGAGAGGGGGAGGCGATGAGCGAGGGGAAACACTTTCCTTTTATCCCCGCATGGCTTGACGACTTGGGTCTGTCCGCAGTGGATTTTCGGGTTTTCTGTCACCTATGCCGTCGCGCCGGAAAGGATCGCAAATGCCATCCTGCGATGCCGTCAATCCTCACCCAGTGCCGTATCTCTGAAAACACTGGCTGGAAGTCGATTGAGCGATTGGAGGGCTTGGGATTGATTGTGCGCGAGAAGCATTTCCGCAATTCTAACAGCTACATCGTCGCCACATCCCGCCCGGATTTAGTCACCGCAAACGAGGGGGTGATTCAAATCGAGTCACCGCAAAAGAGTGGGTGCCAGTCACCGCAATCGGAGGGGTGCCAGTCACCGCAAAAGAGGGGGCGCAAAGGGTATCCAATGAAGGAAATCCATGGAAGGAAATCCAATAGAGATTCTAATTCCGCCCCTATCGGGACGGCCATGGTGAACGCCGGCGAATGGGAAACCGTTCAAGAACTTGCAATGAGTCTCCACGAGAACGACCAGAGAAACCCGGATGGGAGGTTTGGAGCCTTCCCCCCGGAAGAGATCGAGGCATGGGCGAGAGACTGGCACTTGAAATTCCTCGCCACCGGGGGAGTCCACAACGGCAGCGAGATACGGAATACAGCCGCCGCGTTGGAAGCCTACCTCACGAGCTGCGCTTCGAGACAGTCGAAACGATTCAAGCAGGTTAGCCGGAACACGAGCGAGGGGGAGGAATGGGAGCCATGAAAGATTACCCCATCATCATCACCGATACCAGGGAACAAAGGCCGCTGGAATTTCTTCACCTACCATCCGAACGCGGCACTCTCCAAAGCGGGGATTATTCCATAAAAGGCTTGGAGGATGATTTCAGCATAGAGCGCAAGAGCGTGCCGGATTTGATCGGTTCATGCACCCGAGGCCGGGAGCGTTTCGAGCGCGAGCTTCACCGCCTGAGGGGATTCGACTTTGCCCGTATCCTGATTATCGGTGAACCCTACGAAGTCGCACGCACCGCACAGAACCCCAAGGCCATCTTTTCCAGCCTTACAGCTTTCGAGTGCCGTTGGAAAATTCCGGTTATCTGGGAACCCGACCCGGTAACCGCCGCCCGTCTCGTGGAACGCTTCGCTTGGTTTTACGCATCACAGCGAAGCAGGGCAGCGACACGCGCCGAACCTTGCCCGATACCCGCCGCAACCGTCCAAGGCCGCACAGGTGCCATTTCCGCCGCAATCTCGCCCCTCGCCCCGTCCAAGTGAAACGCCGGCGTTTCTTGAGTCCCTAAAAGGAGCCGTGGAAGAGTTTTCGCGAGTCCCTAAAGGGGGAGTTTCTTCCGCCATCGCCCGCGCCCGCGCGAGGGTTTCAACCTGTCACGAACACGTCACGGAATGCGTCACGATACGCACACACACAAGGGTTTCCCGTGCCATCGCCCGCGTGAGGGAGGGTGAGTTTTGCGGACTTTTTAGACAAAGGGGAAATCGACTGGAAAAATATCTATGGGGGAGGGCGTGATATTGAGTTTCGCCAGAACATCGCGCACGCGAGGGAGGGGTTTTTCCGCGATTTCTGACAAAAGGGGAAATCGGCGGCAAAACCCATTGCAGAGCGCAACAGCCTACGCATCGCCCCATCTGGATATTCCGGGCGGGGTTTCCTTTTCGGGGAAATTACCTGCTTACACTTTGCTTACACTAAACCGCCCCTTAAAGGCGCATTTTAGCGCGTTTTGGCGCACTTGGGATATTCGCAGGAAATCCGGAATAAAAGACTCTAAACCTTTAACCGTAAGGGATTTAGATGGCGGAGGGGGTGGGATTCGAACCCACGGAACCTTTCGGCTCTCCAGTTTTCAAGACTGGCGCAATCGACCACTCTACCACCCCTCCGTTGGGATTGTGTCGTGTGGAAGCGGAAGTGATATGCATTGGGAAAAGCGCGCGATCAAGCTCAAATTGACAGAGACCACCGTCGGCTGCTCCTTTTCACCACCAGTTGGTTCTCTCGGTTCTTCAATTACCCTCAGTCCTTGAGAAGCTTGTGATGGGAGTCTTAAGACCCAAGCTGTGGTCATTTGCGCTTGCCCGGCTTCGGATAGATGCGGGTGCGGTGTGCGTTCTCTTCCCAGAGGGCTTCGAGCTCCTTCGCTTTTTCGGGATGTGTTTTGACAAGGTCGTGCAGTTCGCTCCTGTCCGTTTCCATGTCGTATAGCTCCCATGGGCCGTTACTGCGCCTTACCAGCTTCCATTTCCCCAGCCGGATGGCGGCGCTGCCGAAATGTTCCCACATGAGTATCCTATCGCTGTCCTCGCCTTCGGAAGCGAAGCCGGGCGCGAGGCTGCGCCCCTCCATCGGTTGGATCTCATTGCCATTGAAATTTCTCGGATACTCCGCGCCCGACAGCTCCACACAGGTAGCCATGATATCGATCAGGTGCCCTGGCTGGGTGCGGAATTCGTTCTTTGCGAAGATTCCTTTCGGCCAATGGGCGATCAGTGGGGTGGCGATACCGCCCTCGTGGTTGGAGGACTTGTATAAGCGGAAAGGTGTGTTGGAAACGTTCGCCCAGTTCTCGCCATACGCGATGTATGTGGCGGAAGGCCCGGGCATGACTTCCGGCCCCATCAGCACCGGGTGACCGTCGCGGGTGCGCTCCGGTTCCATTTGCGTCTGTAGCTCATCAGGATCCATGGGCTTGACTCCTGTCGCAGGGTTTTTCCTTGGACTCCGCCCGCGGGTTTCAGCGCAGCCGCCGTTATCCTGCAGGAAAAAAATCAATGTGTTTTCATACTGGCCGGTGGCTTTGAGTTCATCGATGAGGCGGCCGATGCCGCGGTCCATGTTGTCCACCATTGCGGCGTAAACCTCCATGCAACGTAGCTCCCATTCCCTTCTGTCTTCCGGGATATCCTCCCAGGATTCGGGCGCGGGACTCAGTTCCCAGTCTTTGATCACGCCAAGCTCCTTCATGCGGTCATAGCGCGCCTTGCGGATCGCGGCGTAGCCCTCGTCGTATCTTCCCTTGTATTTCGCGATATCCTCTTCGAGCGCCTGCATCGGCCAATGGGCCGCCGTGTATGACACATACATGAAAAACGGATCTTCCTTTGCGCTCTCCGCATGTTCCTTCACGAACTCCACCGCGTTATCGCTGATTGCGTCGGTGTAGTAATATTGCTCGGGCTGGTATTCGGTATCGTTTTCCGGGGTGATCGCCTTGTTGCCACGGGTCAGGGTCCATGGATCGAAAAAACTGCCAGCACCGATGATGGTCCCGTAAAACTTGTCGAAGCCGCGCTGCAGTGGCCAGTTCGATTTGTCGCCGTCCGGCTTCAGTTGGGTGGTGACGTGCCACTTGCCGGACATGTAGGTTTTGTAGCCGGCGGTTTTCAAGACTTCAGCGAGCGTGACCGCGTCCCGCCCGAGATCCCCACGATAGCCGGGCTTGCCGCGGTCGTCGGTCATTTGGCCGATTCCGGCCTGGTGGGCATAAAGTCCGGTGAGTAGTGAGGCCCGCGTCGGACAGCACCTTCCGGTGTTGTAAAACTGGGTGTAGCGCAGCCCGTCTTTTGCCAGGCCATCGAGATTCGGTGTCGAGATCTCGCCGCCATAGCAGCCGATATCGGAATAGCCCATGTCATCGGACATGATTACGATGATGTTGGGCTTCGGTGCGCCGCACGCAAAGCTCGCAAATAGAACAGACGCCGTCAGAACGGCCCGGGTATGTGAATTCATGGGCGTAAACGTAGACGGTGGCATTCCGGAGGTCACTTCTTTTTCAGAAAGCCTTGGCATTACCTTCCGCGGTGTCTCGCCGTCGAGCACTTAGGGACTCGCATTCTGGTCGCCAATGGAGTTGTCTCTACCGCATACCGCTCTGTCTTCCTTGAAGTTTAAAGTTTAGAATCTAGAGTTCGCGCCATGCGCACACTCATCAAGCACGTCCTCGCCCGCACGGAACACGCGGACTCCCTCGAAGTTGCCGGCTGGGTGAGGACTCGGCGCGATTCCAAAGGCTTTTCCTTCATCGAGCTGAACGACGGCTCCTGCCTCGGCAATCTCCAGATCATCGCCGATGCGGACATCCCCGGATACGGCGAAATCCAGAAAATGACCACCGGTGCTTCGGTAAGTGTTTCGGGAAAACTCATCGCCTCGCCTGCGAAAGGTCAGGACTGGGAAATGCAGGCATCCGACCTCAAGCTGATCGGCACCACGCCCGATGACTACCCGCTCCAGAAAAAAGGCCACTCGCCGGAATTCCTGCGCTCCATCGCGCACCTCCGCCCCCGCACCAACCTTTTTGGAGCCGCCTTCCGCATACGCTCGCGCATGGCCTACGCGATCCACCGCTTTTTCCAGGAACGCGATTTCGTCTACGTCCAGACTCCCATCATCACCGCCAGTGATTGCGAAGGAGCGGGGGAAATGTTCCGGGTGACTACTCTCCCGGACGACAAAATCTCAAAAGATGCCGAGGATTTTTTCGAGAAACGCGCCTACCTCACCGTCTCAGGCCAACTCGAAGGCGAAACCTTTGCCTGCGCGCTCTCGAATATCTACACCTTCGGACCGACCTTCCGCGCCGAAAACTCGAACACCTCCCGCCACGCTGCGGAGTTCTGGATGGTCGAGCCGGAAATCGCCTTCTGCGACCTCGCAGGGGACATGGACTGCGCTGAGGAAATGATCAAATTCCTCGTCCATGAAGCCCTCACCAACCAAGACCAGGACCTTTCGATCTGCGAAAAATTTGTCGATAAAACCCTGCGCGGACGCCTCGAACACGTCGTCGAAAAACCCTTCCAGCGTATCACTTATACGGACGCCGTGAAACTCCTCGAAGCCTCAGGCAAGGATTTCAAATACCCGGTGAAATACGGCCTGAATCTCCAGTCGGAGCACGAACGCTGGCTCACGGAAGAGTATTTCAAGCAACCGACCACGGTCTATAACTACCCCAAGGAAATCAAACCCTTCTACATGCGCCTCAATGAAGACGGCAAAACCGTCACCGCGATGGACCTGCTCGTCCCCGGCATCGGAGAGATTATCGGCGGCTCCCAGCGCGAGGAGCGCTACGACGTGTTGCTGGAAAACTTCAAACACCGCGGAATCGATCCGGATGCCTACGCCTGGTATGCGGATCTCCGGAAATACGGCACCGTGCCCCACGCCGGCTTTGGCCTCGGCTTCGAGCGCCTTCTGATGTTCGTCACCGGCATCCAAAACATCCGCGACGTGATTCCGTTCCCGAGAACGCCGGGGCATTGCGAGTTTTAGGCTGTCGAAATCCAACTTGATGTGTAATCATTTCGGGTTACATCTCCAGTTGTCATCCTAAGTTTTTCCAACGAAACAACCGAAAGGATCTTCAATCACGAGGAGCTTACCCGGAAAGAAATCAGATCATTGGGGCAACTCGATTTTCAAAAAGCCTATGACCGCTTGCGGGTTCTGCATTTCGCCACCGAGAGAGATTTACTCTCATCGGTTTCACTCCGATACCACGGCCTCGGACGAGGTCGATACTCAATCGATGCGGACTCTCGCACAGGGTTGTCTCACTTTGGATAATGTGAAAATTAACATAACTTATACTGATACGCTGTATGTAGTAGTCCATAATGGGCGGATGGCGAACAAAACGCGACGTGATGAGTATGCCAGCGGATTTCCGGTTGGATTCGAAGACTTTAAGAACCTCGAAGACCCAAGGTGCGGGAAGCATCCGAGGCACTATTCTGGTGAAAATCCTATTTCCTTAAAAACTCAAAGTGGGGTTGCCCTGACCCTCTTTTGCGTTTTGAGGCGGCGATCGACGTTTACCTCGGCGTGGATACGCGGGAGGATGCGACCGCAGTGACTAAACCGTCGTCGTTGTAGTATACGGTTTTTTCTTCAATCTCGTCGCTACGATATTCGTGTGTCGAAGGATTGGTTAGGAATCCGGAGCGGCTAGCCATATAAGTGGTGCTAACTCCATTCGGGTCAACCGGAACAGCGCACGAGGTGAGGGCAGAACAAAAAATGAGGCTTGCCGCAAACAACAAGAAGGTGGTGGGTAGTTTCATACTGAGGGGGGGGTGGTGGTGGGGGTGATAAGTTGGCCTGAAACCACGCGAACCATACCCATGCCAATTTTCTAATCCGGAAAAAAGGTGTGACCTTTTTTTACGAAGTTCAAAAAGTGAGGTTGTTGAATAATTAAGCGAAGCAATAGTCAAGTTTTTTCCCCGACAGATCCAGGGATATCTTCCGCTCGGTTGAATCAGTCCTTCCGCGTCAGCTCCACGAATACATCTTCCAGCGTGGCCTCATGGCGGAATAGGGAGCGGAGAGGCCAGTTGTTTGCTGTAGAGACCGCATTGAGGGACTGGCGGGTGTCGGTTCCTGAATCGGACCACAGGGTATACCGAACCCATCCATCCTCGAGTTCCTCTGATGTGACTTTTTTGACGTTGGGAAGGTCGGTGATGATGGGGGTTGCCATCTCGGCCGGAGCTTGGATTTCGCATTGCACGCGTCCGGCCTTGCGCATCTCTTCGATGAGGTTCTGCGGTGTGTCGGCGGCCTTGATCTGTCCGTTGTCGATGATCACGACCCGATTCGCGATCATTTCGACCTCGGAAAGAATATGCGTGGAAATCAGGACCGTGTGATTGAGCGAGAGGTGCTTGATCAGTTCGCGGATCTGACGGATCTGGATCGGATCGAGGCCATTTGTCGGCTCGTCGAGGATGAGAAGGTCTGGCTGGTGCACGAGGGCGTCTGCCAGGCCGACCCGCTGCCGGTAGCCTTTTGATAGGGTTTTGATCATCTTTCGGCGAACGTCGCCGAGTCCGCATGTGTCTGTGACGTGCGAAATACGGCGGCGTGCGTCGACGTTGGAAAGTCCCTTGATACGGGCCCGGAAAGAGAGGTATTCACGCACACGCATATCGTCGTATAGTGGAACGTTTTCCGGCATGTATCCTATACGTTTCCTGGCTTCAATGGACTCGCGGAAGATATCGAAATTGGCAATTCTGGCCGAGCCACTGGAAGGTGGGAGGAAGCCTGTGAGCATCCGCAAGGTTGTGGTTTTTCCTGCTCCGTTTGGTCCCAGGAAGCCGACAATTTCGCCGCGCGCGACCGAAAATGAGATATCACGGACGGCAAGGTGGCGTCCGTAGCGTTTCGAGAGATTGGCGACTTCGATCATTCGATGGGTAACTGGTTTGATATTTTCAGACCGCAATGATTGACGCAAGCCCACGAGGCCTTTAAATAATCCCTGCGCGCAGAACGCCAAGCGGATATTTTCGCAAGCTTCGGCCCGCTTTTATCAAAAAGCTCATGAATTCATCGGTTTCGGCGCGACTCAATGCGGATCTACTAGACGAGAAATACGCACAATGGTGCGAGGATCCCACATCGGTGGAGGCTACGTGGTCTTCTTTCTTCGAAGGATTTGAACTTGGCGTGGCTCAAGTTAAGCAGAAAGGCGGTGATGCAGCCAAAGGCTCCGGGACCCAGGCACAGGTCGGGGCCGATCTCGAGTTCAATGGAAAAGTCGTTGGACTGGTCTACAACTACCGCACGCTTGGTCACACTCAGGCACAGATCAACCCGCTCGACGATCAGCCTGAGGTAAATCCGCGGCTATCGCTGAGTGAGTATAAATTTTCTGAGGATGAGATGACCCGTGAGGCATCGAATCCGTTTTTCTTCAACGGTGCCAAGATGCAGTTGAAAAATATGGTGGCTGCGCTGAAGACCACCTATTCGGGAAAAATCGGTTTCGAATTCATGCATATCCACAACACGACCGTGCGCCACTGGGTGCGCGAGCGTATCGAGCAGCATGGTTCGAAGGGTGCTGAGAAATCGATGGACATGCAGGTCAATTCCCTGCGTTGGCTGCTTGAGGCCGAGTCGTTTGAAAATTTCCTCGCGAAAAAGTTCCTCGGAGAAAAGCGCTTCTCCCTGGAGGGCGGTGAAGGAACGATGGTGCTTCTCAACGCGCTTTTGGAAAACTGCCCGAAACAAGATGTGCTGGAGATCGAAATGGGTATGGCGCATCGCGGCCGCCTGAACATCCTCGCGAATTTCGTCCGCAAATCCCTCACGACTCTGCTTTATGAGTTCACGCCGAACTACGAGCCGGGCCTTGTCGCCGGAGACGGTGATGTCAAATACCACCTCGGCTACGAAAGCGTCCGGGAATTTCCAGAAGGCAACGTGCGTGTGAGCCTTGCTGCGAACCCCAGCCATCTTGAGGCGGTCAACTCTGTAGTCGAAGGTAAGGCCCGTGCCCGCCAGCGTGTGCTCGGCGACGACGGCGCGGCCACCGACCGTAAACGCGTTCTCCCCATCCTGCTCCACGGCGACGCGGCCTTCGCAGGTCAGGGCTCGGTCGCCGAGGTATTGAACCTCTCCCAACTTCCCGGCTACCGCACTGGAGGAACGATTCACATCATCATCAACAACCAGATCGGCTTCACCACGATGCCGGCGGATGCCCGCTCTTCTTCCTACGCGACGGATGTTGCGAAAATGATCGAGGCACCGATTCTCCATGTGAACGGGGAGGAGCCGATGGAGCTTTATTGGGCTGCGAAATTCGCGCTGGAATTCCGCCAGAAGTTCGGTCGTGACGTGGTTCTGGACATGTATTGCTACCGTCGCCAGGGCCACAACGAAGCAGACCAAGCGGCATTCACCCAGCCTCTTGTCGCCAAGGAAATCGCTGCCCGCGAAACTTTCGGTCAGGTTTACAAGCGCCAGCTCGTTGAGGACGACGTGCTCTCCCAAACGGATGCGGACGCTCTCGAAAAGGCGATCTGGGACCGGCTTGAGGAAGGTCATAAGAAGATGGTCGAACTCTCGGAAGCAGGAGACCGCACGGTGTTCAGTGGCTCGACGGCAATCATTCAGCCGCCTTACTCGCATGCGCCGGTTGGCACAGGAATCAACAAAGACGAGCTCCAGAAAATCGGCAAAGTTCTCACAACTGTACCGGATGATTTCTGCCTGAACCCGACTTTGGAGAAACGTTTCATCCCACGACGGGTCGAGGCACTTGCCAACGCCGGTCCTTTTGACTGGGCCTTCGCGGAGTCGCTCGCATTCGGTTCGCTTCTCCTTGAGGGTTCTCCGGTGAGACTTTCCGGTCAGGATTGCCGGCGCGGAACTTTCTCTCAACGCCACGCGGTGTTTTACGATTACGAAACGCGCGAACGCTACATCCCGCTGCAAAATCTCTCCGAGGATCAGGCGAAATTCTGCGTCTACAACTCGTTACTCTCCGAGTTCGCGGTGCTTGGATTCGACTACGGTTACTCGCTTTCATACCCCAGCATGCTGCTGATGTGGGAAGCGCAGTTCGGCGATTTCTCCAACGGTGCCCAGGTGATCATCGACCAGTTCATCGCGTCTGCGGAATCAAAATGGCAGACTCCCTCCGACCTCGTGATGTTGCTTCCGCACGGCTACGAAGGCATGGGGCCGGAACATTCCAGCGCCCGCCTGGAGCGTTTCCTCCAGCTCTGCGCCGAGGAAAATATCATCGTTGGGAACCTGACGACCCCAGCCCAGTATTTCCACGCCCTCCGGCGTCAAAAGCGTCGCGATTTCCGGAAACCACTGATTTTGATGACTCCGAAGAGCCTGCTCGGGCGGCCTGAGGCGGTTTCTTCGGAAGCTGATTTCCTCGAAGGCACCTGCTTCCAGGAAATTCTGCCAGACCCGATGGCTTTCGAGAAGCCGGGTAAAGTGAAGCGTGTGGTTTTCTGCTCTGGAAAGGTTTACTACGATCTTGGCGCTCACCGCAAGGAACAGGGAATAGAGAACGTGGCGATTATTCGAGTCGAACAGCTATACCCGTTCCATGGCGAAATGGTGCAAGCCATTCTCGGTCAGTTCCCGAATGTCGAGCGCTACGTCTGGTGCCAGGAGGAGCCGAAAAATATGGGAGCATGGACCTATGTAGCTCCGCAGCTTGAATCCACTCTCGGGCAATGGCCTGTCTATGCCGGTCGGAAACCCGGCTCGAGTCCTGCTGCTGGTTCCAAAGCGATACATTACCGCGAACAGAAAGCGCTTCTCGCAAAAGCCTTCGAAATCTGAATTTTCCACTTAAAACACGATCCACAATGGCTATCGATATCAAAGTGCCGGCTGCCGGCGAATCCATCACCTCCGCAAATATCGCCACATGGTATAAGAGCGATGGTGACTCCGTTAAAAAAGGCGAACCTCTGGTTAGCTTGGAAACTGACAAAGTCTCCAACGAACTTGAAGCCGAGGCGGACGGAATACTTCACATCACTGTCGGGGAAGGAGAAGAAGTCGAGATTGGCACGGTGATCGGCCAGCTTGAGGAAACATCCGGTGCGGCTCCCGACGAGGAGAAACCGCCCGCAGAGGAAGCCTCCGCTCCCGCCGCAGAGCCTGAAGGCGGTTCTGGCGAGCCGGTGGATCTGAAAGTGCCCGCAGCCGGTGAATCAATCACTTCTGCCAATGTCTCGGAGTGGCGCAAGAAAGACGGTGACCATGTTGAGAAGGGTGAAATCCTTGTCACTTTGGAAACTGACAAAGTCTCCAACGAACTCGAAGCTCCGGTTTCCGGAGTCATCGATATCCTCACTCCGGAAGGTGAAGAGGTCGAGATTGGCACTGTGATCGCTCGCATCACTCCGGGTGCATCGACTGCGACTGCTCCCGAAAAATCAAGCCCGACTCCTGAGCCCTCTGAGAAAAAGACGGAACAAAAGGCACCTGCGGCAAAAGCCGAGTCCCGCCCGAAACCCGACCTTTCGGTGCTTTCGACTCCCGCTAAAGAAGAACCGAAGCCCGCTCCGGCGGAAGAAGGCCGGACCACTCGTAAAAAGATGTCCATGCTGCGCCGCAAGATCGCGACGCATCTGGTCAACGCCCAACAGACCGCTGCGATTCTCACGACCTTCAACGAGGTGGATATGACTGCGGTCATGGAACTCCGGAAGAGTGTGCAGGAAGATTTTGTCAAGAAACACGGAGTGAAGCTCGGCTTCATGTCATTCTTCGTGAAAGCTGTCACCCAGGCGCTCAAAGACGTTCCGTCCATCAACGGCCGGATCGAGGGCAACGAGGTCATTCAAAACCATTTCTACGATATCGGCGTCGCGATCGGCACCGAGAAAGGCCTCATTGTTCCGGTCCTCCGGGATTGTGATGAGAAGTCCTTCGCACAGATCGAACAGGACATACTCGATTACGCGGCAAAGGGTAAATCCGGCAAGATCACCATCGAGGATCTCCAAGGTGGCGTTTTCACGATCTCCAATGGTGGGGTCTACGGCTCATTGTTGAGCACGCCGATTCTGAATCCACCTCAGAGCGGAATCCTCGGCATGCACACGATCCAGCAGCGCCCGATCGCTCTCAACGGCCAGGTCGCCATCCGCCCGATGATGTATCTCGCCATGAGCTATGATCACCGTCTGGTCGACGGAAAAGAGGCGGTCACATTCCTGATCAGGATCAAGGACTGCCTTGAGGCACCCCATCGGCTCATGCTTGAGCTTTAAATCGGCAGGTTCCATCGTGTATCAACGGACGCTCATGCTCTAGAGATTGGAAGGGACGGCGGGTGATTGGCTTTGCGTCGGGAGGCGGGTGATGCCTAACTGCAGCAGCTCCCTATGCACAAACGCCCGCCGAAAAAATTTGTCCCGACCCCTTTCGAATACCATCAGGAGATCGATCTGCGTATCGATTCCTTGACAAATCTGGGCGCGGGGGTGGGCCGGGTGGACGGCTGGGTGGTTTTTGTGCCCTATGCGCTACCGGGAGAGATGGTGCGGACGAGAATTTTCCGCAACGACAAGAACCATTCACAAGGCGATCTGGTCGAGGTGCTGGAGAAGTCGCCGGACCGGGTGGAGCCGGGTTGCCCGCTCTTCGGTGAGTGTGGCGGCTGTCAGTACCAGCATCTTTCCTACGCCAAGCAGCTTGCGTGGAAAACGAGACAGATCAAGGAACTACTTAAACACATGGCTGGTGAGGAGCGGGAGGTGAATCTCTGTGAGAGCACGGAGCAGATCTGGAATTACCGCTCCAAGATCACGCCGCATTTCGAAAAACCCGTGGATGGTGTGGTGAAGGAGATCGGGTTCCTGCAAGTGGGGCGTCGCAGGGAACTGGTGGACGTGACCAACTGCCCGATCGCGATGAAGGAAATCAATGACGCGCTGCCGGAAGTGCATGCGGATCTGCGGGCGAACGGTCGGCAGTTCAAGCGCGGTGCGACAGTGCTGCTGCGGGCTTCCCAAGGTCAGGTGATCCGGGATCCGAAGGCGATCGCGCGGGAAGAGGTTGGAGGCGTGAAGTTCGATTTCGTAGCGGGAGAGTTTTTCCAGAACAATCCGTTTATTTTGGAGAAATTCACTGGCTACGTCGGCGAGAAAGCACTGGCAGGCGGGGCGAAGTATCTGGTGGACGCATACTGCGGCGCGGGGCTTTTCGGGCTTTGCCTGGCAGGACGGTTCACTAAAGTGATGGGTGTGGAGGTCAATGAGGCGGGTGCCCGATGGGCCGCGAACAATGTGGCGCTCAACGGTTTCAAAAACGTCAGTATCCTGCAGGCGGACGCGGAGGAGATTTTCGCGAAAATCGACACCCCGCCTGAGGAGACAGCGGTGGTGATCGATCCGCCACGAAAAGGCTGCACCCCGGAGTTTCTCGCGCAACTGGTGGCGTTCGGTCCAGAGCGGATCGTTTACGTTTCATGCGATCCTGCGACCCAAGTCCGGGATTACAAGATTCTACGGGAATCGGGATACGCGCTGGAGGAGGCCCAACCATTCGATCTTTTTCCTCACACCCGGCATGTGGAAAACGTGATGGTGTTGGTGAAGAAATGAAATAAACCGATTTGGCGCGGCGTAAAAAGAATCACCGCACGTTTTGTTATTGCAAATCATTCTCAATTAGCTATCCTTCTGTCCGAATGAAAACCAGCCAGCCAGTTACCCGCTCCCTTACCTTGAATGAGGTGGGGCTGAACTGCGACGTGCGGATCAGCAGTCTTGACGGTCCGGCCTGCGATCGGCTTAGAGATCTCGGATTCTGCGAACAGATGCAGCTTCGGAAAATCTCGAACGGTCGCAATCTCGTTTGCACGGTCTGTGGCGCGAAAATGGCGATCAGTCGCGAGCTGGCCGACCAGATATTGGTTTCTCCCGCCCGGTAATTTCAATTATCTGTCGCTGTGCCGGAGAGTCCCTCGACCATCGCGCTTGTTGGCAATCCCAACTCCGGGAAATCCACGTTGTTCAATGCGCTGACCGGTGAGAATCAGCGGGTCGGCAACTACGCGGGAGTCACTGTCGAAGTCAAAACCGGCGAGACTTATTCACCCCAAGGGAAGAAACTCAACGTTCTCGATTTGCCCGGGTGCTACTCGCTGAGGACAAGCGGGTCCCCTGATGAAAAAGTCGCGCACGACGCCCTCACCGGCGAGCTGGCGAATCTGGCTAAACCCGACTTGGTTGTGTGCGTGGTCGATGCTTCGAACCTTGAGCGACACCTTCAGCTTGCGCTGCAAGTCATCGAACTGGGCATTCCCTGTGTGCTTGCTCTCAACATGGTCGATATCGCGGAGAAATCCGGACTTCGACTGGACCCGGCCAAACTCACCGAAGAGCTAGGCATCCCGGTGGTCCCGATGCAGGCCAACGCCGCGAAAGGAATCATCGAACTTAAACAGGCGCTGAGGCATCCTTTTCCGCCACCATCGGAAGCTTCCTGGCTGGAGCTGGATAGCGAGGATATCGAAGCGAAGCGCCGGAGTTTCATTGCCCGGTTATGCGAACTAGCCGCCCGCCGCCCGGATTCTCATCAGCACAGTCTGACGGACCGCCTCGACTCTTTTTTTCTGCATCCCGTCTTCGGCTGGATCGCTTTCCTGGCAATCATGTTTTCAGTCTTCTGGGCCATCTTTTCCTTCGCTTCCATTCCGATGGATATGATCGACGGGGCGCTTGGCAGTTTCGGAGGCTGGGTGGAGTCCATGTTGCCGGAGGGGGACCTGCGCTCGTTACTGGTCGATGGTATCATCGCCGGCGTCGGAGGGGTTTTGGTTTTCCTGCCGCAGATCATCCTGTTGTTTCTTTTTATCGGTTTGTTGGAGAGCTCCGGCTACATGTCGCGAGCGGCTTTCCTCATGGATGGCGTGATGGCGAAGGCCGGTCTCAGCGGGAAAGCCTTTCTACCGCTTTTCAGTTCCTACGCCTGTGCCATACCCGGAGTGATGGCGACCCGCACCATCGACTCCGCCAAAGAACGCCTGGTGACCATTTTCGTCGCGCCCTGGATGAGTTGTTCCGCGCGCCTACCGGTGTATTTCCTGATCATCCCGCTGCTGCTTCATGAGGACGAGGGCAGCTGGAAACAGGCGTTGATCCTGTTCCTGGTATATTTTCTGGGAACAGCTACGGCCTTCATCGTAGCCCGTGTCCTTCGTGGCAGGCTGGGTCCGGACAAGACCGTCAGCCACTTCATGCTCGAGCTGCCGTCCTACCGTCGTCCCCAGTGGTCTTACATATTCCGGCATGTGATCGATCGCGCATGGGCATTCGTCCGCAAGGCAGGCACGTTGATCCTCGGCCTCTCCATCCTGCTCTGGGCACTGGCCACGTATCCAAAAACCGATTCCGAAGATCCCGGAGAGGTTCTCGCCTACAGCGCGATGGGTCGCATCGGTGAGTTGATTGAGCCGGTGGTCAAACCGCTTGGTTTCGACGGCCGGACCGGTACCGCGATCCTTACCTCTTTCGCAGCACGCGAGGTTTTTGTCTCCTCCACCGCCATCCTCTTCAGTGTCGCAGAGACGGATGACGACGAGGAGACCCGCAGCCTCCTGCGCGACAAGATATCCAATGCCACCTGGCCGGATGGTCGTCCGTTGTTCACTCCCCTGACAATGGTCTCCTTGCTCGTATTTTTCATCTACGCCCTCCAGTGCCTGCCTACTACGGCTGTCGTAGCAAGAGAGGCGGGATCCTGGAAGTGGGCGCTTGGTCAGTTCTTTTTCATGTCAGGCTTCGCGTATGTAGCCTCGCTACTGGTCTTCCAAATCGGCAGCCTCATCTGGTTCTGATTTGGAGTTAATGGATTAAGGTTTATAGTTTCACATGGATTGGCAGTCATACACAGCGATTGGCATCGTCGGCATCACTCTGGTGGTGTTCGTTTATCGCCTGAAGAGCCCCGGCAGAAGCAAATCAGGCTGCGGGAAAAACTGTGGCTGCGACATGGCGAAAAAAGGCTGATGCCGCGCCCGGCTGACCTTTGACAACCTCGTTACAGCTGGAAGCGTGAGTTTTTGTTGTGACCTGCGTTTGGTGTTTTCGAAAGCAGAAAGTCTCCGAAGACCTTATGAAAAAGATATTTTTTACTTGCCGAAACCCCATCCCATTAGTTGGTTCATAAGGAATAATGTGGTGAATAGTTGGGACTATTTAGGAATGCAGACCTACAATTGCGATCCGAGTGCAGATCAATGTAATCATGTTTACCAAACGTAGGTGATCGTCAGACGTGCATTTGCGACTGCCAGAATGCGAAGTTGAGCATGAAATGCGGTCCGAGTAATGACGATGGCGATGATGGTAGCAATGGCGGCGGAGGTGGAGTTGACTGTGATAAGTGGCCGAATCGTATAAAATGTAGAACTGCTAGAGCAATGGACGATTGTAATAGTAAAAACTGGGGCAGAAATATGAATGGGCGTTCTAAATGCAAAGCCTGTACAAGAAAGGGCGGGAGATTAATGAAGAGATCTGAATGCTCAGGTAGGAGCTATTAATTATAAGGTGACAGACATTATGTAAATTTTCCGCTTGCCGTGCCGTTTGGAGCTTGTATGATGTGCCAATGAGAAAGGCGAGATGGCTTGCGGAGTGGGCGGAGGATGCCGGGAAGCCTGCGATTTATCATTGTATTTCGCGTGTCGTGGATCGGCGGTTTGTGTTTGGTGATGAGGAGCGGGAGTATTTTCGGATTTTCATGCGGATGTATGAGAATTTCAGTGGTTGCCGGGTGCTTTCCTACTGTGTGATGTCGAACCATTTCCACATTCTGCTGGAGGTTCCTGTGATGCCGGAGGGTGGGATTTCCGATGGGGAGTTGTTAAAGCGGTTGGGTGTGCTTTACGGTGAGAATTTTGTAAAAAGTGTGGCTGATGAATTGCTCGCGGCGCGGACCGAAGGTGGCGTGGTGGGAGGGAATCCCCAGCGGGTGAAGGAGATTCATGCGCGGTTCACGGGCCGAATGCACAGTTTGAGCGAGTATATGAAGGGATTGCTGATCCGTTTCACGAGGTGGTTCAACCGCAAGCATTCGCGCAAGGGGACGCTGTGGGAGGAGCGTTTCAAAAGCGTGATAGTGGAGAGCGGGACGGCGGCGCGGACGATGGCGGCTTATATTGATTTGAATCCGGTGCGGGCAGGTATGGTGGAAGATCCGGCTGAGTATCGGTGGAGCAGCTATGGGGAGGCGGTCGGTGGTGGGCCAAGGGGCAACGGGAAGAAGGCACGGGAGGGTTTGGTGCGTGCGATCACCTCGGATACGGATACAGGTTTTGATGCCGAGGCGTGGAAAGATGCCTCGCGGAGATACCGGCGACTGCTGGGTATGGCTTTGGAGAGAAAAAATTCAAACTCTCAACCGACGGCGTCGGATCAGCCTTCAAGGAAGGCAAGAAACACGAACTCGCGGAGTGGGATGAATGAGGCGGAAGCTTTGGCAGCGACAGGAGACGGGGGGGTAACCGAAGATCGCGCCGGCTTGCCTGAGTTGAAAATGGCGAAGATGCTGCGGTGCCGGGTCAGATATTTTACGGACGGTGCGGTGATCGGGAGTAAAGTTTTTGTAGACAATGCTTTTGTTTCGGCAAGGGAGAGATTTTCAGTGAAACGGAAAGACGGGGCAAGGGCGATGCGAGGGAGCGCGAAGGCGTGTGCAGGATTGTTGTGGAGCGCACGGGATCTAAGAGTGGGGACTGGGTGAGAGCACAGCCCCATTTTGCTGAAAGCGATGATTTGGATAATCAACCGTATTTTACTTCGCAAGGACATGCTGTGCATCGGCCACGCGGTGGTTTTGTTGCATGAATGAGATCAGTGCTTTCGGATTGATATTTAAACCTCCTCTCTCTTGGGGGCAGAGAGCGCTGCCGCGCTGTGACAACTTCGTCACCGCTGGAGCGATGAGTTTTTGTTGTGATCTGCGTTTCATGTCATCGGAAGTAGAAATTTATTTCCGAAGACCTTATGAAAATCGATATCGTGACTGATACGTTCGCACCGGATGTCAATGGTGTGGCGATGACACTGGGCCGGCTGACCGAAGGATTGCGAAAACGCGGACACCGCGTGCATGTGATACGGACAGGCGAAGGCAAGCGGGGCGAAACCATACTCGCCTCAGTGCCTCTGCCCGGATACCGGGAAGTTCGCATCGGACTGCCGGGACCGATCAAGTTGCGCAAACGATGGATCAAGCGGCGACCGGATGCGATCTACGTCGCGACCGAAAGCCCTCTGGGGAAATCCGCAGTCAAAGCGGCGGTAGCGTTGGGTATCCCGGTAGCCACCGGGTTCCATACGAATTTTCACGAATACATGAAGCGCTACAGCCTTGGCTCCTTGCAGTCCATGGCGATGTCGTATTTGAAACGTTTCCACGGCCGCGCTAATTGCACCTTGGTTCCCTCGGCTGAGTTGGTTGAGCGTCTTGGTGCTGAGGGCTTCAGGAACGTTCATCTTATGGGCCGGGGAGTTGATACGAAATTGTTCGCCCCGGAGAAACGCAGGGAGTCACTGCGCGCGAGCTGGGGAGCGACTCCTGGTGCGCCGGTGGCAATTGTGGTCGGCCGTATCGCTGCGGAGAAAAACCTGGATCTCGCGATACGCAGCTTCTCGGAAATGCGTAAAGCGATTCCGGATCTGCAATGCGTCATGGTCGGGGACGGACCGATACGCGAAAAACTCGAAGTCAAATATCCGTGGGTCCATTTCGCCGGGGTACACACGGGCGAGGATCTTGCCCGGCACTACGCTTCCGCAGATATCCTGCTGTTCCCGAGTGAAACCGAGACTTTTGGGAACGTCGTGCTTGAGGGAATGGCCAGCGGTCTCGTGACGGTATCCTACGACTATGCCGCAGCGGCCAGATTCGTGAAACATGGTGAAAACGGCCTGAAAGCTGAGAAGGGCGATGCCGAGGGATTCATCCGGCAGGCGAAGTCCGCGCTTGGGATTCGCCAAGGCCACGGAATGCGTATCGCCGCCCGCGAATTGGCATTGACGCAAGGGTGGGAGGCCGTGGTGGCGGTATTCGAGGCGCGGCTGGAGGAAATTTCCGGTAATGCCAAGGCTCCAGCTAAGGCTAGGAAGAGAACCACCCGATCGGGGAAGCGTGAGAAAGTCCCTTTCCGCACAGTGTTCCTTTCAGATATCCATCTTGGAACACCTGAGAGCAAAGCGACTGAAGTCGTGGATTTTCTGAAACAGATCCGCTGCGATAAACTTGTTCTCAATGGCGATATCGTCGATGGATGGGCTTTGAAACGTGGATCGAAGTGGTTGCCTCGACATAGCCGGGTGATTCGAAAGATCCTGAAAATGACCGAGAAGGATGACACGGAGGTCATTTACCTGAGGGGCAACCACGATGATATCCTATCGCGGTTTCTCCCACTGGCGTTCGGGAACATCAAGTTCATGAAGGAATACATCCACACCGCCGCGAACAAACGACGCTACCTCGTCGTCCATGGCGATGGATTCGACAGTGTCTCTACCAATCACCGATGGCTCGCCTCGATTGGAGCAGTCGGCTATGAAATGCTGCTCAAAGTAAACGGCTACTACAACAAGCTCCGCGAGTGGCAGGGAAAGGAATATTTTTCTCTCAGCAAGCGAGTGAAAGCCAAAGTCAAATCAGCCGTGAGCTTCATTGATAAATACGAGCAACTCCTGCAAGAACTCGCACTGCATAAAGAATGCGACGGTATCATCTGTGGGCACATCCACACGCCCGAGGACAAGCAGGTTGGAGCAATCCACTACCTCAACTCAGGTGACTGGGTCGAGAGCCTCACGGCCATCGTCGAGCACCACGACGGCCGCATGGAACTCATCGAGTTCGATAAATTCATGGCCGGATGCGATCAAGTCGATCCAGATCCTGTGGAAAGCACGGAGGTGAATGAAATGATTGTGGCCCGTGAGCAGATCACAAATCGCGAGGTTGAAGTTCTGGTCGCGGAGCCATCCTGAGGGGCAGCACTTTCGTCTGGCTTGAATAGCTGAAAGCACTGGGATTTTATCAGTAGGCTTGATCGCGTTGGCTGAGACCATGGAGTCTGTGATGTCGTAGCAACTCTTATCGCCGTAAGAGGCTTCGGGATGTGCTTTCAGAAATACGAATTTCCTCTACCTCTCAAGAACCGGGCTACAAGTCCTTCTTGAGGGGCAAAGATCCATGCCACTGTGAAAAGCAAGCCTGCTGCGAAGGCCATGGTTCCGGAACTTGTCGTGTCACTAATTCCGAAAAGCGGTGGAATCCTGATCGCCATGAAATGCCCGACCCATGACGAGGCCGCGCCGACGGCACACGCGATGGCGATCATCGGGATGAGCCTGCGGGTGATGAGCAGCGCGGTGGCGGCGGGGACGATGAGCATCGCGATAACGATGATACTTCCCACTGACTCAAAGGCGGCGACGGTGGTGACGGCGACCATGGTCATGAGCAGGTAGTGCATAAAACCCGAGGAGAACCCCAGGGTGTCCGAGAGACTGGGATCGAACGAGCTGAGGCGCAGTTCCTTGAAAAGCAGGATTACGATACCGAGGTTCACGATTAGTATCGCTCCGTTCACGGCGGCTGCGCGTGGCAGCTCGAAGGGGCCGAAACTCACCATATCGAGCGGTGTCAGTTCGATGGCTCCGTAGAGTACGCAACCGGGATCGAGATCGACGTAGTCTGCCGCACTCACAATTAGAATGAGACCAATTGCGAACAGTGTGGTGAACACGATTCCCATCGCCGCACCGCGGTCCACGCCTCCGAATCTGCTGATCCATTGGGTGAAAAGTGCTGTGAGCATACCAACGACGGCCGCACCGATGAACATCGGGAAGCTATCGCGGGCACCGGTGAAGAAAAATGCGAGCGCAAGGCCAGGCAGCACGGCATGGCTTATTGCATCTCCCATCATGCTCATTTTGCGAAGCACGAGGAAGGAGCCAGGGATCGCGCAAGAAATGGCACAAAGCATTCCGGTGACGGCGATCCAAGTATCGAATATGGTCCAGGACATGGCAATTTTATGGTTCTTGGCGCAGCGCCATAGTCCCAGTGTTATCGCGATCTTGGGGAAAAGAGCAGCGCGAAGCCAGGTGCTCCGTTGAAGTCCTCTTGGTGCAGCACGTGTGGCAGGTTGGACACTGTGCCAGAATATGACGTCTATCCTTGATAAGATTCATTTTCTCATGGGCAAATCCGATGACATTGGTCCAATAATATTTTCTCTTGTTCTGTTTTCCTCATTGAGAAATTACGGCAGCTCAAAACTCATCTGCTTTTGCTAACACGGCTCCAGTTCGTCGAGCAGTTTCTCGAGTTTGAACTTTTTCTCGATCACATCAAGCGCTTCTAGGCTTGGCAGGGTCAATAACCGCTTTAGCTGGGATGGAGATCACGTTTTCGACGGTTCCGGGGCTTATGCAATCCCTTTCCCCCACACCCAACCACTCAGCAAACAAAATTTGAAATTTTGGGAACAAGGCCTAGCCTCCTGCGTGCCGCTCGCCGCCTTCGTCGCCAACCTTCTCATCTTCACCACCGCATGGGCCTTCTGTGTGAAGATCAAGAACTTCTCCCCGGTCGATGCCTTCTGGGCGTTCTGCATCGGCCTCACCGCGTTGTTTTTCCTCCTGGTTCAATCCCCTAATCCCAAACAAATCACCGCCTCTATACTCATCGGCGCATGGGCTCTGCGACTCGGCTACCACCTGGCGAAACGCATCGCCAAACACCACCCCGAGGAGGACTCGCGCTACATCAAGCTCCGCAAAGTCTGGGACGGAAAAGTAAACTCCATGTTCCTGCTCTTCTTCCTCGGCCAGGCAGTTTCCGTCTTTCTGCTGGCATTCCCCTTCCAACTCATCGCCGCAGATCCAGATCCGACCTTCGACACGCTCTCCATCATCGGCGTAATTGTCACAGTCATCGGCCTCATCGGCGAAACCATCGCCGACAAGCAGATGTCCGCCTTCAAAACCGAAGACCCATCACCGAAATCAATCTGCAAAAAAGGTCTCTGGAAATACTCCCGGCACCCCAACTACTTTTTTGAATCCGTCATCTGGACCGGCTTTTTCATCTTCGCCCTTGGCTCCCCCTGGGGCTGGACCGCGATCTACGCCCCCGCCATCATCACCTTTTTACTCCTGAAAGTCACCGGCATCCCCCCCACCGAAGCCTCCGCCCTGAAACGCAAAGGCGACGCCTACCGCGAATACCAACGCACCACCTCCCCCTTCATCCCCCTCCCACCAAAGAAAGGAACCGCAATTTAGAAATCGCGACACCTCCCAGAGAAGCTATCTTCCATACGGCTGCATAACCCCAGCCTCTTCCTTAGGGTTTAAAATTTAGAATTTAAAGTTTCATGAACACCAACGACCTCATCGCCTCGGGAAAGATACCGGACTCCGTCATCCGCCTCGGCATCCGCCACCGCCTGGCCAATACCATCGCCCCATTCGAGAAACTCGATCCCGAAGACCGCCAGGCAAAGCTCATGGCCCACATCGCCGAGCTCAAAACCATGCCTGTCGCCATCGCCACCGACGAAGCCAACGAGCAGCACTACGAGCTGCCCACTTCCTTCTTTAAACGCTGCCTGGGTCCGCACATGAAATACTCCTCCGGCTACTGGGAGGAAGGTGTCACCGACATCGGCGAGTCCGAATCACGCATGCTTGAAATCACCTGCGAACGCGCAGAACTTGCCAACGGCCAGCGCATCCTCGAACTCGGCTGTGGCTGGGGCTCACTCACCCTTTGGATGGGAAAACATTATCCCGATGCCAAAATCACCGCCGTCTCCAACTCCCGCACCCAACGCGAGCACATCATGGCCGAGGCGGAAAAACGCAACCTCCACAACATCAAGGTCATTACCGCTAATATGATCCACTTCGAGGGCGTCGGCGAATCCGTTTTCGACCGCTGTGTCTCCGTCGAAATGTTCGAGCACATGAAGAACTATCAGATCCTCCTCGAACGAATCTCGAATTGGCTCAAGCCAGACGGCAAGCTCTTCATCCACATTTTCACCCACCGCGAAAACGCATACCATTACATCGCCGAAAACGAAGACGACTGGATGGCCAAATATTTCTTCACCGGTGGCCAGATGCCCTCCGATGACCTGCTCCTCTACTTCCAGGACGATCTCCGCATCGAGCAGCACTGGCAGGTCAACGGGCAGCACTACCAGAAAACCTCTGAGGCATGGCTCGAAAACATGGACGCCCACAAGGAAGAGCTTTTCCCCCTCATCTCCGAAACCTACGGTGCCGAGAACGCCATTCGCTGGTGGACCTACTGGCGTGTCTTCTACATGGCCTGCGCCGAACTCTGGGGCTACCGTAAAGGCCACGAATGGATCGTTTCCCACTACCTCTTCAAGAATGTATAGTTCTTTGACAACTCGATCATATGAACCTCTGTAAAACGATCACTCTTGCGATTCTCGCGCTTTCCGTGGCCTTCGTCCAAGGCGGCGAAAAGACGAATGTCTTGTTCATCGCCGTAGATGACATGAACACGGATCTGAACTGCTATGGCGTCAGCGAGGTCAAGACGCCAAATATCGACAAGCTCGCCAGTGAGGGTGTGCTTTTCGACCGCGCCTACTGTCAGTTTCCGGTCTGCGGGCAAAGCAGAGCCAGTATCATGATGGGACTGCGCCCCAATACTTCCGGATTTCTGGGCAAGCGGGACAATCTCAGAAAGTTGCAGCCCGAAGTTGTCACCCTGAGCCAGTTTTTTATGAAGCAGGGCTATTTTTCAGCCAGAGTCGGCAAGATCTACCACTACAGCAACCCATACGCGATCGGCACCAACGGCAATGATGATGCCGCCAGTTGGGACGAACGCTTCAATCCGAAAGGTATTGACCGCACACAGGAAGACAAGATCACGCGCTATGGCACGATGCCGAATCCGAAAGCTCTCGGCATCTCCATGGCTTGGTGGGATCCGGTGAGCGAAGATACGGATCACACCGACGGCAAGGTGGCGTCACAGGCCATCGAGCTAATCGAGAAACACAAGGACAGCCCTTTCTTCATCGCCGTCGGATTCTTCAATCCGCATTGCCCGTACGTCGCGCCTAAAAAGTATTTTGACCTCTACGATATAAAGGACATTAAGATGGAAGGTCTTGAGTCGGCAAAAGAGGATCTCAAGGATGTCCCGGAAATGGCCGTCACCCGTGACAGCGGCAATTGGCCGTATTTTTTCGATGGAGTGACCTCCGAACAGGCGAGGCAATGCAAGCTGGCCTATTACGCTTCGATTTCTTTTGTGGACGCGCAGGTCGGGCGCATCATGGCGGCGCTTAAGGAAAACGGTTTGGATGATAATACGCTTGTCGTGCTCTGGTCGGACCACGGATATTTCCTGGGGGAAAAAGGGCTTTGGTACAAATTCAAGAATTTTGAGCGCAGCCTGCGTAGCCCGCTGATCATCCGCGGTCCCGGGATCAAGGGGAATCAGGTATGCACCCGGCCGGTTGAACTGCTCGACCTCTATCCTACACTGGCTGATATGACTGGTTATCAGGTTCCCTCGGTTCTCGAGGGAAAATCCCTCCGGCCCTTGCTGGAAAATGCCGATTCTCCCTGGGCCAAGCCGGCCATATCGCAAGTTTACCATAGCAAAGAGCAGCAGGGCTACAGCATCCGGACGAAACGATACCGATACACCGAGTGGAACGGAGGCAAGGCTGGGGAGGAACTCTACGATCACCAAAACGACCCTGATGAGATTCACAACCTAGCCAGCGAACCGGAGCACAAGGGCGTGAAAGAGCGTTTAAAAAAGGCCCTAAGCCCGTTTGTAAAATACTAATACCAATGAGCGGAATAAGACCCGGCTCATTTTCAACCGCAACCGCGCAACTTTCAAATCCCGGCAATTTCTGAATTCTACCTGATTATCCTAGAATCCGCAGTTAGGTATCAATTTTTCAACCGCAAAGCCGCAGAGGTCGCAAAGGAACGCAAAGCAGAGTGAGCTATAGCGAACCTTTCCAGACAGCAAAGCCAAACCGCTTGGACGGAATGAAATGGAGTCAAAGCCTTGCTTGTGGGAAGATATGAAATTTGGCGAACATATGGAACTGCTTGGTTCACCCAATGGGTGAAATGGAATAACCGTTTAAAATCCCCTGCAATGTCCCGAAACATAAACTCTTCTCAGCGTTCCCTCTGTGACCTCTGCGCCTCTGCGGTGAAAATCTTCTCTCTCTCTCTGCGGCAGCGGTGATCGTCGGCAAAGGGCTGTTCTTCTGGACGGCCCGCGCCGAACTATGGGGCTTCCGCTGCGACCGCAGGTGGATCGTCTCGCATAACCTTTTCAGAAATTTAAAATCATGATTTGAAGAATCGGAGATTCGACCGTTATTTACACAACACTTTCCATTATGAAATTTTTTTTACTCCTCGCCCTATCAACTACCCTCGCGACCGCCCAATCAGCTTCCGAATGGAAGAAAAAAGGCAACGCGCTCGAAGCCAAAGGCAAAACCCGTCAAGCCCTCGATGCTTTTCAGAAAGCTGAAGCCCGAGCGCCGAATGATCCCGAAATCCTCGTCAAGATAGCCAAACAACATGGCGACATGATGCCCTCGCTGAACGGAGCTGCAAAAAAGGAAGCCGCTCGGAAGTCCCTCGAATACTCCCGCAAAGCCGTCGCGATTGACCCGAATTCATCGGATCCGCACCTCGCCGTAGCACTCTCCCTGGGAAAAAATACCGAGTTCATGGGAAATAAGGAAAAGCTCGAAGCCTCTCGCGAAATGAAAGCCAAAGCCGAAAAAGCCCTCCGCCTCAATTCGAGGTCAGACTACGCACACCACATGCTCGGCAGATGGCATCAGGAAATGGCTGGCATCGGTGGCGGAACCCGATTCATTGCGAAAATCGTCTATGGTGGCGTCCCCAAAGGCTCCTACGAGGAAGCTCTCGAGCACTTTAAAAAAGCCCGGAACATCAACAGCAACCGGCTAATTCATCAGATCGAATACGGCCGGACTCTCGCCATGATGAACCGCGACGAAGAAGCCCGCAGAGAAATCAAGAAAGGCCTCGCAATGAGAAGCCGTGAAGCCGACGACGCCGATTCCAAAGCGCGCGGTCGGGAAACACTGAACAGCCTATAGGAAATCACTAAGCAAAGGGGCAGCCGCTGTCGCAGGGTAGTTTATGATCCAACCACGTATTTCTGTAAGAAACAGTTCCCCCCTTACTTGACCGCCCTGAGGCGTTTGCCGTCCAGTCATCGGGCGACGGCTTCCCACATCTCTCGCAGCTCCTCGATACTCTCATCGAGTAGCTTCAGATCAAACTCGTGCACATCGATTCCTTTTCCGAGGCCCTGCAAAAGCAGAACGGTTAGTTCTCCGCCGAGGTGTTCGCGGAATTCATCAAGACCGGCAAGCACACGGCGGCGACCTTTTTCATCCATCCAATCAAGAGCCGGATGATAAGTCTTCAAGCCCAACCTGGTGATCACCTCGATCACACGGTTCGCTTCCGACTCACCAAGCAAGCCTTTCTTTCGCGAATAAATCGTATCCAGTGCCACACCGACTGCTACAGCCTCCGCATGTGAAAGCTGATAGTCGGTCATCCCCTCCATCTTGTGTGCCGCCCAGTGACCGAAATCCAGCGGCCTGCTTGAACCAGTTTCGAAAGCATCGCCCCCCATCGCAATATGCCGCGCGTGAAGCAGCGCCGAGCGCCTGACACATTCACTGAAAGGCTCTTGCTCAAGGCTTACCAAGCCCACAACGTTTTCCTCAATCCACTCGAAGAATTCCCGATCTTTCACCAGCGAGACTTTCACCGCCTCAATCAGTCCGGCGAGACTTGTCTCACTATCCTGACTTTCAAGAAACGCGAAATCATTGATCACCGCAAACGGAACCGAAAAAGACCCTACCCAGTTCTTCTTACCAAACGCATTGATCGCACTTTTCACACCCACCCCGCTATCGTCTTGGGAAAGTGTGGTAGTCGGGAAACGCACCAACCGAACTCCACGGTGCGCAGTTGAGGCCGCAAATCCGACTGCATCCAGAAACGCCCCTCCACCTATCACAAGGACGTATGAATGACGGTCGATATGACTCTCATCAATCTCACTCCAGACTTCGCGCACCAGCGTCTCATCAGCCTTGCACGCCTCACCACCGCGAAAAATCCTGACACCACGGAAGTCAAAATCCAGATCGTCGAAATATCCATGGATCTCATCGACCAGATTCGGCCACGCTGAAGAAACGGATTCTTCCAGAAAAACCAGGACCCGGCGGCCGCTGCCCTCCGCAAGAATATCGGATACCGCCATATTTCCATCCAGAAATGCCCCTCGCGTGAAGATCAAGCGGTGCTTGAAGGTAACTGGAATATCAAAATCGTGGCGGTCCATCGGCTGTTTTTTACGGGGCGGTTAGGTAATCCCTTTTACAGCGTCTGGCCAATGTTTCTTTCCCAAATCATCCGCCCGCACTTAACATCCCGCCCATGCAGGAGGAAATTATCTTATACGAAAGCAAGTGGCTCGGCCTCTACCGCAAAGGACACTGGGACTACGCACGCCGCCCCAATTCCGACGCCTGCGTGGGCATCCTCGCCATCACAGACCAAGACGAAATCCTTCTGGTCGAGCAATTCCGCATCCCGGTCGGGAAAAAGGTGATCGAAATACCCGCCGGCCTCGTCGGCGATGAACCGGAATTCCAAGGTGAAAGCCTCGCCGATTCCGCCGCTCGCGAGTTACTTGAAGAAACCGGCTACCGCGCAGGATTCATCCGGCTAGCGATCTCATCACCCACCTCCGCAGGCATGACCCCGGAAACCACCCACCTCTTCCACGCAACCCAACTGACCCGCGAAAACGAAGGCGGCGGAACCGCAGGCGAAAATATCGTTGTTCACAAAATCCCTCTGGGGGAGCTTCGCAACTTCCTCTCGGAAAAAGAATCCTCCGGATTCCTGATCGATTTTAAGATCCACGCCGCTCTCGCCGCCGCAAACATCGGCTTTTAGAAATCGTAGTCGTCGATGTTTTCTTCCGTAAATGCGAAGGGCGTTCCAAGTATAATGCTGTCTCCCTTGATCTCCAACTCGCCGAGTTTTCCAGCTTCGAAAGTCTCGTCACCTTTCTCCAGCTCTCCGTTAGCAAGCGCAACTCCCGCCTGCACCGCCAAATAACCGAGATCCTGTGGATTCCAGAGAATGATCGCCTGGGTGACTCCTTCTTTCACATAGACACGATTCTCACTGGGCAGCCCCAACCCGATGACTTTCACCTCACCGGCTTTACCAGCTTGCTTCACCGCCTCTGCCGCGCCTGGAACCCCTGGTGAGCAGACTGCAATGATCGCTTTAATATCCGGGTTCGCACTCAACAAATTCGTCGCCTCCTGCTGGGCCTTGTCCTTCTGGTCATCGCAAGGGCGAATCCCCACCAGCTTCATGTCAGGATATTTTTCCGCCTGCCGCTCCTTGATCGCATCGATCCACAGGTTCAGGTTCGCCGAGGTCAAAGTTCCGGTGATGATCGCGAACTCGCCTTCCCCGCCCATTTGTTCCGCAGCGGTATCGATCAGCTTCTCGCCTATCCCCTGCGCCGTCGCTTGGTTCGCGAAAAACGAACGCGCATCCGGTTGCGCATCCGCATCGTAAGTCACCACCTTGATCCCCGCGTCCTGAGCTTTTCTCAGCGCAGTTGAGAGCGAATCCCTGTTCTCGCAGGCAGCAACAATCACATCCAAGCCATCGGTAATCCAGTTCTCAACAATCTCATTCTGCTTCGCCGGATCCGCACTGATCGGGCCGTCCACCCGGAGATCGATATCAAGATCCTCGGCAGCCGCACGGGCACCCTTTTCACAGGTCACGAAATACTGGTTGCCCTTGCTCTTCAGAAGAAAACCGACGGAGAGCTTGCCCGCGTCCTCCGATTTCTTACAGGAAACGAAAGGAAGCGAGGCGAGGAGGGCGGCGGTGAGGAGGAAGGTTTTGCGTGTCATGGGTTTGATGGATCGGCGGAAGTTTGCTTACGCGGCCTGCGAAGTGCCAGCGTTTTTGTAGAGGCTGCCAAAGCCAGCGCGGTCAGTAACAACAGCCCAGTCAGCAATCCCGAAACCTCACGCGCCACACTCGAAACCTTCTCACCAAGTATTTCGTAATCGGAAATCCGCGTCAGGCCGTTGTTCAGGACTGCCAGCGAGATCCACCCGAGAATGGTCCCACTCACATTCCCCGATCCACCGAAAATACTCACTCCTCCAAGCACCACCGCAGTGATCGCCAGCAACTCATATCCTGTCCCCGCGTTCGCACGCGCTTCGCCGAGCCGTGCGACCAGAATCACCGCCGCCAGGCCCGCAACCGCCCCCGCAGTGATGTAGGCCAAAGAGACATTTCTCGCCACCGGAAGTCCGGCATACCGCGCACCCTCCTCGGAGTATCCAATTGCCCGCAGCGACCTTCCGTAAGTTGTCCGATGCACCAAAAACCAGATCAGAAAACCAACTCCGATCACGATCCAAACCTGCGTCGGCACGCCCGCTATATCCGAATTCCCAAGCGCCAGGAAATCTTCGGAAAATCCAGAATATGACTCCGAACCTTTCGTGAGCGCCTCGGCAAGACCCCTGAACAATGAAAACGTCCCCAGCGTCACAATCAGCGGCGGAAGTTTCAACCCGGCGACCAGCCCCGCGTTCACGCACCCACCAACCGCTCCGCAAAGAATCGTCAGCGCACCCGCAGTCCACGGATTCAGTCCCAAAATATTCACCATAATCCCGAACAAAACCGCGCAAAGCCCCATCAACGATCCGACTGAAAGGTCAATCCCTCCAGTCAGGATCACAGGAGTCATCGCCAGCGCTAGCAACCCGATCTCCACCGAATGCCGGAACACGTTCGAGACATTTCCATCGGTCAAAAAATTCCGCCCCATGATCTGGAAAAGGATTACCTCCACCACGATCACTAGCAGGAGCACCGCTTCGTGAGGCGGAAAAAATCTGACTGTCCTGCTCCAGAGATTCATAACCCGAGTGTTCTACTATTTGCAGAAATCTTCAACGCTCAAACCACTCTGACGTATTATGGACCGCGCGCATTGCCCATCCACTGCGGACTGAAGTCCTCGCACTGTTCAGCCCTCCAGGATCATTTTTGCTCTCGCAAGTTCCTGGGCGAAATTTTCCGTCTCGAATCTCTGCGGAACCAATGCGGGGTAGCTGCTCGTTGAGGCCGCGATCAATGACTGGGCGTGGCGTTTCTGGACGATACCTTTGGAAGCCGACCACGTTTTAAGAACCTCGGTAACCGTGATCCCGGGTTGGTCACGACGGGCGCTTTTCACCTCCCGGATCAGGAAATCCAAGTCACGGTTGGAATACCAATCGGTTTGTTCGACTACCTTGTCGAGTTCATCGCCATCCAAGTCAATACCCTTGGCCGTGAACATCGCGCGGAAGAAGGTCTTACGACCCTCCCCTTCGAGATCGAAAATCGGGATCTGTTTCGGCGCACGGCTGAGCACATCCGGATCGAGCAGGTCGGGCCGGGTTGTCATCAGGCACCAGACTACTTTCGAGAGCAGCCCCTTGTCGGACATCATTTTGATGATATTCGCCATCAGTCTTTTTTCAGTCCCGTGGGTGTCACCGGAATGAATGCTTCCGAAGGCTGCATGCGCCTCGTCGACGAGGATCGCGACTTTCCCGTAGATCTCGATATAGCGTCTGACCATTTCGAAAAGTCGGTCGGTTCCGCCGAAATCCGAGGAACGGATCTGCGAGAGCTCGATCACGATACGCCCGGAATCGGCGGCGTGCGCTTCCACGTTGAAAGTCTTGCCGACACCGTTGGGGCCTGAGACGACGAAAGCCGAAATTGCGGTTTCCGTGCATTCACAATCGCGGAATACGCGCTTGATCGCATCGCGCGGTCCCTCGTAGCCGCAGAGATCCGCATCGCCATGCTGCGGGCGTTTGATCGTGACCACTCCGTCCAATTGCGCTTTGAGAATTTCATTCAGCAGCATGTTCACCGACTTGCGGGTTACTGGTGAATTCGTGCGGGCAGACTCTTCAAGCAGCGACGAAACCGCGGTCAGGTTCAGGCCTGCGGTATTGCCGATGAATTCGTCCACTCCGGCTTCGAAAGTTGGAGCGACAGCATCCGGATGTTTTTCGAACACTGCGATGCGATCTGAAATGTAGTGCCTGCGGGTCGCGTCATCGGGGAAACCGACTTCGATGCATTGGCAGGTGGGAAGGGAGAGGATTCGGGAATTGAGTTCCGAGCGATTTTCGGCCACTAGGACGGTCACATGGTTTCCAGCCAGATAAGCAGGATCGCTCAACCAACTGAGAAGTGTGGCGAGCCTGCCACGATCCAGTTCCGAAAGTTTCCCAAAATCTCCCGGAGGAAAAAACGCGCCTGCCAAGCGGATGATCGTGCAGATGGGCTTCACCGCCTCTCCTTGTTCCGCCGCTCGGCGTGCCATTTCCGTGATTTCACGAAGTAGCACAAGGGACGCTCCGGGGCGTTGTTTTGTCCGTTCCAAGAGCATCTCGGGGCTCGGCGCGACAGGCTGCTGTTTCTTCTGGTCACGTCGACCAAGGTGGCGGTTGACGATTTCCGACCCGAAGTCGAGCAGTCCGCCAAGTGAATCAGCAGGGTCGTGCGTGAGCTGCCGAAGTGGATCTGGAAGCCACCCGATGGCGCTGAACAGGTCGGTTCTCTGGGTGCTATCGTAAAAGCCGACTCCGAGCGAAAGATCCAGACGGATCATGGTAAAATGGCCGGCAAAGGATTGGCACAGGCGTTCTTCAAGCGGTGAAAATCCGGAATCATCACGGTTCGGAAACAAGTCCATCACTCCGCCGGTGAGCGCGAAGATCCGCTTGCCGCGCTGTTTCACGCCATCAACCAGTTCGGTCATGAACTTCGGTGTGGGTCCTGGCTGGGTCGCTGAATTTTTTTCGTCCATGGGAGTCAGCCTTTGTCGGGGTGGTCGTGATCGAACTCAGCGACTCGCTGCAGATGATCGGGGTCCAGCACATCCTCATGGACCTTGCGCCGGAGCGTTCTGAACTCTGGCGAATCGATGACAGTTGTCGGCCTTGGATAGCTCCCGCCGAGAGCGGAGGTGACGTCGCGGTCGGTCACGATGCGTGCTCCGATTTGTTGCTCCGGTGCATCGGCCTGCCAGTATTGGGAGAGTCCGACTACACGGCTACCGAGGAACAGCGCCTCGTCGAGATCGTGGGTTACAAAAATCACGGTCAGGTCATTGAGCTCCGCCTGCTCCAGGATGAAAAGCTGCATGTCCTCACGGGTGCTGTGATCGAGCGCGCCGAAGGGCTCATCCATCAGCAGCACTTCGGGTTTCATGATCGTGGCCTGGGCGATCGCGACCCGCTGCTGCATTCCGCCGGAAAGCTCGTGGGGAAACTTATTTCCATCATCCTCCTGAAGCCCGACGTGTTTCAATAACCCGAACGCTTCCTCCCGCGCCTCCCGAAACACGCGCCGATAACGCGGCCCGATACTGCGGACCAATGATTCTAACGGCCCGGTATGTTGAAGCAGTGGCCCGAGGGCAATGTTGTTGGCGACTGTCAGATGCGGGAAAAGCGAATACCGCTGGTAGACGATTCCCGTTTTCGGAGTGACGTTTTCGACCGGTTCGTTGTTCACGAAAACCTCGCCGGCAGTGGGGAACTGGGAGCCGAGAATGAGCCGGAAGAGCGTGGATTTTCCACAACCGCTGGGGCCGACGATGGTCGTGAACTCGCCCTTGCGGATGGTCAGGTTCAGGCCTTGGAAAACGGTCACGGACTTACGCTGAAAACCGAAACCGCCATCGAATTTCAACTTGGGTTTCGAGCGGTAGGTCACCTCCACATGGCGCAGCCGGACGACCACATCGCGCTCATCATCGCCGGTATTTTCAGTGTCGTTGTTCATGTTCCGGCGAGCCATTTGTAGCGGTGTTTGATCCAGAGGCTGACAGCGAGATCGAGGAGGAACATCAGTAAGGTCAGCCAGATGACATAGACGATGGTCGAGTCCATCGCGGTGGTCCGGTAGAATTTGATAAAGATCCGGTATCCGATGCCGGCTTCGGCGGAGATCGATTCACCGGCGATCATCAGGACTGCCATGATTCCAAAATTGAGGCGGATTGTATTGAGAACGTTCGGCCAGATCTGTGGAAACACCACGCGCCAGGGCAGCTCGGTTTCACATGCGCCGAGGCTCTGTGCTTTGAAGAACTGCTCGCGTGGAATCGCCCTCGCTCGCAGGTAAGTGTCGAGACAGACCAGTGGAAACACCCCGAGCACAATCAGCCCGACTTTCGCGACTTCACCCGTGCCCAGAGTGATGAAAAGGATCGAGAGCAAGGCCAGCGCGGGGATCATGCTGAGAATGACCATGATGGTTTTTCCAAGCGATTCCGCCCATGGATAACTGCCCATCATGACGCCGAGCGGGACAGCCAGCAGGATGACTGCCAAGGCCCATCCCATCCGCTTGAAGCTTGCGACGGTGTCTTTGAAAATCACGAATTGCCGCTCAAGACGTAGCTCCTTGCGACGGTCGCTCTCGCGCTCAGGAGTGGGAAGGGGGAGCGCCACTTTTTTCGCTGCTTCGACGAGTTTTTCAGTCGTTGGCATCAGCTTCGCCCGGTCCGTATCGGCGAGCTCGGATGATCGCTTCACGTATGCGAAGCAAAGGATAAGCACCGGTAGCAGGGTCAGGGCGAGCTTGCCCGCCCATGGGATCTTGGCGTCGGTGCGCAGGAATTTCACGGTTGTGATGGGTTTTTAAAACGGTCGGGCCAGTGGAAGGGGATGATAAATCCCTTCCACTTATTCCGCTGCACTCAGGTCAAAGCGCAGTTGCACGTTGTCCTTGTTTCCGAGGACCTCGCCATCCGCGAACTGGATGCCGATGTAACCGGCTTCTTCGGCATCCTCGCCTAGCAGCGCCTGGTCGAAGCAGAAATCGCGGACGAGCTTGGTCGCCTGCTTGTGGGCTTTCGATTTCAGAGCCTCTGCCATGGTGTCGGGGGTGTAGTAAAAGAAGGTCGTCGCCAGTTGGGCTTTCGCCTCGGCAATCGTAACATTTGCCGCTTGTGCGATGGTTGCGATCAGATCTTCGGCTTCTTTGCCGCCGCCGTTCATGATGCCCATCATCTCGAACCATGCTCCGGAAACCGCTTTCGCGAGACGGGGATCCTCTTTCATGAGATCCGTGCGGATCACGAAGCCGTCGAGAATTTCACCCGGGATTTTAGAGGAATCGAAGACGCTGTTGATGCCGGGTTGTTGCATCAGGCCGAGTGCGTGAGGATTCCAGGTGACGGTGGATTTCACTTTTGCCTGGTCGCTGTTGAAGCCGCTGACGATACCTTTTTCCGCACGGTGGGCGAATTTGAAATCAGATTCTTTAAGACCGCCGAGGACGATACCCCGGTAAAAGAGGTAGTGGCTTACGGTGAACTCCTCTCCATATGTGGTCGTGCCTTTGAGGCCCGCGATAGAATCCGCGCCTTTCGCCAGCCACTTGTCGTTTCCGTTGGAATAATCGCCAACGACAAAAAACGAAGTGTCGATTCCCGCTTGGCTGATCAAGGTGAGAGCGTCCATGGTCGTCACCGGGACAACGTCGATATTCTTGGCCTTGAAGGCATCGATGGAGGCGACGTATCCGAACTCTTTCACGGCGATTTTGATGCCGTTCTTTTTCGCGTGTTTTTCAAGCATTCCGGTATCGGCCAGGTATTTGACCGGGCACCAGCCGATGTAGTTGCTCCAACCGACGGTGTAATCTCCGTCTGCTTGTGCGTTCGATGTGAGGGGGGCGGCTGCAAGGGCGGCTGCGATGAAGGCTGTAATTGTAGATTTCATAATTAGGTAAGTGGTTGGGTTGTTCAGGCTTTGAGTTCACTTTCACCATCGTTCGTGGTGGTTTCGGTGGGGGCTTCCGCAGTGTCTGCGGCGAGCATTTCGTCGAGCAGGTTCAGGCCTGCCATTTCTGTCATCGTGGATTCGAGTTCCGTCTCGATGGAATCCGCAGAGGCACCTTCGAGCTCGGACTTAATCTTCGCCTTTTGTTTCATCTGGGCAACTCGGGTGGTGACGGTGTTGATCGCGGAGCGGTCGGAGGCTTCTTCAAGGCCGCTGAGGCGATCCATTAGATTGGAAGTCGTCTTCGCATCGACGAAATCCGCGATGGCCTGGGCCTTCTGGTCGTCGAGGCCTTTGATTTCGCGCTGGCGCTTGGCGAGCTGGGTCTTGAGTTGATCGAGGCGGGCCTGACGATCCTCAAGCTCGGGTCCGATGCGTGTCTGGAGCTCGTCCTCGGTTTTGACTTTTGCCTGGTAGTCGATGAACGCGCGTTGCCATTTCATGACATCGGGATCGGTTTGCGCGGTCTCGCGGGTCAGGCCTTTTGCCTTGAGAACTTTGGCGAGTTGCGCTTTGGCAGCGTCGCGAAGATTGATCGCTGATTCCTCACGCTCAAGGCTTTCTTCAAGGCGCTTCTTGCTCGTTTCGACATTGGCCGCGAGTTGCGAAACCGCATTGATGAATTCGCCGTGATCCTTGATTTCCTTGTCCTTCTGGATATCGAAAGCCATGCCGACACCCTCGGCTGAGGAGGTGAATGTTTCTTCTGCGGCTTTGTTTACTTTACCTCCGGCGTAGAGCCATTTGAAGGTGAGAAATCGTTTGATTGCTTGGATGAGTCCCATGGTATTATTTTTGGTGAGTTGTTAAATGGTGAAGGTTTACCGGAGTATGGATTCTTCCTTTGCTATGTCATTGAGAAAATCCCGGATGTCCGTTTCCGCAGCCTCGGCCGCGTTGATTACATTAGATAGCCGAACGGCGGGGTTGTCGGTACTTTTATCGATATTCAGATCAGAGCGGCCTGCTTCTGACATGTATGCGCTTTTGAGAGCGGCCTCCAGTTCGTTGGAGCGGGCGATGAATTCATCACGCTTGAGGACAAGCTGTTCGTAACGCCCGATCTGCTGGGAGTGTGCGCCGAGTTTGCTTTCCAGGATACTGTGCGTGGCGTCCGGCTTTTTATATTCCTCGCTCCATGCGGCGTGTTCGATCCGTAATGTGTCAATATCGACACCACCGAGCGCGATATGGATTTCAGCGGCCTGGCGCAGATGTCCGATGCCTGCCTTGCGGGCGGATTCCGCGAGGCCCATCCGTTCGCCAACGGCGGCACCGAGTTTCGCTCCGGCTCTTGTCTCGAGGAACGCGGTGTATTGGGAGTATGCTTCGGAAAGCTCACCCGCTTCCTTCGCGCCTTCGGCAAATCCTATTTCACGACACATTTCCGCGACCTCTGAGAGGACTTGGTGCCTGTCCTGCTTGATCTGCTCCATCATCCACTTGATGTGCTCGCGGGTCAGCGACTCGCCACGGATCCACAGGTTGTAGACGAAAGCCGCCCCTCCTATAATCGCCAGCACCACGGCTGCGAAGACTCCCAGAAAGCCCAGTCCGAATGAACCGGTGAGAAGCAGAATTCCTGCGGCGAGAGCCAAGGGCAGAACTGTAAACGGCGACTGGATACATTTGTTCCTGACAGCTTTAAAAATGGCATCCTCATCAGTCAGGCTTTTGATGCTGACCTCGGGTTGGTTGTCACGCTGCGTTGCCATTTTGATTGGGAAAATTATCCGCTCTGCTCAAAGTCCGCCGCGTTCCACGAGGATGGCTTCAACTCTGGGAACCCGGCCCCGGTAAGCTCGCGACCTCGGGTTTTCCCCGGGCCTGAGTTCGGGCGGTTGTGATGAACCCATCCCTTGGACTTTCAACCGGTCCTGATCAAAGCCGTGGACAAGGACAAGGCGTTTCATCACGACCTCGGCGCGGAGGGTGGAAAGCTCGCGGTTATCCTCGCTGTCCTCGCCTCCGGTATGGCCACGGATGATCACGCGGTAGGTCGGGTAGTTTACAGAAAGCAGTTTGGCGATCTTGTCAGCCTCTTCCGCCGCACCGACTTCGAATTCGGTTTGGTTGCGGAAACGTATGGGCCGGACCTGCAGCTTCGCGACCTCGTCCAGTCGTTCCCAAGCGGAATCGCCAAGCGGCTCGAAATCGATCTCGCCATTGTCGCCCTGGCCAAGCGCCCTCGGAGAAGTGTTTTTTAAAGCCTCCAGCACACTGGAGTTCACCAGGCGGTAGGGATCGGTGATATCCGATGATTTGATCCGACCGGTATCGATCAGCACATCGGCGCAGGAAAGGATGGTATCGATCACGCCCTCCTGCGGCTTGAGCTTCGAGCCGTTGGTGGCGATGCCGAATTGAAGCTGGCAGTTGTCGTGCAGATCGAGCCAGTCGATCTTCCTTTCGTTGACGATTTCCTCGACGGTTTCCCGGTCGAGATCCGCCCAGCGGGCCATATCGGTGGTGCGTTCCGCGGCATTCCGGCGGTAGTAGTCGAGGGAGCGGAAGTATGCTTTGAAATATTTGAGCACATCACCTTCGCGTTTCGCCAGGGTTTGCTTGTTGACCACGAAATAGTCCACGATGTAGCCGGAGAATTTGTCGGATCCCCAGACATAGGTGAGATTGGGATTCTTTTTCAAGGCACGTGAAATGTCCGGTTCCCACATCACGAAAACATCGCCTTGGGCATTCATCGAGCGGGTGTAAACTTCCGCAGAGGAGCCAACCGGTTTTCTCCAGCTTCCATTCCTGCCTCCCGCCGCCTCATCGGCTGCACGGAGTTCGAAAAAATCGAGATCTTTCACGGTGATATCGACGAGAAACTCGCTCGGACTCTCACTGGTATAAACCCATTCGAGGGAGGCATCATTGAGATCCGCCACATCGTCGTTCGGGAGCTTGTCTTTAAGCGCGACGATGCCATCACCACCGTTCGAGCGGGCGATGGCAGCGACAATCACGCCGGGGAAACCCGCCTTCCGGCCATGCAGGAGATACTCCGCTGCCGGAATTGCGATGATGTCGTATTCGCCGGATTTCAATTTCGAAACCCGCTCGGCGACCGCCGCCCCGTCATCGATCCAGCGCACGCCAAGGCCCTGCCGGGCGGACTCCTTGACGGTCTGTTTTGACGAGGCGAAGAAGTAACCGAGGTATCCGTCACCGGCGATGGTGATAGTTGATTTCACCTTTGCATCGGAGATATCGCGCTCGAATTGTTCCGCCTTCGCACGCTCGGATGCCTCCTGTTGTTTTTTGAAAAACGGTTTGATGGCGAACCATGATCCGGCGACCAAGGCGCAAACCAAGAACAGCAGGACGGCGAGCTTCGATGACGGGTTCATGATTCGGTGGAATTCCGGGATTCCGGATAAGTCGGCGAGTTCAACCTTCTAAAGATCCAGAGAGGTGCTGTCATCGAGTTCGGCAAGAGTTTCCTGCATCGCGCCTAGGAGTTCCTGCTCGTCGTTGGCTGTGAAGTAGGACTCGGAATACTGGCGCAACGGATGATTGGTCCGAATCCGAAATCCGATGGTGTAGATCGGCACGTGATATTTTTGAGCGAACCTGATGCTCTCGTCAAAATCCCGTCTGTCGCTGGCCGCGCCATCGGTCACTACGATCAACCGGATGTCTCCGTAGCGGAGCTGCTTCTGAAACTGGCTGATGAGTGCGCCTGTCCCAACTTTGATGGAGGAACCCAAGGGTGTGCCACCACCTGCCTCGATACCGCTGATTTCCTGAGCGATTTGGCGGCGTTGTTCCTCGCCCCGGCCCAGCGGGACGACTTCCTTGCCTCTCATCCGGGTTTTATCAAATACGAGAAGCCCGATATTCAAATCCTCCGGCGCGCCATCCACGAAGGCGGCCACGGCACGCTTTGCTTGCTCGATGGGTTCGCCGTTCATGCTGCCGCTGCCGTCAAAAACGATATACGCATTCGAACTCGGATCCATCGACGAACCTTCCGGGCTGGTGTTGCGGATCGGTTCGTGGTCGCTCCCCGACGGTTTTGCCCCGGCGGATTGGGTTGCCTCTCCGTTGGTATCCAAAGTGCCCGTTTCGACAGATGGGTTCTCGCAAGCGGAGATTAACAGGGCGCCAAGAATTGCGGCGCTGGCGGTGATTGGGAAATACTTCATTTTTTCGGGGTGTTTCAGGATCAAAAGTCGATCTCCACGTCGTCGCCGACTTCGAGCACTTCAAGGCGCTCCAGAATGATCACGCCCCGGCGGTTCTCGGCGCGTTTGTTGGGAGTGTCCGCGTTTTCGAAAACCGGAGCGGTCGCTCCACGGCCAACCGCGACGATGCGGTTGTCATCCAGAGCCAGTCCTTTGGTTTTACAGAAACCGACGAAGGCGTCACGGAGCGCTTCCGCCCGCTGTGCCGATTTTGTTTTGAGGGAGCGCTCCAGCAAGGTCGCGGTCTGCTCCGTCGGGGAGGAGGACATTTTCAAAACCCGTTGGATTTTTCCGAGCAACTCCTTGTCGTTGTTTTTAAGGGCCTGGCGGAGGCGCATGAGGAGGTAGCCATCGGCATGCGCTTCGATAATCATGGTCGTGCCTGCGTAGGTATCGACCATTCCCATTGCCTGGTTGAAATAGTTCTGTAGGTCGGTGCTGCTGGAATCAAACGTTTCCTGGTTCGCGGCGAATGGGACGTTGAAGTCGAAAAGCGCGGTATCGCGCTCGCTCAGTTCCGGGTTATCCAGCAGGAACTCCTCGACCTTCTGTTGGGCTTGCTCAGGGTTTTTGAAAACGGATTTGGTGATTTTCACCTCGCCCGCATACTTGAGTCCGGCGCCGAGAGCCGCCCAGTCCCAGCCGGCGACAGGCATCTCGAAGCGTCCGATTCCGCGTCCCGCTTTTTCGAATGCAACTTGGATCTCTTCGGTCAGTGTCTCCATGCTCCGGGTTGTGCCTTGGCCGGTAAAGAACGCGACATTGCCGGAGTGACCGACAAGTTCGGCTTCGGAAAGCATGCCCTCCGTATCCCCCACGAGCCCGGCATCGCCAAGCAGGAGTTCGGCGGATTCGCTCATCAACTTCTTGTATTCGGCTGATTTGCTGTCCTTCGCGGAAACGAGATCCCGGAGGTCTTCCTCTGCTTTCAGCAGGCTTTTCACGAAGCTTTCGACCTTGGATTTGTTCGCATCGAAATAGTCCTTCCGAACTGCATATACATCGGGAATGATTCGGCTCGCCTGCTTGGAGGTGAAAAGGATCTTCGCCCCTTTGACCGCGAAATCGCCTTCAGTCAGTGCGGCCGCATCCGGGGAGATGACCCAGACCGCGTCGATGTCATCGCGTGCTTCGAACAGTTCTGGTGGCGAAACGATTTTGTCTCCCGCGCCGTCCAGGGGTGCTGCCAACTCGGGCAGGTAGTAGAACTTCACCTTCGCAGGATCGACTCCCGCATCTTGGATGACCTTGATCGCCGGATGCTCGTGCGGTCCGTAGAGTTGCACCGCGACCGACTTGATATCCTTGATGGATTTCACGCTATCCCGGACCACCAGGCAGTCACCGCCGTTGCTCCATGAGAGTTGGTAGATCACCACCAGATCGGTGCCCGCGTCTTGGAATGCCTTCCTTGCTTGAAGAATCATTGGGAGCGTGCCGCGCAAGTATGGAGAGTTACCACTGAGGCAGTTGGATACCTGCACCGGGAAATTATCCTCCCGATAGAGTTCCGCGCCTGCCAATGCGCCACTGTATGTCGCCAGTTTCGTGGCGACGTCCGCGCCCCAGGCGATGACCGGGATCTTCTTATCGTTGGAGACTGGTTTGATCCCTGATTTGATGGCCGTCTCCAGCGGTTTGTATTCCAGTATCTCCGCCTTCTGTGCAAAGGCTGTTCCCATACCGAGACCGATACAACATGCGGCGACCAATGAGCGTTGTTTTGTAAATTTCATTTTCAGGAACCATCATTGTCGGAATAAGGGCGGGTCACAATCCAAAAAAATGCCAACTCGCCTCTGTTTGTTGCGATTTTCGCCTTTGGGGCACGGGTTCTGCATCGTATGAGAATCCGATTACCACCATGAGCGCAGACCAATCCATGACCAACAGTTCCGATCCCGCCGACCGTCCGGGATTGCAAGACGGAAAGAAATTCAGCGACTTCCTGAAGACTTGGATTACGAAACTCGATGACGATGAAAAGACGCTGCGTGAAGCTTACGACTGCCTCATGTCGATCGGAAATTCCCAAGACGAGGTTCCGCTGATCGTGAAACTCACCGAGAACCCGAAATTTCATTTCGGAGGTCTGGGTTTTTTCAAGGGGCGGGTGACGCTCGAGCAGCACGACTACATACATATCCTCCTCGGAAGGGGGCTCACGCTCATGGATGAGGCGTTCGTGATCGGATTCACGATGGGATCGACGGACCGGGTTTCCACCCGCGAGCAAAGCTTGTTCAGTTTCATCAACAAACTTCTCTACCCGAAGCCCTACCGTTTCCAGGAAGGTGGCATGAAGGTTTTCAAGGATGCTGTCGCACTCGCGTATGTCTCCGACTGCCTGCCGCTCGAAGAGGTCGATTTCGAGCCGCTGCTCGACCTTCCCCTGCGTGAGGTGCGGGAGGCCGTGGGGCTGGAAGTGGACTTGCTCCAGGCATACTACCGCATCGAGGCGAAGCGCTACCCGGAGTGCGAGGCGAGCCAGCGGCTTGTTGTATGAAATCCCCTTTGGATAAACGCTTTTTCTGAGGGTGAGGTGGCAAGTGGCTATTTGGCCCGAAGCGTCGGCTTGATATTGATTGCGAGGAACTCCGCACAATTGCCGCCACCAACACCTTGCTTGCCTCCTTTTCCAAAAGGAAGATAGGCTTTTCCTGTAATGGATGAAAGGGTGAATGAATTCCTACCCCTCGCGGCGAAAATCGCCCGCGAGTTCTCCAACATCCCCGGCCTTCCCCATGCGGAAATCGAACTGGCCGCTCAGGAAGCACTCGCCAACGCCGCCCGCCTCTTCGATCCGGCCAAAGGCGACTTCCAAGCCTACGCCGCCCGTGCTATGCGCAACGCCCTGCTCGATCTTTACGAAAAGCAAGTCCGCCATCACCAACACCATCTCTACATTCTCGACCAAGCCGCCACGGAATCCTCCACCCAAGGCGAGGCACTGATAGCCCGCATCCCCGAGGCGCATCCCTCGGCATCTCCAAACAAGCCGCGCACAAGCTCGCCCACGCCGCCTTCGCCACCCTCCGCGATCACCTCGCCGCCATGGGCTACCACGGCATCGACACCGTCGGCCTCCTGAAAAGTAGCTGCGGCGTCTCGCCGCAGGCCGTGCTCGTGGCGTCCCGCCACCAGCCACCCCGACCCAATGTTGACGTTCCCCCGCCTCATCCGTAATCAAGAAGAGTAAAACCATCCCCATTTCAGCGTTTCAGCTTTCAAAATTTCAGCTTTTACTCCAAGAACATCCTTGAAACCGCAGCCATTTCACCCGAATGTCCACCCATGAACTTGGCAACCAAACTCCGCGAATCACGCTCGAAGCATCCGCTGACGAGTTACGATGCCGCTTTGAAGCAATTGCGCGCCTTCAAGGAGGTTCTACCTATTACCAGGAAGAACTCGGAATTTTCCGAAACTACATCCGGGAAAAAGACCTCTACCTGCACACCTCTCCGCGAGAGCTGAGTCATCCTCCCGACGATGAAGGGAATGAACATCAGGTCTGGTTTGCTCCCGATTCCCACAGCTACCTCAAGGCCACTTGGCCGGACTTTTTTGGAATGCGTGTCGTCCATCGGCACGATGAAGATCCCAAAGCATCGCCCATCGCCTATTTGGAGCGTTGGTCTCTTCACAATGAAATCTTCGGCGACCGCGTCGAGTTCCTCGGCGTTCTCGAAACCGATGGCCAACTGCGTCTCCTCATCAGCCAGCCAGCGATCAGCGGCACACCAGCCACCTTGGAGCAAATCCACGATTTCTTCTCCTTAAACGGCTGGCTCCGCTTCACCCAAAACGGTGAAATCGCCTTCTTTGATTCGGCAAGAAACATCGTCATTTCCGACACCCATCGCGGCAACATCATCCGCATGGACGATGGCCTGCTCGCCCCCATCGACCTGCGTGTCGAAGCGATTTCCGGTTCCTTGCTCGATTCAGTCCTGAAACTTTGCGAAAACGACTCCCTCTGATTTCACGTTCATAAATTCCACAACCCCATCCTCTTCATTTCAGCTTTTACCCCATACCTCCCCCGGCTTCTGGCTGCGCCTGCAACTCGACTTCGAACTCATGCGCGCCGCACGCGAAGCGGGGAACAAATCAACCGCGAAGTCCAGCCACATGCCGATTGAATCCATATTCCCCAATGGGGAACGTCGCAACATGTTAAAATGCAGCACCTGGTACCCCTTTCAGAGCGGTTGCGGCGCTTGTTGGTAAAGACGAAGAGCGCTCCGTTGCGCAAGCCATCGGCAACGAGTTTTTCGGCGGTGGCAGCGAGGCCGTTGAAGGATTTGCGCATGTCCACCGCTTCGAGACAGAGAAAGACGCGTAGGTTGCTCGTGAGTCCCATCATGATGCACCTCCTTGCGTCCGAGGGCGGTCGCGGAGATATTCGATAAGTTCGACCGCGAGCGGGATCTGTTCGCGCTGCGAGATGACGACGCAAGTGCCGCATTCGAACGCGCTGTGCATCTGCTTCTGAATCGGGCGCTCGACGGAGATCTCGACAAAAGTGAGATCGTTGACGAGCCATGTGTGGTTGGAATGGTTTGTAGCCATCCCGCAGTCCTCGAAGTCCCGCCGTCAGCCAAGATCGCTTGGGGGGCGGTGTTTCAGGTGCTTACATTAAGTGAGATTCGGGTTTTACGATTCCCGCTCGTCTTTTTCCAGATCAAAGAGCCATAGAAAAGGGTCATCATCATCCTTCACTTGCCGCGCCGCCAGAGTGAGCTTCCAGCGACCATCGCGGACACGCTGCGGTTTCGGTTTGCAGGTGTGCCCGTAGTAGTAGAAATCCTTGCGTGGCGTTTCGTCTGATTTTCCCAGCCCATATCATCCATGTAAACGAGGATGATATTCGGGCGATCAGCCGCCCGTCCGGTGACGATATCAGCGAACAGGCCGAGGCTGATGGTGAGTAGGTGGTGAATTTTCATGAGGAGTATCTGGTGATCACATTGGCCGTGTTTCAACGGGAGATTACGCAAATGATACTGGTTTGGGTGTGTGATTTTCCCGCGCTCCGATAAATATATTCATCGCTTCCCTGATGTCTGAAAATTAAATTCCTCGGCGTAACATGCCTATGTTTCAGTCAGGATGTGTCACCTACCGGGACTGGTTTTTTCACGATCAATAAACATCCTGCTGCCCTGGCTCCGGTCTATCGTCAGCAAAGCGCTGTCGATCAGCTCCAGCGCACTCCCGAACCGCTCGTCAACATAGTAGAGTTCCCAAACCTCCTTGCCTTCCTTGTCCTCCTCACGCTTTGGGTAACCGACCAACTCCAGAAGTTGGAACGCGCGGGGATCCGCATTATTGATTTCCACCGAATAAACCAGCGAAGGCTGGTCATCACCCGGTTGGTCGATTTCGATCAGCAAGCGGTAGGGCATCGGTATCTCGGAATCGGAGGGCAATACATAATCCGCAGGATCGAAGGAACTGGTCTGCGTGGCGCCGGAAATCACATCGGCTCCCTCCTGTTCAGCAAGATCGATATCTGCCTGCTCCGCCTCACGCTTCGCCTTCTCCCATCCGCGCATTTTGAAATCCCAGTAAGGTAGTGCCGCGCGCCCCTTGGAATCATCCTCAGGCGCGTGCAGTGTCTTGATGTGGTAGAAGGATGCGTTCTCCAGCCATACGGCAAAATGCGGTGGTTTCTTTGTATCGAATCCCTCACCCAGCCGGACGGTCAGCGCCATTTTGTAGGAAGCCACCGGACTGTATTGATAGAATAGACCGTCATCGGTCATTTCAAAACGGTCGAGTGCCGGGCCCAGATTTCCGCTAAGGCTTAGAACGCTTTTTACGGGTCGCGGCTGCCAGAAAAAAAGCGCCGTCATTACTGCCGTGATTCCTAAAGTCACTCCAAGCACCTCGCTTTTCGAGTATCGTGAAAGGTGCCCGAAATTATTCGTCACATGCATTGCGACCAGTCCGACAAAAACGAATCCGACCAGCGCGTGCAGCCCGATGATCTGGATGGAAAAAGGGAGTATAAAAGCCAGGATACCCGTCACCGAGAGAACGACGAAACTCGACGCGGTGAGTAGCGAGGTGAAACTGCGCTTCCGGTTCATGTGGTATTAACCCTTGCCGGGCACGATTTGTCCATGCTCGCGCAACAACGCTTGGATATCAGCCAGGGGGACTTCCAGTGGAGTGATTCCCGCCTTTGCAGCCAGCGTGGCAGCAACACCGGCCGCCTGTCCCATGCCCATGCACGACGCCTGCACACGCAGGCCTGAATTCGCCAATCTGTCACTGCTCACGCAGCGTCCCGCCACCATGATATTGCGGCTCCCTTTCGGGATCAGTGCTCGCAGTGGAATGGTGGGGACGGTTCCGGGCTTGAGAGGTTTTGGCTTCACCCCGGTTTTGGTGTGAAGATCGACCGGATAGAACGCATAGCTGATCGCATCATCAAAAACATGCCCGGAGGTGTAGTCATTCACCGTGATAAGGGTTTCCCCTACGATGCGATAACTCTCCCGGAATCCGGTTTCCGGCTGCAAGTGCATGAGGCGCTTCTTGTCCTTGCGCACTTTCTCGAGAATCGACTGACGCCCGGTCAGATTCGCTTGGGTGACGGTGCGGGAATTGGTCGAATCCGCTCCGTGCACGTAGAGGCGATGCACCTGCTCCCGACCTGGCGCGTGGGCGCTGCCCAACTTGAAAAGGTAGGATCCGGGCTGGCGTTCGTCCTCGCGTAGCCTGTCAAAACCTAACAGTCCTGCGATCTCGGCTCCGCCGGTGCAGTCGATGATTTGTTTGCAGCGCACTCGCCGCTTGGTTCCGAAACCGACACAATCGACCTGCCAGCCCGTCTCCGTCTTCGTCACTGTCTGAGGAAACTCATAATAAGCGATCTCAACCCCGGCCTGCCTGCATTTTTCCTCCGCGAGGATGGCGTAGAGAAATTGATTCGTGTAGAGCTGGTTCTGCCAATGCCTTTGGGGGACTTTGGCGAAATTTGGAAACTCACCCCCATCCATCTCAACACTCTCTTTGACCAGCTCCCACCCGATGCCGGCGATCACTTGTTTTCCCCAGGCGTCGAATAGCCCCGGAAATGCCACACCCCCGGTGGTAGTCGTCCCTCCGAGCTGGCTGTTACGCTCCACAATCAGTGTTTTCGCCCCGGCGCGCCCAGCCTGAATTGCTGCAATCGCACCGGCTGTCCCTCCGCCTATCACCAACACATCAACGTCATTTGTCAGCTCTGAATCGAGAGTCGCCTTGCCCGTTTCTGCGACAGCCACCGAGGTGCTGGATACCGCAGTCAGACTCAACCCGGCCATTCCGAGAATACCACTTTGAAGAAAAATCCTACGGTCACTCTTTTCGTTCTTATTGATCATAATTTGCAGGTTGAGTTTTTAGAAGTAGGGGCTTTTGGATAAGGATTACAAATTTATTCTCAGATTATGAAACGTAAGGTTCCTACACTAGTGCTGCGTCACACTTCAATTGAGGTATGGATTCTTTTTGGTGAGAAAATGTTCCCTGCGGTCATTGGCTACATAAGTTTTCCGGGTACCAGGTGTTGCATTGCAACAAAAGCATTTATCTCGTGGCTGACTCCCATCACACGTTCCCAGACAAATTGAAGCCCCCTCCATACGGGCAAAGGGATTGATCGTCGTGATGGGGAGCTCAACTTCGAAAAGGAGTATCCAACATCTTTGAACAGTGTCGTGCTCACCTGAATGAAGATTGAACTCTTAAGATCATGGG